>Ga0194118_10000013_pt1 | contig 375035 bp, 340 predicted proteins | sample TA2MahsurfametaG_2_FD_148662 | JGI IMG/M metagenome (GOLD analysis project Ga0194118, IMG submission 148662) | Freshwater microbial communities from Lake Tanganyika, Tanzania - TA2015013 Mahale N5 surface | ecosystem: Environmental > Aquatic > Freshwater > Lake | place: Tanzania: Lake... | reverse complement strand
ATGATTGAATTACCATTTCCAATTGCGATAGATCCATTTGCTAGTCTAAAATCGTTGTTTTCAAATGATACAAATCCCATTTCATTGGCATTATTTGCGTAAAATACCTTTGATCCAGTCTGTGGATTATATGATTTTATTGCAGTATCGATGATAACATTACTTAACAATACTTTCTGACCATCAAAAGGACTACCCCATTTAATTGATTTATCATTCGAAATAATAGAATTGAATATTTGATTTATAATAATTGAATTCGCGCGAATAATACCTTCACTGGTATTTAAAATAGTACAATTATTCGTGGTACAAATTTGATCGGAGTTACCAACATCATTACCGATACATATTTTATTTTTATTAAAAATTGAATTTTGAATGCTAAAATAACCGTAGTAGGTTTTTAAAGCTTGTGTAAATCCTTCTATATAGCAATTTTCAATATCAGCATATGAAAAGCGTTCAATATTTATGCCACTAGTCATACCTGGACCATTATCACCAATAATACTGAATCCTTTCAATGTAAATTTTAAGTATGGGGTACTAAACTTTTCATTTGCAATTAATATAGCAGTAGCTTCTAGTTTTTCTTTTAAAATTAATGTTAGATTAGGACCTTTTGTTGAAATGATTGAAAGATTCTTGTTAGTGATAATTAACTTCTCTTGATAAGTGCCAGGTTGGACTAAAATTGAATCATTATCTTTTGCAGATATAATACTCTTACTAATTGTTTTATATGGTAATTGCTCTGTTCCTAAACCTGAATTATCATTTCCCTTTGCAGAGTCAACATACCAAACATTCTGGGCATGTATGTTTTGAAATAAGCAGCAAAACAGCAAAAAATGGACTAGACTCAGGGACTTTTGGTAGGATTTCATTAGTTTGGTATATACCTATAGTTACTAAAAATCAATCTTTTGTTACACTCAACCAAGAAAATTTTTAAAAATATGAAATACAAAATTGCATATGTATTGTAATATGTATATCAGTGATTTATATATTCGTAAGGTACAAAAAATAATAAAAAAAGGGAAGCTAAGCTTCCCTTCGTGATAATGTGATTAATGGAACTTATTTCTTGGCGACTTTAAACGTCTTCGATACGGAATTTGACGATTTGTTTTGACTGGTCACCACCACTGTTACCCTGTATAACTTCCCTGGATCAAGTTTAGCAGTAGTGAGCGCAATGGAAGAGCTTGTTGAGCTGACTCGCGTGTAAGTGGGAGTAGAATTATCTGTATCCAATTGAGTGGCATGATCTACATGCACTCCACTCGCTGGCAGTTTTGATGACACTTTCACCGTATAGGGATAATTATCAACCGTCGAAACTGCACTGGCAGATCCAGGGTCCGGGTCAAAAGAAAAAGCAATGCTTTCTTCTGGAGTAGGGGGAGGTGGAGGTGTACCGCCATCACCACCTTTCTCGCAACCAGCGATTGCAAAGACTAAAAACACGATGGAGGACAGGAATAAACGCTTTAACATAACATCTGATTTACGTAAAAGTAATAAAAAAAGAATTCAAGATATCCGTTTAGGATTTTAAAGTTCATCGAATCGATTGTTCAACATAAACCCTAAGACGATTTCATGCGTACCCCTATTCATGGTACTCAGCAGGTATTTCCCTTTGTTGAGATCGTAAGAATAACTGACATGAAACTTTCGAGAAAGATTGAGACCGCACATTCCGGCAAATCCATCTCCATTTCGGTAGCTGCCGCCTACCCAGAAAACATCTAGGAATTGCGCTTTGAGATTTACGTCCACACTCATGGGTAAACCTGCTACATAACGGAACATGATGGAAGGCAAAAGCGTAACATCAAAACTTACCCGTGTTCGGTATCCGGCGGTGGTAAAGATATGAGGGACCATGGACGATTGGCTGGCAGCATTATCCATCAAAGTAAGTTTACTGGGGATGATTTGTTGAGCAGAGATTCCAACAAAATAGCGATTGGAATATAACCAGATTCCTGCATTCAATTCGGGCTTAAACCGTTTAAAGGCAGCCAATGATTGATCCACTGCCGGATCCTGATCGGTAGCAAGTGTCACCTTGCTTCTGTCAATGGAGAACGATGTGAAACCTGCTCCAAATCCGGCCGACAAAGAAGTAGAGGCGTTTAAGCCAATATGATACGCGTAGGTAGCATAGGAAGTGATGCGATTGATGTATCCTGTAGAATAATTAAACGCGGTAATCCCAACGCCGTGGTGAGGACTGGCAGCAGTATAACTCTGGACAAACTCATTGCCCCGGGTATTTTGTCCAACCAAATCAAAAGAAGTGGACGTTTGGCGATAATCACCTTTGCCCAGTGGCATATGCGCAGTCAGGTAATACGTTCTTGGTGCCCCTTCCACTCCTACCCACTGGTTTCGTGCACTTAATTTTATATCCACATAATTCTCTATTCCGGTTACTGCAGGATTGATCACGTAATTATTCAAGATGTATTGGGTATAGTGCGGCCGAAGTTGTGCACTGGCCAACGTACCGAAGTAAAGGAAAACAAAGTTTAAAATATACCGTTTTATCATCGCAGTATTGTTACATATCCCGACAACAAGCGTCGTTCAGAATTTGAATTAATTACATAATAGTAGGTGCCCACAGGCAATGGTTTACCATTCATGGTACCATCCCAGGGGCGTGAATAGTTGACAGTTCTGTATACAATTTGCCCTTGAGAACTGTAAATCTCCAAGACCGAACCGTCGTATAATTTCAAGTTCTTGATCTCCCAAAAATCATTGATACCATCGCCATTGGGTGTAAACGTGTTGGGTGGAAGAATCGATTTTAGCGCCCGTATGGCTACTTTATCTGTTCGAGTGCATCCTCCAATACCTGTAACGCTTAATGTATATACAATGTCTTCTGCAGGTGTTTGAACGATGGGGTTTAAAATATCCACCTGGCTAAGGTAAGTACCCGGACTCCAGAGATAGGTCAGATTTGTTCCTTTGGCAGTAGCTTGCAATTGCTTTTGTCCATTGTCCAACACGTTGAGGTCCGGTCCTGCGCTTATGTCCGGATAAGGATGAACGGTCACTGTTTTAGTGGCCAGGTTAGAGGGACACCCTTTGTCGCTTGTCGAAATCATGCGCACCTCATAAGTCCCCGGTGACCTGAATACAAAACTGGGGTTTTGATCTGTTGATTTTCCCTGAATAAAATCCCAACTCCATTTCTCAGCCAATGCAGCTCCAGTTGAACGGGTGTCTACTACACTAGTGAAGTCGATGGGTGTACCCAAACAAACGAAATCTACGCTTTGAATGCTGGCATCGGGTTGCTGAAAGATATCTCGATCGGGTTGTACCGGTATAGTTATGGAGTCGATACATCCCGTTGGATCTGTTTTGGTGATCAGCTTAACATCATATGATTTAAAACTTGAAAAAGTATGTTGACCACGGATACTTGTTTGGATATTCCCTGCCGAACCCAGATCGCCAAAGTTCCACGTATAGGACATGGATTTGTTATCCGGTGCATTGGACAAGTTTTCAAATTCAGCCAATCCCGAGGGTAGGCAAATAGGCCGAATCAATTTGAAGTCAACTTTAGGTAGCGGATTGATAAAAATGGGTTTTGTAAGCGTATGAAAACACCCGTTATCGGTAACCACTTCTAGGGTAGCATTGTATGAATTGGTTACGTCGAACTGCTTGGTCGTGGTACTTCCAGAGGAGAGCGCACTTGGATTGTCACTGAAAAACCATTTATAACTAGCAAACGTTGATCCAGGAAAAACAGGGTCGGAGGTGCTGGTAAACACTATATCATTCTTTTCGCAATTCAAAGAAGAAAAAGAAAAATCTGATTTTGGAGTTGGCCATACCTTTATGAACCGTGTCAGCGTATCAAAGCATCCGTTTGAAGAAGTGTACGTATACAAAATTGGAAAATCTCCTGCACCTGTCTGTGAAGGATCAAAAATACCGGTTGAATTTACTCCAGGTCCACTGAAGGATTTTATACCCGGTAAAAATGAACCTGGAGCAAGCCCTGCAACCGGAACAAAACCAGTCAAAGGATCATCTACACTTCTGGGTATTGCTTCCAAACAAATTCCTGGAATGGGTAAATAGGAAACAGTAGGACTTCCATTTACGGTGATGACTTTTTCAAAATCGGTAAAACAAAGCTGACCTGAATAGGCGCGCAATTTAATACGAAACGTTTTGCTCGCACTGGTATTAAAATTGGCATATTTGAATTCATAGACTGAATCAGGAGTAGAAGTTTCATCCCGAACATCCGGTACCGGACTTGCTTCCAGATCCCAATTTATTTCAGTGCGTGTTATTTTACCAAACGACAAGGGTGGAGTTGGCATGAAAGATCTATTCTGCAGGTTAACCAGTGTATTGCTGCACAATGCCGCATCATTGAGGACCGTAAATTGAGCTACAGGATCTGCACCATTCACGTCGAAAGTTGTATCTTTTATAGTTTCGCACCCATCCTGGGAAGTAACTGTGTGTTTAATGGAATAGCTTCCCGGTAATGCATAAAAATGTCTAACAGGACCCGCAAAAGCAACAGACTGAATATTCCCAGTTGTACCCGGATCACCGAAATTCCAATCGTATTTAACTAAATTTCTTCCTCGGTCAACTACTGCGCCACTGGTAAACGTAGGAATATCCTTTACACACGACTCCGGCAACGGTAAATTGATTACAGGATTAGGCCAAATATCAATGGTTCGATCAGTAGAATCCACGCATCCGGTAGAAGATGTGAGAATCATCTTGAGTGTGGAAGTTGGATTATTTGAATTGAGCGTTAAATCAGTCGGAGCAGCTGTCTCTGCCTGGTAAATACCGTTAAGCTGCCATTTCCACTTCTGAATTACTGAAAAAGAAGTTGTAGACCCTGGCTGCGAGGCATCCTTGACGGCAAAATCTTTTTGTAAGCAGCGAATTGCATCTGGGGTAAATTCAGGTTTTGGTCGTGCCGATAAAACAATCGTGGTATCCATGATATCACTTACACAACCAATATTAGTAATGAGCCTGAGCTTTATTTGCTTGGGACCTTCCGTTGTAAACGGGCTGAGTAAATAATTGGAAACCGTTCGTTCAATAAGGGTACCATCAATGTCCCAGACATATTTTAAAGGAGTTATGTCAGGTTCTAACACGTTGAGGGCGTTCAACTGTACCCTATCAGGTAGACACCCCGAAGAATTTGCAACTAACCTTGTGATAGGGGGATCAAAAATTCGCACATTATAATCGACTTCTTGTTCACCTGTACATCCTGTTCCGGTAGTATTTGTCAACAAAAGTTTAATTGGAAAGTCGCCGTTAACACTAAACTTATAAGTAGCAGGTAGTTCATAAACATATAACAACTTATTAGGGTCTGTTGGACTTGGAATTGTTGCGTTAGACGGAATTGGATCTCCTGGTACAGCGGTATTCGTTATTGGGTTAGGATCGGTAGCAGGATTACCTAGATTATTCAATAATACATTATTGGTATTGTTGAATTTCCATTGGATCTTAAGCGGCTGAAAAGGAAGAGTTATTGAAAACTTAAAAGGAGAATTTCGACAAGTAGATGGAAATGGGACAGTTGCAAACTCATTTTGTAGAGACACAAATTGGTTCAAATCAATAACATTTGTTCCAGCGTTGTATCCATACGACTCAAACGCTCCATACCCGTAGGCAATCGCATTGAATCCAGAATCCGAATCGATGGTATGCGATCCTGTTACAAGCGGAATTTGGAAATAAACATAATTTGGATCTCCTGGATGAACGATAGGTGTTCCTGGAACCGGAGCACCATCCAACAAGAATTTTCTTCCAGGCACTATTCCTTCCTTATGAATCACCAGATTTAAAAAATGTTGGGAAATAGCAAAGCTTCCAGTTGAGTTAATCGTAACCTTATTGATGGTTTGCTCAATTGGACTCAAATAAATCATTTCAGGGTCTCCCAAATTACCCGTAGCCCCGAAATTGCATACACTGTTTTGAGGAGCAGTAGAAATATATTGGGCCACCATGATAGGCTTATCGGCCTCAATGATCTCCGGAGAAGAAGACTGAAATTCATAATAAAAATTTCGAATCAGACCAGGAACAGGAACACCATTTCTCCTCACCACCGTCGTAGGATCCTTAACGGCAACTCGAAAAAAATTAGATGGAAGATTGCTCGTAGGTGCTGTTAGATATTTTTTACCCCACGCATTGGTTGGAAATGCCTGCTGCATGTAGTTATCCGAACTCCCAGCATTGTTTCTGCAAGAAATACTGAGCTTACCTGAACCAGAAAAGACTGCAATTTTCTTACATGGACTTGTCGCGGTTGCCACTGACCGAATGATGGTACCTGTAAGATCTTCCCCGGTGAAAGGTCCGCCTACGGAACCATTGAGTCTTCCGAAAATATTATAGATTTCTCCTTTGTTCAACACAATCCTAAAAGGCGTCGCACTGGGTGTCAATCGGATTGTATTGGCACTGGGCTCAATTTCAATCGTTGTATTATCTTCCGTTGCAACAACATATGCAAAGCAATAGGAGTAATTCTGGTTGGAAACCTGTGTGAAATTCAATGAATAATACTCACGGGATAAAGTACTAACAGGAAAAAGTAATGTTGCACCCGAAACACTTTGGTTAAAAATATGAGCATAGGCAATGATGGGTATAGTTGCCGTAATGTGAATTCCTTTATTGCTCAACCCTTCCTCCACCAATCGAACATCACCGCCGGTTGCTGTGCTTTTGGGAATAGGATCAGATGTGGTCACCGCATTCGCTGTTACAGCGTAGGTTCGTGTCCATCCAATTGAGGGGATATCAACGGTGACGACTGAGTTTTTATCAGAAGTAAAATATAAAACCATCTCTTGTGCACCCCCATTGGTTCTTGGCTGACCTGCCAAGGGGTTGACTCGTGGTGGGTTACCTATCTGATCTTCCTCCCACATCGCAACGTGTGCTCCATACCCTACCCAAAATTCCTTCCCCTTATTCGATAAATTTTGAGCAAATGCCATAGAGCATAAGCCAGTAAAAACCAGTGATATGAATACCCGTGTTTTAATCATTGATGCGAACACTCAATTTATTAAAAAAAAGACACAAATTAGACGTTTCAGAAGTGATTTGGTTTAGGCTTCACCGAACGGAAAACCTACCGAAGGCCCCTCACAAAACATAAAATCAAGGATTGAAACGTTTGGGAAAAACCCAATGCTGGACTCAAAAACTTGAACATATTTCAAAAAAGGTCCCATTTCGGGAGAACCATAATTTGTTGGACGATAATCCCTTAGAATGGAAGGTGTTGCTAAATTACCCCCAGTATCTGACCCTTTACCCATTTCAGCAGCTGGAAAACCAAATTTTTCAGCCGACCAATTGTAACAATCTAGGTTCCAATCCACGAGTCGAGTTGGCTTTTTGGAGTAAAGGGCGGACAGTTCATCGGCAAACTGATAAAAAAATGGAGATTTCCCATAACAGGTCGATAACGTCCGATAATGGTTCAATTGCCAATCAGCTGAATAATCAATTTCAACTTCATCCAATCTACACCGTATTCCCCTTCCTCCTTTTAAAGGGATCGAAAGCGAAAGTGGACCTGCTGAGCCGACTATAATCGTCCGATTGGTAAACCCGGATTTCCGAAAGGGACGCACAGCAACCACGTTAATGGGGGAAATTTTACCTAAATCAATAAATGAATTGATGCACGGAAAATACTGTAAATCAGTTATCTGATTCACTTTTTTTATTTTCCACCTGGCTTTTTGCAACACGAGGGAAGCTTATCGTATGCATCTTTGGCTGCTTTTACCTCCTCCGCGTCGTATCCCGCATTTGCAATAGCGGTCTTAATGGTTTCCAAATTTGTTCGATCGGTAAGGTAGGTGACAGTCGTTTTTTTCTGTTTAGGATAGACCATTACTTTGGTGACCCCCTCTTCGTACTTTAGATGATCCTCAATTTTTCTCTTGCACATGTCGCATTGAACCGTGGGTGTAGAAATGTTCACGGTGATGGGCTTTTGCTGTTGAGCATATCCATGGAGGCAAAACACAAAAGACAGGACAAATACGCTGAAATATTTCATGGCCGACTCTTTTTACTAAAATACCATCATTTCCCCCATTCTGAAGGGTTTTGACTCCAATTTAACAAGGTATTCTGCTCCTCCGGCTTTACCAGTCCCCGCTCTATGGCCAGTTCAATCAGCGTAGGATAATTGGTCAAGGAGACGGTTTTTACGCCAGCTGCTTCACAGGCCTGCTGTGCTACGCCGAATCCATAAGTAAAAATGGACACCATGCCCACAACCTCCAACTCCGCTGCTCGGACCACATCCACCACCTGAAGAGAACTTTTTCCGGTTGAAATCAAGTCTTCAATGATCAGGACCTTCATCCCTTTATCGTAATAGCCCTCAATCTGGTTTCCCAGTCCATGTTCTTTTGGCTTGGGACGAACATAGATATATGGAAGTTTCAACTGATCAGCCGCCATGGCCCCCCATGCGATGCCGGCAGTAGCTACCCCTGCCAGTAATTCTGCTTCCGGAAACTGCTCAAAAATCACATTGCACAATTCGCTTTTGATAAAATCCCTGACATAGGGAAATCCCAGCACCTTTCGATTATCGCAGTAAATGGGACTCTTCCAGCCGGATGCCCAGGTGAAGGGGTCTTGGGGATTCAGTTTGACTGCATTAACTTGAAGCAGTTTCTCAGCAACGGTCTTTTCATTCGTCATCTCACAAATTTCATAAAAGACGCTGTGATCCGAAAACCATTTTATGAACATTTTGGTACACGAACCCTCCGGCAAACTGTCGTTCACTACACCAGAATCATTTTCTTTGTATTGCCGCGACAAAGCCATCATCGAAGCAGCCGGAGGAATTGTTTTCAACCCGGAAGGAGAACTATTGATGATCTTTCGAAGAGGTCATTGGGACCTACCCAAGGGAAAACGAGATCCAGGGGAATCCCTGGAACAATGTGCCTTGCGAGAGGTAAAAGAGGAAACGGGACTCACCACACTCTCCCTATCGCATTTCTTTGCGACAACCTATCACAGTTACTGGATCGACAATACCCATGTACTGAAGCCCTCTCACTGGTACGTCATGCACCATCAAGGAAATGAAGCCTTCCAGCCACAATACGAAGAAGATATTACCGAAATTGGATGGTTTTCAAAACAACAACTGGCCGAACAATCCACATCAGCATTTGGCACCATTCAGGAAATCCTGCAGCGTTTACTTCTTTAGGGATTCAGAAACAATGCTGGGTAAAAACAAGGATGCGTCTCCGCCGTTTCGAATGATGTCGCGAACAATTGTTGAGGCAACAGACGTATACTTTGGCTCACAGGTCAGGAAGAACGTCTCTAAACCGGGATCGAGCGTGCGATTGGCATCCGCTATGGCTTTTTCGTATTCAAAATCACTGACGTATCGGATGCCCCTTAAAATGTAGCGGGCGCCAACTTCCCGGCAAAAATTAACCGTCAATCCATCAAAAACAGCTGCCTGCACTTTTTCATTTCCACTAAAAATCTCTTCTATCCATAACTGGCGCTGCTCTGCACTGAACATAGGAGATTTAACAGCATTTTTTCCTACTGCGACGATGATCTGGTCAAATAAGGGCAACGCACGCTGAATGATATCGACATGCCCCAATGTAATGGGATCAAACGTGCCGGGAAAAACGCAAATTTTTTTCATATGCGATGGTTAAGCGGAGGGGTCTTTGCGACCTGACAACAGAAACAACACCGCCATTCGAACAGCAACTCCGTTTTCTACCTGATCCAGAATAACCGATTGACCACTATCGGCTACGTCGGAATCCAGCTCCACACCCCTATTGATTGGTCCAGGATGCATAATCATGACTTCTTTGTTCAGGGACTGTAAAAGAGTTTTTGAGATCCCATACGCCTGGTTATACTCCCGCAAGGACGAAAACAAGACCTGATTTTGCCGCTCCAATTGAATGCGCAAAACATTTGCCACATCGCACCACTCAATGGCTTCCCGAACGTTGTAAGTCACTTGCACGGGGAAGGCCGATGTGATGTGTTTTGGAATCAACGTAGGCGGTCCCGCCAGCGTTACCTGCGCTCCCATTTTTGTCAGCAGGTAAATATTGCTCAAGGCTACGCGTGAATGCATGATATCCCCAACGATGGCCACCTTGACTCCTTTAAGGGATCCAAATTTCTCAGAAATGGTCATGGCATCCAAAAGCGCCTGTGTCGGATGTTCATTGATCCCATCGCCTGCATTGATGATGGCAGCAGGAATGTGCTGCGCTAAAAAATGAGGAGCACCTGTTGCGCTGTGGCGCATTACCACCATGTCGACCTTCATGGACAAGATATTGTTGACCGTATCCAACAACGTTTCCCCTTTTGAAACAGAAGAACCGCTTGCGGAAAAATTGATGGTATCTGCACTTAACCGTTTTTCGGCCAGTTCGAACGAAATACGGGTCCGAGTAGAGTTTTCGTAAAAGAGGTTGACAATGGTTACATCCCTGAGTGACGGAACTTTTTTAATCGGTCGCTGTAAAACGTCTTTGAATTGCTGAGCGGTATCGAGAATGATTTGGATATCCTCCGACCGGAGGTCCCTAATGCCAAGCAGATGTTTGGTAGCCAAGTGCATTAGAATGCAAAGTTAATTGATGCTATCATATAAAACAACTCCCTTCCTATCTTCCTCCCAAAAGACTTTTACCTTCTGCGTTACAATTGAATCGATCGATTTACCCACATAGTCCGGTTGAATGGGAAGCTCGCGGCTGAATTTGCGATCGACTAAAATGCACAACTCCACTTTTTTAGCACGTCCATGATCCAACAGGGCGTCCATCGCCGCGCGAATGGTCCTTCCCGTATACAGCACATCATCAATCAACACCACTTTTTTGCCCTCAATGGAAAAATCCAGATCGGTGATGTTGGGCATATGGATTTGGCCCTTGAAATCATCGCGATAAAAGGTGATGTCCAATTTCCCATAATGAAATTGTACTTCAGGATGCGCCTGCTTGATGTAAGCATGAATAAAATCGCTGATGACGATTCCCCGGGGCTGAATTCCGATGAGACAAGTATCTGAAAAAGGATAATGGTTTTCAATCAGCTCGTGTGCCAACCGTTTCAAGGTCAACTTGAACTGTTCATCGTCCATTATGGTATTCAATCCTTTCATATTTGTTTCAAAAGTAAGCATTTCAATACTCTTCTTCTAGTCGGCCTGCATAAACGGATACCGATAATCCCGCGGCGGCTCAAACGTCTCTTTAACCGTGCGCACACTGAGCCAGCGATACAAGTTCAATTGAGAGCCGGCTTTATCGTTGGTTCCCGAGGCACGTGCTCCACCAAATGGCTGTTGCCCAACCACTGCTCCAGTCGGCTTATCGTTGATGTAAAAATTTCCAGCAGCATGTCGCAATACCCGAGAAGCTTCCTCAATGGCTGAACGGTCGCGAGAAATAATGGAACCGGTCAATGCATAAGGTGAAGTTTCATCAACCAATTTGAGCGTGGCAGAAAATTTATTTTCCGGGTAAACATAAAAACTGAGTACGGGACCAAAAATCTCTTCACACATAGTGACGTAGTGAGGATCGGTCGTCTCAATTAAAGTAGGCTTAATAAAATACCCGGTCAATTTATCACATTTACCGCCAGCCAGCACTTTGGATGCAGAAGATTTTTTTGCGTTGTCGATATAGGACTTGATTTTGTCAAATGATTTTTCATCAATGACCGCTGTTATGAAATTGGTAAAATCCTCTACCGTTCCCATTTTGAAACCTTTGATGCCGCTGACCAACTTTTTCCTCACAACATCTGCTAAATTAGACGGGATGTAGGCTCGAGAAGCAGCAGAACATTTCTGTCCCTGGAATTCAAAGGCACCGCGCAGCAATGCCGTTACTACCACATCTGGATCCGCGCTGGGATGCACCATCACGAAGTCCTTGCCCCCCGTCTCTCCCACTATTCGTGGATAGGAGCGGTACATGGAAATGTTCTCTCCAATCGTCTTCCACATCTGATTGAAGACCCCTGTTGAACCCGTAAAATGTACGCCCGCAAATTGCGGATGCTTGAAACACACTTCACCCAATGTTGGGCCATCCACATAGATCAAATTGATGACCCCGTCGGGCAAGCCCGCCTCTTTCAGGATGCGCATGAACATGTTGGCTGAATACACCTGCGTATTGGCGCATTTCCAAATAACAGTATTGCCGCACAATGCGGCTGATGCTGGAAGATTTCCGCCAATTGCGGTGAAATTAAACGGGGTCACTGCCAAGACAAATCCTTCTAAAGCACGATACTCTAAGCGATTGTGCATGCCTGGACTGCTGATGGGTTGTTGCTGATAAATTTCGCTGAGAAAATGAACATTGAACCGCAAAAAATCAATCAGCTCACATGCAGCATCAATCTCGGCCTGAAAAACGGTTTTACTCTGCCCCAACATGGTGGTGCCATTCATGTATGGACGATACTTTCCGGCAATTAAATCAGCAGCCTTCAAAAAAATTGCTGCCCGGGAAGACCAGGACATTTCCTCCCAACTTTTCTTTGCTTTCAGAGCGGCATCAATCGCGGCTTTCACATGGGAGGCATTCCCCTGATGAAAATGACCCAGTACATGAGCACGTTCATGCGGGGGGTGAATGGATTGTGTTTTACCGGTTCTGACTTCCTTAGAGCCGATGTACATGGGAATATCCATGACGGTCGATTTCAATTCTTGTAAAACCGATTGCAGGCGTATGCGTTCTGCAGAACCGGGAACATAACTCAATACCGTTTCGTTGACGGGAATGGGCAAGCTGTAGTGTCCGTTGTTCATGGTAACTTATTTTATCAATTGGTTTCTTTTTCATTCATTAAAAAAGCCTTTATGAATCCATCCAGTTCTCCATCCATCACGGGTTGAACATTTCCTACTTCATAATCGGTACGGTGATCTTTGATCATTTTGTAGGGGTGGAATACATAGCTGCGAATCTGGCTACCCCATTCAATCTTTTTCTTGGAGGCATTGTTGGCATTTTTCAGTTCCTCGCGTTTGCGCATCTCCTCTTCATAGAGTTTGCTCTTCAACATCTTTAAGGCTTTCTCCCGGTTTTCTCCCTGGGTTCGTGCCTGCTGGCATTCCACAATGATTCCACTCGGAATGTGCTTGAGTCGGACTGCCGTTTCCACCTTATTTACGTTCTGTCCACCCTTACCGCCTGAACGATAGAATTCCCATTCCAGATCTGCAGGACTAACCTCTATTTCAATAGAGTCGTCCACCAAAGGATAAACATACACAGATGCAAACGAAGTATGACGGCGTGCATTGCTGTCGAATGGCGAAATACGAACCAATCGATGTACCCCGTTTTCCGCTTTTAAAAACCCGTAAGCGAATGGGCCCTCAAACTGCAATACGGCAGATTTGATTCCGGCACCATCCCCATCCTGCCAATCCAATTCGGTAACAGTCCATCCTTGTCGCTCACCGTACATCCGGTACATGCGTACCAGCATCTCAGCCCAGTCCTGACTTTCTGTTCCCCCTGCTCCGCTATTGACCTGCAATACGGCGGGCAATTCATCTTCGGGCTGATTGAGGGTGCTCTTGAATTCAGCTTCGTCAAGCGACTGATTGGCTTTATCATACGATGCCTTGACTTCCTCCTCTTCACAAGCCCCCTCTTTCCAAAAATCAAATAGAACAGCAAAATCATCCACCGCAGTAGTAGTGGATGTGAACATATTCAACCAATACTCGTTCAGCTTGATATTCTTAAGGATTTCAGTTGCACGCTTGTTGTCATCCCAAAAACCGGGAGAAAGCGACTTTTGCTTATCCTCAACTACTTTATGTTGCCGGTTCTCGACGTCAAAGAAACCTCCTCAAGACAGAAAGACGGTCTCTCATATTTTTTATCTGTTCTGTAGTCATAGCAGGTGCAAAATTAGCCCAAATGGGACAATGTTGGATGAAAATCATTGAATTACAGAACCTTAATTCGTTAGAATTGTTTGATTATCATGATCCAAGCGTATAACTTCCTTTTTTCGTGGCAACTCTTTCCTGAAAAGGGAACCTATGAAAAAGGAGATCGCCCCAAATCAGGAACCTATAAAATCAGCAGTACCGAAGACCGGAACAACCTTTTTTTTGAGATGAACTGGGTTACACTGGAAAACCAGGCTTTTTCATCAGAATACCGACTGGAGGCCAATGGCGACTACAACCGTCTGGAGGCCGACGAAACGCAGTTATCCGGTTGTGTCAATTTCATTGATAGCATCAGCTTTGCAGTGCTGTTCAAAAAAGATGATCAGCCCACAATGAGAATCGTCCACGAGATTTTACCCAATGGCTATATGCGTATTTCTGAAGAAGGGGTTCTCGACGACGGAACATCCTATACGAATACCTCCGTTTACCATAAACAGATGAGTGTGCTCCCCTATGCCAGTTCGGTGTCCGGAGCACTCATCAAACCCACCGAGGAAGGGATGATTCGGCACAAGGCCCTGACGGCAATGGAAGAGCAAACCAATATGCAACTTTCACAAATCAGGCAGCAAATAGAATTGCTTGCATTACAGGCTCAAGAAATACAAAGAAGAAAGGATTTATCGCTGTTGATTTACGGAGCAAAATTGAATTTTACACCTGTAATTGGACAAGTATATTATCTGTATGAGAAAAAAGATGGAAACTATTTTCTTTCCATGGTGAGTCCAAAAGAATGGGGCACCAGCAAACCATTTAAATCCACTGTTGCCACCGTAAAATTATTAGCCGATCACACCTGGATGGAAGTGAACTGAGCTATTTTTTGAATTGAACGCCGATCCCAATCAAAGACTTGAACTGCAAGGAAGGAGAATTTCCGTTAGGGCCAAACAATTTTGCATCATCATCATAGATCAAATCTACACCCCAGGTAATATTTAACAGTTTAGATAATTTAACAGTGAGCAAATTGGTCATAAACACATCAATATTTTTAGGATTGTTTTTATAATTAGAAAATAAATCCAACCTCGATTTCAAGGTAACATTTGGAGCAACCTCTTTCATAAAATTCAAGTTAGCAAACGCCCCAATTTCAAAAACACTATTACTGCCAGGTTTCACGCCATAAAGACCTCTTGCTGATAAAAGGGGATCTGTAACAAAAACCCATCTACCCGTTAAAGGCGATCCATATAAAGATAAAGAGGTATGCGGCTTGTAATCAAACCCAAAGCTTTGTAAGACGTAGCCAGGCGACATGAAATTGGATGCAAAATTCTTGATACCCCATCATACGTATATCCCTTGAAAAATTGTGATCTAAGATTGAATAATGAAGCAATATTTAAGCGCTTATTCAAGCTATACCCATATTTGGATACAAAATCAAAACGATCATCATTTTTTCTGCTGCCAAGACTTGTTGAATTGACGTAGCCAAATAAAAATTCAAAGCTATTGTCCCAGCTATTTCTACCCTTTTTATAATTCGCATAGGTATTTAAAATGGAGTTGACTGACAGTGAAAACTTATCGCCCCCTGCCGACCAGTTACTCAATGAAGCCTGAGAAAAATTAAGGCTGTACATGACGCCTTTTCCCCAGCGTCTGGAGCCCGTATCCACTACAAGCTTTTTTTCAATTTTTGAAGACTCCTCTCTCATGGATATCAACGAAGCGTCTTGAGCAGAAATAAAGTGAGTAGAGAAAATGAACGGCAGAGCAAAGCAAATAACATTTAGTTTATGCATAACCATCGATTGGAAAAACAAAATAAGGCAGTACAAAATAAAAAGGGCCCTTTTTGGGCCCTTTTATTGAGAAAATAGAACTTTACTTTACTTCTTCAAATTCAGCATCGGTCACGTTCTCTGCTCCAGCTTTTGGCTCAGCATCTGCTGGTTCAGCTCCGGGTTGTGCACCTTGTGTTGAATTGTACATGTCTTGACTGGCCGCCATCCACGCATCATTGAGTTCTTTGGTTGCCGCTTCGATGGAAGCAAGGTCTTGCGACTTATGGGCTTCTTTTAATTTGGCCATGGATGCTTCGATCACGGATTTCTTCTCCGCTGGAATTTTTTCACCAAACTCCTTGAGTTGTTTTTCGGTTTGGAAAATCAGTCCGTCCGCAGCATTCAACTTCTCGATGCGTTCCCGTGCTTCTTTGTCGGTTGCCTCATTGGCCTTGGCCTCCGCCTTCATTTTTTCAATCTCCTCCTTGGTCAATCCGCTTCCCGCTTCGATTCTGATTTTTTGCTCTTTGCCTGTTCCTTTATCCTTTGCACTTACATTCAAGATACCATTGGCATCGATATCAAATGTCACCTCGATTTGTGGTACACCGCGTGGAGCCGGAGGAATATTGTCAAGATTGAAAATACCCAATGTTTTATTTTGATTGGCCATGGGGCGCTCACCTTGCAATACATGTATTTGAACACCGGGCTGGTTATCCGCAGCTGTTGAAAAGGTCTCCGATTTTTTTGTCGGAATGGTGGTATTGGAAGGAATCAAGGCCGTCATCACACCTCCGAGGGTTTCAATGCCCAGACTCAGCGGAGTAACGTCCAGCAGCAGCACATCCTTTACTTCACCAGTCAATACCGCTCCTTGAACACCAGCGCCGATCGCGACGGCTTCGTCCGGGTTTACACTCTTATTGGGCTTTTTGCCAAAGAATTTTTCTACAATTTCTTGAACCTTTGGAATGCGAGTAGACCCACCAACCAGAATCACCTCATCGATATCGGATGACCGCATACCGGCATCTTTTAAGGCCTGCTCACACGGTTTTAAACAACGCTCAAAAAGCTTATCGGCAATTTGCTCAAACTTGGCCTTTGAGAGCTTTTTCACCAGGTGCTTAGGCACCCCATCAATCGCTGTAACATATGGGAGATTGATTTCAGTCTCTGCTGAAGAGGAAAGTTCGATCTTGGCTTTTTCTGCAGCTTCTTTTAACCGTTGAAGAGCCATAGGATCCTTGCGCAAATCAACATTTTCCTCTTTTTGAAACTCTTCTGCTAGCCAGTCCATGATCACCTTATCAAAATCATCACCGCCCAAGTGGGTATCGCCGTTTGTCGACTTTACTTCGAATACTCCATCACCCAGTTCGAGTACAGAGATATCAAACGTACCACCACCTAAGTCAAATACGGCAATCTTGCTGTCTGCATTTTTTTTGTCCAATCCATACGCGAGTGCTGCTGCGGTAGGTTCGTTGATGATGCGGCGAACATTCAAGCCTGCAATCTCACCTGCCTCTTTCGTTGCCTGACGCTGCGCGTCGTTGAAATAAGCCGGAACCGTAACAACTGCTTCGTTGACTTCATAACCCAGGTAGTCTTCGGCGACTTTCTTCATTTTTTGAAGAACCATTGCACTGATCTCCTGGGGAGTATACAGCCTGCCATCAATATCAATACGAACAGTATTGTTATCGCCTTTTGCAACCTTATAACTCCAATGTTTAATTTCCTCGGTTACCTCATCGTATCTTCTGCCCATGAAACGCTTTACGCTGGTAATGGTGTTAATGGGATTGGTAATGGCCTGCCGTTTTGCAGGTTCTCCTACCTTCCGCTCTCCATTCTTTAAAAAAGCGACTATACTGGGGGTTGTCCTTCTGCCTTCGTCGTTGGCAATTACTACAGGTTCGTTTCCTTCCATAACTGAAACGCAACTGTTGGTAGTTCCAAGGTCGATTCCAATGATCTTTGCCATAGTTTTCCTATTTTGATAACTTAAGTGTGCAAGCCCTATGCCGCCATGAAAATCAGGAAATTGTGTCAGTTTTTCTAAAGAAGGCTGTCATTTAAGCCATTGATTTCAAGACAAATCAGTCAAAACGTGTAAAATCTTCATATTTCACTCACCAGCGGGTGGAACCGATTGGGTCTTAAAACTGAAATACCGTTGTGCCATATAGCTGAATCCCACAACCAGACAGGTGATCATCAATTTAGCGGGTGTCGGGTATACATGAAGACGATCCACCAGCAGTTTGAGGAAAAAATAATTCATCAATAGGCTGATGCACACCGACATAAAATAGCGAATTAGCTGTACCCTTCCCCGGAGGTAGGAATCCTGAAATACAATGTAGCGCATCAGTAAAAAACCGGTAGGAAAACTGATCAAAAAAGAAAGCAAGAATGAGGCAATGTGTGGACTGATCACCACAAACGGCAAGCGAAGAAAATCTTTCTCCAGAATAAAATTATAAAAGATAAAAAATAGGACAATATCAAAAGCGGTATTGGCTCCCCCGCAGGCTGCATAGCGAAATGTTTTCTTATCCATTATTCGTTGAAAAAAAGGATAAAAAAAGTCAAGTATGAATTCAATGAGTTTTTTCAACGCCAGTTATTATCGGTTGAAATGATACAGATAGGTCGTGTGTTTTTTGGCATACACGGCTCCGATTCCTTCATGCAATGCCAGCATCTTATTGTTGAAGTCCCCCACCCATGAAAGTTCAAGCTCTTGGTAATGGCCCAGCGTATGCGCATATTCCTGAAGTTTCATGAATAAACAGGACTCCAGTCCCTGATTCCGGTATTTTTCTTTGGTCCCCATGATGACAGCGCGCATCCGTTTATGCTTGACCGTCAATTTATTCCAAACAAAACGAAGTTTTCCAAGCAGATTGAGCTTACCGTTCAGCCCACGTATCAATTCGTTGGTATCCGGCAAAATCATCACAAATGCCAATGGTTCATTGTCTGATGAATAAGCAAACCATATCAGTTGAGGGTCCATGATGGGCTTGACTTTCTGAAGTGTTTCCTGGATGGTGAGATCGGTTACAGGAGTAAAATTTTCAAAATCTTTCCAGGCGTCGTTGTAAATCTCTTTGAAATCTTTTGAAAACTTAGCTAGGTTTGAAGTATTCAGGTGCCTGAACGTAAAGCCACGCCGTTCAATCACCCATTTCGAAATCTTCATCACTTTTTCAGGTAGTCCGCGGGGCACATCAATTCGATTGCTGATTTGCTCGTAACGCGTGACAAATCCATACTGCTCAAACAACTTTTTATAATACGGTGGATTATAATTCATGCCATAAAACGGAGCAGAGAATCCATCGACCAACAATCCCCACCACATATCGTTTTCTCCAAAATTAATGGGACCATTCATCGCCTCCATGCCTTTTGACTTCAGCCAGGTACGCGCCTGATCAAACAACATGTTTGCAGCCGACTGATCATCAATGCATTCAAAAAAACCACATCCTCCAGTAGGAACAGATTCTTTAAATGCTTTTTTTTCATTGACGAAAGCAGCAATGCGTCCAATTGTTTTACCTTGTTCATCAACCAGGATCCAGCGAGTGCAAGAGCCAAAACTGAAAAAATTATTTCGTTTGGGATCAAAAACAGATTCTATATTGTTGAGCAACGGACATACCCACTGAGGATCGTTCGCATATATAAAAAACGGCAATTGATGGAATGCGTCAACCTGAGCCTTATGGGATACTTCTTGGATGTGCATGGATAACGACAAAGTTACCGATCACGCGGCAATACATCAAACCGATCAGGATAATCCGATATGATGCCATCTACACCCAATGCATGCATCCGAAACAGATCGGGAATCTGATTAACGGTCCATACGATCACTTTTACTCCCTGTTCATGAAACATTCCGATCAGGTCAGCGTCTACCAATGAAAACTCGGGACTGATGATGTCGGGCTTAAATCCCAGTTGTGCAATCCATGTGGATGGATCACCACTGCTCTTGCGCTCCACCAAATAGGAAATCCGAATCCCTCCAGGTCGTTGCTTTAACAGACGCAGTGTTCGGGGATCAAAGGATTGAATAATGGTTCGATTGGCAATCGTTTTTTTCTGAACCACCTCCATCAATAAAGCCACAAATTCTCCGGGATTTGGATGAAAAACGTCATCGTTTTTGGGATCGATCTTGGTTTCAATGTTGTAGTGAACTGGCGGGAGGTGGTGTTCCTGAACATAATGTTCAACTGCGTCAATAACATCCGACAGCAACGGCTTATGAACTGCCATTTTGGTTTGCTGCGGAAACCGCGGATGCGGTTTGAGTCCCACATCCCATTGCCGAACCTGATCATAGGTCAATTGATAAATATTGTTCAATGCGTCTGCTGAAAGAGGCGTAGCGATGTCGGGGTTCATAAACGGTTCATGCGAAAGCACCACGCGTTTATCGCGCGTAATCACCACATCCATTTCCAGCGTAGTGACTCCTATTCGCAAGGCTTCCAGCATGGCAGGAATGGTATTCTCCGGCATGAGTCCCCTGCACCCGCGGTGCCCTTGTAAGTCTAACGCAGCAGATTGTCCAACAAGTGTATTCATCATACCCAATTGAAAAAAAATACATAGAATTCGGATGATCATGTGCTAAAATTAGGGGAATCGTACCTTTGCGGCAACTCTACCTTACATGCTGCATACGATTGTACGAGAAAAAGCAATTGAAGCCATCCAGTCCGTCTTTGGTTTAGTCCTGACAGAACGAGATTTTCAGGTCAATACGACTAAACCGGAGTTTGAGGGCGACTATACCATTGTTCTTTTTTCACTGATCAAAGTACTCAAATCCGATCCTGCAACCTTAGGCGACCAATTGGGAAAATGGCTGGTTGAACACCATAACAATTTATTTACTGACTATAATGTCATCAAAGGGTTTCTAAATTTTTCAATTAACGGGCAGCTTTTGATTGATCTGCTGAATCGCCACTACCAAGACAGTTGCTTTGGTAAAGCTCCTATGAATGGACAAAAAGTAATGGTAGAGTACTCCTCTCCCAACACCAATAAACCCTTGCACCTGGGCCACCTGAGAAATAATTTCCTGGGAAGAAGCATCGCTGAAATCATGAAAGCAAATGGATATGAGGTGATGAAAACCTGTATTGTCAATGACAGAGGTATCCACATATGCAAAAGCATGGTAGCCTGGCAACGGTATGCAAATGGTGTTACTCCACAATCTACCCAAACAAAAGGCGATCATTTTGTTGGCGACTACTACGTTAAATTCAATGAAGCATATACCCAAGAGGTTCGTGATCTGATTGCCTCAGGAATGGACAAAGACAAAGCAGAAAAAGAGGCCCCGATCATGAAAGCAACCCAGCAAATGCTGGTGGAATGGGAAAACGGGAATGAAGAGGTTCTGTCCTTATGGAAAACCATGAATAGCTGGGTATACGAAGGCTTTGATACAACGTACAAGCGCATTGGAAGTGATTTTGCAAAAACCTATTACGAGAGCAATACCTATTTGTTGGGAAAGGAAACCATCGAAACCGGGCTGCAGAAGCATGTGTTTTTCAAAAAAGAGGATGGAAGTGTGTGGATTGATCTTACGTCCGACGGACTGGATGAAAAACTGGTACTCAGAAAAGACGGCACCAGCGTTTACATCACTCAGGATATCGGCCTTGCACAAAAAAAGTACGAAGAGTTCGGCATGGATAAAAGTATCTATGTGGTCGGTGACGAACAAAACTATCATCTAAAAGTATTACAGCTCATCTGCAAGCGATTGGGACTTCCCTATGCAGATGGAATTTTCCACCTTTCTTACGGCATGGTGGAACTACCTACCGGAAAAATGAAAAGCAGAGAAGGGACTGTTGTCGATGCCGATGACCTCATCGATGAAATGGTCACTATTGCAGCAACCCACACCCAAGAACTGGGAAAAGTAAAAGATTTCACCGAGGAGGAATTCAATGTACTTTGTGAAACAATCGGACTTGGGGCATTGAAATTTTTCTTGTTGCGGGTCGATCCAAAAAAGAAAATGGTCTTCAATCCAAAAGAATCAATTGACTTTCACGGATTCACGGGACCGTTTATACAATATACCCATGCCCGAATTCGATCCGTGCTCAGAAAAGCAAGTCCGCAGTCAGATTTTCCCTACACTGCCCAACTGCTGCCCACTGAAAAAAAACTGCTAGTGCTTGCAGAACAATTTGGTGTATCACTGAAGCAATCCTGTGATGCCCTCGATCCCTCAACACTGGCCACCTATTTATTTCAACTGGCTCAAGCATTTAACTCCTTTTATACGGAATTGAGCATCACCTATGCTGAATCAGAGGAGAAAAAAGACCTGCGGCTCAAACTTTCCTCACTTGTAGCGACCATACTGAAATCAGGAATGGAGATGTTGGGCATCGCCGTGCCGGACAAAATGTGATCCGTTACTTCACACGCTTCAGTACCACGCCTCCTAAAGGCGGCAGATCCAACCTTAGACTAAACTGAGATTGTCCTTTTTCTTTTTTAGCAATTAATTTACCTGGATTCAGGTATTCACCCGTTCCCCAGAATTGGAGATGATCGCTGTTGAACAGTTCCGTATAGGTGGATGTTACCTCAACAGGCAACCACCATGACTTTCGTTCTACAGGAGTGAAATTCAAAATAATGATCAGCTCATCGTTAGCGTTGCGTCGACGATACGATACCACCGACTCCTGCCGATGGTTGAGGTCTACCCACTCAAATCCGGATGGATCAAACTGATGCTGATGCAGCGATGCTTCGGAAGTCAATAGTTTATTCAACGCTGCAACACACTGTTTCATGCCTTTATGACTATCGAATTGAAGTAAGTCCCACCGCAACGCAGTTGAATACTTCCACTCTTCAGTTTGTGCGAATTCATTGCCCATGAACAGCAACTTGGCCCCTGGATGCGTAAACATATACGTATATAGTAACCGGAGATTGGCAAATTTCTGCCACTCATCGCCAGGCATTTTATAAATCATGGGAGATTTACCGTGCACCACTTCATCGTGACTCAAGGGTAAAGCAAAGTTTTCATCATAGAAGTACATCATGCTGAAGGTCAACTGATCCTGCTGGAACTGCCGGAAATAGGCATCCTGTTTGAAAAAACGCAAGGTATCGTGCATCCACCCCATCATCCATTTCATTCCAAATCCTAATCCCCCCGCATAGGTAGGACGTGATACCCCCGGCCAATCAGTTGCCTCTTCTGCTATGGTTTGCACGCCGTTAAAATCTCGGTAAACCATCTCATTCATATCTTTTATGAATGCAATGGCCTCCAGGTTTCCGTTCCCGCCAAATTCATTCGGCTCCCACTCCCCCTCTTTTCTGGAATAATCGAGTTTAAGCATGGACGAAACAGCATCAACGCGAATTCCATCGATATGAAATTGATCAAACCAAAAACGTGCGTTGCTGATTAAAAAAGAGCGTACCTCCCCTCTTTTGTAATTAAAGATGTAACTGTTCCAATCGGGGTGATACCCTTTTCGCATATCGGCATACTCATAGGTATGCGTCCCATCAAACATGAACAGACCATGGCTATCGTATGGAAAATGAGAAGGCACCCAATCCAAAATCACGCCAATCCCTTTTTGATGCAAGGCATCCACCAATGCCATGAATTCTTCCGGATGTCCGAAACGTGAAGTGGGTGCGAAATATCCAGTTCCCTGGTACCCCCAACTCCCATCAAACGGATATTCCATTACCGGCATGAATTCAACGTGGGTGAACCCCATTTCAGTTACGTAGGGGACTAATCGTTCAGCAATTTCCCAATAAGTAAAATAACAGTCTTCGTCAAAGGGATCGGGTCGCATCCAGCTTGCTAAGTGAACCTCATAAATTGAGTAAGGCGATTCCAACGAATTGTGCCGCTCTCGTGTTCGCATCCAGTGCTCGTCGTTCCAATTGAATTCAAAATTCCAGGTAATGCTGGCAGTCAGTGGCTTCTTTTCCCAATAATGTGCATAGGGATCCCCTTTCTGAATGATTCGCCTTTCAAACCCATGAATGGAATATTTATAGACTTCTCCACGCTTGCATCCAGGAATGAATCCTTCCCAGATTCCGCTTCGATCCAAGCGAACAAACAAGGGATGTTTTCCGTCTTTCCAATCATTGAAATTCCCGACTACACTCACCCTCGTTGCATTGGGAGCCCAAACAGCAAAATAGGTTCCCGTAGTTCCCTCAACTACGCATTGTTTATTTCCAAAATACTGGTAAGCTGAATAAAGCGTTCCCTTCTGAAAATGTTGAATGACTTCTTCCGTGAAAAGAGAAAAGCTCCAAACCGGACCTGAGGTTTCAATGGAATGGGACACTACTGGTTGTTCAAAGCGTAAATATAAAACGAATGAGGAGCTATGTCAACTTTCTTTGTCAAATCAATGGTGGATCCGTTCAATAATTCGTGGGCCGACAATTTTCCTTTCACCACTTCTGCATACCTCATTGGATCCAGTTGATTGGTTTGAGCAGCAGTATTGAGCACACACATGATTACTTGGTCATTGTAAAGCTTGAAATACACATAGAGCCCATTTTGTGGAATAAATTGAATGGTACGCCCTTTTGATATGGTCGGAGTATTTTTTCTCAACCGGGCCAGTTGCGAGAAATACAAAAACGCATCTTTTTCCTGAGCCGTACGTCCCTCCGGAGTAAACTTATTGATGCTATCGTCTTTCCACCCCCCTGGAAAATCTTTTCGAACAGCGGCATCGTTAGGATCTTTGTAGTTCTTCATCAATACTTCCGTACCATAATAAACTTGTGGAATTCCGCGCAAGGTGAATAAAAGACCCAATCCCATTTTATACTTCTGCAGGTTCTCGCCTACCATCGAAAAAAAACGATTCATATCATGGTTATCCAGAAACGTGCAATTGGTCTGAGGATTGGCATATAAAAAATCTTGGGAAAGCGTCATGTATAACCGTGTTACTCCGTCAGTCCATCCAAAAGGATCATTCAATGCGTTATAGATGGCACTGTTCAATGGAAAATCGGTGACGCCTTGAATGGTGTGCTTAAAGGGCACCGATAAATTATTTTCAGTGAAATAAGCACTGGCAGGAACGGTGTTGGTCCAGGCTTCACCAAAAATGGTCAGCTTGGGAAATTCGCTGCGCAAGGCGGTATTGATGGCGTTGAGGAATTTTTCATCGCAGTACTTATAAGTGTCCACTCTCCAGCCATCAATTCCAAACTCTTCTGTGGACCATATGTTGCTTTGAATGATAAATGTGGCGCAGTAGGGATTAGCAAGATTCAAATCGGGCAAATGTGGAACAAACCAACCTCCCAGCATGACCTTCTTTTCCTGTTCAGACGCATAGGGGTCTGTAAATAATTCTTCGCGGTGACTGGGACCGGTATAGGTTGGCCATTGATTCAACCAGTCGCGCATGGGAAGATCCAGCACTGTATGGTGATACGATCCCACATGGTTATACACAGCATCCTGAATAATTTTTAGTCCCTTCTCGTGCGCCGTTTTAACAAGGTTGCGATATGCATCGTTGCCTCCATGCCGTTTGTCGATGATGTAATGATTGGTAGTCCAGTAGCCATGATAGCCGCTCATCGACCAGGGACCTTCCTGCATCTTGGGCATATCGTTTTCCAGCAGTGGAGTCATCCACAAAGCAGTTATTCCCAATTCTTTTAGATAATCCAATCGCTGTATAATACCGGCGATATCACCTCCATGGCGGGCATAGGGATTGTTCCGATTGACTTCAGTATCGCGCAAGTCCTGAAAACTGTCATTGGTCGGATCGCCATTGGAAAAACGGTCCGGCATGATCAGGTAAATGAGATCTTCAGATCGAACACCATGATGAATTTTTTCAGTTTGTGGGCGTTGGCGCTTTTTTAATAAATAGGGAACGCGTGTACCATCGGTAAAGAGAAACTTCAATTCTCCTGGTTGTGCTGCAGGGCTGATCTGAATATCGATGAACAAGTAGTGCTTGTTTTCAGGCTGATAAATTTTTTTGATGGTAACCCCGGGATAATTCAATGTTACTTTACTGGACAAATCAGAATTGGAGTGCAGCATGATTTGCAGGTGTGGATTTTTCATGCCTGTCCACCAATGTGTGGGATAAGGATGAATAGCGGAGTGGGCCAATCGGACCAAGAACAAACACAAGATGAGTAAGCTGATTCTCATAAAGAAGATTTCTTGTTTGCGCCAGGATCGTATACATAGATGACACTGACAGCTGCACACAGCATGAATATACCGGCCAAGACAATTGCATAGATGGATTGTCCGGCATATAAATGTTTGACGATGGAGCCGCCTATGAAACCGTTGATGATCTGCGGAAGGGTGATGAAGAAATTAAAGATTCCCATGTAAATACCCAGCTTACCTGCAGGGATGGATGCGGATAAAATCACATACGGCATGGCCAATATCGAAGCCCATGCCAGTCCCACTCCAATCATGGAATAGTTGAGCATGGCTGGATCTTTTATGAAGTAGATGGAGATGAGTCCAACCCCACCTGCAATAAGCGATATCGCATGCGTGAGTCTTCTTCCCACCCATTTTGCAATAAAAGGGAGACACAATGCATACACCATGGCAACCAGGTTGTAGATGCCAAATGCAGAGCTCACTTTATTTCCCGCTTCATTGTACTCAACCGAATCGGTATAATCACCTGTCAGTCCATAAACATGAGTGGCTACCGCGTCGGTGGTGAAGACCCACATGCTAAAGAGAGCAAACCAACTGAAAAATTGAACCAGTCCCAACTGACGCATGGTTTTGGGCATTTTTCCAAAATCACTAAAAATTTCTGTCAGTCCCGAGGAAGTGGCTTCCGCTTGTTTACCATGATAACGTTCGTACTCAGCAGGTGGATATTCTTTAGAAAATACAACTGTAATCAGAATAGCTATAATGAAAACTGCCGCACCCGCATAAAACGAATAGCGAATGTTATCGGCAATTCCATCTGGGCCAGCTTCCATGCTGAAACCATTTGATGCAAGAAGTTCGGGTAAAGCTGATCCTACAACGGCCCCCAGTCCAATTAGAAAAGTCTGAATGCTAAAACCGGTTGTGCTTTGGTCGACCGGAAGATTGTCCGCCACTAAAGCACGAAAGGGCTCCATGGCCACATTGAAAGATGCATCCATGATCATCACGATTCCTGCTCCGATCCACAAAGCTGGAAGAACCGCAGTAAAATGTCCGGAATTGGGTAATAAAACAAGGGCAATACTGGATAAGATGGCGCCGACTAAAAAATAGGGCTTTCTTCTTCCAATGCGGTTCCATGTTTTATCGCTGTAATGACCAATAATGGGTTGAACAATCATGCCCACCAACGGGGCCACTATCCAAAACATGGGCAAATGCTCTACATCTGCACCATAGGAACGTAAGATGCGACTGGCATTTCCGTTTTGCAATGCGAAGCCAAATTGAATTCCCAGAAAACCTGTACTCATCAAAAAAATCTGCGAGAGCGAGAGTCGGGGTTTCTGAACCGTTCCGGCTGGTGACTGCATCGACATACTAGGGGGTTTCAGTTAAAGTGTAATAAATACACATTTTGTTATCAAATGACAAAACCATCCGGAATAACTGCACCTTTTTTTACAACAACGATTCCTTCCTTAATGGTGTAGAGTGCATGATCAGAATTGGCCAGGTGTTTATCCCCATTGATGCGTACGTCGTTTCCAATTTTGCAATTTTTATCGATGATTGCGTTTTTTATATTGCACCGTTCTCCAATGCCCAATCGAGGAAGTCCGCTATCGATTGAAATATTCATTTCCTCCATCGTTTCATAAAAATCAGTTCCCATGATGTAGCAACTCACGATGGTTGTTCCATATCCTATTCGGGTTCGAATGCCGATCACAGAATTTTCAACCCGGGATGCATTGATGATGCAGCCTTCTGCAATTATGGTTTTCTCCAAGGTCGTGCCAATGATTTTAGCGGGCGGGAGCATGCGTGCACGCGTATAGATGGCTTTTGAATTATCGAACAGATTGAATTCAGGAATATCCTGAGTGAGGGCGAGATTGGCTTCAAAAAATGAATGAATGTTTCCGATATCGGTCCAATAGCCCTCATACTGGAAACTGACTACGGAATACTTGCTTATGGAATACGGGATGATTTCTTTTCCAAAATCAGTAGCATCTTTTACTTCGTCCTGCAACAAGTCAAACAATACGCGTCGACTAAAAATATAAATACCCATACTGGCCAGGTAGTTCCTGCCTTGGCGCTGCATGGTCTCCCCGGTATCGCTTTCCCATTGATCCAACACATCCTTTTTGGGTTTTTCAATGAAGGACTCAATGATTCCTCCTTCGCCTTTTTTCATGATGCCGAATTCTGTTGCTTCTCGGGCATTAACCGGAATGGTGGCAATGGAAATATCTGCTTTGGAATCAACATGGTTGTCAATCATCTCCTGGAAATCCATTTGATAGAGTTGATCACCGGATAAAATCAGAACATGGGTGAAATCCTGCTGTGCGATATGGCGAAGCGACTGCCTGACCGCATCTGCAGTTCCCTGAAACCATGCAGGATTATCCGGAGTTTGTTCAGCTGCGATAATATCCACAAATGCAGAACTGAATGCACTGAAGTGGTAGGTGTTTTTGATGTGCTTATTGAGCGAAGCAGAGTTGAATTGGGTCAGCACATACATGCGCCCTAAATTGGAGTTCAAACAATTGGAAATGGGAATATCGACCAAGCGGTATTTTCCTGCAATAGGAACTGCCGGCTTGCTGCGCGTGGAAGTTAGTGGAGAAAGTCGGGTTCCGGCGCCTCCTCCCAGGATCACTGCTATGACGTTTTTGTTCATAGTTCCAAAGTTGTTCCAATATACTCAAAAACTCTTGTACAAGTGGATGTATTCAGCCGCACTTCGATCCCAACTGTAATCCAATCCTGTGATCTTTTGCCTTATGGCATTAAAAAACGCTTTCTCGTGGTAGAATTCTACCGCCCGGTAAATGGCTTGGGTTACGTCGCCTACTGCAGCGTGAAGAAACGAAAATCCGTATCCATGGCATTCCCCCAAATCGATGACTGTGTCGTATAACCCACCAGTTTTGCGCACGATGGGAATGGTTCCATATCGCATGGCATACAGCTGGTTGAGTCCACAGGGTTCGACTCGAGAGGGCATCAGCAGATAATCCGCTCCGGCATACATCAGGTGACTCAGTCGCTCGTTGTACCCAATATAGGATGCATAGTCCCCCATTGAAATTTCGTTTAGAGAGCGCAGCTCATGTTCAATGGAAGATTCACCACTCCCTAGTACTAAAAAAGACATCCGGCGACCGACAAATTCAAAACTATCGCGAATGACCTGTGGAAGCAAATCGGCTCCTTTCTCCCCCACGAGTCTTCCAATGAACACCATGAGTGGTTTTGAAGGATTCAATCCAAATTGAGAACAGAGAAGCGCTTTATTCTCTGCTTTTCCTTTTTCAAGGGAAGATGGAGCATACCGGTGATCCAGATAACGATCGTGTTCAGGATCCCAAACAGAATAATCGATGCCATTGAGGATTCCGATGCATTTTCCTTTCTCGTATTCAAACAAGGGCTCGAGACCATTGCTCATGGAGCACAATTCATGCAGATAGGTCGTGCTGACGGTCGTTACTTTCCATGCACATTTCACTGCGCTGGCCAAGGGATTGATCGAGCCTTCCCACTCCAGCATTCCTCTTTTCCAAGAATCCCATTGGGGAACATAAATGGATTTATCCCAACTGAATTGACCCTGGTACTGTGCATTATGAATCGTCAGGACCGATGGCACACTTGCAAGTCGTTTGAACGCATAACAATGCTGCATCATGAAGGGTACCAATCCGGCATGATGATCGTGCACATGGACAACGCCGGGTAAGTGCTCCCAGGAATTCATCCAATGCACAGCACTGATTTGAAAAGCACAAAAACGCTCGGTGTCATCTTCATAACCGTAAACGCGCTCTCGATCCAATAAACCATTGATGTCAATCAGATACAGTTCAAATCCTTGAGCACTGGTGCTCTCTTTGATGATGGTATACTCAAAGAACCAATGGCCCAGGTTGGCACTCGATTTATGGACCACATCCCACTCATGCGTATACAAATAAGGAGTACGGTACATGGGCATGATCACCACGGACCGGTTTCCCATTTCATTTTGAAAACGAGGCAATGAACCCACAACATCGCCCAAGCCTCCGGCTTTGGCTATTGGATAACATTCTGCACTGATGTGAACGATATGCATCGATTGAGAATTGGCTGTGGGAACAAAAAGTTTTACAGATTCATAAATATAATTATTTTGAGGCATTAACAAAACAACCGCACATGAACCAGCAAACCAAATGGTCCCAATTTGGAGTATTGATCACCGTGTTTTTCTTTTGGGGCTTTGTCGCTGCATCCAACAGTATTTTTATTCCGTTCTGCAAAAAGTTTTTTAACCTGGATCAAATTCAGTCACAGCTGGTAGGTTCTGCATTCTATGGTGCTTACTTCTATGGTTCCCTCCTGCTTTACCTCTATTCTGCGGTTTCCAGAACTGACCTTTTGAATAAAGTAGGGTACAAAAAAGGAATCGTCTACGGTTTACTGATTTCAGTAGTAGGTGCCATTGCCCTTGCCATGATCAGTGGATCCGCAAATGTCACGTTTGGTTTGGTGTTGGTCGCATTTTTTGTCATTGCACTGGGATTCTCCCTTCAACAAACTTCTGCACAGCCTTTCGCAGTAGCCTTGGGTAGTCCTGAAACCGGAACCCACAGACTCAACATGGGAGGCAGTGTGAATTCATTTGGAACCCTATTGGGACCATTGGTGGTCAGTTTCTTGCTTTTTGGAAGTGTGGCCAGCGCAAGTGATGCCTCCATTGAAAGCATTCAGAAACTCTATTTCTTTCTCGCTGGTTTATTCATTGTCGCTTCCCTGATTTTTGCCTACGCAAACTTACCCAAGACAACTTCCGATGAACAACTGGATAAAAGTCCAAAAGCCATGAATGTATTGCTGATCATTGGCGTGGTCTTTTTACCGGTATTGTTTTCCGATTGGATGCAAGGTGTGACCGGGATCAAAAAAAGCATCATCATCATCACATGCTTGTTGATCATTTTGGGTACGCTGTTTTATGCACTGGCACAAGCCAAAAAGAATCCCGAAGGATGGGGCGCCATGGCTTACCCTCAATTGGCTCTTGGCATGATTGCTATTTTCATTTACGTTGGAGTAGAGGTGACCATAGATAATAATTTCGGGGCCTTACTGAAAAAAAATGCTTTTGGCGGATACGATGAATCACATATCTCTCATCTGATTTCCCTTTACTGGGGATCGATGATGATCGGCAGATGGACAGGTGCCATCAGCGTATTCAATGTTGGAAAGCAAGTGAAGCGATTCTTGGTCATTGTGGTTCCGTTCGTTGCCTATGGCGTCATCATTGGTGTCAATCTCATCAAAGGAAACGACATCAGCGATTTGAAGATGTATCCAATTTGTATTGCCATTGCCGTAATCGCCTTTCTCTATGCAGAGGAGAAGCCCGTTAAATTGTTGCTGACGGTTTCTGTTTTGGGATGTGTGGGAATGATCATTGCATTGACCAGCACGGGGATGTTGGCAAACTACGCAATCATCAGCACGGGCATGTGCTGTTCAGTGATGTGGCCAGCCATTTTTGCTCTTGCGGTGAATGGCATTGGTAAATACCAAAGTCAGGGCTCTGCTTTTTTGATCATGATGATCCTGGGAGGTGCCATCATCCCTCCCGTGCAAGGAGCGGTGATAGATATGGAACTAACGGCAGACCCCAATATTCATACCTATACACAACTCTCCTATCTGGTTCCGTTGATGTGCTTTGCTTACCTTGCATGGCATGCGATACAAACACGTTCAGTATTGAAAAAGCAGGGATTGGATGTTGACGCGCAGGTTGCTGCTTCACATTAAAAAATAAATGATGAGTAAGAACGAGCCATTGGCGATTGGCATAGATATTGGTGGAACCGGAACAAAATTTGGAATTGTAGACCGGAACGGTAACGTGTTGTTTTCCGGTGAGATGTCGACCAAAAAGCACAAAGAGATAGAACCGTTCATTGAGGAGTTGTATGAATGCCTTCAACCCTTGATTGAAAAGGTAGGGGGAATCGGAAGCATGCGGGGCATTGGCATGGGAGCGCCCAACGGAAATTATTACAGTGGAACGATTGAGTATGCGCCCAACCTTCCCTGGAAAGGGATCATCCCCTTGGCTAAACTGGTCAGTGATAAATTCAAGTTGCCGGTCACGCTGACCAATGACGCCAATGCCGCTGCAATCGGGGAAATGATGTACGGTGCCGCCAAAGGAATGAATGATTTCATCATGATTACCCTTGGTACAGGAGTGGGAAGTGGAATTGTGGCCAACGGACAACTCATTTATGGGCATGACGGATTTGCCGGTGAACTGGGGCATACCATTGTGATACCTGATGGCAGAATGCACGAAGGCACAGGTAAGCGAGGATCACTGGAAAGTTATGCATCGGCAACAGGGATGCGACTCACTACGCTAGAAGTTTTGGAAAATAGTAATGAGGACAGCCTTTTGCGTCAGGTGGATAAAGATAAACTCGACTCCAAAGCGGTGTACGAGGCGGCCATAAAAGGTGATAAATTGGCCCTTGAAATATTTGAATTCACGGGTAAAATTCTTGGATTGGCACTTGCCAATGCAGTCATGTTCAGCAGTCCCGAGGCCATAATACTCTTTGGTGGGCTCACAAAATCCGGCGACCTGATCCTTAAACCGACCCGCAAGCACATGGAAGAAAACCTGATACAGGTGTTTCAAAACAAGGTTAAGATTCTTGTGAGCCACCTCAAAGAATCCGATGCGGCCATCTTAGGTGCTAGCGCGTTGGTTTGGGAGAAGAATAACTAACCCTTCTTTTGCCATTGCGCTCTGCCCAGACCGGGAATCACATGGCGTTCACTGTGGTACGAAGAACGAACCAAGGGACCACTTTCAACGTAGTCCAGTCCTAAGCCATAACCAATTTCCTGGTATTCCTTGAACTCATCCGGGTGTACGAACCGCTGTACCGGTAAATGTTTTCGTGTGGGTTGCAGGTATTGCCCGATGGTCACCACATCTGTTCCGTTATCTGCAAGATCTTGCATGGTTTGCACCACTTCTTCTTTGGTTTCTCCCAAACCCAGCATGATACCGGATTTTGTCCGCATGCCCCCATTTTTTAATTTCCGGATGACCTCCATGCTTCTCCAGTACTTGGCTTGAATGCGCACCTTTCGGGTGAGCCGCTCCACCGTTTCAATATTATGGGACACTACTTCAGGTGCAGCGTCTACGATTCGTTTGATCTGATCGTCGTTTCCCTTGAAATCAGGGATAAGCGATTCTAGGGTGGTGTCGGGATTGAGTGCCTTGACGGCTTTGATGGTATTGTGCCAGATAGTGCTTCCCCCATCTGAGAGTTCATCGCGATCTACCGAGGTAATGACAGCGTGTTTTACTTTCATCAAATGAATGGCTTCTGCAACCCGCTGAGGTTCGTCCCAATCGACTGCTTCAGGTCGTCCGGTTGCCACTGCGCAAAACCCACAACTGCGGGTACATATATTCCCCAGAATCATGAAGGTGGCCGTTCCTGCTCCCCAGCATTCTCCCATGTTGGGACAATTTCCGCTTTCACAAATGGTGTGAAGTTTATGGGTATCTACCAGAGACCGTACATGCTTGTATCCCTCTCCGATGGGCAAACGCACCCTCAACCAATCAGGCTTTTTTAACCTTTGTTCGTGTTCAGGGAGAATGGCTTCTGTTCCACAACTCATATTCGTCAACTTGACGGCAAAAGTACACTACTTGCGGTTACCAAAAACAAGTCCGATGTACCCGCTTGGGAAGAAAGACCGACCTGGGTTATCTACCATTTGGTCCACTTTTTGACTATAATAGTCGCATCCAAATCCAAATTCAACTGCAGAAACCAATTGATTGAAGCGCGCCCAATCAAACCGAAGGCCGCTTTTGATGTAGGCTCCAGGATTGAACTTGATTTCATTCCATCCGAGCTGTAAACCTGTTCCTCCAATGATGCGCTGAGAATTGAGAAATTGTCGACGAGTATCTTCTGAAAACTTAATTTTTTCCGTTCCGGGATTGGAATTGAGCTCAATGTAATACGGTCGTACCAATCCTGCAGAAAGCCCTCCTACCAGAACCCAATAGACCCCTACTCCATTTTTATTGGACTTTCCGCCAATCAGCACTTGTCGGCCCAACCCCAATTTTGCCTGATAAAAAATATTTTGCTTGCCGTATACGAACGGACGACCAAAAATCAATAACCCTGAATTTGAAAAACTGGAACTTCCTTGCTTCTCTTCTTTTCGGTGCTGCTTTTCGGAAAGTTCAATTTGCAAGAGCGTGGAACGATACGGCGTCTTCATCCATCCTTTTTCGTATAAGAATCCATATCCATCATGGTGCAACTTCATACTGAAAAGGGAATGTTTGGCAAAAGCAGGAACACCCTCTTCTTCATTGCGAATCATTTCGTTGATGCGGTTTCTCCGCTCAATCTTTTCTTCCCGCTTGCGGTCAAGCGATCCAATTTTGCGTTGGGCGAAAGCGCCCATGCAACACAAAAGAATCATTGCCGATAAGACCGCAGATTTAAACATCTTGAACGTATGTTGCGTAAATTTATGAAAAAAAGGATGACTTCTACTGTAACCTATACCGGCGAACTGAGAACTTTAGCAACACATTTGCAATCGTCTTCTGTCATTGAAACCGATGCCCCAACAGATAACCAAGGAAAAGGCGAACGATTTTCTCCTACAGACTTGATCGGGACGGCGCTGGCAGCCTGCATGCTGACCACTATGGCGATACGGGCTCGTGATCTTGAACCCCGGATCAGAGGATGTTCCACTTCAACGGAAAAAATAATGACCTCCCACCCCAGAAGGAAAATTGGAGGCATTCGAATCAACTTCCATTGGTCCGATGAAGCACTGTTTACTGAAAAAGAAAAACAACTGTTGGAAGAAATTGCATATACCTGCCCGGTGAAAGAGAGCATTCATCCTGAAATTGAACTGACAATCGATTTCAATTGGAAGAACTAAAGGAACGGTAAACTTCCAAGAGTCCCTGACTTTCAAAAGCATTATTCGGATGAGCGCCCCATTTGTTCATCTAATCGATAACTCCATTGGATTCGGCTGAATACTGCACCAACATATCTTCCCATAGCTTGAGTGTTTTGGCAACATACCGTTGGATTTGATCATGCACCGCCAGGGAAAAATAGTATTCACCATGATGCGATGAATCACTGCCGGCCCCAGAACCTTTGGTATTTTTTCTGTGGGTTTGTCGAACAGAAAATGATTTTCCCAATACCCGGTTATTTTCACCCGATGAAACAACCATTCCAGTTCGTGGAGATGCGATTCAATTGCTTGATCAGGAAGAGAGACATGGTGATGCATCACTGAAGATAACTGAGCGAGTCGGACCGTTGGAAATCCCATGGGCTGCATTCGAAGAAAATACATCGACTCGAAAATAGGCTTCAGCTTGAACTCACGCGAGCAGATGCCATAGAGGTGATTCAGGGTGCGGGGATACAACTCTTTTGCAAGGGGGACCAAAAGACGACTCAGTCCGAATAACATGGATTCCTTGACCTCATGCGACAACGCATTCGGACGAAAACATACCTGTGGCACTGTGCCATGCAAAGCATAAAACGATTCAGCATTTACAGGTCCTCCTATCGACCTGAACAACGAAGACCAAAAAAGTGCTCCAGCGCGAATGGTTTCGGTGTCAGTCGCCTGATTAAAATGATCCAGCTTTCGTTTTAGACGTTTCCGAGCCCATTCAGATACATGGGCACCCGATAAACGATCCATGAGATTCCATTCTGCCTGTTCGCCGTACCGAACGATTACCTCGGGGGCAAAAAAATGAGAAAGGACCAGCACAGGAGCACCATAGAAATGGTGATCATCGTTATCCCACACCACATGCAAAACAATTGAGGAATAAAGGGTATCATATTGATGATGGTGCCGAAACCAATCAGAAGTTCGACAGTGTATTTCTATATTGCCCACCCAACGTATCCTGTCTATTTTCAGGTCCGCGTTGATGAAATCAGGTCCTTGATTTCGGTTGTGGATACCCGGATGTTCAACACGAACCGATTGCCCGCATAGGGTTTGAAGATGGGAATGCCGACAATAATCGGATTGCCAAAATTGCTGCAGCTGGTACTCGTTTACCACAGCTCAAGTTATCGTATACACGAAACGGCTACAAAGGGAAAAAACGAAGATTGCTGTGAAAAAAATGCTTTCTATTGAATAAATGGTTGGATTTCTTGGAGTACGCGACTGATGGGAAGTCCCATTACATTATAAAAATCACCTTCAATGGAGCGAATCCCCACTACACCAATCCATTCCTGTATCGCATAGGCCCCTGCTTTATCATATGGCCGATACGTATCGACGTAGTGCTCAATTTGATCTGACGTCAATGGATGAAAACTTACCCGGGTGCGATCATAAAACACACAATTGTGATCAATGGATCGAATGTTGACGCCGGTAATGACTTCGTGTGTAGCGCCAGATAGCCGCGATAGCATAGCAATTGCATCTGAGCGATCAACTGGCTTATTGATAATCACCCCATTCAATACTACCAACGTATCGGCAGCAATGACAACCGTATCGTGCAACTTACCCAATGCACCAAAAACAGCTGAATTTTTTCTAACAGCCAACGATATGGCGACTTCTTGAGGCGACATGCTTGGATCAAAATCTTCCTGGACATCACTGGTAATGACTTCAAATTCAATTTCCGCCCACTGCAACAACATCTTTCTCCGAGGGGATCCCGAAGCCAGGATGATCTTTTTCATACCAGATAATAATTATAGAGCACCATGGATAAGATACCCCAGAGCATGATGAATTTGATGGATCGACTCAATGCGCCGAAATCTGAGGCAGTTTGCGCCGACTTCAGTCGATTGCCCACTTTAAAAACCGGAATCAACATCAAGAGGAACCCATAAATAGGAATAGCAAACCAGCCACTGATCAATGAATATAAACAAACCAAAACAAGCAATATGGTCAAAACAGCCAATAAGACAGCAACAATTACTTTTGTCGTAAACACCCCCCAGGCGATTGGCACTGTTGTACAGCCGTATCGTCGGTCACCCTCCTGATCCTCCAAATCCTTGACAATTTCTCGGATCATCGAAACCAAAAACGCAAACCCTGCATAGAACACGGCAGCAGTATACAGATCGACCATCGACTTTTTTCGTATGGGTAATAAACCGTTGTACCTCCATTCCGTATCGGCTACAAAAATGACCCCTACTACCCAAGCCGTTAGAAGAGAAATGATCACATTGCCCGAAAGGATCTTTTTTTTATACGTAGTTGAATACACCCATAACAAGATGACGGTCGCTCCATTCGCCAGGAGCAGCAGTCCGTTTTTTGTTTCAGCAGAAACATAGGCTGTCATCATCAACCCCATTCCGGAAAGCAGAAAATGCCAAACCATGGCCCATCTTCGACTGACCCATTGGCCGATGACCAATTGGTCCGGTTTATTCACGCGATCAATATTCAAATCAAAGTAATCATTAATGATATATCCAGCAGCTGCAATGAGAACAGATGCACCGACCAAAAGGAAAAATGAGGCGGTATTCAAGTGAGGAGGCTCATTGTCGTGCTGCTGGTGAGCAGGTATGACAATCAAAAAATAGAAAAGGACTTGAGTTACGATAATGAAAACCAGATTGGGGGCGCGGATCAACCGAAAAAATCCAATCAGTAAGTTGTTCATTCAATTAAATGCTTTGAAGACCTGTTCGATTTGGCCATTGGTGTTGCGCACGCATTGTTTTTTCAACTACGTCCCGAACACACCCCCTACCACCGGATATGGGAGAAATATAGTCGCTTTGTGAACGTATCTCCTGTACAGCATCTGCGGGACATGCTGTCAACCCAACTTGATCAAATGCCTCTAAATCCGGAAGATCATCTCCCATGAATAAAGTTTGATTCCGATCAACAGAAAATGATGCCATGAGCTGTTTGACCTCGGTCGACTTAGAAGAAACAAATTGCTTAAAACAATCTACCCCCAACGCAAGCAGTCGGTCTGCTACCTCCTTCGAGCCTGAACCAGATACTACCGCTACATGAAAACCAGACTGAACGGCTAATTGAAGTGCAAATCCGTCTTTGATATTCATAGTTCGAACCCAGCTTCCGCCTTCCACTAACAACAGGCTACCGTCCGTCAGCACACCATCCATGTCAAAAATGAGCAATCGAATTGCAGCGAATTTATCCAGCAAAAATTCAGCGTTCATCATGCAAATCTAACCCTTTCAGAGAATCTTTCAGATGGCTGGTCGATGAACTATCTTTGTGCAGCAAAACCACTGATGACTGTACAGCTTCTTTTGACCTACGCATTTTGGAAAGCAAGAATCAACCTTGCTTTCTTCATCTCCCATCAACTGGGAGCCAAACAGGCGTTTCAACTGTTCACCACTCCCCTGAGAAAAGAAGCCTATCCAAAACCAAAAGAATTTGATGCTGCCCGTCGGTTCATCCTTGAAGTGGGCGAAACCAAACTGGTGGGCTATGAGTGGAATCCATCCTCAGCTAAAAAGATACTCATCTTACATGGTTTTGAGTCTCGTTCATTCAAGTTTTATATGTACGTACAGCCCTTATTGCAGCTAGGGTACGGAATTGTTGCAATGGATGCCAAGGCCCATGGCGAGAGTGAAGGTTCGACCATTCTTATTAATGAATATGCAGAAATGATCCATGTACTTGAAAAGAAGATGGGGACTTTTTATGCCTGCATAGCACATTCATTTGGGGGGATTGCATTGTGCTGGTACCGCGAATTGAATATCCAACCCGAATGCCGTTTGATCTTGATTGCCCCCGGGACGGAAACCACTACTGCGTTGGACATCTTCTGCAGCCGTTTGTCGTTGACCCAGCAAGAAAAAACCGCGTTGATTCGTTACCTGGAACAAAGAGGAGGAAAACCATTGAATTATTATTCCATTACCAGAATTGCGAAAAAAATTTCCAATAATATTTTTTGGATTCACGATCAGGACGACAGCATAACTCCAATTGCTGATGTAGAACCACTGATCTCCGCTCCATTGAATAACGTTGAAATCCGCATCACCAAAGGTTTGGGACACAACAGAATCTACCGCGAAAAAAGCACAGTTGAGGCTGTTATTTCTTTTCTTGAGAAATGATTTTTAAGATTTTTTTGTGACAGCAAAAACAGCTCTCGGGATAAACTGTTGGTAAAATTCATTGTGTTTGCCTTAATATTGCAACGAAATTTTCTTGAATTCTTTTATTCATGGCAAAAAACTTATTGATTGTTGAGTCGCCGGCAAAAGCCAAAACCATTGAGAAAATCCTTGGTACTGACTTTGAGGTGAAGAGCTGTTATGGCCATATACGCGATCTCGAAAAAAATGGGATGGGCATCGATGTAAAGAAAGGATTTACGCCCCGTTACATTGTGCCCGAGGAGAAAGAAAAGGTGGTAAAAGAACTTAAGCAACTCGCCAAAAAATCAAATGAAGTTTGGCTGGCAACGGATGAGGACCGTGAGGGTGAAGCCATCAGTTGGCATTTATGTGAAGTGCTGGGACTGGATCCGGTTCATACAAAGAGGATTGTTTTTCACGAGATCACCAAACCTGCTATTCTTTCTGCTGTGGAATCACCCAGAACGGTCAATATGGATCTGGTGAATGCCCAACAAGCCAGAAGAATATTGGACAGAATCGTTGGATTTGAAATCTCCCCTATTCTGTGGAGAAAGATGAGCATGAAAAACAACCTCAGTGCCGGTCGCGTACAGAGTGTTGCCGTGCGGATCATTGTGGAGCGGGAAAGGGAAATCAACGCATTCAATAGCGTATCCAGTTACAAAATTGAGGCCATATTCACCGTCAAGGATGCAACTGGAAAAATAGCCCAATTCAAAGCCGAAGGAAGCAAGAAGAATACCGATAAGGATGCAGAACAATTTTTAATTGCCTGCAAGAACGCTGTTTTTACGGTGAATGATGTTCAAAAAAAGCCTTCGAAAAAGACCCCTGCTGCCCCTTTTACCACTTCTACCCTTCAACAAGAAGCCAGTCGAAAACTCGGATACGGGGTGAGCAAGACCATGTTGTTGGCCCAGAAATTATACGAAGCAGGTCACATCACCTATATGCGTACCGACAGTGTGAACCTGAGTGAGACGGCCGTCAAGGACATCACTGCTACTATCGTATCCAATTATGGAAAAGAATTTCTGCAAACCCGGAAGTTTAAAAATAAAAATGAGTCGGCACAAGAAGCCCACGAAGCCATTCGCCCTACGTATATGGATAAAACCAAAGTAGAAACGGCTGATGCTCAAAAACTTTACGATCTTATTTGGAAAAGAACCATAGCATCTCAAATGTCAGATGCAGAATTGGAAAAAACAGTCGCCGAGATTTCCATTTCCACCCATTCGGAGTTGTTGAAGGCCGAGGGAGAAGTATTGAAATTTGAAGGATTTTTAAAAGTATACAACGAAGGCAAAGACGAGGAAGAGAGTGAAGAAGAACAGCATGAGGGGATGCTTCCCCCTTTGGAGAAGGGGCAAGAATTGGACCTGGTCCGTTTGTTAGCTACCGAACGGTTCAGTCGACCACCTTCCCGCTACACAGAAGCTTCCCTTGTAAAAAAATTGGAGGAACTGGGTATTGGTCGACCCTCCACCTACGCGCCCACGATCAGTACCATCCTGAAACGCGGATATGTTGAAAAACGCAATAAGGAAGGAGTAAAACGCGCCTATACTGTAATTGCACTTCAGCAAGGAGCGATATCCAGAAATACAGAACAGGAAAATACCGGTGCTGAAAAATCAAAACTTTTTCCAACCGATCTTGGAGGGGTTGTTACTGATTTTTTAATTCAGCACTTCAATAAAATATTGGATTACGGTTTCACGGCCAGCATCGAGAACGAATTTGATGAAATAGCAGAAGGCAGCGAAGATTGGAGCGAAATGTTGCGCAACTTCTATTCTCCCTTTAAAAAAGGAGCAGACGAGACCATGGAGAAAGCTGAGCGCATCAGCGGAGAGCGAGATCTTGGAGTCGATCCACTGTCTGGCAAAAAAGTGATCGCACGCATGGGCCGCTACGGTCCAATGGTGCAAATTGGCGGTGCTTCGGAAGACGACAAACCACGGTATGCAAAACTAAAAACCGATCAAAGCATTGAAACCATTGGTTTGGAAGAGGCCATGGAACTGTTTAAACTACCCAGGGTTTTGGGTGAGTTTGAATCCGAATCCGTGCAAGTCAACATCGGTAGATTTGGCCCATACATTGCTCATGGCAAAAGCTTCTATTCGCTTTCCAAAGAGTTTGACCCCTATGCAATTCTTTTGGAGCAGGCCATACCCATTATTGAAGAAAAGCGCAAAGCAAAAAATGAACGCACCATCAAGGTGTTTGAAAAAGAAAAAATTCAATTGCTGCGTGGGCCATACGGTCCCTACATCAAGAAAGGATTGCGAAATTTCCCCATCCCCAAAGAACACCATGAGCGAGTAGGTGAACTTACCATTGAAGAAGTACAAGCCATGATTGAACATGCCATTGCAAACCCTTCTAAAGGAAGAAGAAGACCAGCAAAAAAATCCGCTTAAGTTGACTGCTCATGAGCAAGCACTCAGAGATCAAAGCACTGCTGGAATTGATTGAAGATCCCGATCAATTGGTTTTCGAATCGATCACCAAAAAGTTCATAGATTTCGGAGATGAGGTAGTGCCTGCACTGGAGGACTATCGCCACGTATCCAGCGATGAGGTTCTGATTCAAAAAATTTCACATATTTTATCCAGCATATCCCTTGCCAAACTGGAACGTTCACTGGAATACTGGAAATCAGCTGAAGAACAATCGACGCTGGAAGCATCCATTATTGTTGCGGAGTACCTGAATCGCGAAAACGAGAAAGATGCATTCATACGTGAAATTGAAAAAATGCGAAAAAGCATTTGGCTGGAGCTGAATGATTACCTGACTCCTCTGGAGGAAATCAATATTTTCAACAAGGTCATCTTGGGACATTACAAACTCCGGGGCGAAGACACACAATACGAGCAAGCTGCGCATTTCGATCCGATGCAGTTATTGGAAGTAAAGCAAGCGAACACCTTCCCCATGGCTTCAATTTATTTGATCATGGGTGAGATGCTGGGCCTTCCCATTCGTCCCGCTCGGATCCCGAAACAGAATCTGCTGTGTTATGTAAATGAAGATCAATTTCTGAACGAAGACGGGGAAGATGCAATCATTTTTTTTGTAGATCCGCTCAACGGCCAAGTCTATTCCGTTACGGATGTTGAGAACTACTTGAAGAAGATTGATTACATCCCTCATCCCATGACCATGAAGGCATCCCCCACCCGGGATTTTGTAAAAAACTGGTTGCTGGAAATTGCAAAATTAGAGAAGGCCGCGGAGCGGATATTCTGTCAAAAAGAAATAATTCGGATTGCAGGTTCATTGGATACCGGTTGGTGAAGGTTTTTGCGGCTAAAATCATCTATATTGCTGAGAATTGACCCCTAACCCAGCTCAGTTTAGCCCCGTATGAAGAAAATTGTTGTTGCGATCCCCTTTCTACTCGCTTTTTTTTCCTGTAAAGAGCAGAAATTCAACCAAAAGACGACCGAGGCCGGAAAGATGGGCCCACTCAATGTTGAAGGATTGGTGATTCAGCCTGCCACGGTCTCGGATGTAGTGGAAGTTGCCGGAAATATTTTACCCTTTGAGCTCACAGAAATTAGACCCGAAATCTCGGGAAGGGTCACCTCCATTCCCTTCAAGGAAGGATCATCGGTAGAAGCCAAGACGTTGTTGGTAAAGCTGTTTGATGGGGATCTGCAGGCACAGCTCAGAAAATTGGAAGTGCAGTTACAAATTGCAGAAAAAACAGAGGAACGGGAAAGGGAACTCCTCAAAATCAATGGAATCAGTCAGCAAGACTATGACCTCAGTCTTCTGCAAGTAAACAACATCAAAGCCGATATAGAACTGACGAAAGTCGCCATTTCTAAAACGGAAATTCGAGCTCCCTACAGTGGAAGAATTGGATTGAGGAACATCAGCCTGGGTGCCTATGTCACGCCATCGAACATCATCACTTCGATCAGTCAGGTGAGCATGAAGAAAATCAGCTTCAGCATTCCAGAAAAATACAGTTCGTCAATTCGTCCAAACATGAACGTGGAGTTCACCATTGCCGGAAGCAACGATACGTTTACCGCGAGTGTGCTTGCCTCTGAAACAACCATTGAGTCTGAGACCCGAAATTTGCGTGTTCTGGCAACTGTCCGTGATGGAAACAATGTGCTGGTTCCGGGAAGTTTTGCAAAGGTCAAATTGATCATGGGAACCAGCAACGCGGCAGTCAGCATCCCCTCCATGGCGATTATTCCCAGTGCCCGTTCCAAACAGGTCATTCTATACCGAGACAGTCTTCCCGTTTTTGTGGATGTCACCACCGGAATCCGAAATGAAGACAACGTTCAAATCACCAGTGGAATCAATGTTGGAGATACACTTGTAACAACAGGGTTGCTGTTCATTCGAAAAGACTCGAAACTCAAGTTGGTCAAGATCCAATAAGCAAAATTCAAGCGGCAAAATGAATCTATCAGAACTCAGTATAAAGCGACCGGTATTTGCAGTGGTCTGCAGTATCGTGATCATCATATTCGGAGCCATTGGTTTTTCTTTTTTAGGTGTCCGCGAATATCCCGCCATCGATCCTCCTGTTGTGAATGTGCGCGCTTCTTATGTGGGCGCCAATGCCGAAATCATCGAACAGCAGTTAACCGAACCCCTCGAAAAAGCCGTCAACGGTGTAGAAGGTGTAAAAAACGTTACCTCATCCAGCTCACAGGGCAGCTGCAACATTACAGTTGAATTTGAGCTCGGCGTTGACCTGGAAAGAGCAGCCAATGATGTTCGTGAAAAAGTATCGCAGGTCAGTGGTCAGCTTCCCCAGGATTTGGATGCCCCTCCTACTGTGGCAAAACAGGACTCTGACTCTGAGCCGATCATCTTCATGCAGATGCAAAGCAATAGGCGTACGTACCTGGATTTGTCGGATCTGGCTGAAAATATTGTTCAGGAACGACTGCAAACCATCACAGGCGTCAGCAGTGTAAATGTATTCGGTCAACGCCCGGCCATGCGCATCTGGTTTGATCCGGTGCGCCTCTCCGCTTACCAACTCACCATCCAGGATGTAAAATCGGCACTGGACAGAGAAAACATTGAACTTCCGGGAGGTAAAGTAAGGGGGAACACGACAGAAATGACTGTTAAGGCATACGGTAAACTAACCAGTGAGGAAGATTTCAATAACCTGATTGTTCGGCAAACAGAGGGGAATATCATCCGGCTAAAAGATATTGGGTATGCGATTTTGGGACCGGAAAATGAGGAATCGGCAACCCGCAAAAACAATGTGCGGTCCGTCAACCTGGGCATCGTAGCTCAACCGGGTTCAAATCAAGTTGCCATTGCCGATGAAATCTATAAACGGTTGGATATCATCAAGAAAGATCTTCCACCGGATATTATACTTGAGATCGGATTCGACAAAACCTTGTTCGTGAGAAAGGCCATAGAAGAGGTAGAAGAAACGTTGATCATTGCAATTCTGCTGGTCGTTATCATCATTTATTTGTTCTTCCGGGAATGGTCGATTGCCTTCCGCCCACTCATCGATATTCCGGTTGCGTTAGTGGGTACCTTTTTCATCATGTATGTGGCGGGGTTTTCAATAAATGTATTGACACTTCTCTCTCTGGTGCTGGCAACCGGATTGGTCGTGGATGATGGCATTGTGGTTACCGAAAATATTTACAAGAAGATTGAGCAGGGCATGGATAAATGGACTGCTGCAAGAGAGGGATCAAAGGAGATCTTCTTTGCGGTCATTTCCACTTCGCTTACCCTGGCTATAGTATTCTTACCCATTATATTTTTGGAAGGATTTGTGGGCCGACTCTTTCGGGAATTCGGAATTGTTGTAGCAGGCGCCGTCTTGATTTCTGCTTTTGTATCCCTTTCGTTGACACCTGTTCTGAATATTTACATGACCAAAAAGAATGTCCACAAGCACTCCTGGTTCTATACCAAAACAGAACCATTTTATGCTGGACTGGAGAATGGGTACAAGCGTATTTTGCAGGCATTCATGCACCGCAAATGGATCGCGCTTGTCATTGTTGCCGTGTGCATGTCCATCATTTATTTTGTTGGGAAACAGCTTCCTTCTGAATTGGCCCCTATGGAGGACAGAAACAGGCTCCGGGCCAGCATTCAGGCTCCGGAGGGCACTGACTTTGACTATATGGATCGGGCAGTGTATCAAATTACACAAACCATTATGGATTCAGTCCCGGAGCGCTATGTGGTGCTTTCATTTGCTCCCAATTTTGCAGGAGCTGGAGGCGCCAATAATGCATCGGTGAGCTTGGGACTGGTAGATGCATCGGACAGGAAAAGAAGTCAGAACGATATCGCCCAAAATCTAAACAAGATGTTCCGCAGCTATACCAATGTCCGGGTACTGGTGCTCCAGGAACAGACGATTTCGGTAGGAATGGCAGGAAGGGGACAATTACCGGTTCAGTTTGTTTTGCAGAACATAAACTTTGATAAACTCAAGGAAAAAGTCCCGCAGTTCATGGACGAGGTCGTGATAAGTCCCGTTTTTCAAGGAAACGATGTCAACCTCAAGTTCAATAAACCGGAAATTCAGATCAGCATCGACCGACTAAAAGCGAGCGAATTGGGTATCTCCATTCTGGATATCTCCAATACACTTCAACTGGCACTGAGTGGTAGACGATTTGGATACTTTATCCGTAACGGGAAACAATACCAGGTGATTGGACAAGTCGATCGAAAAGACCGCGACGCGCCGTTGGATTTGAAATCGTTTTACTTGCGCAGCCGCGATGGTCAGCTCATTCAACTCGATAATTTGGTTACGATCGTAGAAACAGCCAACCCCCCTACTATTTTTCATTTCAATCGGCTGAAAAGTGCTACGATTTCTGCGGGACTTGCCCCAGGAAAAACACTGGGAGAAGGCATCGCTGAAATGAAGCGGATATCATCAACATTGCTAGACGATACATTCACTACCGGATTGAGTGGCACCTCAAGAGATTTTGCGGAAAGTTCGTCCAATACTCAAAATGCATTCTTGCTTGCGCTGGTATTGATTTTCCTCATTCTAGCTGCACAGTTTGAAAGTTTTGTCGATCCACTCATCATCATGATTACCGTGCCATTGGCCTTGGCCGGTGCGGTGCTCAGCTTATACCTCTTTGATCAATCGTTGAATATCTTTTCACAGATTGGGATCATCATGCTCATAGGATTGGTGACCAAGAACGGAATTCTCATTGTTGAATTTGCAAATCAAAAACGGGAACAGGGACTGCAAAAATTCGAAGCTGTGCTGGAGGCTTCGGTTGCCCGGCTTCGCCCTATTCTGATGACGACACTGGCAACCGCCTTGGGTGCATTTCCCATTGCGCTGGCCCTGGGATCAGCAGGGAAAAGTCGCATTCCCCTTGGCATGGTCATTATAGGAGGACTTCTGTTCTCGTTGATCCTGACGCTGTTTGTTGTCCCCTCTCTCTATCTCTACATTTCCCGGAAAAAAAGGATGGTTCATGAAAGCTAGTCGGTTCTCCATAATTTTCCTGCTTCTTTTCACGTATGCAACAGCTCAGGATACGAGCTTCACCCTGAAGCAGGCCATCGATTTGGCGATTGCTCAAAATCTCGAAATTCAAATGGCTAGCTCTGATCTTGAAATTGCACAAATCAATAATAATTGGGGAAATACCGGAGCGCTGCCAATAGTTGCTGCAAATCTTTCCAATACGGAAGCCGTATCCAATATCAACCAAAAACTGGTAAATGGAAACACAATTCAACGGAACAATGTATCCAACAATGCTATCAATTCAAATGTAAGCATCAATTGGAGGATTTTCAATGGGATGCGTATCCGATCGACAAAAGAACGCTTTGAAATTTTGGAGCGAATGGGAAGCATCGCTCTGCAACAACAAATTGATCAGATAGTATTTGATGTTTCCAACCTCTATTACGACATTGTTCGCCTGAATAAAGAAATCATTGCCACAGAAGCCATCATCAACCTTTCAAAAGAGCGGCAAAAAATTGCAGAAACCCGTTTCAATGTGGGAAGTGGTGCAAAAACCGATTTACTTCAAGCGGAAATCGACCTCAACGCACAGGAAGTAGACCTGGAGAACACGTTCAATCAGCTGGCAAACGCAAAAGCACAACTCAATGCCATTTTAAAAAGAGGTCCGGAAGAAATCATTCATGTGACCGACCAGGACTTTAACATCGTAGAAGTAGATCTGGCCAAACTCATTGCTAATCTAGAAAACCAAAACTATCAGCTGCTGATTGCACAACAGGAAAAAAATAATTTACTCCAAGAACGAAAGATCATCAATTCGCAGCGATTACCCGTTCTGAGTTTGAATTCTAACACGGTACTGAACCGTTCCAGTTCTACTGCAGGCTTCTTCTTGACCAACCAGACATTTGGACCCAACATTGGGTTATCGGTGGGCATACCCATCTTCAATGGCAACATCAATAAAACACAACTCAAGGCTAATTCCATTCAGCAAAAACGGCAAGATTTACAAATCGAGCAGCTTCGCAATACGTTGAGGCGTGACATGATGATGGCCTATCAGGACTATAAAAACGCCCTAGTGGTCACTAATATAGAAAAAGAAAATGTAAAGCTGGCAGAGGAGAATAACTTCATTTCGATTGAGCGATTTAGAAAATTATTCAGCAACTCGATTGAGCTTCGGCAGGCACAATTGAGTCTGATTGAAGCACAGAACCGGTACATCAATGCTCAGTTCCGAGCGCAAGTGGCAGTCAACACCTTAAAATTCCTGAGCGGAGAAATATCAAAATAAATCTGCTGGCCTAGCGGCCCAGGTGGGCAGGATGAAAGGCCAAGGGCAACAATTCCAACGCACTATTGAAAATCATCACCGTTCCGGCTGATCCCGATAAAATCAGTCGCATGGGTGAACCATTTCTGGTTTCGTATTCAACAAGTGATTGACGGCAAATTCCGCAAGGAGCAACGGGCTCATTAGAGGCGACCGCATCGCTTTCATAGGAAATTGCCATTTTGGAAATGGCACCATTTGGTGCAATGGAAGATAACGCGGCCAGCAATACCCGCTCAGCACAGAGTCCCACTGGATACGAAGCATTTTCCTGATTGGTTCCGGTAACCCGCGAACCGTCGGTTAATTCCGCTACAGCACCTACCCTAAAACGAGAATAGGGAGCATAGGCTGTTGACGCAATTGTCCGGGCATGTTCAATCAGTGACCGGTCAGATGGATCCAATTCGGAAACATCAGCGTATGAAGTATATTCAATGGTAATGCGATCGTTGTGCATGGTTGTTAGTTGATAGCTTTAAAAATCCGATCCCACCGTGGACCATTTTGCCAACTGAACCAAATCAGTGTTGCCTTCCCTACAATATGATCTTCCGGAACAAATCCCCAAAATCTGGAATCTTGTGAGTTATGGCGATTGTCGCCCATCATCCAGTAGTAATTCATTTTAAATGTATAGCGATCAGACAACTCTCCATTGATGTACACCTTTCCGTCTTTCAACTCCCAGGTATTGCCTTCGTATACCTCTATTATTCTTCTGTACAGTGCCTGGTGCTGGGGAGTCAGCTCTATACTGGTTCCTTTACCGGGAACCCAGAGTGGTCCAAAATTATCCTCACTCCACTTGAACCAGGTGGTATCATACGGGAAGGTATTTCCAAAACCTGCGGAATTAAGATCGGGACGAACAGCAGCTTTTTCAACAAAATCAAATGATTTCACCAATTCGACTTGTCGGGGAGTCAATGTAATCCGGTAAAGATTTGAACTGTCCTGGTACTGAAGCAGATCACGTTGCTCTGGATCTTCAGGATCGACATTGAGCTCTTCACGAATGAAGGCATCGGAAAAGAAACCCTTTCCATTGAGTTTTATCCAATACGGCATTTCTGAAAAAGCGGGAATTTCTGCAATGGAATTATTTACATACAAAATTCCATCTCTCAGCTTCAACGTATCGCCCGGTATTCCCACACAACGTTTGATAAAATTTTCGCGCTTATCGACGGGTCGAATTAAAATATCATCCCGCTCTGCCATCAACATTTCCCGGGTTCCTCCCCTTGATTCATAGGCCCGGAAATAATCATAATAATTAATTTCTGATTGAAACTCTGCAATAACTGTATCCCCAACGGGATAATTGAACACCACCACATCATTTCTCTTTACAGGAGAAGAAAAAATGCGCTGGTATGGGAGGCTGATCCACTCGAGATAGGATTTAGCACTTCCAAAAGGCAGGGTATGATGGACAAAAGGAAAAGACAAAGGAGTATTGGGTATGCGTGGGCCATAGCTGGTCTTGCTGACAAAAAGAAAATCATTGACCAAGAGTGTTTTTTCCATGGATCCTGTGGGGATCACATAGGCTTCAAAAATAAATGTACGGATGATGGTGGCCGCGACAACTGCAAAAACAGCAGCATCAACCCATTCACGGAAAGATGATTTTTTATAGTTTTTTACAACGACAGTACCAGCATATCGCTCATTGTTAGAAAAACCCAAGTAAGGAAAATAAATGAAGGGAATAAAAACGGTCATTGCGTGATGCAGTACTGAAAACCTTCCAAAATGTTCTACGAATTTGATGCACAACCAAATGCTGATAAACTGTCCTACGATGGGAATGAATTGCAAGAGAAACCAATGAATGGGGAGTCCCATCTTATTGGTCATCTCCCAGGTATTATAAAAGGGGACCAGCGCCTTCCATGATGCAATGTTGGCTTTCTTAAACATTCCATACAATCCAATATGAAAAAGCAGTGTAGCCACTATAAAAATCATCCATCCCATATGCATTGTTTAATACTTTACGTCAAAAATATAACAATAAAGCAGGATTTAAATATTTGTATGCGTTTATCGAATAAAATCAAATATGATTGGTTAAATTCAAGGACAAATTCATTTGGTTGAATAAATTCAGCATTAGAGACATTGAAAATCTTACCGGAATCAAGGCGCATACCCTGCGCACATGGGAGAAGCGATACGGCATCATCATTCCCCCAACGCCTCCGGGTAAACACCGTATTTACGACAACAACGACCTCAAACACATTTTAAGAATTTCATTGCTGTACCATTACGGCTTTAAGATTTCAAAAATTGCAGACATGAGTGTAGAGGAAATGATTGCAGCAACCATACAGATCGAAAAGAAATCAAATTTTGAAGTCTTCATCAACCGACTTATTGAATTCACCATTGATTTAAATGAATCCGGTTTTAGACAATTGGTCTCGGAGCTTAAAGAGACTATGGACGAGAAAAATCTTGTGACCTATGTGTTGTTTCCGTTTTTGATCAAGCTGGGACAATTGTGGACCATCAACAGCATCTCTCCTGTCCAGGAACACTTCGCCAGCAACATGGTCCGAAATGAACTCATATCTGCCATTGATGCACTTCCACGGATTAAACGCTATACGGGTCCACAGGTACTCTTGTTCTGTCCACTCAAAGAACACCACGAACTGCCTCTTTTGTTCTGTCATTATTTACTGAGGAAGAATAGATTTGCTACAATCTATTTGGGTATCAACGCTACTACAGATACTATTGAACAGACAATTGCTGCCGCTCGTCCTTCTGTTGCATTGTGTTACCTGATTACAAATTTCACCGACAATAACCCTACTGAACTGGTGAATCAAATGCATAAAACATGTCAGCCAACAAACTTGGTTGTAGCCGGACCCGGATTTGGCGAGGCAAAATCACTTCCAGAAAAGACAACAGCGATCAGAAGCTTGTCAAAATTGATTCAGTTTTGCGAGACGCTAACGTACTGATTTAAGAAACAGCCGTTCTAAACTTCACGTCTTTTACAGTAATTTCCAATTCCATATTACTGACTTCCATAGTGGAAAATGAACCCTTAGGAGTTGATGTACAAAACCGTTGAGCCGTCCAAACGTGGTCAATAACAAGCTCTTCAAATTTCGAAAATCCATTGGTGTGCAAACAATCCCAGCTGCAATCCCGGTTCAGGTCACTGACAATTTTTGAGGTTGGTTTTGGATATGCAATCCATAATTTTCCTTTGTCTTTAAGTGCCGGGAGAACATCCTTCATGATTCCTGAAAGCTGCTTATAGTTCAACGCGAACACCAGCGCAAAATCAATCTTTCGGCTTTTTAGTAAAGGAGTTACATTCTTGGCAAATGATAACTTTGAAAAATGCTTCTCCAGTGTTGACGGGATGCCTTGAATCAGGAGATTTTTTTCTTCGGAAAGCTGCAATTTCTCAAGAATGTTGATCAGCATGATGGGTTAGTTTTGGCGGGACGTCAAAATTAACATTTTTTCCACAAAAAATTAAAATGGATAGAAGATTTGAGGCAAATCATGCCTGCTGTAAAAAAATACACAAAGAATTAAAAGAGGCGCTTGGATTTTCTACGGTCTCTATTCTTAAAAATGGGAACTTTATTCTCACTACCGGCCAAAAGGCGACCGATATTCTTCTGATGGGTCAAAATCACCGTCAGCGCAACTGCAATGGCGAATATCCGGTAGGCTATGTTGTCTACATTGAAGATGATGAGTATGAATACGGGGAAAGCGAGGCTGGCCAAGATAGAGCTCAGCGATACGAATCGGGTTAAATAAAGAACCAATGCAAATACCCCTGCGCAACTGATTGCCGTCCAAGGTGATATCGAAATTATCAATCCAAAAAGTGTGGCTACCCCCTTGCCTCCCCTGAATTCAGCCCAAATGGGGAAGATGTGCCCCAGCACAGCAGCCAATCCCAGACCAATCTGGAAATTGGTCCGTTCAAATTCATTTCCATTGTATGCAGGAAGCAAAAGGGCCAACTTGACCGCCATCATCCCCTTCAGAACATCTACCACCATCACAAAAGAGCCCCACTTAGTACCCAGCACCCGGAAGGTATTGGTAGCACCTGCATTCCCACTGCCGTAGTCGCGAATGTCAATGTTGAACTGCATCCGACTAACAATGAGGGAGGTGGGTATCGACCCAATTAAATAGGCTAAAAGGATGAGGTACAATTCGGTCATTGAATCAAGTGTGATAGGGAGTAAAATTAATGAAAAAATAAAGACAGTCCGCACGGTCAGGGCTTGGAAAAACCCAGAGCCAACCAGTCATTTTCCACGACTTGCACCACAGGATGACCCATCAACGGATAATATTTTTTCAAAATTTCACCGTAATCGCTTGATAATAAACCACTTATTATGAGAGTACCCTTTGATGCCAGCCGTTGAGCCAGCGCCTCGGCTTGTTCCAGCAGCACATGTTTATTGATGTTGGCCAGAACTGCATCAAACATACCAAGCAAATGGACCGAATTGGCGTTCATCACCGAGATACGGGTGCAATGGTTATAGAGCACATTCTCAGCAGCATTGGTAATGCTCCATTCGTCGTTATCGATAGCCACAATTTCGCGTGCACCCATTTTTTCTGCTAAAATGGCCAAAACCCCCGTACCGGTACCGAAGTCCAACACAGATTTATCCTGAAGGGTGTGCTCAAGCATCAGGGAGAGCATCATTCGGGTTGTGGCATGATGACCGGTTCCAAAACTCATTTTAGGTGTGATCAGAATTGAAAAAGGGACGAAATCATCTTGTGCATGAAAAGATGCACGAACCTGAATCTTACCTGGAATGAGTACTGACTCGAAATTTGATTCCCAAGCCTGATTCCAGTTTTGGTCTTCGACTTCTTCTATGGTATACTGGAAATGCAATCTCTCCATGTGTTCGGAAAAATGCTCCAAATTGATGCTTCCACGTTTGGCATATGCGATGATCCGATCGTCTGTTTCCTCTATTCCATCAATACCCCATTCGGGAAGTAGTCCCAATAGTGCCTCTCGGTTGTCATGGGCGTCAACGGTGATATGAAAGGCCGTGTAGGGCATAAAAAAAGCCGGCCCTTGAGCCGGCTCTATCGTTTTTAATCTTGTTTAAAATCAGGTTTAGGTATCAAGGCCTTTCTGCTGAGCTTGAACTTGCCGGTTTTATGATCAATTCCTATCAATTTAACCCGCACGGTATCTCCTTCTTTGAGGATTCCATCCAAGTTCTCCAGGCGCTTCCAGCTTACCTCACTGATGTGCAGCAAGCCTTGTTTGCCGGGCATGAACTCAACAAAAGCGCCATAGGGCATGATGGACTTGACAGTTGAATCGTATTCCTCACCCACTTCTGGCATGGCCACAATTCCTTTGATCCAGGCAACAGCCTTGTCCAGTCCTTCTTTAGCAGGACTGAATACGCTGACTTCGCCCTGGTTGCCAATTTCCTCAATGGTAATAGTCGTTCCAGTTGTACGCTGAATTTCCTGAATGATTTTGCCTTGAGGACCAATCACTGCACCAATGAATTCTTTGTCGATGAAAAGCTTTTGCATCCGAGGAGCATGGGCTTTGACTTCTGAACGAGCAGCATCTATGCAGTTGTACATTTCATCCAGGATGTGTAAGCGGCCGTTTCGGGCTTGTTCCAGTGCTTCCATCATGGTCTCCATGCTGAGTCCGTCGATTTTGATATCCATTTGAATACCGCAAATGCCATCGCGCGTGCCGGTCACTTTAAAATCCATATCGCCCAGATGATCTTCATCCCCCAAAATATCAGTAAGAATTGCATTCTTTCCATCGGTTGAGCGGGTGATGAGTCCCATGGCCACCCCACTTACGTGCTTAGGGACGGGAACACCTGCATCCATTAAGGCAAGAGAACCTGCACACACAGTAGCCATGGACGATGATCCATTCGATTCAAGAATATCCGAAACCACACGCACGGTGTAGGCATAGTCATTACCCGGCATCATTTGTTTCAGCGAACGCAAGGCCAGGTTTCCGTGACCTACTTCTCTTCTTCCCGGTCCACGCATCGGCTTTACTTCTCCAGTTGAAAAAGCAGGGAAATTATAATGGAGGATGAATTTATTGTAATCAGACTTGGCTGCACTTTCAATCAATAATTCATCAAGCGGTGTTCCGAATGTGATGGTGGTGAGCGACTGCGTCTCACCGCGAGTAAACAAGGCAGAACCATGTGGACCAGGAAGCACGTCTACTTCCATGTTGAGCGGCCGCACCTGATCCAATACTCTTCCATCCAAGCGCACACGCTCATCCAGGATCATGTTGCGCACCACCTCCCATTTCAAGTCCTCAAAATATTTTTTTGCCAATTTTACCTGAGCATCCGTTGCATCCGCGCCCAATGAAGCGACGACCTCTTTTTTCAATTGGTCATACGCAAGGCTACGGTCATTTTTGCTGCTGGCTGCCTTAGAAATGGCATGAATCCGGTCTTTAGCAAAAGCAGTAACGAAAGACTGAATCGCATCGTCCTGAGGTGGTTTGGTATAATCGCGCTTTGCCTTCACTCCTACTTTTTGTCTAAGTTCTTCCTGTGCGCTGATTTGAACGCGGATGGCATCATGGGCAATGCCCAGGGCTTTGACTACGTCCGACTCCAGGCATTCTTTTGACTCTCCTTCCACCATCATGAGATTTTTTTCGGTGGCGCCAATCATGAAATCCATGTCGGCCAATGCCAATTCAGAACGGGATGGATTGACAATGTATTGACCATTCACACGGGCAACGCGAACTTCAGAAATGATTTCCTTGATGGGAATATCCGATACGGCCAATGCAGCAGATGCGGCAAGGCATGCCAGTGAGTCGGGCATGATTTCAGGATCAGAGGAAACCAAGGTGACCAACACCTGAACGTCGCAGAAATAATCCTCTGGAAACAAAGGACGAAGAGCACGATCGATGAGACGGCTCACCAAAATTTCATAATCGCTGAGGCGTCCTTCGCGCTTAAAAAATGAACCCGGAATTCTACCGGCAGATGCAAATTTTTCCTGATAATCGACCGACAAAGGGAAAAACTCTTGTCCCTCTTTGGGTTCTTTGTTGGCACATACAGTGGCAAGCAAGATGCAATTGCCTTGGCGAACAGTCACTGAGCCGTCGGCTTGACGGGCCAGTCGACCGGTTTCAATGGTAACGGTCCTGCCGTTACCAAGATCAAAACTTGATTGAAAAGGTTGTTGTAGCATGAATTCGTTTTTGGAGTTTACCAAAAAGCAGTATTCCCAACCGGTGTTGGGAATACAACTGTTCAGTGAATATTATTTTCTTAAACCGAGTTTTTCAATGAGCGCACGATAACCGGTTAGATTGTGCTTGCTCATGTAGGTGAGCAACCGCTTGCGCTGACCTACTTTTCTCATGAGTCCCCTGTGGGTGGAAAAATCTTTTTTATTGACTTGCAGGTGCTTTGAAATTTCATTGATTTCCTCAGTTAACAAAGCAATTTGTGCATCGATGGATCCGGTGTTTTTTGCGTTGCCACCGAATTCAGCAACAATGGAGGACTTTTTTTCTTTCGTTACGCTTGACATCTCAAAATTTTTAATTCATCTAAAATATTTACATCCAAATTTTCGCTGCAAAGGTAACAGTTTTTTTGTTAAAGAGAGCAGCCAGGTACCTACCCCCATATTTTCAGTGCATGTGCTTCATTTTCAATGCATAGAGGATACCAAACAGGATACCCATGATGGCTCCCATGAAGGCATAGGAAAAACCCAAAAAATTATCACTTCCAAAGACGAGCAACGGTGAAATGATCCCGATGAGTGTTCCCAGTAAGTACAACCGAAACCCGTTTTTACGGAGCCGAAGCATTAAAAACGCGCCGATCATGGTCAATCCGTTTGCAACCAGGGAAAAAAAACTGTAATCCCGGATATTGGAGACCGAATTGGCAAATGAGATGTCTTCCAATATGGCCTCAAAATCTTTTTCGGCTTTAGGGTCGGATTTCAGGGCAGGTTCAAAGATCGTCATCCATGATTGCATGGCCTGGTCCATGGTTTTACTCACCTCTTCTGGGCTGAACAACCCGGAAATGGCGGAAAACATGAAATAGGTGCTCCCGAAGATGGTCAGGTAGCACAATAGCCGTAAGAACCAGGGAACGCTGAAAGCAGCAGGTTGTTGATCACCAGAATCGGTCATGGATAGAATTTTTACGAAGGTAAAAAGAACAATTTACGTCTAAAATGCATTAGTAGATATAATGGCAAAAGAACTGCACATTGTTGCCCTTGATTATGCACCCGGGTTGTCAAACGGTATCCAGTCGGATGCATGGTTTTGCATCCGTAGCCTTTCGGAAAAAGGCGTCCGCATTTCGTTGCATACTTCACTTGAAGGAGCAGCATTCATGTCGCAAACTTCAGCTGAACACATTAACCTGCTGACCTACACTGATGCAGAACAACTGTTACGGATTAAAAAGAATGATACACCGGTGCTATTTTTTGGAGGCATCGCCTATGGGCATCATAAACAACAGCTGGAAGCACCCAATCGGTTCATCGGGATCCGAGAGTTCCGCGACGAAGCTATCTTTCATCGTCAACTTGCCGATCTTCATTCGCTGGGATGGAGAAAGATTTCGCTGACCGGGAAATCTTCAGAGTTGAGTAAAATCCAACAAGAAATTGTTGCCTCAGGAATTTCCGTGTTCAGCACCAAAGCAGAGGCGGCCATTCATCTGCCAGCTTTTGTGGGAAACCCAATTGTGCAGTACACACCTGGAAAAGGCACATTTTGCATCTTTACTGGTAACCTCGCTGAAAAAGATACTGAGTTTGCCGCATACTGGTTATTGGAACATGTATTCAACACGCTGGATATTCCCTTTGTAATTGTTGGAGACCATCCATCCCTCGAGTTGGAAAATGCAGCACACGTGCGGGCAAACACTTGCTTGGTCGCCAACCCATCACTGACGGAACTGCAAGAATTGATTAAAAAATCGCAAGTCATTTTGACTCCTTCCTTTCTTGAGCCCGGTAGCGGTTTTGACTTTTCTCATCTTTTATCCTTTGGACGACACTTGCTTGGAAATAAAAAAAGCAGCGACAACCCTCTTCTTCGATCGGTGCTGAATATTGCCGATACTCCTGAGGCGTTCATCGAAATGACCCAAACACTTTTTGATTGTGAATTGACTGAACAAGAAAAACAGCAACGACAATCCGTGATTCAGAACTTGTGCAGTGATGATGCGGTCGCTGATACCCTCATCAAGCATGTATGGTCGCATTGTCAATGACCTTCCCCCCTTCTGTTCGAATCACTCTGGCTGGAAACTTATTGATCACCATGTAATCATGCGTGGCCATTACAATGGCTGTTCCGAGATCACGGCCCAGCTGGATCAGCAGATGCATGATTTCATCGGTGGTTTCCGGATCCAGGTTACCGGTAGGCTCATCGGCCAAAATGAGTCGAGGTGAATTCAACAGCGCTCGGGCAATATCTACACGTTGCTGTTCTCCGCCGGAAAGTTCATACGGATACTTAAAGCCCTTTGTTTTAAGTCCAACTTTTCCCAATACATCATTGATCTTGTCTTCCATTTCCTTTTCATTGGTCCATCCAGTAGCCCTGAGGACAAACTCAAGATTATCATGAACATTTCTGTCGGTCAACAATTGAAAATCCTGAAAGACGATTCCGATGTTTCTTCTGAGATAGGGAACTGTTTTCCATGTCATCCCTTTTAGGTCAAAACCGGCGACAAGCGCTGTGCCTTTTCTTAAGGGAAGTTCACCATACAGAGTTTTCAATAAACTGGACTTACCGGTTCCGGTCTTACCCACCAGGTACACAAATTCACTTTTGGACACCGTTATACACACGTCACTTAAAATCAGGGAATCTCCCTGATAGATGTTGGCATGTTCAATCTTTAACACTTCTTCTCCCATGGTAATCAATTTACAATTTGTGGCAAATCCGTTGCTCCCTAATGTATATTTCGACTGATTTTTCAGTCGCCGGCTCTACTCTCCCAATTACACGCGCTTCAATGTTGAATGCACGAGCAATCTGAATTAGGCTGTCGGCATGCTGCTCATCAGTATACACTTCTAACCGACACCCCATATTAAAGACTTGAATCATCTCGTGAAGTGTCGCTCCACTGGCTTCTTGAATTAAATCAAATACGGGGGGGATGTCAAAAAAATTATCCTTGACAATTTTCATAGCAGAAGGCAGGTACTTCAAACATTTGGTCTGACCTCCTCCGCTGCAATGAATCATTCCCTTTATGGCATCAAAATGTTCGGTGAGCATGGCTTTGACTAAAGGGGCATAGGTGCGCGTTGGGCTCAGCACCAACTTTCCCGCTGGAATGAGTTGATCTCCTACTGAAATAGGATCTGTAAGGGCATGCCGACCAATATACACTACATCCGATGGAAGATTCGGATCGAATGATTCAGGATATTTTTTTCCATAAATCGAAGATAACATATCGTGCCGAGCACTGGTCAGCCCATTGCTGCCGATCCCGCTATTGTATTCGGATTCATAGGTCGACTGACCAGCACTGGAAAATCCAACAATCACCAAACCCGGACAAATGCGATCATTAGTGATCAATCTGTCTTTGCGCCACCGGGCAGCCATGGTTCCATTCACAGCGATGGTGCGCACCACATCTCCAACATCTGCCGTCTCTCCCCCCAGATAAGAAATTGTAATGCCCCTAGTCGACAAATCAGCAAACAACTCATTGGTGCCATCGATAATGGCTTTTAAAACTTCGCCGGGTATCAGGTGCTTGTTTCGGTCGATGGTTGAATTGAATACAATGTCTTTGAAAACGCCAATGCACAAGAGGTCGTCCAGGTTCATGACAACTGCATCTTGAGCAATGCCACGCCAGACCGAGATATCTCCTGTTTCTTTCCAATACAAATATGCCAGTATACTTTTTGTACCGGCCCCATCGGCATGCATGACATTGACAAAGTCTGCATCACCGGCGAGATGATCCGGATACACTTTACAGAAAGCATGGGTATACAATCCCTGGGAGAGGTTTTGTACCGCTGCGTGCACTTCCTCCTTTTGTGCAGAGACTCCTCTTTTTTGGTATAAATGCATTCGATAAAACTGGGGCAAAGCTAACCCAGAACCATGAGATGACAAGGCAGCATCCGATTTCTGTCAACAACATGTTGATTGCATGATTTGGATTAATTTTGCCTCCCAATGCACGTACATTTTCAATTGGATCAACTTCCAGCATTCCGATCCCCCGCCATCACCATTGGAACATTTGATGGGGTCCATGGCGGTCATTATGCCATTTTGGAATTGCTCAAGCAAGAGGCTGCTCGTTTTGAAGGAGAGACGGTGGTCATTACGTTTCATCCTCATCCCAGAAGAATACTCAATAATCTAGATGCGCCTGCGTTGCTGACCAGTCTGGAAGAACGAATTGAACGATTTCAGTCGCTTGGCATCCATCATTTGGTGGTGGTACCCTTTGACCCTCAATTTGCCGAGCTGACGGCACAAGCCTATGTGCATGAATTTCTGGTCAAATTATTTCGTCCGAAAGTGATTGTGATTGGATACGACCATCGATTTGGAAAGGATCGCACAGGCGACTACGCCATGCTCGAAAAAATGGGTACTGAATTGGACTTTGAAGTGAAAGAACTGGACGAACAGCTTCTCAATGCTTCCCGTATCAGTTCAACCCATATCCGGCATGCATTGTTACAGGGTGACATACTTCAGGCCAATCAATTGCTGGGCTACCCCTATGAACTCCGAGGGGTTGTCATCACTGGTGATAAGCTGGGAAGGACCCTTGGATTTCCTACAGCCAACTTATCCCTGGTGGACAGCGACAAACTCATTCCCGGATCGGGTGTATACGCCGTAAAAATCGAATTGTTCAGGAATACGATTGTGACACATGAAATCGGAATGATGAACATTGGTTATCGTCCAACCGTCAATGGAAAAGAACGCAGAATTGAAGTGCACATCTTCAATTTTGACGACGATATTTATGGTGAAATTTTAAAGGTAACCCTCATCAAGTATACCCGAAAGGAATTGAAATTTTCAGGTTTGGAGGCATTAAAAGAACAGCTAAAGTTGGATAAACTAACAATTTCTGAGTTTTTCAATGGCCTCAATCCTTGATCATCATTTTAAGGAGTAACTCTTTCATGAGTGCTGCATCATCTGCATCTCCCCTTCCTACTCCAACGCTCATTACGTTATAACGTTCCAACAAAATAAGCGCCTTTTCCACTTCACGAAAGTCATACCGCTGCATGGCCTGAATGTACTGACGGGTCATGAAAGGTCGTATGCCAAGCAATGCCCCTAGCGACTGCTCATCGCGGGAAGGACTGGCAAAAGCCACATATAGTTTACTGAAAAAACCAAACAGCGTTGGCAGTATCAATTGAATGGGACCTGCTTTGGGGTTCGAAGAAAAATAGTTAAGGATATTCAATGCAGCGCTGGCATCTCGCTGGACAATAGCCGACTGCAATTCAAACACATTGAACTCTTTACTGATACCTATGAACCGCTCAATATCGTCTTCATCAATTTGTTTTCTGCCTTCTAAATTAATGCGGAGCTTATCCAGTTCGTTTTCGATTCTCTGCAGGTCGTTTCCAATGTGATTCACCAGCATGTGCAGGGCCTTGGACCGGATTTCAAGACCTTTGGAGTGTATCAACTCGCCTACCCATTCAGGCAGTTCATTGTCGTAAAGCTTTCGGGTGGTCACTACCACAGCATGTGTCTTGAGCACCTTTGATAATCGGCTGCGGCCGTCGAGTTTCTTGTCTTTGTGTGCCACCACAAAAATGGTGGAAGCCAAGGGCTGTGTGATATACCCTTCCAGTCGATCCAGGTCTTTAAGCAGTTGCGCTTCTTTTATGATCACCACTTGCCGATCAGCAAACATGGGATATCGGCGGCAGGCATTCAACACATCTTCAATGCGACTATCCTTTCCATAAAAAACAGATAAATTGAATGCCCGCTGATCTTCCGACAATAAGAATTGCTCAGCATATTCAGTCACCTTATCAATGGCATACGGTTCCTCTCCTTCCAACCAGTAGACCGGCTGAAATTTTCCTTTTTTCCAATCCGACACAATGTCCAGGGCCTCCATGTGCATGCCTTTTGTCAAAAAATCAATTATTTTAACATATGCAAAGGAAGGAAGGATGAGATTTTCTTTTCCTTTGTAAGACAAAAGTATCATTTACCGAACAAAAATCACCTTAATTCAACCGATATGAACAACAAGAACAGCATCATCATCCTACTGGCAGTCCTACTGGTCGGTTCCTGGGGATACTTTTTCTACTCAAGGAATCAATCCAATGCCGTTATCGAAGAAAAAACAATGGAGAATGCTTCATTGGATTCTACCAAGAATGCCGTTCAAAAAGAATTTGATGATGCCTTGCTTCGTCTCCAAGATATGACGGCGTCCAATGCTTCGCTGGATAGCATCGTGAAACGCCGTGATGCTGAAATGAGCATACTGAAAGGCAAATTCAAGTCATTGGTCAACAAACAAAATGCCACCACTGCAGACCTCGCTGCGGCCAAACAACTCGTTGGAGAACTCAATGGAAAAATTGCTGAATACGTGATGGAAATTGAGCGTTTACAAACAGAAAATAAACAGTTGAATGTTGACAAACAAAATCTGACTACCGAAAACAAGAACCTTTCAACAAATTTAGCGAGCACCGAGGCTGCCAAGAAAGAAGCAGAAAACAAAGTGGACGTGGGTTCTACCCTCCATGCCTCAGGATTCAGCATCGTTCCCATCAATGAAAAAAGTTCTGGTAAAGAGCGCTCTACTGCATCTGCAAAGCGCGCCGATAAACTTCGGATTTCATTCAACTTAGATGAGAACAGAATTGCGACTTCGGGTCCTAAACAATTGTTCATCATTGCCAAAGATCCCGGTGGAAAGACCATTAAAGAACAAGCTCTTGCATCCGGCTCCATCACTACCCGCCAGGATGGTCAGGTCGACTTCACCACAAAAATTGATGTGGATTACAAGCAGGGTGAATCAAAAGGAGTCAGCTTCGACCTGCGCCAAAGTGATAAATACGTGAAGGGCAATTATGCAGTAGTGGTCTACCAAAATGGTTTCAAGATCGGCGAAGGCATTGCAGTTCTGAAATAATTACAGCAAGGCCCTGATTTGGGCGCGTCCCAAATGAATAACGGGTCCTGTCCCCGATACACGACCATCGTATTGAATGCTGAGTTCAATGAACGAACTAAGGCGCTTTGTAAAATCAAACGACCATAAGTAGTTCTTTCCCTTATTCAATCCTTCCAGCATCACATACCCCAGTGTTGAGGAAACATCTCCGTTGAATTGAATTTGGTTGTACGAAAATCGTGCACCAATTGAAGAGTTGGCAACCAAATTATATTTTGCATCCAGTTGCACACGACCGATTTGAGCGGCTTCTCCTGCGCTGTTCTTTTTTTGTTGCCATTGAAAACCAGACTGCAGGCGAAAAACAGTTTCGTGCACATAGGAAAATCGTGGCTCAATGGAACGAATAGAGATGTTATAGTTTCGATTGCTGAATGCGGGTGTGACAAGCTGATTCCTTCCCTCTTTGATCAGCAATTCAAGGGTATATTTTTTTGCAAGGTTGACGCGGATACGAGCAGATTGATCAACAGTGCGCCTCGATTCTACTCCATAGGATAGGAAGGCACGCTGCGCGCTGTTCAATACATTGAAATCAATGCCCCAACGCTGGCTGTATTTGTTGAATGACATCGTATTGCTAAATATCCGATCCATGGCAATCAGCAGTGAATCTTCAAAAGACCGTGCAAATGGATCATACAGCCCCAATCCACTTGACACTTGCTTCTGATACCCTTGATAGGAAGATTGCCAAAACAACTTGGTGAGAAATGCTTTCCATGTGCCTTTGTTTTGTGCACCCAACGCAACGGAAGGATCAACAGTTAACTGGTAGTTGAATTGGAGATAGTCGGTTCGAATAAAATCAGTTGTGGGTGTAAATATCCGGATGTACTTGGCCTGGTCCCTGAAACGTGCAATTTCAAATTCACTGATTTGCTGAATCCCATCCTTATTGTAATCGATCCAGGCATATTCACCCTGGCCAGCGGGAACTTCCACAAACGTAAAATTTCTTCTTGGCTCCTGCCCTTTCCCCGATTCATATAAAACGTTGCCCTGAATGCCTCCATTCCAAACATCGGCAAAGTATTCTACTCGACCCAATAAACTACGATCAGGATTTTCAGGGGAAATGTCATTCAATACATTCAACTGACGAAACGTGACATTGGCGCGGACCTGATGATGGGCATTCTCCATCCATTCACCGTTGAGGTTGATGTTATGGCTGCGGTCAGCACGGATCATTGTTGTTTTTCCGGGAAGTTGGTCGGCACGCGTAAAGTACTTGAGTCCCCAACGATTGGCACGCTGCGAATTGGAGTGTGTTCCTAACTGAAATGTAGAAAATGAAAAACTCGATGCAATCAATGAGTCCAATTGATAGGCTACATTGCGCTCCACCGTATAGCGAACTTGAAATTCTTGATTGTTCCACTTCGGTATTTTTTTTATTGCATCGACCACAGGGCGAATAAACGATCCTTTTCGCAGTGCATCTGTGTAATGGGTGATGGAGAGCGAATTGACCATGATCCAATTCCGGGAATTGAGCTCCTGATCGAATCGATGACGAAAACCTTTAAAATCCTTGTTTCGACCATAATGCGAGAGCCCATAACTGATGCGATGACCGGATTCACGCAAACCAATCTGCGCTTGTGCAATTTTTTCAGTAGCCCGTGAGGGCAAGAGATCCAGTCCCCAATCACGCGCAAATTCAACCGAACGCAACCGCTCGACGGGCCGAAAGGAAGAGTCGGTCCATTCAACACCCGCACCAGCAATCAATCGTCGGTCTTTTTCTTTTTTCAACACCTGCTCGTGGTGGACCATTAACTTGACTGCAGCACCACTTTCCCTTGAACCTTTAGCCGATGAGAATGTATTGAAGTCGAATGTACTCCAGGCCATATCAGACTCCAAGCGAGTGGACGGACTCATTTGCCATCGGGCATTTAAGTTGACGATTTGTTGAGAGCGAGGGGCAACGAGCAACACCACCGGCAGGTATCTGCCTTTGCGTTTTCCGGATGCTGGGTCCGGAGCGATCCACTTGTATACATTACCGTTCGCTGCAAGACTGGTATCGAGAAGATAATCCCCTTGTCCCTCCCCTACATCCTGAAACGAGACCCGATAGACATCTCCTGTTGGCTGAGAAGCATATACATATACGGTATCGCGTTGTCCCGCTCCAAAGAGAGTATCGACTTTTCGGTACTAAATAGCAGATCTGGAAAATGTGTCGGGCAGTGCAGAAGGATACAATGCATTGGTAACTGCATCAGGCAATTCCGATAAAAAATTCTTTTGCGGCGCATTCAAGGTCTGATTGATCGGAGAGTTTTTGGCATCCGTATTGGAATAGACGCCCAAGGTCACATCAAGTCGTTTATTCACGCTATAGCGGTTCACGGCAAAGAGCTGTGAATTGAGGTAATTCCGGTCGGCGTATTCAAATTCAACCTGAATTCGTTTATCCTTGGTGATCATTTGCTTGGGCATGAATGTAATCTCAGCGGTATTGTAATTGATGACGTAGTCCTGATCCTCTCCCCGCTGCATCATTTCTCCATCGATGAATACCCGCTCCGTTCCGGCCAGTACAATGAAAAAAAGTTCCTGATTGGCCCCTTTCAACCGATAGGGTCCCTGGTTGCCTTCCACTCCCTGGAAAACATTGCGCGTGAATTTTCCTTTGGCAATAGCTCCGCTGGCAATAAGATGGTTGTCATTGCCCGATGCGGTTCGGGTAGTGGATTCAAAAGAGACGCCCTGAAGGCGCTTGTAAAAATTAAGGTAATGCAGCCCGCTTTGACGAATGTCGAGGTCGCCTGCCAACACCTTCCACTGTGGCTTGGAAAACTGGATGTAGACCCGATCAAACTCGTTCAGTTGCTGCGTGTTTCCGTCGGGTTGTATTGGGATGTTGTTATCGGATATGGCTGCATTGAGTAAAATACTGTCGCCGATGTACCCGCTCAATTGAAGGTTCAGCGATGAATTCAGGACTGCATCCTGACGGTTTCCAAAAGCGAGTGAGCGACCGAGGCTTCCATTTGTAGTCAATTTTCCCCCATCCATTTTTTTGTCGCCCCAACCCGATCGAAGCATCGGCGCACCGGCTATAGCTGTACGATTGAACACAGAGTCAAAGGAGAGCGACCGAGCCGGTGATCCCAACCGAAATGAAAATACCCGATAGGTGCAGGAATAGGTCCCCCTAGGAGCCGTTTCTTTCCACTTCAACAGGGATGAAAGCGGATCAACAGAATAATGAATTGTATTTAATCCATTAATTGTAAATGTACCTGGAACGATACTTAAAGTATCTATTTGAATGACTTTTGATTCGGTAGAGATCAGTTTTGAACGAAAATTACTCATGTGCTGAGCACAAAGACCCCCCCCACATGGAACACCATGATCAAGAAAAATCCTGACCTCAATAAAATCACCTTTTGGCTTTTATTTAAGCAGTTTCATGGCGACGGGATCCCAGTTGACCACTTTGCGTTTTTCGTAGCTGAGGTTGCTGGCAAGTGCAGGACCTGCAGCGCGCAATCCAAAAGAAGCGTCCTCCACTACAGTGCCTCCACTGCGAATGGCTTGGAAAAAGTTAGCGAAATGGTCCACCCGCTCATCGTACCCGGCAGGAGCAGCATATTTGACTTCTTCTGGTGGAAATGGCTTTCTGTCTTCTTTGGAGAACTTTTCGTTGTACCATTTGACGTACTCGCTTTTTTGTTGTGCAGAGAAATGAAGGTAACTGTCGTATCCCCCTAGTTCAGGCGCTTTCGGAAGTTTTTGCTTTTTCAAGGTGAACCGGTTACCTCCCCACTCGATGACACCTTCGGAGCCGACGATACGGGTGCGGTTGCTTCCGCCTGAACCATCTGCAAAATTTACACGAAGCATCATTTGAAAAGCATTGTGCTGTTCGGTTTTGGGATAATCCATGACAGCCGCCAGTACATCGGGCACATCCCGGCCATCGTTCCAGAAGCTCAATTGTCCACTGGCAAATATCCGACTGGGTCCATAGGAATCCAGCGCATGGTGCACGGCCGAAATCAGGTGGATGAACAGATCCCCAGCCACTCCGGTTCCATAATCTCGGTAATTCCTCCATCTGAAAAAGCGGGTGGCATCAAAGGGAAGCTTGGGAGCATCTCCCAGGAAAGTGTCCCAGTCGACTGTTTCAAGCGACGCGTCCAATGGAATGGCATACTGCCAGGCGCCAACCGAACTGAATCGATCATTGACTGCCTCCACTAAATTGATCTCCCCGATGTCACCAGCCTTGATGCGCTTTTTTGCTTCTGCCAACGTGATGCTGCTTACTCCTTGAGAACCCACGATGAGCACTTTCCCTGTTTCTTTTTGAGTTTTGATGACAGCATGACCCTCATCCAAATGCTGCACCATTGGTTTTTCGCAATACACATGCTTTCCTGCTTTCATGGCTGCAATAGAAATATGATCATGCCAATGATCCGGCGTTGCAACGATGACTGCATCTATATCAGGGCGTTGAAGCAGTTCACGAAAATCCCGAGTGGTATACAGGTCCTTCCCCCAAATTTCCTTAGCGCGTTCCAGGTGTCCAGTGTATAAATCGCAGACACCTGCTATCTCAACTCCTGGAACTTTTAGCGCAGCATGCATGTCGCCAAATCCCATGATTCCCATGCCGATACCCGCAACGCGGATCTTGTCGTTGGACAAATGCTTTTTCTCTGGCTGCAGGTAATGGATCTTTCCCTCATCCAGTGCCAATGCACCCATTGTGCTGCCTGTAAACAAGGCGGCAGTTCCACCCAATTGGCGCAGGAATTTTCTTCTTGTTGGAGTTGACATAAAAGAGTTGTTTGCGATTTGTTTAAAATTAAGACATTGCTGATTTGAAAGCAAAAAAAAGCGCTCCCGAAGGGAGCGCAACAAAAGGTTTTTTTGAGAGGAACCTATAATTAGCTTCCGGAGAGACTGGCATTAAGATATTCCCTGTTCAACCGCGCAATATTCAATACGGAAATTTCCTTGGGACATTCCGCTTCACATGCATACGTATTTGTACAGCTTCCAAATCCTTCCTTGTCCATTTGGGCCACCATGCTGACCACCCGCTGCTTGCGTTCAGGCTCTCCCTGCGGCAACAAGGCCAAGTGAGAAACTTTAGCAGATAAAAACAGCATAGCGGAAGCATTTTTACAAGCCGCCACACAGGCTCCACACCCGATGCAGGCTGCAGCTGCAAATGCATCGTCTGCTTTCTCTTTTTCGATGGGAATGGCATTTCCATCTACTGCATTTCCAGTATTCACCGAAACGTACCCTCCCGCTTGGATGATGCGGTCAAATGCACTGCGGCTGACCATCAAATCTTTGATCACAGGAAAGGCGTTGGCTCTGAACGGCTCTATGGTAATGGTATCACCGTCCTTGAATGCCCGCATGTGCAACTGACAAGTGGTGGTTCCTTTCCAGGGACCATGCGGACGACCATCAATGACCATGGAACACATACCGCAAATACCCTCACGGCAATCATGATCAAATGCAATAGGATCACCTCCCTCTTTGATGAGTCGCTCATTCAACACATCAATCATTTCCAGAAACGACATTTCAGATGAAATGTTACTGACCGAATAGGTTTCAAATCCTCCGGTGCTTGTTCCGCTCTTCTGACGCCACACCTTCAAGTTCAAATTCATGGTATAGTGCTGCATAAATCGATTTTCAAATGGTTATTTATAGCTGCGCTGACTGGGCTTCACTTTTTCATAGTTCAATTCCTCTTTGTGCAAATCCCATCCGCTCTCGTTGTACTCCCACGCAGAAACATACATGTACTGTTCATCGTCGCGCAACGCCTCTCCATCCGAGGTTTGAAACTCTTCCCGGAAATGCCCTCCACAACTTTCATTTCTGTTCAATGCATCCACACACATCAATTCTCCCAACTCAATGAAATCTGCAACGCGACCTGCCTTGTCCAACTCAGGGTTCATGGCATTGACTTCACCGGGTATGCGCACATCGGACCAAAATTCTTTTTTCAACGCTTGCACATCGGCAATGGCTTTCTTTAAGCCTTCTTCACTCCTGGCCATTCCGCATTGGTCCCAAATGATCTTACCCAACCGCTTGTGGAAACTTTCCACCGTTTGCTTACCCTGTATAGACATGAGACGTTGGATACGATCGTTTGCTTTTTTCTCTGCTTCGACAAATGCAGGATGATCCAGTGAAATGGGGGTTGTCCGAATTTCATCGGCCAAATAATTACCCAACGTGTAGGGAATTACAAAATACCCATCCGCAAGCCCCTGCATCAGCGCAGAAGCTCCCAAACGATTTGCACCATGGTCACTGAAATTGGCTTCACCCAGCGCATAAAGTCCATCAATGGTGGTCTTCAGTTCATAATCCACCCAGAGTCCGCCCATGGTATAGTGCACTGCCGGATAAATCCGCATCGGCACTTCATAGGGATTCTCACCGGTTATTTTTTCGTACATCGCAAAGAGGTTACCGTATTTCTCTTTCACAACCTCCTTTCCCAAATTGGTAATCACCTCTGTGGAAACATTTCCAAGGTTGTGCTTGCTCACTTCTGCCTTTCCATAGCGTTGGATCGCCGCAGCATAATCCAGGTAAACTGCCTGCCTGGATGAACCCACTCCGTAGCCTGCATCACAACGCTCTTTCGCAGCACGGGAAGCAACATCGCGGGGCACCAGATTACCAAAAGCAGGGTACCTCCTTTCCAGGTAGTAATCCCGCTCCTCTTCTGGAATCTGGTTGGGCTTTCGGTTATCTCCTTGTTGCTTGGGAACCCAGATGCGTCCGTCGTTACGGAGCGATTCCGACATCAACGTGAGTTTAGATTGATGATCACCCGATACTGGAATGCACGTGGGGTGGATCTGCGTAAAACAGGGATTGGCAAAATAGGCACCATTGCGATGGGCCCTCCATGCTGCTGTGACATTGGAACCCATGGCGTTGGTAGAGAGATAAAACACGTTGCCATAGCCACCGGAGCATAGCAGCACAGCGTGACCAAAATGGCGTTCCAGTTCCCCGGTTACCAGATCCCGAACAATGACACCACGGGCTTTCCCATCGATGATGACCAGCTCGACCATTTCGTGTCGGGAAAACATTTCAACCGTACCCAGCGCGACTTGTCGCTCCAGTGCCTGGTAGGCCCCAATCAGCAACTGCTGACCGGTCTGACCGGCTGCATAAAACGTGCGTTGGACTTGTGTCCCACCAAAAGAGCGGTTGCTCAACAAACCACCATACTCGCGTGCAAAGGGCACCCCCTGCGCGACACACTGATCGATGATATGGGTACTTACTTCTGCCAGTCGGTAAACGTTTGCTTCACGTGCCCGGTAATCACCGCCTTTAATGGTATCGTAAAAAAGACGGTAGACAGAATCCCCGTCATTCTGATAATTTTTTGCAGCATTGATTCCTCCCTGTGCAGCAATCGAGTGTGCTCTCCTGGGAGTATCCTGAAAACAAAAGGCTTTCACCTTGTACCCCATTTCTCCTAAACTGGCGGCTGCAGAAGATCCGGCCAAACCCGTTCCAATAACGATCACTTCCAGTTTTCGTTTGTTTGCAGGGTTGACCAACTTGACAGTTCCCTTGTATCGGGTCCATTTCTCTTCGAGGGGTCCAGCCGGTATCATTGAATCAAGCATATGCATTCATTTAGGATGTTAGAACAATAAAGTAATGCTGCCCAAATCTATTTCCCATCCAAAATGCATGAAGACGGGCATGAGTGCAAAAATCAGTGGAACTACAATCGAGAATGCTTGTCCGACTGATCGTATGATCGGAAAATAATTTTTTGAGGTCCATCCCATGGTTTGTGCAGCACTTTGAATGCCATGCAGCAAATGCCATGAAAGTGAAAAACACCCCAAAAGATAGAGTGCCACAGCCCAAGGTTGAGCAAAAACATGTTGCATTTCAAGGTAAAGATTATGATAGGGCTTACCATCATAGGTGACTTCTTCTAGGCCGGTTATGCGGGAAGGCACCCAAAAATGTGCAAGATGGACAATCAGGAAAATTAAAATTAGCGAACCCAACAAGGCCATTGACCTGGAATACCACTTGGACGTTTTATTGCCTGCAGTTACTGCATACCGGGAAGCCCGTTTGGAACGATTCAACCATTCCAGTTTATAACCCTGAATGATGTGCAGGATAAAACCGGCAAAGAGCCCGATTTCCGTTACGCGGATCAATAAATTCGTTCCCATGAAATGGGCCGCTCGGTTGAAATTTTCTTCCCCATTGGTGAACAAGACATTGGCATTTACATAACAGTGAACAACCAGGAAGATCACGAGAAAAATTCCCGTGAGCGACATGATCAATTTCTTACCAATAGACGTCGAGAACAAATTGCTCCAACTCATAGTTTAAAATTGCTGTTTAAGGATGTGCAAATTTACATCACAATATCCAATGTTTGTGGGTAAAAATGATGGGCATTTTGAGGTCGACTCCCGACTAACTACTGTTCAATCTTTTGAGTAAAATAGTGTCGATTTTGGTGAACAGACTGGCAGGTAAAAAGGGGCGCCAATCGGGTAAATCCAAGCGCTGTATATAGCGGTAAATTCCTGCTTGGCTAAAATCATGAACCGAAGATTCGGGTAGTCCCAGCAACACAATCCACCCGCCTTCTTCGGACACATCTTCGAACCACTCTTCATAATAACAGTCATCGCCACTGTGAAAATTCAGCACATTTTCACCAATGAGAATGAATTTTCTGATTCCCTGTCGGATGAATTTATCGATCACTTCCCGCTTGAGCGTCATGATGTCATTTTCAATTGCATCATTCCATTCCCCGATGAATTCAATGATGCAATACCCAATTTCATAATCTGTGTACAACACCTTGATGTAAAGGGTTTGAGAACCAAAGTCATCCCACTGGGGATGGATATAGTAGTTGTATACGGTTTGTGAAAATTGAAACTCCGAGTATGTTTTACCAAAAAAAGGAGAACGCTTATCTTCTTCTGAAACATACAAGTGGCGCCAATTGAAATAAGGTTCTATCTCATGCATTGCGATCTCGATTGTACTGCTCTACCGCCTTTTTAACACTTCCGGCAGCAAGCAACAGTTGTTTCGCATCCTCTTTTTCAATGTGGAGTTGCTCCATGACCATTTGCGTTCCTCGCTCAATTAACTTTTCATTGGTGAGCTGCATGTTGACCATGCGGTTATCTTCCACCCTTCCCAGCTGGATCATTGCAGCAGTGGATATCATATTCAAAATCAATTTCTGCGCTGTCCCGCTTTTCATTCGAGTGCTTCCGGTTACCACCTCGGGACCAACAACGGCCTCAATGGGAAAATCAGCCTCGCGGGATACCCCTGCATTCGGATTGCATGAAATACTTCCTGTTGCTATACCATGTGCTTTACACTGCTGCAAGCCTCCAACCACATAAGGAGTGGACCCACTTGCTGCAATGCCAATCACAAAATCATTGGAGCGGATACCGTGTTCCTGTAAATCTTTCCAAGCTTGTGAGGGATCATCTTCAGCAAATTCAACTGCTTCAAACATGGCATGTCGACCACCCGCAATGATGCCCACCACCAGTCCAGGATCTACCCCATAGGTCGGTGGACATTCTGAAGCGTCTACTACTCCTAATCGCCCACTGGTTCCGGCACCGATGTAGAAAAGCCGCCCCCCCGCAAGCATCCTATCGACCAATGCTTCAACGAGTCGTTGAATCTGCGGAATGATTGATGCGATGACCATTGGTACATTTTGGTCTTCCTGGTTGATGACCGTTAATATTTCCTGCACTGACATTTTCTCCAGATGTCGATACAGAGAAGTCGACTCCGTTATTTTTGAATTATTTTCCATGGCTGGCCCGTAAGTGATGTTTAATCAACCCTTCAATGGGTTGTTTCATAACTGTTCCCATTGTATACCCATATTCCGAACAGAGTTCCCGAAGGATGTCGCGAAATGACCAGGCTATGCCGCCTACAAAATGCACTGGCATTTCATGGATGCGGGAATACGGCTTGAGATGCAACTCGAAAAATTCACGCAGTCCATCTTCAATAATGTTTTCGATCATATAATGGCCCCGGTGTTTTGATAAAAATGGGGAAAGACCCGCCAGAAAGCGATTGGCCAATGGCTCCCGGTAAACGGACTGAAGGATACTGTCGCGATCCAACCTGTAGGCTGATGAAAATGCACGATGCAAGTCTTCATCGAAAGAAGCATATAAAAAATTACGCACCAGTATCTTACCAAAATACGCTCCGCTGCCTTCATCTCCCAGAACATATCCGAGTCCCGGAGATTGACCTACAATTCGCTTGCCATTATAATAACACGATCCCGACCCCGTTCCCAGAATGCACGCAATACCAGAGTCTGTTCCACACAGCGCAACTGCTGAAGCCATTAAATCATGCGTAACATGAACTTCCGCATCCGGATAGATATGCTGCAAAGCAGACTTGACCATGCGGGCTTTTGAGGTGGCCTTGCATCCAGTACCGTAGAAATAAATGGCCTGAATGGTTTTCTTTGTCAGTGAAGCAGGCAATTCAGAACGAATGATGGCTTCAATTTTTTCAACATCCATGAGATAGGGACTGATTCCCTGGGTGTGCCAATGAGTGATTTTTTTCCCAGTCAACAGGGCCCAGGTTGTCTTGGTTGCTCCACTATCTGCCAAAAGAATTGTTCTGCCCATGATGTTCAATTACCGGGCATAAAGGTACGAACCACATAGATCAAAGAGCTGGATCGTTGTTTCTGGAATAAGGCAATCAGAAAAGAGGCGGTGGCAAGGGTGAGGGAGCGCAACGGGCGCATACTCCCCGAACGATACTTTTCGCTCAAAAGGCAAACATAAAACGGATCAAAATGCATGGGCAACATGCGATCAACACGCAACCCATATCGATTGAGTAAATCCGACAAAGTAGAAGGCGTAAAATGATACAAATGCCTCGGGACATCATAGGCCGCCCAGTTCGATCCGTACCAGCGTGCATCGGAAGAATCGGAATTGGGGACAGCTATAAAGGCGACTCCATTTTTCGTAAGCAACCGTTTGATGGTATGCAGCATGTGGTCCAGGTCATGAACATGCTCCAGTACATGCCAAAGTGTAATAACATCCATCGCATGATCAGGTAAGGCTTGGAGTCCTGATGGGTCCAAAACCTCCTGCTGGGCAGCCCGAGCTGCTTTTATTCGTGCACCCGCGTCGGGTTCCATTCCATGTACCGTCCACCCCGCCTTCTTCATGGTAGAGAGAAAAGCGCCAGTCCCACAACCCATATCCAACAAAGTACCCCTTGGAAGCCGGGTATACTGCTGAATCAGATTTCGTTTTGAGCGAAGAGCGAGAGCGCGCACCCATTGATAGGTTTTTTCAAAAAACGTTGCATTTCCATCCGTATGGGAAATATAGGCGGTTGACTGGTAGTAAGGGGAAATGCCGTGTTCACCTGGAGCATCCAACGTGAGCTTTAATCCACATGCAGAACACGAAGCAATCTGAAACGTTTCACCACTGATGCTGTGATCGCAGACCGAAAGAACATTTAAGAAATGCGCACAGCCACAACTGGGACAATTTTGAAAAAGCTGCATGGTAACGGGTTAGCGCTCTTGATAGGTAGTGGTTCGAGGCTCTTGGGCTGAAAACGATGCATGCCGCCCCTCGGTCAACGAAAAACTTCCCATGGTGAATCGCACCAGCAAAATAGCTGCTGCCAATAGCCAGAGAACCATAGTCGCTTTCTTCCACTGTTTCTCTTTGTTCTCCATGCGCTGTTCCTCGAAGAATGATTCCATTTCAGTATTCAACCGCTGCTCATCTCCTACACGGATTTCATGTTGGGTATGCTCCCTGATCACGTGCACATAAGGGATGGATTTGAATAATTCAAGGGATGGAGACTTTGCATTGAAGTTTATTGCACCATGCTTATCCACCACAAATGAACCCACTCCTATCCATTCCAGTTTTTTTTCCTTTGACAACTTATCTTGAATCTGCTGGGATACCTGAGCAATCCCATTCTCTAAATCACCATCCTCCACACCCATCTTTCGGATAAGGTACTCTCGCTCGTGTTGAGTCAGTTCTGTGAAATTCGTTTGAAAGATCAATTGCTCAGCCGGAGGCATTACACAGCGCGCAGCCACATCCAGGGATGCAGCTATGCGGGTGTGCTTTAGTCTACCCAGCCCCGGAACAGTGACCTGTCCACGTTGATGCAAGTAGCGCAGCAGGTAATGCGGCAATTGATCAGCTGTATTCATTTACTTCTTATTTCCTACAAGAGAAAACCGTATTCCTCCAATCGCATTGAAACCCAGGCAGGTGTACTGGTTCCAGCGCTGATATCGGGAATTGGCAATATTATTCAAATCCACCCAGAATGACCATTTTTTATTCAACTGGTATTCCACATCCATTCCTAAATCGATTCCTCCCGCTGTTCGTGCATACGTCCCATCTGTTTTTTCAAACAGGGCACCATTCCAGGTGTTAAGTCCCATGGCAAGACGAAGCGCTGGGAACGGTGACCAGCGCAGAGATGCATTCAGCTGAACCGGAAGCATCCCAAATGCAAATTCGTATCGCTGCTGATCATAAAAAGAATACGCATCCAATTCCGCACGCATACTCAGTTTGTCGTTGATAGCATAATCCAACTGCATTCCTAACTGATAGGCTTTGAGAAGCGACTCATATAAAACAATAAAATCTTTGCCTTGGGGAGCTTGATTATTGAATAATACTACGTTTCTATATTGGGCAAGTCCCAATTTCATTTGAACATGGAATCCTTTGGTACTGAGCCAATCGAACCCAACCGAAAAATTGGTTTGCCGAAACGACCCTATACTATCGGGCACCAACAAAAAGGGATTGACTTCAAACAAAGAACCTAAATCATTGAGCGCAAATCGGTTTGTTATCCCAGCTATGAACTTTACGCCCCCCTGACCAAAATCGTAGGAAAATGAAAAATCGGGGACTACAGTATATTTTTGATTGGCCACTGCATTGATCAGGCCTCCTTTCAAAGCGATGTTGCCTACAGCATAATGAACATGAAAAGGAAGTTGCGCCAAAAGTCCAGATGTCGATTTCTTCAATGGATGCTTTAAGGACGACAGCTGAATATCAAAATCAGAAGATAAACGAATAGAAGGATCCACCACCAGTGACGCAGGAACCTGAAAACGAAGGTGTGATTCTGTTGCTTTTTTCCAAAGCTCTGATCGCCTGAACAAGATCCCGGGTGAAAGCCTGAGCTGTCCGCGTTGGCCCAAAACAACCTCGTGGCGGAGACCGGCTTGAATGGTACTCATTCTTCGTTTCAATTCATCCTGAACAATGCGAAATTCGTTTCGGTTGAACCCATAGGTGCGATAGGCATCGTATGCGAATGAAAAGTCAACATGGGTGATCTGGGTAGATGAGTGATGAAGGGTGTAGCGCGACTGCAAAGCGCTATTGGAATAGACCTGATCAGGAAGACTTCCTTTAAAAGAAGAATGATCCGCAAGAAGGATCAACCGATCCGATCCAGAAGGTCCCAATGTCTTTGAAAATGCTACCGAAGCAACAGGCGACTGCAACACTCCATAGCCCAATCGTGCACGGAGCGCATCTGAAGCGTTTGCATGTTGTTCAGGAACATAGGCAAGAGGCTTGAGCAGGAAAGAAGCATGAGGAGTGGTAAATATCTGTTGAGGTACCTCATACGAATAGTTGCGTTTTCCGGTATCCGGATGGGGCAACGAAGGCATGAACTCAATTTTATCGGTCTTGATGATACTCGGCTTAAACGATGAGGTAATGCTGATCTGTTCCCGACCATTCCGTTCACCCTGCGCCTGAACTGTTGCAGAAAAAATCAACAGTGCTCCGGCGAGCGTTAATTTATTTTTTTTGCTCAACACGCTGAATTTCATTTAAAAGGTTCTGTGCCTCTGAACGGATACCTGCCTCCAACTCCTGATCCAACACACTTTGAATCGTAGCGCGCGCATTGAAGTAATCCCCTTGTGCCAAAAATACCCTGGACAATAGCACATAGGTTTTGACTACCCACTGGTCATTGGATCCGGAACGCTCAATGGATTGCAAGCAACTTTTCTCTGCCTGTTCCAGTTTTCCTTCTTTTAGGTCAATGTAGGAGATGTAATAACGGGACTGTGCAGTAAGCGCTGAAATTCTGCTTAGAGCGCATTGTTCAAAATACCTACGGGCAGCTTCCCATTGTTCTGAATTCAATCGAGCATGTCCCAAGAGCAACTGTGCATATGAACGATCGTCCTCCCCTGCGGATGGGTGATCCAGGAGTTGCTGGGCCAATTCCACCCCGTCGTTCCAAGTCGACAAATAATAATGGCACCTGACCGCTCCACGCAATGCCTCCAGCACCGCATCCGTCTTGACCGATATTCTTGCCAAGACATCGAACTGGCGCAATGCAGAAGCATAGGATTTCAACTCAAAGAAATACAGTTTGCCGGCTTGTCGCAATGCTCTTTCCTGGTATTTGGTTGTCCCTTTTTGCGCCAGCGCATCAAAAGCAGCTGCAGCTTCTTTCCAGTTTTTATCCTGTACATACAATTCCGCTTTCGTGCTCAATACATCGGCTATAAATATTCCACTGGGGAATTCTTGCTCGTATTGAGCAATGGATTGAAAGGCTTTTGCAGATGGTCCCTCAAGACTTGATTCACGAATGACCTGAAAATACAATGAATCTTTCTGCAGTGCAGAAATCGATTTTCCGTGATCCGCTAAAAAAGACTGAAAGCCGTTAATGTCTCTTTTTTCAATATACACAGAGCGGGCATTGTCCAAGGCCTCTGAAGCGTATCCGGATGATGGATATTTCCTCATCAACTCCCCAAAGTATTCCAGGGCTTCTGCATAGCGTTCCAAATTGAGCAGACAAATCCCCGTTTTTAATTTGGAGTCGGGAATCATTTCATCATCGGCATCCACCAGAGAAGAAATTTTAGCTAAATAAGAAACAGCAGTTCCAAATTCTTCCTCCGACATATATGTATCGGCCATTTCCATGAACAACAAGGGACGATAATCAGATTGCGGGAAACGCATCTCCATTGCTTTAAGCAATTCAATTTTTGCAGGCACAGATCGAATTCCCTCAATAAGGGCCAGCTGAAAATATGCATAGTCGGTACCAAACCCATTCTCATCTTTTATACGGGTATAGAGTTGCTTAGAGCGGGAATAATTCCGAAGCATGAAGGCGCAGTCTGCAGAGCGCAAGATGGATTCACGCCGCAACTCCTCTTCTGTCTCACGACCATGCAGCTTGTCAAAATATACAGCTGCTTTAGCATATTCCTCCAATTCAAATTGCGCATATCCTAACGTGTAATAGGCATTGGTCAGATGTGCGGCACCCTCTGGTTGAGTGAAGTTTCGAACGAACCGCTGCATGAGTTCAATGGACTGTTGATACTTTTCTTTACGAAAAGCCAGTTCGGCCCTCCAAAACAAGGAAGGAGCATAAAAGGCGGTTTGAGGATAGTCTTCAAGGCGTTGCAACAGTTCAGTCGATGCCTCATAGCTCAATTCCTGCAGAAATTCCAGTGCACGACCAAAATAAATGCGTGCTATAAGTGCATCGCTCGCCCCAGAAAGTGAAGACGGCACATCCGCTAACTCTTTCAGGGCCAACTTAAAATTGTTGGTCTTTGCATAGTGCTCCAACACGACCATTTTAGCCTTTTCCGCATAGGAACTGCGGGGATAATCGCGTAAAAAAGACTCCATCGAAGCAACTCCACGATCCAAATACCCCAGTTCAAATGAAAGCGTTGCATGATTGAACCTCGACTGCTCTAAACGAGGCTCAGGTATACCCTGAGAAATACACAGCTGATAGGCCGACCATGCTTTATTGTATTGCTTCAGTTCTGTATAGGCATTGGCCAACACGAACACGGCATTGCGGGCCAAGGTATCCCGGTTCGATGATAACGGCTCAAGAATTCGTATCGCTTCCCGAAATTGACGCATTTGAAAACAGGATATTCCCCATTGGAAAGCCTGAAGCTCATCTGGTTGGGAACCATCTTGAAACAGTTGATTAAAAGCATATACAGCTTCGCTGTATCGATGCAATTCATAATAGAGGGCAGCAACCAAAGAACGAGCCTCCTGACGAAAGGATGAATCATCCGATTTCAGATAGGCTTCAGTCGCCTGTAGGGAAGATGCATAGGCTCCAATTTGATAGGATGCCAGTCCAGCATGATAAGAAGCTACGGCTCCATACCGGGGATGTTGACTAATGGATTCAAATAGCGAAATGGCGGTTTTGAACTCACGGTCATTGAGATGTATACACCCTAAGTAATAAGATGCATCTGCTGCAAATTGACCGTCTGGCATTTGCTGAATACTCCTGAAATAAGGTTTGGCGTTATCAAATTTTCGTTGCGAGAAATAAGAAACGGCCTTTTGGAATTGGATCAACTCATTTTCGCTATTGGTAAAATACAGGGCATCTGTCAACTCCAGGTAGATCAAGGCATCCGGGTACTCTCCCCGATTAAAGTAGTACGACCCCAATTGAAACGACAACCAGCCAGAAAGCAATTTATTTTCAGAAAACTGTATGAACTGTTTTGAACGATCAACTGCAGCATATTCTTGCAAAGACAAACCCGTCACCAAGGATTCAAATAAAAGACCCTCGTCTTTGCTTCCGGATAGCGTCCCATTATCTGTCCGGTATTCATTAACCGCTTCCAGCATTCTTCTGGAAGCATCATGCATGGATACTCTGCGCAATTCCTGTGCAGTCTCCATGTACCTGTCCACTTTCCGATCAAGGGGTCGCATCTGTGCAACTACTCCATGACCTACACTCAGGAGCAAACAAATTACTACACAACAGAATCGACACATCATGTGAAAATGCATATCGCATTCAAATTTAGTTCCTTCTCCATGAGAATGAAACAATGCATTACCTTTGCCTAGTAACATTTAACTAACATTTAATTATTCACTTCTGCCATGAAAAAACTGTTAACCACCCACTACTCTTCACTTGCATTCAATGCAGCAATGCTGATGCTAAGAATCTCCATGGGAGCGTTGATGATGGCACACGGATATCAAAAGCTGGTGGGTTTCAATTCAATGAAATCAACTTTTTATAATTTGTTGGGAATGGGATCTGCTTTTTCCCTTTCACTTTGCATCTTTGCCGAGTTTTTCTGCGCCCTGTTTCTCATGATTGGTTTATTTACCCGTGTCGTAACTCTCCCACTCATCATCAGTACATCCATAGCAGTATTTGATGTTCATGCAATGGACTTTTTTAATACCGGCGAAACTGCATCTCTTTTTTTAACCGGTTTTTTTGTTCTCCTTTTACTGGGTCCCGGGAAAGCCAGTGTGGATGGTATAGCGGGTAAATAATGGGGATGCTGACCAGAGAAACACAGATACGCGTCCGATATGCCGAAACCGACCAAATGCAGGTCGTGTATCACTCCCGGTTTTTGGAATATTTTGAGGCGGGCAGAACCGATGCTCTCCGTTCGTTGGGCCTGACCTATAAATCACTTGAAGAGCAGGGCGTGGTCATGGCGATTGTGCAGGCTGAATGCAAATACGTAAAGCCTGCCCGATACGATGATCTGCTTACGATAAGGACTTCACTGCATGAGTTGACGAAAAATTACAGAATCGAGTTTCATCAAGAAGCCTACAACCAGCACAATCAGTTGCTGGTCAAAGGAAAAATTGTATTGTATTTTTTGGATAAAACTACATTCACCAAAATGTCCATTCCCCCACAATTGTACGCTACACTCACCCCTTATTTTGAACCACATGCATAGTGGAGCTGCATCTTCGGTTTCAATCATTACCATCGGTGATGAGTTGCTGATCGGACAAACGGTCGATACCAACAGTGCGTGGATGGCCATGGAGCTGAACAAAGCAGGATTCAACATCAAGCGCAGAGTAGCGGTAGGCGACGAGTGGAAAGCCATTTGGGCTGCATTGGATGAGGAAAGTCAACATGCTGAAGTTATTTTGATCACAGGAGGATTAGGGCCTACTTCAGATGATATCACCAAGCCCTTGTTGTGCAGCTACTTTAATGGAACTCTGGTGCGCAATGAGGCTGCGCATCAAAATGTGGTGGATATATTTACCCGTCGATTGAACCGTCCCCTGCTTGAACGCAATCTTCGTCAGGCCGATGTTCCAGATACCTGCGTGGTTATTCAAAATAAACGGGGCACTGCACCCGGCATGTGGTTCGAGAAAAATGAAAAAATTTTTATCAGCATGCCCGGTGTGCCGTTCGAAATGAAGGGCATGATGACTAAAGACGTCATCCCCGGATTGCTCAAACGATTCAACGTTCAGGCAGTTGAACATCGCACATTGTTGACGGCAGGAATTGGGGAATCATTCCTCGCTGAGAAACTGGTTGAGTTCGAACGCACGCTTCCAAAAGAAATCAAACTGGCCTACCTTCCCAATTATGGAATGGTGCGACTGCGACTGAGTTTACTCCAAACGACCCTTCCTGTATCGGTGCTCGAAGAGACATTCATTCAGTTGCAAGCACTGGTCAGTGAATTCATGGTTGTCAATAAAGATATTACGCTGCAAGAGGCTGTAGCCGAATTACTCATATCGACCGGTAAAACCCTGGCCGTTGCAGAAAGTTGTACAGGCGGGTATATTGCTCACCTCATCACTTCTATTCCAGGCAGCAGTGCCTTCTATCTGGGAGGTGCAGTGAGTTACTCCAATCATCTCAAGCAATCCATGCTGCACGTTGAAGCTTCTACCCTTGCTGAACATGGCGCGGTGAGTGATGAAACGGTGCGACAAATGGCTGAAGGAGTTCGATTGGTCGCAGGTGCAGATTATGGACTCGCCACTTCTGGCATCATGGGCCCAACAGGAGCAACTCCGACCAAAGACCTCGGACTGTTGTGGGTGGCCTGCAGCAGTGCATCAGGCACAGTCAGCACATCGTTCCAATTCCGTTTTGATCGAAAAAGAAACATAGAATTATCGGCTGCTCACGCACTTCATTTTTTGAGGAAAAATATTGGATAAGTTATTGCCTACCAATCGGATGAAACCCCGGATTTGAGGTAATTTTACTTAGATTTCGCACCCAACTATGTCGGTAGTAGATATCATCATGCCCAAGCTCGGCGAGAGCATTATGGAAGCCACAGTTTTAAAGTGGCATAAAAAGGTGGGTGATGCCGTGAAATTAGATGAAACCTTATTGGATATCGCAACGGACAAAGTTGACAGTGAAGTCCCCTCAACCGCCGAAGGGATACTGGAAGAAATAGTGTGCAATGAAAATGATGTTGTTCCCATTGGGTTGGTAATCGCCCGTATCAAAACTTCGCAGGCAGTTGCACAGGCTGTTCCCCTACCAGAACCAGCACTTCCTGTCGCACCTCCTGCACCTCCCCCTGCCATTTCAGTCGACTCTTCAGCAAATGGGAATGCTGGAGATGTTCCCTTCCAACCATCTTCATTCGAATCTGCGCCTAAAGGTGAGAACGGACGCTTTTACTCTCCTCTGGTAATGAATATTGCTTCACGAGAGGGAATATCCCTTTCCGAACTGGAAAAAATTTCAGGATCCGGCAATGAAGGAAGAGTGACTAAAAAAGATATACTACACTACCTAGAAAATCGTCAGTCTGCTCCTATTGTACCATCCGTTCAGCACACGCCCTTTGTTGCTCCACCATCGCACACATCCCCCATCGCCTCTGTTCCTGTTTCACCTGCAACAGAATCGCCCTCCGTGCATTCGGTTGACCATCCGACTAATGGAAATGTAGAAATCATTGAAATGGATCGGATGCGCCGATTGATTTCCGAGCACATGACCCGCAGCAAAGCAACAAGTGCGCATGTAACCAGTTTTTCGGAAGCAGATGTCACCAACATCTTTGTTTGGAGAGATTCCATCAAAAAAGATTTTGAAAAACGAGAAGGTGAAAAAATCACCCTGACCCCTATCTTCATTGAAGCAATAGTAAAATGCCTGCGCAAGTTTCCCCTGCTGAATTCAAGTATTCAGGGAGACAAGATCATTGTTAAAAAAGATATCAATATTGGCATGGCGACTGCTCTCCCTACAGGGAACCTGATCGTTCCAGTCATCAAAGGGGCGGATCATTTCAATTTAATTGGGCTGACCAAACAGGTCAATCGCCTGGCTCTGCAATCCAGAACAGGTAAACTCCATCCAACCGATACCCAAGATGGCACCTTTACATTCACCAATGTGGGAACATTTGGAAGCCTCATGGGAACACCCATCATCAATCAGCCTCAGGTGGCCATACTTGCAACCGGTACCATAAAAAAGAAACCCATTGTGGTGGAATCGGATAAAGGCGACAGCATTGCCATACGGCACATGATGTTTGTATCCATGTCCTACGATCACCGCATCATCGATGGAGCAATGGGAGCCAGCTTCCTGACAGAATTTGTCAAGACACTGGAATCCTTTGGAAAGGACAGAACACTTTAGTCTTTATCTAAGACAGACTCCAATCCCCAGTTCATCCCTTTTTCAATCGCCGGAACTCCATATTTAATCCAAACACTGGGCTTCTCTCCTTTCAACAGCCAATCAAAGAATTGCTGCTCACGCACTTGAATATCCTTTCGATTTTTCCGCTCAATCAAGTTATGGGCTTCTCCGTTATAATTCAACATCCATACCTGTTTGTTGAGCCTGCGCATGGCCGTAAACAATTCTATCCCTTGGTACCAGGGAACTGCACCATCATTGTCATTGGCCATAATGACCAATGGAGTTTTCACGCGCTTCAAATGAAATAGAGGAGAATTTTCCAGATACAGTTGTGGCTTCTCCCAGAGCGTGGCACCAATGCGACTCTGACTTTTTTCGTATTGGAATTGACGATTCATGCCACTTTCCCATCGTATGCCACCATAAGCACTGGTCATATTGGCCACCGGAGCTCCAGCCCACGCTGCCGCAAATAAATTGGTTCGGGTGATGATATGAGCCACTTGGTACCCACCCCAGCTTTGTCCCTGAATACCCATGCGCGTGCTGTCAACCCACCCCTTTTTCACCAGTGCTCGTGCGCCACTCACTACATAATCATATGCGGCTTTCCCGGGATAACCTTTTTGATACCGGATATCCGGAGCCAAGACGATGTACCCGCGACTCACAAAAAATGGAATGTTGAGTCGACTTGGCGTTGGAGACGGAGGCAAATAAGAATACAGTCCGTCGGACAAGGTTTCATAGAAATAAGCAATCATTGGATACTTGCGCTTGGGATCATAATCTTCCGGCTTGTACACGATACCTGTTGCTATTTTTCCATCATAGGCCTTCCACTCAACCAACTCAGCTGTCATCCAATTATACAATGCCTGTTGTGGATTGATTGAACTGAGTCGTCGGCCTGCAATTAAATCACTCGAAAAAAAGATCGATGCAGCGCTATCAAAGCGTTCTCTTGTGTAGATATAGGTGGAACTGTTTTTCGCTTTTATGACGCCGTTCACCGATGCAGCACTCATCTGCAGTACGTGTGGTTTTTCCGCTTTACCCATGAGCATGCGTGCAAAACCGGACTGCTTATTTTTCTCATTGAATTGCCGCAACATGACCACCTGGCCCCATTCCAGGGCTGGAGCAGCTGTATTCGTATTGATCCACCGATAGGAAATATGATGTTTTCTTCCCTCCCCTTTTGTTAGATTAACAGCAGGATGTTTACCGGTGGGATCCAACTGCCAAATATCATACCGATCGTATACATAAAGCAGTGAATCATTTTCCAACCAGCGCATGACACCATAGGGTGTTGGATATGAAGGCATATCGTACTCTTCGTCGTAGAGTTTTGTGGAAACAGACGCGCTCACTGGTAATGTTTTACCACGGTCATGAACTACATAACTTCTTTTTTCCATGTCGTACCAAAAAATGTACCGGGACCGGGGAGAAATCATGGGCATGCCGTCAAGCGATTTCACCAAGAGTGTGCGCTTTCCTGAAACCGGATCAACAGAGTATACATCTTTTCGGGTTCCCCCCTCCCACTGCATGGCCAAACGATACGGCTTGTCACTGATGCCCAGGAACTGATGACCATCTCCTTCATTGGATACCACAACCTGAGGCACATCGGCATCGGCCAACTGGCGAAAGACACCCGTTTCGGTTTCCACCATGGAAAGAAATGAACGCTTTTTCTCTTGGTCCAGATTTTTCAGTTGGTACGGTTGTAGGTATTCATCATTGTAGTGCCATACATCAAGCTTCACCAGGTCAATATCAATTAAACTTGTGTCCCGCAGGGGTTTTGCAGGAGCAGTACCCAGAAAGAGTCGCTGACCCGACTTGCTGAAAAAAGGCATAAAATCTGGACTGATGATCCAGTTGATGCTCATTCCTTTGGTAGTGCGATTGACCAGTGTCCGCGCAGCAGCATCACCATTTTCCCAGTACCAGAGGGCATAAAATTTTTGAGGCGACGAAAATGCACTGTCCCGTTCAGCCAAAAACGCAATTTGATACCCATTTTTGTCGATGGCAAAATGTTTAAAATCATTGCCCCCAACCAGTAATGTATCCATCCGGTTTTCTGTCGACCTCCAAATCTGCACACTCGGCTTTTGTGAAGCATTTCGCCTGGCGACCGTAGTTTCAAACAACAATATTTTTCCATTGTCACTCCAGGCATACTCGCTGACGTAGGGCTGAGTCTTGAATAAACCGCGCCTGTAATCAACGATCACCAAATCAGATCCCTCCGGTTGTGCTGCACCAGATGGCAGCGGATCCTCTGCATCCAGCCACTGTTCATGGAATACATCAGCATCGTCATCTGACTTCTTTCGGGGTGTTAGCTTGCGCTTTTGTTCAGGATCCGGAACATGTTCGATGATCTGGGGTACACTTTTTTTAACCGTATCTCTTTTTGCACCAGAGCTGTCCTTCCCATTGCGGGATAGCGTATCAGTGGTTTTTGTCAGGTGGTACGCGTACCAGCCACTGGAGTCTTTTGGATGTTTATAGGACAAAACATTGGGAACTTTTTTCCAGGACGCTTGTGTTAAATCCAATATTCCCAGCGAATCTTTGGGCTGGTCCTCTGGTTTTGTTTTTTTAATTCGAGCATTTCGAATCTCAGCATACAACGGTTTTATTTTAAAGAGCAGCAAACGGCTGTCGTTGGTAAAGTCACAGGTATACCCTCTTGGAAAAACAATACGCTGGCTTGAGTCATAGCGTTGAACCACCAGTTCGCCATCGCCTTCCTGTACATCGATGGTATAGGCAATCCATTCACCGTTGGGGGAAATTTTACGTTCTCCGATGGACTGCCACGCATCGTAGACGCTATGATCCAAAGGCTTCTTTTGCGCCCATATACTGTTGATGGTACACAAAAAAAATAATCCGAAAAGCGCCAGAGTCTTGTTACTCATGAGAAATGAATTTGAATGAATATACACGATAGGTTTGTATCAAAACAGTTAGCACAATAATGGAAAGTCCTGCATAAAAAGATATCCCCAGCAATTGATACTCATTGTACATCAAGAAGGCCAGCAAAATTCCATAAACAGGTTCAAAATTATAACTGAGGTTGACCGTGAAGGAAGAAAGTTCTTTTAATGCGCTAACCGACAGACGCAGGGCCAGAACGGTACAGAACAGGCTTAAAAACAATAACCAAAGCAAATCCGACGCGTCTGGAAACTGAAACTGGGCCTGAATGGCCGGTAGATAAAAGGGAAGCAACACAGAGAGCACCAACCATCCTCCGGTCAGTTCATAGAGTGAAACCGTGTGCACATCATGCTTGTTGATCAGCCGTTTGTTATAGTACGTAAACAATGCCGCTAAAAAAGAAGAAATAAATCCCAACAAAATACCCAAACGGAAGTGCGCATCAAAATGAAATATCAGGTACACTCCAAAGACAACAGTTAACCCCAACGCAACTTCAATTGGATCTGGTCTTCTATGTTCCAGCAATGGCTCAAGCAGGGAAGTAAAAAAACCAACCAGCGAAAAGCAGACCAAAGCGATTGATATATTGGCATATTTGATGCTTGCGTAGAAAAGTAGCCAGTGAAGGGCCATGATGCCGCCCACCAGCAACAGGGGGAGCATTTCTTTAAACGCGAGCAATTTGTTCCGACCGATAAAGGCACTGATGAGCATCAGAAACAAGGAGGAAAATCCCATTCGGTACCAAACCAATGAGGCTTCATCCAGCGTGATGAGTCGGCCCAACACACCCGTAAATCCCGCGAGAAAGATAGCGACATGCAGTTGGAAAAAAGCCGTTTTCATACTGCAACCGGGACTCCTGAAGTTTTTCGAATGCGCTTGAGGTAGATTCCTTTTAGGGATTCAATTTGCAACTTGAGGACTCCTTTTATTCCTTCTTGGATGATTCCTTTGGCCATTTTAGAAGCCCCATGCAGCCGATCTTTGAAAACGATAGGAACTTCTTTTATTGCAAAACCCAGTTTCCAGGCTGCATATTTCATTTCAATTTGAAAGGCATACCCAATGGATCGAATTTCACTCAAATCAATAGCATGGAGCACGGCTGCACGGTAGCATACAAATCCGGCTGTGGGATCTTTAACCGGTATCCAGGTGATAAACCGGCTATAGAGTGCCCCGCATTTGGAAATGATCTTTCGTTGAAGAGGCCAGTTTTCAAGTTGACCACCCCGGACATACCGCGATCCGACAGCCACATCCGCTCCTTGTTCATGGCAGGCGATGAAGAGACGCTCCAAGTCCTGCGGATCATGCGAAAAATCAGCATCCATTTCAAAAATATACTCATATCCTCGCTCCAGGGCCCACTGAAATCCAGTCAGATACGCTGTTCCAAGTCCCAATTTTCCCGGACGCTGAATCAGGAAAAGCCGATCTGCGAAACGATGCATCCAATCTTTTACGATAGAAGCCGTATCATCTGGAGAGTTGTCATCGATCACCAATACATGATACATTCCGCCTAATTCAAAAACCGTTTGGAGCATGAACGCAATATTTTCCTGCTCGAGGTATGTTGGTATGATGACAAGTTTTTTCAATGAATGACCGACCGGCTATTGTTTTATTTTATGCTTGAGCATTACACGGTTAAAAATCTCGGTCAGCTTCTTTTTAGTATGCAAAGGGAATTCACTTTTCATCATCCAATCGTAATAGGTTGGTTCTTGAGTGAGCACGTCTTCAACTCCCTTTCCCTTGTGTTTTCCGAAGTTAAAAATTTCTCTGCCATTTTCCATGGCCATTCTCCGGGCAAAATCAATAATAATCTCTTCCCCTATTACTTTTTTTACCGATTCCAATGAATCTCCTAATTGGGGGTAACGGTCCAATTGCGACTCAAAAACTTCCCACGTAGCGGAAATATCCGCTTCAGCACTGTGTGAATTTTCCAATTCTTTGTTGCAGTAAAACCGGTAGGCCGCCGAAAGATTTCGGGGCTCCATGTTGTGGTAAATCTTTTGCACATCCACCAGTTCCCTGCCTTCCATGTTAAGGTCCAACCCAATGCGCAAAAACTCTTCAACCAACAGCGGCCAGTCGAACTTATTGGAGTTATACCCACCCAGGTCACAGCCCTCTAGGAACTGTCGGATTTCGTTGGCCAGGTCTTTAAAAGATGGCGCATTTGCCACCATTTCATTGGTGATGCCGTGCACAGCCGTTGCTTCCGCAGGAATAGCCATTCCAGGGTTGATGAGTTTTCGTTTAATCACTCGGCTGCCGTCTACTTGCACTTTGAGCAATGCAACTTCCACTATACGATCCAAGGCCAAGTTCAGTCCCGTGGTTTCCAAATCCATGAAAACAACGGGTCGGATTAATTTTAATTTCATAAGTAATTGTCGCTCACAATATAAGATGATTTTAACATGAGCTTAGGGTATTTACTATGATTTATGGCGTTATTTACCTAGTTTTGTTACATAACCTGAAAAAATGAAAAAATACGGTTTTCTCCTCCTTATTCTTTCTGCACTGGTGGTGGTAAGTTCATGTACATCAGGCAAAAGCGTAGCCGGTGGTTGTCAGATGAACCGCAATATGGTCGGTTACAAATAATTCAAAAGCATATTTAAGACGAAGGGGCCATTGGCCCCTTTTTTAATGCAGTATGAATTCTGTTGGCTACCAGGACAGAAAACTGGTGGAGCTGGTGGGATTCGAACCCACGTCCAAACATATTCGTCAAAAGCTTTCTACATGCTTATTCTGGAATTGATTGTCGGGAAACGGCAGGAACCAAACGAACCAACCGCATCCGTAGCTGAATAGGCTTAAGCATCCGTCACAGCCTTCGGATGCAGCATCCCTGTTTTTTTTGATTCAGCAGGGTGACTGGGTAAGGGAAAACCCGTCAGCCGGCCATAATGGGTGCGCTAATCACTGATTAGGCAGCCATGGCGTAAGTATTCTCGCCATTTATTGGTTTCGAATTCAGATTAAAGTGCAACATTCGCAACGCACTGCATGCTTACTTTCAAAGATCTACGCTGTCAATACCGGTCAGCCCCGTGGTGCCCAGAACAGGAATCGAACCTGCACATCATTGCTGATACCAGATTTTGAGTCTGACGCGTCTACCAGTTCCGCCATCTGGGCAAGGAGTGCAAAATTAAACATTCCTCGGCGAACTTCAAAAGAAGAAAGCACGAAGACAAAAGAGAAAAGCATGCCGAACTATCAAGGGCCTTCTCCTGGTTCAGGCACTTCGTATGGAGGTGTCTCAAATGGGTCTTCCTCAGGCATCCAATCCGGGTCCTCTTCCGGCAACAATGGCTCTTCCGGATCGAGAGGAGGAATCAGTTCAGGATCGGGTTTTGAGGGAAGTTCTGGAGGAGGTGTCGGTTTCTTCTTCTGCATGAAAATTTTGGTAAACAAATGGATGGATAGGCTGTAGGTGCAATAACATGCATCATGGCCATTGCCAACTAAAAGCAGGAATGCTTCCTGATTTCATCATGTGTATTGAAGTACCGAGCTGTTAGTTTGCAATCAAAAAATATGTCGATCATCAAAGTAATTGAGATCATGAGCAGCTCTACTAAAAGCTGGGAAGATGCTGCACAACATGCCATTTTTGAAGCTTCCAAAACATTGAAAAACATCCGATCCCTGTACATCAAAGAACACAGTGTGGTGGTGGATGCAAAAAATGCGATCAAAGAATACCGGATTACCGGAAACCTGAGTTTTGAGGTAGAGACACCGGAAAAAAACGTTTCAAATAAGGGATGAAATTATTTTAGCTTTGTCCCAGTATCTGGACAAAGATGAAGATCAAGAACAACATCCTGGAGACCATTGGGAATACTCCCTTGATACGATTGAATAAGATTACTTCCGGATTTCCGTGTGAAGTTCTGGCAAAGGTCGATTATTTTAATCCGGGAAATTCGATCAAAGACCGCATGGCGATCAAAATGGTTGAGGTGGCAGAGCAGGAAGGAAGACTCAAGCCGGGAGGAACCATTATTGAATGCACTTCGGGCAATACGGGAATGGGACTTGCACTTGCTGCCATTGTAAAAGGATACAAGTGCATCTTTACCACTACAGACAAACAATCAAAAGAGAAAATAGATATCCTAAAAGCGGTTGGAGCGGAAGTGATTGTATGTCCCACAAATGTTGAACCCGAAGACCCCAGAAGTTATTACTCGGTGGCGCGTCGATTAGCAAAAGAAATCCCCAACTCATTTCATGCCAATCAATACGATAACCTCGCCAATCGATTGGCGCATTATGAAACAACAGGTCCGGAACTCTGGGAACAAACAGAAGGCAAAATTACGCACCTGGTCTGCACGGCCGGAACCGGAGGCACCATTTCTGGCACTGCGATGTTTCTCAAAGAAAAAAATCCAACGATACAAGTGTGGGCAATCGATGTGTATGGCTCTCTGCTGACCCACTATTTCAAGACAGGTGAAATCGATATGGACAAGGTTCACCCGTATATATCAGAAGGATTTGGAGAGGACTTTGTACCCGAAAACTATAACATGTCGGTCATCGACCATTTTGAACAGGTAACCGATAAAGACGGAGCCGTCATGGCAAGAAGAATTGCGAAAGAGGAAGGTTTATTTTGCGGGTACAGCGCAGGCAGTTGCTTTCAGGGACTGGCTCAATTAAAATCCAGGTTGAAAAAAGACGACCTGGTGGTGTGTATTTTCCATGATCATGGAAGTCGCTATGTGGCCAAGATTTATAACGACCAATGGATGATGGAACGCGGATTTTTAGAAGTGAAATCCTTCCGCGATATTGTTTCTGCCCGAGGTGCTAAACAACGACTCATCAGTGTTCGGTCGGATCAGCCCATTTCAGATGCTGTAAACCTGATGAGAAAATATGAAATCGAACATGTGCCGGTAATCGAAGAAGACCGCATTGTGGGATCCATCAGCGAGAATGGTTTGTTTCAAAAAATGTTTTCGAATCCAGATATCAAGGAACAACACGTTGCGCACGTCATTGAACCTCCCTACCCCCTTGTGGATTTCAATACTCCTCTAGAAAAAATAACCAGCATGTTCAGAAAAGACTCCGGTGCAGTGTTGGCCAAAGACGAAAGTGGGGTGCTGCACATTGTTACCAAATACGATATTCTCCAATCATTGGCAAAATAAGATTGCGTAAAAATAGGTATTGGCAGTATAGGACATTAACGCTCCCCAACGTATATACTGAAGTTCTAAAATCAAGTTCTTTTGCTCTTGTGCAGAAAAGGATTCGGATATAGTTTTGTGTTGTCAATATGACAATTATCCTTTGAAAATCCAACTGTCCTAAAGCCCAATCCACTATCCCGTAGAAAATCCACCTAACATCCTATCATTAACCAAAGGCTTTAGACAAGAGATTAAACCCGGCGCTTCCGCCGGGTTTTCATTTACAACACTCCTTTTGTGGTGGGGAGCGCATCCGACCAAGGGTCTTTTCGAATAGCCATGCGAATGGCTTTGGCAAAGGCCTTAAATATGGATTCAATTTTGTGGTGCTCGTTATCGCCTGTGCTGGAAATATTCAGGTTGCATTTAGCAGCATCCGAAAAAGATTTAAAAAAATGAAAAAACATTTCGGTGGGCACGTCTCCTATTTTCTCCCGCTTGAATTCAGCATCCCACACAATCCAGTTTCGTCCTCCAAAGTCGATCAGTACCTGAGCAGCAGCATCATCCATGGGAAGTGCGAACCCGTACCGTTCCATTCCCCGCTTATCCGTCAACCCTTTTGCAAATGCTTCCCCTAGGGCGATGCCTGTGTCTTCGATGGTATGGTGTTCATCCACGTGCAAATCGCCTTTGACCGCGATGGATATATCAATTTTGCCATGCCGCGCCAGCTGATCCAGCATGTGATCCAAAAAGTTCAAGCCGGTGGAGATCTGCGACTTCCCTTCCCCGTCCACATTCAACTGAATCGACACTTCTGTTTCGTTGGTGGTTCGTTGGTGGTCGACTTTTCGCAGTCCGTTCTTTAAAAAGAGGTGTATATCTTCCCAGGAGGTGGTAACCAAAACCACTGCATCCTGCAGTTGCTTCTCCAGCTGATCGATTGCAATGACGCCTACCCCTTGAGAATTGTTCACCACAATGCATGAGCAGCCAAGATTTGCTGCCAGCTGTATATCCGTGTGGCGATCGCCGATCACATACGATCCAGCTATATCATACATAGATGCATCCAGGTATTTCTTCAGCATACCAATGCCCGGCTTTCGGTTGGGCGACCGCTCAGCTGGTAAGCTCGGATCGATGAGTACTTCATCGAAACGGACACCTTCTCCTTCAAATGTTTGAAGGATATGATCGTGAATGGGTTGAAAATCATGAGTAGGGAACGACGGCGTTCCCAAGCCATCCTGGTTGGATACCATTACAAGCTCAAAATCGAATTCTCTGGAAATCCTTGCCATCCCTTGAATTGCACCGGGATAAAAACGAAGCTTTTCCAGTCGGTCTATTTGAAACGTAGGAGGCGCCTCTTGAATGAGCGTACCATCCCGATCAATGAATAATACTTTCTTCATGCTACTGAGATTGAAAAGTGTTCATGGCGGAAATAAGTGCTTGATTTTCGTTTTGGGTACCAACGGTAATACGGAGACAGTCGTTGCACAATATCACTTTACTTCTGTCTCTCACTACAATTCCGTTATCAACCAAATGCACATACAATTGATGGGCTTGCCTGCATTTCACCAGAAGGAAATTGGCATCCGAAGGATACACATGCTCCACACAGGATAAAGCCAGTAGGGATTGTTCCAGCTCCATTCGGTACTTCACCAGCTCAACGATCATTTCATTGACCTGACCAACTTCTTCCAAGGCTTTTAGTGCAATATCCTGAACAGGCTGACTGATATTGTAGGGGGGCTTTGTTTTATTCAGGTATTCGATGATCGGTTGAGAGGCAAAAGCCATGCCCAGGCGAATGCCCGCCAAGCCCCATGCTTTACTGAGTGTTTGCATGATGACCAGGTTGGGATATTCAGACAATTCACTAAGAAAAGATCGCTGGCGTGAAAAATTGATGTATGCTTCATCCATCACCACTATTCCATCAAAATTATTGAGCAGCATTTCGATGTCAACCCGATCAATTGTATTTCCAGTTGGATTATTGGGTGAACAAATCCACATCATTTTGGTTATCCGTGTTATTGCCTGCTCCAACCTTCGAAGATCAAGCTGGAAGTCAGCCATCAAGGGAACCTTTATCACGTGTACATCGTTCACGCGTGCAGAAACTTCATACATGCCATAGGTCGGAGGAAAAATTACCACCTCATCTTTACCGGGTTCACAAAACACGCGGTATAAAAGATCAATTACTTCATCGCTGCCGTTTCCGATAAAAATGTTGGATGCAGGAACGTTTTTGATGGCGCTGATCTTCTGCTTGATTCTTGTATGATGCGGATCCGGATACCGGTTGTACCATTGAGTGGAGGGAGAACCCAATGCATTTTCGTTTGCATCCATGAAGATGCGCGCCGATCCTTTGAACTCATCCCGCGCAGTGGAATACGGCACCAGGCTTTTGATATTCGGTCGGACAAGGTTTTCGAGGTTGAACATTTATTGGTTTTTAAGTCTCACTTCTATAGCCTGTGCATGACCTTCCAATCCTTCCGCGCGGGCCATGCTCATTACAGCCGCACCAATTTGCTCTAAACCCTGGCGCGTGATCGATTGTACGGTCATTTTCTTAACAAAACTGTCTACGCTGACACCTGCCATGGCCCGCGCATTTCCGTTGGTGGGCAAGGTGTGATTGGTTCCACTGGCATAATCACCGGCACTTTCCGGCGCATAGTTTCCCAGGAATACCGAACCGGCATTGTTAACCAGCGGTTCCAACGAAACAGCATCCTCTGATGCAATAATCAAATGCTCAGGAGCATAGGAATTGGATAGCTCAATCGCCACAGTCATATTTTCTACTAAAATTGCGCGACTGTTTTGAATCGCCTGAAGAGCGATGTCTTTTCGGGGAAGATGAGCCAATTGCCGATCAATTTCAGTCAGGGTTTGAGTAAGCAACAACCGGCTGTCGGTTATCAGCAGTACTTGTGAATCGGGACCATGTTCTGCCTGCGAAAGCAAATCAGCTGCCACAAATTGAGGAGAAGCGCTGTTGTCGGCTACAACACACACCTCACTTGGTCCGGCAGGCATATCAATTGCTACCCCATCGAGTTGAACCAATCGCTTTGCCGCAGTCACATACTGGTTACCCGGACCAAAAATCTTATCTGCTTTTTTTATCGAATCTGTTCCGTAAGCCATCGCAGCAATGGCCTGTGCTCCACCACATGCATACACTTCCTTGATACCAACCTTGAGTGCACAATAAAGAACAGCAGGATGAATGCTCCCGTCTTTTCCGGTGGGGGTACAGATCACTACTTCGGAACATCCTGCGATAACTGCAGGAATTCCCAACATCAATACAGTTGAAAATAGTGGAGCGGTTCCGCCGGGAATATACAAGCCTACCCGATCAATGGGTGTGCTTCGTCGCCAGCAGCACAAACCAGGAACGGTTTCAATGACTTTTTTTGAATCAACTTGTTCCGAGTGAAAGTGATGAATAGTGTTGTATGCAAGGTCGATGGCGGCTTTGAGATCCGGGGATACTTTTTTTGCAGCACTTCGGATTACCTGTTCCGAGACGCGAAGCTGGCGGGGTGCGTACCCATCAAATTGTTTAGAAAGTTTTTTGACCCATCGATCGCCTTTGTTTTTGACCCCTTTGACAAGTTTATCAACATCGTTGAGCAACTTTCGGTCATCCAATACAGGTCGAGCAGTCAAGGACTCCCATTGCGATTTTTCAGGAAATTCAAAGATGTTCATGACGAATTAGAGTATGAGTTTTTCAATGGGAACAACCAAGATTCCTTCCGCGCCCGCAGCTTTCAGCTGTTCAATGCGAATCCAGAATTCATCTTCATCCAATACACTGTGAACGCTGCTCCAGCCGGTTTCAGCGAGAGGCAGGACGGTCGGACTTCTCATCCCAGGCAGTAATTGTAAAACATCCTGAAGTTGTCCGTTGGGAACATTCATCAACACGTATTTGGACTTTTTTGCTTTCCGAACGGAGCGAATGCGAAACAGTAATTTGTTTAGAATGTCCTGTTTTTCGTTTCCAATGGTGTTTCCGGCTACCAGTACTGCCTGTGAATCAAGGATGACTTCTACTTCTTTCAATCCATTCATGAAGAGTGTCCCGCCGCTGCTGACCAAATCGGCAGCAGCATCGGCTAGTCCTATTCCGGGTGCAATCTCGACGGATCCACTGATTTCATGGATAGACGCTTCAATGGCGTTTTTTTTCAGGTATGTTCCCAGGATTTTGGGATAGCTGGTTGCAATTCTTTTTCCCTGAAGAGATTGAAGATTCTGGTAATCAAATGATTTCGGCACGGCAAGGGAAAGTCTGCATTTCCCAAAACCCAGGGCTTCTACTTCTCGAATGGACCGGCCTTTTTCCAGTAGTACGTTTTGACCGACGATACCCACATCTGCTACCCCATCTTCCACGTATTCTGGAATATCATCGTCGCGCAAGAAAAACACCTCAATGGGAAAATTCTCAGAAACCGTTCGCAACCGGTCTTTTACATTACGAAGGTCAATTCCGCATTCGCGAAGGAGTTGAACTGAATCGTCGTAGAGTCGACCGGACTTCTGAATGGCTATTTTAAGTATTTCTTGCATCATTGTTCAATTGAGTTAAAAAAAATGGGCTTACCACTGGTAAGCCCACACTATGTTTACACGCACACAGGCCTACCTCTTCGGCAAGGAATGGTGGTGGTGGCGACTGATGAACATGATGCAAAAGTAATCCTCCCAAACAATCCCACCAAAAAACTATGGCTTTTTATATATTGGGGACAAATTCAGGAGCGTATGCTTAAATTTTTCGAAAATCCGGCCTTCATCGTACTTATTGCTTCGATGTTTTCCAATAATACAGCGATCGGGCAGCAGTCGTCCCAACAATGGAAGTTAGTCTGGAACGATGAATTCGAATACACAGGATTGCCTGATGACCGAAAATGGAATTATGACGTAGGGGGACATGGATGGGGAAACAACGAACTGGAATATTATACGGCAAAGCGGATGCAAAATGCACGAGTTGAAAATGGTCACCTGATCATTGAAGCGATTCGCGAGGCGATGGAGGGTAAGGAGTACAGTTCTGCTCGACTGGTAACAAGAGACCGGGCTTCTTGGAATCATGGTAAAATTGAAGTTCGGGCCAAACTGCCCAAAGGACTGGGGACCTGGCCGGCCATTTGGATGTTAGCCGATACTCGTCCCCTGAAATGGCCCGAGGATGGTGAAATCGATATCATGGAACACGTAGGCTATGATCAAGGCAGGGTGCATGGAACGATTCATACGCTTAAATACAATCACACCATTGGTACACAAAAAGCCAATCAAATTAACGTCAACAACTGTTCGGAAGAATTCCACACCTACCAACTGGAGTGGAGCCAGGATACCTTAAAAATCGGGATGGACAATCAGTATTATTTTACCTATACCAATGAAGGAAGCGGGTATTCGGCCTGGCCATTCAACAACAAACATTATCTCATCTTAAATGTTGCGGTTGGGGGAAATTGGGGAGGATCAAAAGGAGTCGACACCACAATTTGGCCTCAGCGGATGGTGGTGGATTATGTTCGGGTGTATCAAAAAAACTGATAACAGAAGGTTCATGAAAAAAATTCCTCTCGTACTTGCGTTCAGCGTTGCCTTAAACGTTTACGCTCAGCAGGATCGATGGCAACAGCGGGTTCACTACACCATGGATATAGCAGTGGACGCGGAAGCCAATAGGTTCAGTGGCAAACAGAAAATTGTTTATTGGAACAACAGTCCCGACTCTCTCCGTGTATTGTTCTTTCATCTACCCTGGAATGCTTTTCAGCCGGGCAGCATGATGGATCAGCGCAGTCAGCAGCTGGGAAAAAAAACAGTGATGGGCAGGCCCGACTGGGATCAACGGGTCAGGGACCGCATTTCAAAATTGAAACCCGAAGAAGCAGGATATCAAAAAGTCAACCAGCTCAAACTCAATGGGATCACCCAAAAAATTACAGAATACGAAACCATTTTGAAAGTTGAATTGGCCAAGCCCATTGCGCCCAAATCAAAATCGACCATCGAATTGGACTTTAGTGCCCAAGTTCCCGTTCAAATTCGAAGAAGTGGGCGCGACAATGCTGAGGGCGTGCGATTCAGTATGGCGCAATGGTATCCCAAGCTCAGCGAATATGATCAAGAAGGATGGCATCCCACCCCCTATGTTGCGCGCGAATTTTATGGTGTTTGGGGCGATTTTGATGTTAACATCACCATTGACAGTCGGTATGTAGTTGCCGGCACCGGTTACCTCCAAAACGGACATGAAATAGGTCATGGTTATGAAAAGTACAGTTCGCTCCCCTATTCAAAAAGTACATCCAGGATGCTTACCTGGAAATTCAAAGCCCCTAATGTTCATGATTTTGTATGGGCGGCAGATCCCCAGTATACTCACATATCCAAGCAAATCAGAAAAGACCTTGTCTTGCATGCGTTTTACAAGATTGATTCGGCTGCACTGACCAAGAGCTACAATGACTTATCTCCCAGAATGAAACAGTCGATTGGACTGAATAGTTTCATCGCAAAACAAAAATTGGAATGGGATAGTGTGTTGGAACTGGCTTCCCGCGCTTTGCCGTATATGGAACGGTCCTACGGGGAGTACCCCTACAAGCAGTATTCGTTCATACAAGGAGGCGACGGCGGAATGGAATATCCCATGGCAACCTTGCTGAAGAATGCTGGTGTGGGAGTCGTGATCCACGAGTGGATGCACAGTTGGTACCAGATGATGCTCGGGACAAATGAGTCGCTTTACGCCTGGATGGATGAAGGCTTTACCAGCTTTGCAGAAGCCAACGTTCAGAACTACTTAAGTGGTTTCAAATCCATGAACCCTCATCAAGATGCTTTTGATTCCTATCAATTTCTGTCCAATTCTGAGTTTAACGAGCCTCTTACTACGCATTCCGATCATTATGCTACCAATACGGCCTACACCATCAATGCTTACTCAAAAGGGGAAGTCTTCCTGGAACAATTGGGATACATCGTGGGTGGGTCGGTTCGCGACAGCATTCTGCTCAATTACTACCGAAAGTGGAAATTCAAACATCCTACTCTCAATGATTTCATGCACATTGCTGAAACAACAAGTGGCATTCAACTGGATTGGTACAAAGACTTTTTTGTAATGACAAACAAGACCATTGATTACGGGATTGATAGTCTTTGGGAAGAAAATGGCAAGACCAATATCCGATTAAAAAACTATGGTACAATGCCCATGCCGATAGACGTGGAGCTCAGTTTCAAGGATGAATCGAAGCAAATCGCTTACGCCCCGCAATATTTAATGTTTGGAATTAAAGAGCAAGAAGACAAAAATATAAAACGGACTATAGGAGAGCCTTGGAAATGGACGCACCCAACTTATACCATTTCAGTGGATAGAAAATTAACGGAGTTAAAAAAAGTAGAAATTGATCCGCTGCACCGAATGGCCGATAAAAATCCATCCAACAACAAACTGGAATTGAATTGGTAAAGAGAGCGAGGAAATGAATACGCACCATCATCCGTTGAATTTTGAAAATACACAGGAGGCATTTGCCTATAAAAGCGATCGACAGCTTAAAAAATCAAGATGGTTATTCCGGCTCATGCAACACGCCTGGCTGGTTAAATGGGGCAGTTGGCTTACCCCGCTTGCCATTCATTGGAAACTTCCGATCAGGGGATTGTTAAAATCTACCTTGTTCGAGCAATTTGTGGGCGGAGAATCACTCAGGGAAACAACGCCCGTTATTGATCAGCTAGGAAAATACCATGTCAGTGCTATTTTAGACTATGGGGTTGAGGGCAGCAGTTCATCAGACGAACACTACGATAAAGAGCGCGATACATTTATATCGGTCATTGAGCATGCATCAACCGCGAAGAATATTTCATTTATTAGCATTAAAGTGACGGGACTAGTCGCAACTCCCATCTTAGAAAAATTGAATACCTCCATTGGAGTCCATCCACAACCCATCTGGCAGGGAGGAGTAAAACGTGCCATCGCTAATTTATCCCCTGAAGATAAAAAAGCATGGGAGCATTTGATGGGTAGAATGAGGAGCATTTGTTCAACTGCACAATCAAGACAGATTGCCGTCATGATTGACGCAGAAGAATCATGGATACAAGATGGCATTGATCATGTTGCCTTGAGTATGATGACTGAATTCAATCAGGGAAAAGCCATTGTCTACAATACTGTACAACTTTATCGGAGCGATCGACTTGAATTTTTAGAATCCATGATTGAAGATGCCAAAAAAGATCGATACATCTTAGGAGTCAAACTGGTAAGGGGTGCTTACATGGAAAAAGAAAGAAAGAGAGCTGAATTGATGCACTATCCCTCTCCTATTCAAATCAATAAGGAGTCTAGCGACAAAGATTATGATCGGGCTGTAGCCCGATGCATGAATGAGATAGAGCGGATCTCAATAGTTATCGGGAGTCACAATGAAGCAAGCAGTCGGCTTGCAGCTGAACTTGCTATGCAAAAAGGCCTTCGTCCCAATGATCCCCATGTACACTTTTCACAGCTATATGGAATGAGCGATCATCTCACTTTTAATTTAGCTGCTGCCGGATTCAACGCCAGCAAATACCTCCCCTTTGGTCCCATAGAAGAAGTCATACCCTATCTCATGAGAAGAGCTCAGGAAAATAGCTCGGTATCCGGACAAACCAGCAGAGAACTGGAGTTGATCAATAAAGAATACAGCCGCAGAGGCATCTAAAGTTTACGTGTAATTACGTAATTTCATTATAGGGGATTACATCATATAGATCACTGATACTCAATAGTTAACCTATTGTTTTGTTAATTCTATAGATTTATGCTGAAAAATATTTTTTCATGTACGGAATTACCAACCAGTCAATCGAAAAACTGATTCTAACCCAGTATGGTGAAGAAGACAACAAGATCAGCAAACTGACTGAGCGAGAGATAGAGATCATTAAAATGATCAAAAATGGTTCGACCAACAAAGAAATTGCAGAAGCATTGTTTCTCTCTCCCCGAACGGTTAAAACACACAGGGCCCGTATTTTGAAAAACTAGGTCTGAAAAACTCCTTATCACTCGTCAAATACATCAACGAGTCGTTTATGGATCTATAACGGGTGTTAGTCGCCCCAAATGGAATCTTTTCCGGCAAGCCAATCCTTCACCAAGTCGGTGGTAACAGACTTTGGCCGTTCCAGTGGCATCGACAATGCCCTGTCCCAGCATAAACTTGCCAGAACTCCCAGTGCACGGCTTACGCCGAAGAGCACCGTGTAAAATTCATATTCTACCATTCCGTAATGGACCAATAACGCCCCACTGTGGGCATCTACGTTTGGCCAGGGATTTTTCACTTTGCCCAGTCCACTTAAAATTTCAGGAACCGTCTCATAGATTCTCCATACAGTTTGGACGAGGGAATCATCTGGCATGTGTTTTTTCCCAAATTCCATTTGAGCGGTAAACCGGGGATCTGTTTTTCTGAGTACCGCATGACCGTATCCCGGAACTACTTTCCCTTCAGAGAGTGTCTGTCGCACATAGGCAGCTATCTGGTCCTTGGAAGGAAGGTCAACTCCCAATCGCTCCCTCATTTCAAAAATCCATTTGATGACTTCTTGATTGGCCAATCCATGCAGGGGGCCCGCAAGGCCATTCATTCCCGCGGCAAAGCTAAGGAAGGGGTCACTCAACGCAGATCCGACCAGATGCGTAGTATGAGCAGAAACGTTTCCACCTTCGTGGTCTGCGTGAATGGTCATGTACAGCCGCATCAGCTCTTTAAAGCTTTTGCTCTCGAACCCCATCATGTGTGCAAAGTTTCCGGCCCAATCGAGTAAGCCATTGGGCTCAATATGGTGCCCCCCTTTGTATTTTCTCCTATAAATATAGGCAGCGATTCGAGGTAATCGGGCGATTAGATCCAGTGAGTCATCAAATGTAGGATCCCAGTAATCTTTTTTATTGAGTCCATTTGCATAGGCTTTCGCAAAGTGGCTTCCATTTTGCAAGGCCATGATTGCGACCACAAACATAGTCATTGGATGGGAGGAAATAGGCAATGCTTCTATGCTATCAAAAACATAGTTCGGAACATGCGACCGCCGTTGCAACGTTGATGTAATCAAATCCGCTTCTTCTTGGGAAGGCAATTCACCGAGTAACATCAAATGAAATAATGCTTCAGGGAGTGGCTCACTCCCACCTGCAGCAGTCGGAAGCTTTTCTTTAAGTTCCGGAATAGAGTATCCTCTAAAGCGGATTCCTTCGTTGGCATCCAACAAAGAGGTTTCGGTCACAAGGCCGGTAATTCCCCTCATACCCTGGTAGATCTGAGAGAGGGTGGCTTCCCCGATTACCTTGTTTCCATTTTCTTTGATCAGTTGTTTGATCTCAGCCGCCTGAAGATCGGCCTTGGCTTTAAAACGTTCTTTTATTGCTTCCATGGTGAACGGTGCGATTCATGTTTGAATGCGCGTAAAGTTAAGGCATGGACCGTTGCAGCAGAAGGATTAAGTATTAAAAATTAGTTATTTAGGGGCCTTTTTATAGATGTAGACGGTCAAGGCGCCAAATAGGAAGTTGGGAATCCAGGCTGCTAGATAGGGATTAAGATTTCCCTTTGTTGAGAAAATGGTAGAAAAGCGATCGGTCAAGATAAAAACTGCACAAATAATGATTCCAACTGCCAAGTGGGATCCACTGCCACCCCGGATTCTTCTAAAGGCAATAATTGCACCAATGATCGTTAGGATAACGACAGTAACCGGGGAGGCCATTCGGTGAGCACTTTCCATTTCGAGTTCCCGAACGGTTTCAGACCCACGCAACCGTTCCTGTTCAATGCGCCTTCTCAGGTCCGGGGAAATCATCCGCGACTGCAGGAATTCATCCTTATGCAAGTCTGATGGAACAAAGGGAAGTTTACGATGAATCTCATAAAAAAATTTAACATCTTCAACATACCCTTTGATTTTACGCTCGACTACCCCATTGAGTTTCCATGTCTTTGTTGAGGTATCCCATGCAAAATTTTCTGCCCTTAAGTTGTACACAACCTGGTTGTCGCGAATGGTTTCTGTAAAAAAAGAACCACCCGATTTACTGCTCGTATCATAAAATCGCATGCCGGCGTAGCTAAACGAATCCGTACGCATATAAATGCCGGATCCCGATTGGTTGATCATGGAGCGTGCAATGTATTTTGATTCAAAATCAGTTCGAATGGTATTTGCTTTTGGAATAATATAATCATTCCCATACCAAAGCAGTGCTCCCAAGAAGACCCCTCCTACCCAATAGGGCCGAAGAATGCGCTGAAGGCTTACTCCTGAGGAAAGTATGGCAATGAACTCAGAGCGGTTGGCCATCTTGGATGTAAAAAAGATCACTGAGATGAACACAAACAAGGGGAAGAGCATGGCTACGATATGGGGAATGAAGCCCAGATAATATTCTATAAAAATTTGACCGGCAGTAAGGTCATGGCGAGCAAAGTCGTCTGTATGCTCACTGATATCGATCACTGTACTGATGAGTGTCAACAGAATCAGTGAAAAAAAGAATGTGGTGAGAAAGTTTCGGAGGATGTACCAGTCGATTTTGCGCATAACTTAGCGCAAAAATATCATTTATTCTTTTCCCAGGTACTTGGCGTAGGTTTCTAGGCAACGCTTTCGGGCAAATTCGTGTTCAACCACTGGGAGTGGATATCCAAACTCTTCCCATTCTGGAACCCAGCGACGAATGTATTCCCCTTTTGAGTCGAATTTTGCAGTTTGAAGTGCCGGATTAAAAATCCTAAAGTAGGGAGCTGCATCGCATCCAGATCCGGATGCCCATTGCCATCCCCCATTATTGGATGCAAAATCAAAGTCCAGCAATTTAGAGGCAAACCACGATTCACCCCATCTCCAATCGATGAGCAGATGCTTGGTCAGAAAACTGGCCGTGATCATGCGCAGCCGGTTGTGCATATGGCCGGTTTGGGCCAACTCACGCATCCCGGCATCCACAATCGGGTAGCCGGTCATCCCGTTGCACCACTTTTCAAATTCATGTTCATTGTTTCGCCATTGGATCCGATCGTATTCCTTTTTAAAGGATTGGCCTTTCCCGACATGTGGGAAATTGTCAAGGATCATGTGATAGAAATCGCGCCAAATCAGTTCGTTCAGAAATGTTTCGTTTTGTTTTCCCGCTAGGATGGACAGTTTTCGAATGCTGATGGTCCCAAAACGAAGGTGGACACCCAGGCGGGTGGTCCCATTCAAAGCAGGGAAATTTCGGGTTTCATCGTAAGTACGCATTAGCTGAAGATCCGGAGCCTGGCTGGGAAAATCGAATGCTGCCTGGTTGAAACCCATTTCGTTGAGCGAGGGAGCCTGCCAAGCCGTATGAAGATGAAAACGATCGATCAGGGATTCAGATGGGGAAAGTGCGATAGGATGAGCTGCCAACTGGGCTTTCCACTTACGTGAGTACGGGGTGAAAACAGTGTAGGCTGTACCATCGTCCTTGCAGACTTCTTTTTTTTCAAAGATCACATGATCCTTGTAGGTTTGAAAAGTAATGTCATACTTTTTAGCCAGATCACTAATCTGTTGATCTCGGTCGATGGCGTAGGGTTCATAGTCGTGATTGGTGATGATTGAGGAAACAGGATATTCGCTCAGAAGCGACGAGAAGCAGTCGACTGGATTACCATAATAAACATTTAGTCCTGACCCCACCTTTTCAAGTGAATTGTTCAGGCTTGTAATGTGTTGGTGAATGAATTGAACCCGCAGATCGCTGGGGTGTTCTAGTTTATCCAGGATGTTTCGGTCAAAAATAAAAATGGGAAGAACAGGCTTGCCGGATGAAAGTGCGTGATACAGAGCAGTGTTGTCGTCGAGCCGGAGATCACGTCTGAACCAGAAAACGACCAAATCTTTTGAAGCCATATGCCATTAACACATGAGCGGCATTTTGGTTCTAGTAACGGGAAGGTTAACCGGCTAAGGGCTTGCCTTCAATGATGCCTGATTTTACAGCGTACATGACCAGTCCCGCCAATGATTTTGCACCCGTTTTAACCTTGAGTTTATCGCGAATGGCTTCAACGGTTCTGGGGCTCAATCCCACCAGGTCAGCGATTTCTTTGGTGCTTTTTTCTTCACAGATCATTCTCAAAACGCTGATTTCTTTATCGGTCAACTTTGCGTCCACCGGCAGGTTTGCTTCTACCTGGCGTTTCATGCGGAGTCCGTCAATCAAAGCTTTATTGGTCAGCTGGTTAAAGAAAAACTCTTGTTCATGAACGGTTTTAACCGCTTCATAGATCAACTCGGAGTCAGAATTCTTGGTGAGGTAGGAATTTGCCCCAACTTCTTGAGTTTGGTGATAATGGAGTGATCATTGTGCATGGTCAGCATGATGACCTTGATATTTGGATAGAGCTTCTTTATTTCAGGCAAAGTAGCGATTCCATCCATGATGGGTATCTGGATATCGAGTAAAATCACATCGGGTTGTAGGTGTTTGAGAATGGTCAGCAAAAAATATCCCAACATCAAAATTCTCATTCTGACCATGTTTGAGGATGAACGATTTGTGGCCCACCTCATGAAAAATGGAGCCAATGGCTATCTGCTGAAAAATGCAGATCCGGCCGAGATCAAAAAAGCAATCATGGAAGTAATGGCAAGAGGCTATTACCTGAATAATTTCGTGAACCGAGTCTTACTGAAAAAATCTGCCGCAAAATCCAAAACGCTCCCCTCCCTGAACAACGAAATCGAAATATCCGACAGAGAAAGGGAGGTTGTTCGACTCCTGTAAATGGAACTTACCGCGTCAGAAATTGCGCAAAAAATGGATATCTCCCCTAGAACAGTCGGATCCATCAAGGACCGTCTCATGGAGCGATTTGGACTTAAGAATACGGCGGGACTCGTATTCTTTGCTGTGAAGAATAACCTTATCGACTGATTCACAAACCATTCAAGGCGTTTGACTAACTTTGCACCATGAGCAGAAATGGCAAGGTATTGGTTGCTATGAGCGGCGGAATCGATAGCACAGTTGTTGCACTCATGCTGCACGAACAAGGCTATGAAGTGATTGGGATTACCATGAAAACATGGGACTATGCCACTTCCGGAGGATCCAAAAAGGAAACCGGATGCTGCAACCTCGACTCGTTCAATGATGCGCGAGCGGCAGCCGTCCACCATGGATTCCCTCACTACATTTTAGACATTCGTGAAGAATTCGGGGATTTTGTTATAGAAAATTTTGTAGATGAATACCTGGCAGGTAGAACCCCCAATCCCTGCGTCATGTGCAATACCCATATCAAATGGCGGGCATTGCTCAAACGGGCCAACGCACTGGACTGCCAATTCATTGCTACCGGCCACTATGCGAATATTCGGGAAGAAGACCAGCGGTTTGTGATCAGTAAAGGAATAGATGAAACAAAAGACCAAAGCTATGTTCTCTGGGGCCTCCAACAAGATCTCCTCTGCAGAACCATCCTGCCACTGGGCACCTATCGTAAGTCGGCTATCCGTCAAATGGCTCATGATTTCGGATACCCGGAACTGGTCAAGAAAAGCGAAAGCTATGAGATCTGCTTTGTGCCGGATAACGATTACAGAGGATTTTTAAAACGAAACGTAGAAGGACTCGAACAAAGGGTTGATGGAGGCTTCTTTACCGATAAATCAGGTAAAGTACTGGGCAAACACAAAGGCTACCCCTTCTATACCATCGGACAACGAAAAGGCTTGGATATCGCCCTGGGAAAGCCTGCTTTTGTTACAGCCATTGACGCTGAGAAAAATATTGTAGTGCTGGGAGACGAAGATGATCTGTTGAAAAATGAAATGATCGTCAAAAAAATCAATTTGATCAAGTACCCATCGATTGAATCGTCAATGGAAGCAACCATAAAAATTCGATACAAAGACAACGGTAGCGAAGGAATGTTGCATCCCGACCCACAAGGTATTCGGGTTACATTCTATGAACATGCAAAAGGAATTGCCCCCGGACAATCAGCAGTGTTTTATGAAAACGACGATGTAATCGGGGGTGGAATTATTTTTTAAATAAAGCCGCAAATAAATAGTCGCCTCCCTCCTCACCATGCGTGATATAAGAAGAATGCAGGAAGTGCAAACCGATCTCATTCTGAATGTACTGAACCTGCTCCTCATTTTCTGCAGCAAATACGGAACATGTAACATACAACAGGTAGCCATTTTCAGCGATGGACTGGGCAGCATGGCGAACAATGGACTGCTGCAACTGAACAAATTGAGGAATATGCTCTCCATCAAAACTTCGAAGCCATTCTGGATTGCGCCCCCAGGTACCGGAGCCGGTGCACGGGACATCCAGCATCAACAGGTCAGCCCCTTGTGGTAGTTTCCCTTTGACCATTTGTACGGAAAGCGCATTGGACAAGTCGACCGGAAACATGTGGGCCGGTGAAATTCCTGTACGCTGAAACCTGCCCGCTGCCTCTTCCAAAATATAATTGCGAACATCGGACACATAGAGATCCACTTTTTTCCCGCTATAATGATCAATGGCCAGAATGGATTTCCCTCCACTTCCAGCACACGCATCCCAAATGCGAATGGGCTGTCGATCAATATCCGGAAAGAAATCAGCAACATGCTGTGAACTAATATCCTGAACGACTGCTTCCCTATCCAACTCCAGGATACTGGATACATCGATTGATTGTTCAAGACTCACGCAATCCTGCCCGATCCATTGATGGCTAATGCCATTGCTTGTTAATGCAGTTTTTACGCTCCCTTCAGCGCCGGGACGAATCCTAAGAAAAACGGGGGATTTCTGAAAATGAGCACGAAGAAATTCAGGTCGGCTTCTGATTTCCCCAAGTCCAGTCCAATATGGAAAAATCCGCTGTGGATTGAAACCAGGCACCGATGATTTCAAGAAATCAATCTTTGACTCAAATCGATCAGTTAACCGCGTAAATCCCAATTCAAATTGACTGGCAATGACTCCATTATCGCTTGAATGCGACAAAAAATACCCGATTGCAAGTTGAAATGGAACCGATTCGCTCTCTACGGATCTTCCAGCTCGGAAAAAACAGTAACACAACTCACTCACAACTTTGCGATCCCTCGAGCCAAACTTCTTGTTTCTCCTAAAATACTCTTTTAAAAATTTTGGAAACGGTTCCCGATGAGCATAACTCTCTACGATGGCACAGGCGCTTTTTACATGAGCGTCGATGTATCCGCTCATACCGTGGAGTGTTGCATGATTAGATTTCGAGAAGGGATTTAACAGGATCTGCTCCAAAGAGCAGCGACGACGGATTCTCGAGTAACTCTTTTACACGGACTAGAAATCCTACACTCTCCCTTCCATCAATGATCCGATGATCATAGCTCAACGCCAAATACATCATTGGACGTATGACGACCTGCCCATTCAAAGCCATCGGCCTGTCCTGAATTTTGTGCATCCCCAAAATTGCGGATTGCGGAATATTGATGATGGGCGTGCTCATTAACGAACCGAATACACCACCATTTGTAATGGTAAACGTACCTCCCTGCATTTCTTCAAGACTGAGTTTGTTGTCCCGCGCTTTGGTAGCCAGTTCCACCACCTTGTGCTCTATTTCCGACATGGAAAGGCTTTCTGCATTGCGAATCACCGGAACCACCAACCCTTTGGGTGCAGATACCGCAATGGAAATATCACAGTATTCGTGGTAAATGATTTCATCATTGCTGATGTATGCATTTACCGCTGGCAATTCCTGCAATGCATAAGAACATGCTTTGGTAAAGAAGCTCATGAACCCGAGGTTCACGCCGTGAAGCTCCTTGAATTTATCCTTGTATTTTGACCGAATGTCCATGATCGCACTCATGTCCACTTCATTGAAAGTAGTCAACATGGCTGTGGTATTCTTGGCTTCCACCAGGCGGCGTGAAACTGTTTTGCGCAACTGGGTCATTTTTTCTTTTCTGTCTGTGCGACTGAATAATGGACCTCCTGGTTTCCTACCGGGATGGGTCAATGCATCCAGTACATCCTGCTTGAGGATTTTCCCCCGTGAACCTGAAGCAGGTATTGATTTTACATCGACCTTTTTATCGGCGATGATTGCGGCTGCAACGGGACTGGCTTTTACGTCAGTATGAGGCGCACTGGTCTCTGACTTAGCTGCCTTAGATTTTTTTTCTTCCTTTGTCGGTTGAACTGCATCTGCTGGTCGTTTCGCGGTCTCATCAATGGAACACACAACATCTCCAATAGAAAGTGTATCGCCTTCAGCCACCTTAATTTTTAAAAGCCCGGCCTGTTCAGCATTGATCTCAAAAGTTGCTTTTTCACTTTCAATTTCGGCAAGTACTTCGTCGCGTTCCACCCACTTTCCATCGGCCTTGAGCCATTTAGCAAGGGTGACTTCATTGATCGACTCTCCGACTGTTGGGACTTTTATGTCTATCATATACTCAAGTTAACTCAGTTCATTTTAATCCAAATGCTTTATTGATGATTTCCTGCTGCTCCATAGCATGCACTTTGCTATATCCGGTAGCTGTCGCTGCACTGGATGAACGGGAAACTATCTTGAAATCAAATGCGAGCAAATTCATTTTCAGGAAGGATGCAGCTCCCATGTTCAACGGTTCTTCTTGCACCCAAGTCCATTCAGCCTTCTTGTACTTTTTCCTCAATTCAAGCAGCTGCTCAACAGGTATGGGGTATACCTGCTCCATGCGAACAATCGCATGGTCGTTTGCCGACCATTTATTGCGCGCTTCCAACAGATCAAAATAGACTTTTCCAGTACAGAAAAGTACTTGTTTAACCTCGCTGGGAGTAACCACTGCATCATCAATAACCTCTTTGAATCCTCCTGTTGTGAACTCACTGACATCGGAATATGACCCAGGGTGTCTCAAGTTTGCCTTAGGGGAAAAATTGATTATGGGTTTTCGGAAATTCCAGTAAAGCTGTCGCCTTAACGCATGGAATAAATTTGCCGAAGTCGTGATATTGGTGACCACCATATTCAACTCAGCACACATTTGCAGATAGCGTTCCATTCGGGCACTGCTGTGCTCCGGTCCTTGTCCCTCGTATCCATGCGGAAGCAACATCACCAGACCATTCATCCGATTCCATTTCTGCTCGGCACTTGAAATGAATTGATCGATCATGGTTTGTGCCCCATTCGAAAAATCACCAAACTGTGCTTCCCATATCACCAACGTGTTGGGATCGGCAAGGGCATACCCGTATTCAAATCCAAGTACACCGTATTCGCTCAGCAAAGAATTGTAGATCTGAAACTTCCCCGAAGCACCCGGGAGTTGGGAAAGTCGGCTGTGTTCTCTCTCTTCAGTTTCATTGAGCAGCACTGCATGCCGATGGCTGAAGGTTCCGCGTTGCACATCTTGCCCACTCATGCGCACATTTTTTCCATCCAACAACAAACTGGCATAGGCAAGGAGTTCGCCGGTGGACCAATCCACTTTCCCCTCTTTTTCCAATAAGGTGATTTTGTCCTGCAGCAGTTTATCGATTTTTTTCAACGGCCTGAAATCATCCGGCATCTGCATGATGGCATCAAAGAGCAGTTTGAATTGTGCAGCACTGATTGCGGTTGACGGTGATTGAACGAAATCAATTTCTTTCGCTTTATGCATGCGCTTCCACGCCAGCTCTGGGGCCTGGTATTGATATGGGAGAGGATGCTGCTTTACCTCATCCAACCGTTCCTGCAGATCGGACCAGAACTTTTTTTCCATCTCCTTGGCCATGTCCCGAATCTCTGCACTGGAATTTCCTTCCAGGTGCTTGATGTAATGTTCGCGGGGATTGGGATGCTGCTCGATGATGGAATACAAGCGAGGCTGCGTGAATTTTGGATCATCGCCCTCGTTGTGCCCATGACGGCGGTAACAGACCATATCGATGAACACATCACTGTTGAATTGCTGGCGGTATCGAACCGCAATTTCCATGCACTTGATCACTGCTTCAGGATCGTCGCCATTCACATGCATGACCGGAGCTTGCACCATGGCGGCCAGGGAAGTGCAGTAGTCGGCAGAACGCGCATCTTCAAAATTGGTCGTGAATCCGATCTGGTTGTTGATGACAAAATGAATGGTTCCGCCGGTCAGGTACCCATCCAAGCCGGACATTTGTAAAATTTCATACACTATTCCTTGTCCCGCGATGGAAGCATCCCCGTGTATCAATACGGGTAGAATAGAGTCGTACTGACTGGCATACATCACATCCGCTTTTGCCCGGGCAAATCCCAATACAACCGGATCCACAGCTTCCAGGTGCGACGGGTTGGGCATGAGCTTGAGCGAAATGGTTTGTCCACCTGTAGTCGTCACTTCACTTCCATATCCAAGATGATACTTCACATCTCCGCTACCCATTGTTTGATCGGGCGCGGTCTTGCCTTCGAATTCACTGAAAATATTTTCATAGGTTTTACCCATGATGTTTGCCAAGACATTGAGTCGACCCCGATGCGCCATTCCAATAACGACTTCCTGCACACCCAATGTTGCGGAAAGATTGATCATGGCATCCAGTGCCGCTATGGTCGTTTCACCTCCCTCCAGCGAAAACCGTTTTTGGCCAATGTATTTGGTGTGTAGAAATTTTTCAAAAATGACTCCCTGATTGAGTTTTTCAAGAATGCGTTTTTTCTTTTCAAAAGGCAAAGACTGAGTAAAACCCTGTTCCATTTCCCTGATGAGGAAATCAATTTTCTCCTGATTGCTGATGTACTTGAACTCGATGCCCACGTGATGGGCATAGCATGAATGCAGGTGCTCCCGAATTGCACGCAAGGTAACCGTCCCAATACCAATCAGATTTCCGGCATAAAAGGTGTTATCCAGATCCGCTTCCGATAGACCAAAAAACGCAAGATCCAAGTTGGCGCCTCGGTCCTTTCGTTCGCGAATCGGATTGGTGGTCGAAATCAAATGTCCTTTGTTGCGGTAACCCAGAATCATCCTGTACACTCCCAATTCTTTTTTCCAGTCGATTTCAGCCCCTACGGATGCGGCGGCTGTTGACGGTCGGCCGCTGAGCTGGGTTACGGCAAAATCAAACCCCTCAAAAAACTTTCTCAGATCAGGGTCAATGCTCTCCGGAGCACGGCTAAAATCCTGATACAGTTGCTCAATATACGAGGGGTGCGAGGAGGTGATATACGAAAAATCCTTCATGGGCAAGGTTTACAGGGTTCCTTGGATCAGATTCGGATGCAAATATCGGTCATTTGAGGCTAAAAAACATACTCCAAATCGGGTCCCAATCCATTGAAAATCCGATCAAAACATCAATTTTTTGTACTTTGAAGCATCTGTTTTACCTTTGCGTCCCTCAAACAATTTTTTACCAAAATGGCAAATCACAAGGCTACACAAAAAGATACCCGTCAGGCTGCTAAGCGAAGGGATCAAAACCGTTACCAGGGAAAAACAACCCGTAATGCAATGCGCGACCTCAAAGCAGACGGTGATGCCAAAAGTGCGAAGGCAGCACTTCCGGAAGTGATCAGCAAAATCGATAAGCTTGCCAAGAAAGGCATCATCCATAAAAACAAGGCTGCTAACTTGAAGAGTGCACTGACAAAATCAGTGGCAAAACTTTCCTGATTACGGTACAACCGAATTGAAAAAGAACATCCACTCGATGTTCTTTTTTTTTGGATTTGACTGTACCCGAATTGTTTAACTTCGCCCCCATGACGGAAAAGGTTCTGATTCTCGATTTTGGCTCCCAATACACCCAACTGATTGCTCGTGCTGTAAGAGAAGCCAATGTGTATTGTGAAATCGTTCCATACCACAAACCGGTTGAATTCGATCCTAGCTTAAAAGGAATTATTTTATCCGGTTCTCCTTTTTCGGTAAATGATGTCAATGCTCCGCTGGTCGATGTTCGATCCTTGGCTCAGCACCGAAACGTTCTGGGCATTTGTTATGGTGCTCAGCTTACCGCAAAACTTTTGGGAGGCCGTGTAGAAAAATCAGAAAAAAGGGAATACGGTCGTGCCACACTCGACTCGCCATCACAAAACACATTGCTCAAAGATGTACCGCAGCAATCGCAGGTATGGATGAGTCATGGTGACTCCATCCTGGAGCTTCCTGCATCTGCGCATGTTCTTGCCACCACCCAATCGATTCCGGTAGCGGCGTTTGAAGTACAGGAGCCCGGTTGTTGTGATATCTATGGCCTTCAGTTCCATCCTGAAGTCTATCACTCCGAGTTTGGAAAAAAAATCATCCACAATTACCTGTTTGCCATCTGTGGTTGCAGCGGTGATTGGACCCCTGCACATTTTATTTCCGATACGGTTACTGCCTTAAAGGAAAAAATTGGCACGAAAAAAGTAGTGATGGCCCTCAGCGGAGGCGTGGATTCAACCGTTGCGGCAACGCTTATTCATAAGGCCATTGGGAAAAACCTATTTGGGATTTTTGTCGACAACGGCGTATTGAGAAAGCATGAGTTTGAAGGCGTCATCACCATGTACGATCAACTCGAACTCAATGTAAAAGGCGTAGATGCCGGTACGCGTTTTTATGACGCATTGTCGGGATTGACCAACCCCGAAGAAAAACGAAAAGCCATTGGGAAAACCTTCATTGATGTATTTGACAGCGAAGCGCATGCACTGACCGATATTTCTTTTTTGGGTCAGGGTACAATTTATCCAGATGTGATCGAAAGTGTTTCAGTTCACGGTCCTTCCGTTACAATTAAGTCCCATCACAACGTTGGCGGTCTTCCCGATACCATGAAACTGGACCTGGTAGAACCCCTGCGCTTTCTGTTCAAAGATGAAGTAAGGAAAGTAGGATTGGAACTTGGCATTCCGAAAGAAATGCTGTTTCGCCATCCCTTCCCTGGTCCAGGTCTGGCCATCCGCATCCTGGGAGAAATTACCGAAGAAAAAGTACGCCTGCTCCAAGAAGCCGATGATATTTATATCCATGCGTTAAAGGAACAGGGACTTTATGACAGCGTTTGGCAAGCCGGTGCTATTTTACTTCCTGTTAAATCGGTTGGGGTCATGGGAGATGAGCGGACATATGAATTTACCGTTGCGCTTCGCGCTGTTACGTCCGCCGATGGCATGACCGCCGATTGGGCACATCTTCCCTACTCCTTCCTGGGAGAAGTATCCAATCGCATCATCAATCAGGTGCGCGGCATCAACCGTGTTGTATACGACATTTCCAGCAAGCCTCCTGCAACCATTGAGTGGGAATAATCAAGTACATTCATGCAATGAAGTATTTCCTGCTGACCCTGATGGCCAGTGCATTGTTGTTCAAAACGGATTCAGTTTCCGCTCAGAAAAGGAAGATCAACATTGCTCTATTTACTTCTCTTTACCTGGATGAAACATTTGATTCCGCCGGCCTGCCCATAAAAGGAAAAGATTTTCCTAAACAGGCTATACCGGGACTGGAATTTTATGAAGGCGCAACCATGGCAGTGGATACGTTGAATAAAACCGGAATTGCGGTTGGACTCCGTGTTTTGGATGTTCAAACGTATAAAGATCGGCCCTCATCGAACAATGCGCGCAACGCAATTGAATTTGCAGATATCGTGATCGCCCAAGTGCCTGGCACCGAAATGCAACAACTTGCCGCATTGGCAGTGGAGTTGAAAAAGCCCATCATCAACGCCACCTATCCGAATGATAAAGGTGTTCGCAACAACCCCTATGTCTACATGGCCAATCCCCGAATCCATACCCACCTGGAATTCTTGTACAGCCAGTTGAAAACAAAATGGCCCCAAGGGAATACGATATGGATGAAACGAAAAGACGGCACCGATGACCTGCTGGAATCAATGTTCTTGTCGGTGCGCGCATCAGACCCCGGCACACCCTTAAACATCAAAACCCAACTCGTCGATCCTTCCACCCTCCAACAAGCATTTTCCAGCCAGATCGATACCACCAAAATGAACCTGATCATCGCCGGAAGCCTGGACGAAGAGTTTTCCTTGACCTTGGCAAAAGCCATCCTTGCTTACCCAAAAAAGGCCATCGTACAGTTCTTTATCCTGCCCGGAATGGAAAACAATAGAGAGTTGCAAAAGCCCGCGCATTATCCCATTTCATTGTGGTACACTACTCCTTTTTACATCCCGCAAAACAACGCCTGGGCCAAATTCGTAGATGAATACATTCGATCCAATACATTTGTAAAAGCCTCTCCTTCAGTATATAAGGGATTTGAGCTCGTGTATTACTTTATATCAATTTTTTCAAAACATGGACACATTCAGGTGGATGACCCTACCGATCAACTGTTCAAATTGATGAACGATTATCAATTTAAACCTACCCGCGCTACAGGGTCGCTGGCTGGTACAGTGGATTATTTCGAGAATAAAAAGATTTACTTGCTCAAGAGGATCAACGGCACGTCGCTGGCCCAATGATCAATCCACCCAGTCGGCTATAAAAATATTGGTATCCCGTGTGCCTCCGTTGTTGCGGTTGGAACAAAAAACAATTTTCTTTCCGTCGACACTGAACATAGGAAATGCATCAAATCCTTTGTCTCGACTGATTTTTGTCAGTCCTGAGCCGTCTTCATTCATGGTATACAAATTGAATGGAAAGCCTCTTTTGTATTCGTGATTGGATGCGAAAATGATGGTCTTGCTGTCCGGCATATAGGCAGGTGCCCAGTTGGCCTGTCCCAGCGAGCTGACCTGCCGGGGATTGGAACCATCTGCATTGGCGATCCAGACTTCCATCTGTGTCGGTGCTACCAGATTTTCAGCGAGTAGTTCTTTGTATTCTTTGATTTGTTCAGGGGTTTGTGGACGAGAAGCTCTCCAAATGATTTTCGTGCCATCTGGACTGTACCAGGCTCCTCCATCGTATCCCAACTGATGGGTGATGCGTTGGGTAAGCCCAGAAGCCAAATCCATGGTATATAGCTCGATATCACCATCCCGTGTTGAAGTGAACAACATCGTCTTGCCATCGGGAGAGATCGTGGCTTCCGCATCGTAACCAGCATGATTGGTCAGCTGCTTGGTGATCTTTCCATTCAAATCGGCAATAAAAATATCATAGGAGGCGTACAGGGGCCAGATGTATCGATTGCCGTATTTGGCACGGTCAGGAACGGGAGGGCAATTCTCATCGGACAAATGGGTGGACGCAAATACCACGTGCTTGTTGTCTTTTAGAAACGCACCACAGGTTGTTCTCCCTTTGCCAGTACTGATCAGTCGAGGTTCAAACACTTCGTTAGGCTTTGTGGGCACTTTACCTACATAGATCTGGTCGCAGGGAATACCTTCTTTGGCATAGGTCTTTTGGAACACCAGCCATTTCCCGTCAAAACTAAAATAGGCCTCAGCATTGTCTCCCCCAAAGGTGAGCTGGCGAATATTTTTAAAGTGCGGCTCGTTGGCATATTGAACACTGTCCTGCGCAATCAAGGCGGTCGAAACGAGGACAAAACAGCCCACAAAAAATACAAGACGGGATAGCGATACAGAAGTCATTTTAAAGGATTTGGCTGCAAAACTATGTTCACCAACCCTCAGTTTTATCATCAAAATGTAATAAATCACCCAAAGTGGTAGATTTGCACATGCACAAGCGGATGAAATCCCTGATGATCAACCCAATTCTGCTGTGCTGCGTGTGCGGATGCGTATCCAACGAACAACCCGATAACTCGACCCCACCTCCAACAAAAAAAACGGCTTCCATAGATTTTTCCCAACCCGAAAATCTGCGGGAGTGGGGATTTTACTTCGCCAATCAGTCCGATGCCCAAGCCCTGCAGATTGCCGATTCCTTAACGTTCAATTTTGGAACAGCATTTCGGGGCGATGCGTTTTTCATCAAGGGACTCTACGCCATCAACAAACGAGAGCTCTCATGGGCGCTGCAGCAACTCGATTCCTCCTTAAAATACAACCCTATGAATGCCGATGTGCACATGGAAAGAGGAATACTGCTCTACGATTTGGATGCGGTTGAATCCAGCATCCTGGCTTTTAACAAGGTCATGGACATGGACCGTCAGAATCCGGAAGTTTACTACTGGCTCGGTCAATGCTTTTTGAAAAAAAGAGATACAGCCAGTGCAAAAGATTTCATAATCGAAGCAACCCGTTTGGAACCCACTAACTCAGGATACCGTAATTTACTCAACCGTTTAAATCAATAACATGGCCATCATCGCTCCCTCACTCCTTTCTGCGGATTTTCTTCGACTTGAAGGGGCATGCACTCTCGTCAATCAATCCGAAGCAGCGTGGTTGCACCTGGATGTGATGGACGGAAGGTTTGTTCCGAATATCAGCTTTGGATTACCCATCATCAGTGCAGTCCGAAAAGCCACATCCAAAGTCTGTGATGTTCATTTAATGATTGTTGAACCGGAAAAATACATCCAGGCATTTAAGGATGCCGGAGCAGATGTGCTGACCATCCATGTGGAAGCCTGCACCCACCTTCACCGAGCATTGCAACAGATCCGTGCACTGGGCATGAAAGCAGGCATTGCCTTAAATCCCCATACGTCACTCTCCGCCATTGAAGACGTCATCACAGATGCCGATTTAGTCTGCTTGATGTCGGTCAACCCAGGCTTTGGTGGCCAACGGTTCATACCCCAAACCCTTGACAAAATAAAGCGGCTCAAAGAAATGATTGTGAAAAAAAATGCTACCGCCCTGATAGAAATAGATGGAGGTGTAACATTGGAAAATGCTGCTTCCATTGTGCAAGCAGGTGCCGAAGTACTGGTGGCCGGCAACACCGTATTTGCCTCACCGGACCCCATTTCCACCATACATCAACTGAAGCAATCTGGAAACTAATTAACAGGCTGTTGATAAATTGATTGTTTGTTTTTCAGTTTCAAAATTCTAAATTTGAATAGAACACAATCAGTCAGCATCACCCTTTAAATTCGTATCATTGACGGAAGCCATCATCAACCTTGAATCCATTAATCCGATTGAGTTTTTCGGTGTAAACAATGGCAAACTAGATCTCCTCAAAAAAAGATTTCCTCTCCTCAAAATCCTCAGCAGAGGAACACAGATCAAATTAAGTGGCGCGTCTGATCAAATTGAGCAGGCCAAAGAAAAAATCGACTTGCTGGTTCAATACCTTGAGCGCAATGGCAATGTCAGCCACAATTATTTTGAACAAATTCTGGGAGGAGATGATTCGGAGGTCATCGATAATTTTATTGAGAAAAATCCAAACGACGTATTGGTGTTTGGCCCGAATGGGAAATCCGTTAGGGCACGGACGCAAAACCAAAAGAAAATGGTTTTGATGGCCGATAAGAACGATATTCTATTTGCCATTGGTCCCGCAGGAACAGGAAAGACCTACACAGCCGTAGCACTGGCCGTTCGGGCGCTTAAAAATAAAATGGTCAAGAAGATTATTCTTACCCGACCAGCCGTAGAAGCGGGTGAAAGCCTGGGTTTTTTGCCGGGCGATCTCAAAGAAAAGATTGACCCCTACCTCAGGCCACTCTATGATGCATTAGACGATATGATTCCAGCCGATAAACTTGGGTATTACATGTCTACACGCGTAATTGAAATTGCACCGCTGGCGTATATGCGGGGTCGCACCCTGGACAACGCCTTCATCATTTTGGATGAAGCACAAAACACAACGGATCTGCAAATCAAAATGTTTTTGACGCGTATTGGTTCTAATGCGAAAGCGATCATTACGGGCGATCTCAGTCAAATTGATTTACCGAAAAATCAAAAAAGTGGATTGGAAAAAGCCCGACGCATCTTAAAAAACATAGACGGCATCGCACACATTGAACTGGATGAAGAAGACGTGGTGCGCCACCGATTGGTAAAAGCCATCATCCGCGCCTACGATAAAGAAAAAGACAACAATGCTGCACAGTAAGACGATTGTTTACCGGCTTCTTTTCATCTGTGGACTGTTCCTGGTCTCCTGCTCTACTCCAGAAGGATTCAAAGAGCCGGAAGATCCCATGGATGCGGGTAGAGAGTTTGTGCGGGCTGTCTTGGATGGCGATTACGAAAAGGCAACGCTTTACCTGAAAAAAGATGCAGAAGACATGGAACTGTTCAAACGGTACAGTCAACATATGAAAAAACGTCCACAGGGGGAACTGCTCTCGCTGCGCTCATCTTCGATAATCGTGAATAAAGTCGAAACACTTAACGACAGCACCTCCATCATCAACTACTCCAACTCATTTACGAAAAAACCAACAGAGATCAAAGTGATGCAATCAGAAGGCAAATGGCGAGTGGACTTCAGTTATACCTTTTCCGGAAACCTGACGATTGAATAATGATGTGGAAGAACCTTCTCCTGGTGGCATTGGGCAGCGGAACTGGAGGAGTATTGCGCTATCTGACTTCATTGCTTTTTCAATCTGATTCTCCTGCAAAATTTCCCTGGTCCACATTGACCATCAATCTCATCGGCAGCTTTTGCATTGGCGTAATCATTGCGCTTTCTCAGCGCTTGCATCCGATAAGCGAGCAAACCCGCTTGCTGCTGTCGGTTGGATTTTGCGGAGGATTTACAACCTTTTCTGCCTTCGCCCTTGAAAACATACACCTTATCCGATCCGGAAACACCGCATATGCGATGATGTATATAGTGGCATCGGTAGTGTTGAGCATCCTCCTGACTGCCTTGGGGATGGCTTTATTCAAATAATGAAAATGGAACAACCTAAACCTCTTACCATGGAAACAATTATCTATGTGGTCCTGATTGGACTGGCTGCGGGATTTCTGGGAGGATTGGTCGGCATCGGTGGCGGGGTTCTCATTGTTCCCGCGCTTGTACTCATCATAGGATTCAGTCAACACCTTGCACAAGGTACCTCGCTGGCCATGATGGTATTTCCCGTTGGTCTGCTGGCCGTCATCAATTATTATAAAAAGGGATACGTAGATTTCAAATATGCCGGTCTGCTCGCCATCGGTTTTGTACTGGGTAGCTACCTGGGCAGTAAGTTTTCACTTGGCCTCAGTGAAGTTATGGTAAAACGCATTTTTGCAGTTGTGATGATCGCACTGGCCATTAAGCTATTACTTTCGGATAAGCGCTGAGGTGAACGTTGGTTCAATCCCGAATTAAAGACAGAGTCGCTCAATAAGTGTACGGTACGCTGGAAACAGTTCACAGAGTTCATCTTTTTTTCCCATTTCCAGATCTTCAAACTCAAAACCAGGTGAAACGGTGCACCCCACAAGTCCAAACCCATGATTTGTAGCATTCAACTCTGCCGCCATCCAGGTTCCAGCAGGGACCAGGTACTGAAACGTTGAGTGAGCAACCCCATCATCGGCAAGAACATGTTGATGGTAGTGTCCATTGTTGTCGATAGTATGAATACAAACAGGATCCCCTGTATAAAAATGCCAGATTTCATCGTTGCGCAACCGGTGAAATGCCGAGCATTTCCCGGCTGGAATTAAAAAATAAATGGCAGTAGAAATAGGCCTGCTCCCTTCAAAGCCATGGCCAATGCACGATGGATCAAGCACTATGGGCGATCGAAAGGTTCGGGTATAATACCCTCCCTCGGGGTGAGGAAGCATCTGATACTGCTTAATCAATGCTTCAACACGATCAAGGTGTGGAGCCGGATGCATTACTGATACTGAATATAGAGCGGCGCTGGCTTGAGGGCCAGTAGCTCTTTTTTAGTGAGCAAACGATGCGGCGCTTCTCTCAAGTCGTTTTTATAAAACAGCTTGAATCCTGTAAACTGAATTGGTTCACCGTATGCAAAAAGTTTATACGTGTTGATTTTCCGTGCTGGAGATCCCCATCCATCCATGTCGACTACTACCTGTACTTCAGGACGCATGGAAATTGACGTGTAATTCTTTATCATTCCCTGTGTGAACCGATGCAGAATCAAAACTTTTGGTGGAAGGTTATGTGTTTTTACAAGTTCGGCAAGGTACTGAGAAGCATAGTTGATATCGGCTGCATCAAAATGACCAATCACGGCGCCTGGACGTTGGCCGCCTTTCATTGAAAACTCAGGATCAATTCCAAGATGTACATTGGGCAACTTGAGGTATTTTTCAATCACGGGAATTTCTTCCTGTAGGGTACTCAAGCCGACTTGAATATCCAAAAATACAATGGCACCGATCTCTTCCGCCATGACCATGATTTTGTCAATTTGGGCATTGGGCATGCGAAGGCGGTATTTACCTGAGGAACCTGGAGCACCTTGTGCCGTGGTAACGATGTAGTGCAAAGCAGGAATCACCGGTGTAGCGGAATCAGCTTTTGCCCATTCAGCCACCTCCTCTTTGAGGCGAGCAAACATCTGCGCCTTGGGCAATTCTCCTAAAATTCCCATTCGGGTAGAGTACAGATTCCCATAATAGGCCACAATACGATTGAACGGCAACAAAGCTCCCTGCAAGGGATAATCGCCTTTGAATCTCCATTTTGCAGAAGAGTCTCCGTTGAGCATCGCACTCATTCTCGTCCGATACAAAGCGCTATCCAACACCGGTGCGTTCGGAGCCTCCGCAACAGCAGGTCCACTACCCTTGGGCTCATTTTGCGCCCACCCGCAACCGGTCAACAAAAAAACAAATACAGCAAAAATTGAACTGCGTAACATGAATTGCATCACTTAAAAATTATTTATTCAACTCCTCCACCAGCATCATGAGATCCTGATTAGATTTTAATTTGGATCGCTGTGATTTCGCAATAGAGATGATCTTGGAAGAAAGCTCCGCAGGCATGGATTCCAAAAGACCCTGCTCGCCCCGTTTGATTTTGATCATTTTCGAAAAGGCTATATCGAAAATGTACAGCTCCTCCCCTTCTATGAAGGCTTGTTTAGCCGTGCCTCCATACCGGTATGAATCGCCCAAATAAGAGTACCGGTAGTCCAGCAATTGAAATTTTGCGCCATCCTGCAGTACCTGAAAAAATGTGGAAGGACCAAGTTTCCCTGCTGCAGGGTATCCGCTTCTGAACAACACGTCAAATTGCTTTCCAACACTTGCATACTTCATCCGAAAGGAAGCAATTGGATCATTGAAGAGAAATAGGGAGCCATCCCGGTTGAAATACAATTCATTCTTTTCCAGGTTGAATTTCAACTCTATTTCTTTTGCAATTGCACCATCCTTAAAATACACTGTGCCGGATCCCCATTCGGTATTCAATAACGGTGTTCCTTCAACATTGGTAGCCTCCGGATTGATAAAGGGCTTGCCCCGAATATTATACGTTTCCATGTAAAAATTAGTGGAGACCGGTGCTGTGATGCTTTGTGAGTAGCCTTCTACTACAGGTACCGTTAGAACTACACAGAGAAGAAGTGTTGGATTCAGCCTCATACGCGAATAATTAACTGTTGGTAAAAATAACGAGTTATCTTCGCACTCACCAATATACTATTCATTGGATTTTTGTTCATTTGATTTTCACCCTACCCTCAAGGAAAGTATTGAGGCCAGTGGCTATAAAAAACCCACTCCGATACAAGAGCAAGCAATCCCCCTCATCCTACAGGGCAAAGACTTGATTGCCTGTGCCCAAACGGGAACAGGAAAAACGGCAGCCTTTCTGCTCCCTGTTATCAATGGGCTACTCAACGCAGAACGCAAAGACTCCGAAGTTCACGCCCTGATATTGGTCCCCACACGAGAATTGGCCATTCAAATCAGTACCCACCTGGATGGGCTTACCTATTTTACCGAACTCAGTTCAATGGCGATTTATGGAGGCGGCGACGGTGGTGCTTTTGTGAGGGAAAAACAGGCGCTGTCCACAGGAGTAGATATTGTTGTGGCTACTCCGGGAAAGCTGATTTCCCATCTCAACATGGGGTATGCGCGCATGAAAGAACTGGACTATTTGATCTTGGATGAAGCAGACCGCATGCTCGATATGGGTTTTCATGATGACATCATGCGTATCATCTCTCATTTGCCGACAAAACGGCAAACCCTTCTGTTCTCCGCGACGATGCCTCCGAAAATCTTGCAGCTGGCCAAAAAAATTCTTCACGCACCGGTCGAGATCAATATTGCCGTATCAAAACCTCCTGAAACCATTCAGCAATTGCAGTACACGGTTTCAGATGGCGAAAAAATTCCCCTGATTTCCCATGTTCTTTCTGAGGGCAAATTTAAATCCGTCTTGATTTTCTGTTCCAAAAAGCAAACCGTCAAACAGCTTACCCGTCAATTGCAAAAGCTGGAACTCGATGCCAAGGAGATACATTCCGATCTGGATCAGCAGCAGCGCGAGGACGTGCTGCAGGGATTCTCCTCCAAGCGGGTTCCTATTTTGGTGGCAACCGATATCCTGAGCAGGGGCATTCACATTGATGAAATTGAACTGGTGATCAATTTCGATGTTCCGCCAGATGGAGAAGATTATGTGCACCGGATCGGTCGTACCGCTCGCGCCGAAAACAAGGGCATGGCCATCACGCTGGTGAACCCCATGGATCAGCGAAAAATGAAACGAATTGAATCCCTCATTGGTAAAAGGATAGAACGCGTTGAGCTTCCCCCCACTATTATTCCTTCACCGAAAGCTCCCGTTGGTTCCGAAAGACGACCACCCCATCGAAGACGTCCACGATAACGGGTTTGGATCGATCCACCTCTCCTGCTAGAATTTTTCTGGACAATTGATTGATGATCTCTTTTTGTATCAGCCGCTTCAACGGGCGCGCTCCAAACTGTGGGTCAAATCCATTCTCAGCGAGAAAATCAATCGCATACGTAGTAAATTCAAGAGTGATGTTGGATCCCGCAACCAGTCGCCTCAGGCTCTCCAATTGAACCTGAATGATGGAGCGTATATTTTTCCGGCTCAGCGGCTGGAACATGATGATTTCATCCACACGGTTCAGAAATTCCGGACGAATGGTCTGTTTCAATAAAGCCATCACTTCCAGTCTTGCTTTGTTTGCTGCAGATTCAAGACTTCCCTCCTCTGCCTGTTCAAATGCTTCTTGTATCAGGTGACTTCCCAGGTTAGAGGTCATGATGATGATCGTATTCTTGAAATTAACCACCCTCCCTTTGTTATCGGTTAGCCTTCCATCGTCGAGAACCTGCAAGAGCACGTTCCAGACATCCGGATGCGCTTTTTCGATTTCATCAAGCAACACAACGCTGTAAGGCTTTCTCCTGACAGCCTCCGTCAATTGTCCACCCTCATCATATCCTACGTATCCGGGAGGAGCACCAACTAAACGAGACACGGTGTGCTTTTCCTGGTACTCACTCATGTCAATGCGCGTCATCATGCTTTCATCATCAAACAGATAATCCGCCAATGTTTTTGCCAACTCAGTCTTGCCCACGCCGGTAGTACCCAAAAAAATGAAGGATCCAATCGGCCGTTTAGGATCTTGTAATCCAGCGCGGCTCCTTCGCACTGCATCGGCAACAGCTGTAATGGCTTCCTCTTGACCTACTACCCTGCGGTGCAGGTACTCCTCCAGATAAAGTAATTTCTCCCGATCTCCCTGCATCATTTTTGAAACCGGTATTCCCGTTGCTTTGGCAACGTTTTCAGCAATGTCTTCTGCATCCACTTCCTCTTTCAATAACCGTTTGTCATTGGAAGATTCCAGTTCGGTAGTCAGGGCAATGATGGATTGCTCCCGCTCTTTTATCTTTCCGTAGCGGATTTCAGCGACGGTGCCGTAATCGCCTTCACGCTCAGCTTTTTCTGCTTGTAATTTTAGTTTTTCAATATCGGCTTTTGACTGCTGAATTTTTTCCACCAATTCCTTTTCTTCCTTCCATTTGGACCGAAGCGTGTCCCGCCCCACAGAAAGATTGGCAATTTCAGTATTGAGCTCTTTCATCTTTACCTCGTCGTTTTCGCGTTTGATGGCCTCGCGCTCAATTTCCAATTGGCGGATGGATCGCTCGAGTGTATCCAACTCTTCGGGCATGGAATTCATTTCCAATCGAAGTTTTGCAGCACTTTCGTCGATCAGGTCAATTGCTTTATCGGGCAAAAACCGATCGGTGATGTACCGATGAGAAAGTTCAACCGCTGCTATGATGGCTTCATCTTTGATGCGAACATGATGATGGGTTTCGTATCGGTCTTTCAATCCCCTGAGAATAGAAATCGCATCCTCCACATTGGGCTCTTCAATCATCACTTTCTGAAACCGGCGTTCAAGGGCTTTATCTTTTTCAAAATACTTCTGGTATTCATTCAGTGTTGTAGCGCCAATGGCCCGCAGTTCACCCCGTGCCAGTGCAGGCTTGAGGATGTTGGCAGCATCCATCGCACCTTCCCCTGCGCCGGCACCGACCAACGTATGAATCTCATCAATGAACAGAATGATTTCTCCATCACTGGTAGAAACTTCCTTGACGACTCCTTTCAAGCGCTCTTCAAATTCTCCTTTGTACTTGGCTCCTGCAATGAGTTGTCCCATATCCAGCGCATAGATCAATTTATTCTTCAGGTTTTCGGGCACGTCTCCATTGACAATGCGCATGGCCAACCCTTCCGCAATAGCGGTTTTGCCTACGCCTGGCTCACCGACTAAGATGGGATTGTTCTTGGAGCGCCTCGAGAGGATGTGGAGCGTGCGGCGTATCTCTTCGTCCCTGCCAATTACAGGATCCAGCTTGCCCATTCGAGCAAGTTCAATCAGGTTTTTTGCGTATTTGTTCAACGCATCGAACTGCGTTTCCTGTGTTTGACTCTTGATTTTTTCTCCTTTACGGAGTTCCGTGATGGATTGAAGCAATCCATTTTCTGTAAGCCCCACTTCCCGAAGCAATTTTGCCACTTGATCATTTCCATTCAGCAAGGACATCAGCAGGTGTTCGGGTGTAACAAATTCATCTCCAAACTTGGTCAATCCCGATATGGCCCGCATGAATACCGTATTGGTTTCCCTTCCCAGTGATTGTGCAGGTTCCCCCTCGGCATTCGGCAATTTCTTGAGCCACTCACTCAATTTAGTTCGAAGAACCGGAACCGAAACATTGTTCTTTTTCAAAAGATAATCGACTGGCGACTGCTTTTGTTCCAGCAAAGCAGAGAGCAGGTGTTCTGTTTCCACTGAATGGTGTGCATTGTTGAAGGCGATTTGCTGAGCCGACTGTACTGCCTCAGCGGCCTGTATGGTAAAGTTGTTTAAATTCATATGTGTAGATTTACATGTTATTTCGCTCAAATAGGCCACCAATCGAAAAAAATGGTAATTATGACATATTGCTTCAGATTTAAATGCCTTAACTGCAGTCTCCTTCTGGCTTTTCTGCTATTTTTTCAGATGAACCTAAAGGCACAGGTCGATTTATCGGGTCTTGATAAGATCCTGATGCAAAACGACAAATTTTTAGGGAAGAATAAACTGCTGGTAGTTCAAAAAGACGGGAAAACTATTTTCCTGAAAGAAACAGAAGATTTTAAATTAAAAATGCCGGCACCGGTTGGCGCCAGCAGCAAATGGTTGACGGCCGCATTGGTGATGATTTTTGTCGATGAAGGCAAACTTTCACTGGACGATCAGGTGAGTAAATACATCCCCATTTTTAGCAAATACATGAAAGGATACATCACCCTTCGACACTGCCTATCTCAAACAGTTGGATTGGATACGGATGCAGCAGGACTGGTCAAATTCACGCAAAAAACCCGATACAACACCCTCGAAGAAGAGATGGAATATTTTGCTACAAAAAAGCTCATTGTCGATAATCCTGGAGAAGCCTTTGCAGATGCCAGTGTGGGATTGAACATAGCAGGTCGGGTGCTAGAGGTCATTACAAAAAAAACATTTGACCGTGTCGCGCAAGAAAAGTTGTTTCGACCCCTGATGATGAAAACATCATCGTTCTACGACGAAGAAGGAAAAGCACCTAATCCTTCAGGAGGTGCGTCATGTTCTGCATTTGATTACATGAACTTTTTGACTATGATTGCGAACAAGGGAATGTTCAATGGGAAAAAAGTATTGAGCGCAGCTTCAGTCGGCGAACTTTTAAAAAACCAGTTTCCTGATGCACGAATTCGCTACAATCCTGAACTCACCAAAGGTTTTACGTTTGCGATGGGAGCCTGGATGGAAACCACGTCAACCGATGGAAAAGGTCTGCGGTATTCCTGCGGGTCACCCACTGGCGCCTGGCCGTGGATCGATCTGAACAACCGAACCATTGGAATGTTTCTTCCAGAAAAACCACTGGCCGTAACCAATCGCGCATTTTACGAACAACTCATTTCAGAAGTAGAGGCCGTAATCAATTAATGAATGCTGCATGTTGCTCAATCAACGCTCACAGCTCATCAGACAACTGGCAAACCAATTTGGCTTTGATGATTGCCGAATCGCCAAAGCACAACGATTGGATGATGATGCACGCAGGCTGGAGGCATGGTTGAACAAAGGATATCACGGTACGATGGACTATATGTCCAATCATGTTGAAAAGCGTGTCAATCCTTCTGAACTTATACCCGGAGCCAAATCGGTGATCGTGCTGATGTTCAACTACTTTCCGGAAACAGAGCAAGATGAACATGCTCCTCATATTGCGAAATACGCTTACGGACAAGATTACCACGTGGTAATCCGAGAAAAACTCAACGCGTTTTTAGCTGCCATTCAACATCAATTTGGAAACGTTCAAGGAAGAGGATTTGTCGATTCAGCTCCTGTATTGGAGCGAGCTTGGGCGCAACGCAGTGGAATGGGTTGGATTGGAAGAAATGGAATGTTGATCCATCCCCAAAAAGGATCATTCTTTTTTTTGGCTACGCTGATTGTGGATCTTGAATTGGAAGCAGATGATCCAATTGCACATGATTTCTGTGGAACCTGCACAAAATGCATAGAGGCCTGTCCCACATCGGCCATTCTTCCCAACAAAGAATTGCTGGCATCCCAATGCATCTCCTACTTCACCATAGAGTTGAAATCACAGGAACTCCCGGAGGAATTGAGCACTGTTTCCAGCGATTGGGTGTTCGGGTGTGATATTTGCCAAGATGTATGCCCGTGGAACAGATTCAGTCGACCTCATGATCACCCTGAGTTAGCGCCCCTTAATGAAATCCTGAATTTCAACATACACGATTGGATGAGCCTGAGTGAAGAACGCTTCAATGAGGTATTCGCATCTTCTCCGTTAAAAAGGACCAAATGGAAAGGGATGCAGCGCAATCTAAAACTTTTGCCAAAAGTCTAATGCATTATTCCCACCGGAACACCCGGATGGCAATTGCATAGAGGACAATTCCCCATAACAATAGGTACTGCAATTGAGGAAGGCAGTCCTGCAGGTGAGCGCCTTCAAATGCAACGTTGCGCATGGCCTGATTGAGGTGGGTCAACGGAAGAATTTTACAAAGCGGTTGCAGCCAGCTAGGAAAATTTTCAACAGGAAAAAATGTTCCTGCCAAAAGAAATTGCGGTAGCGTAACCAAATTAGCAAATGGAGGAATGGTGCTTTCACTGGTGGCCAGTCCACTGACAATAAAACCAAATCCCATGAAAACAATGAGTCCTACGAGGCTCAGCACCATCAATTCCAAGAAGGTTACCCATTGATGGATCAACGTGAATTTAAACGCAAAGTGTCCGATGGAAAGAATCACTACGGCGGTAATCATTTGAAACGCGATCCTGCCTAGTCCTTCTCCAAAAACGATGTAGGTGCGCTTGATTGGAGTTGCAAAGAACCGTTTCAAGACCAAGGTTTGCCGCAGGTTAAAAAATATAAAGGCCACACCAAATACTCCTGCACTCAGCAAGGAAAAGCCCAGTTGTCCGGGTAAAATAAAATCGATGGTTCGGTATTCTCTTCCCGGTAAAGTTTCTTTGATCATGTAGGCATAGGTTGGTCGCTGCGGAAAGTTTGCGAGATCCAATTCTGCAATGGTCTGCTGGATGATGGACTGCAACAGTCCGATGCGGTCGGCTGCGGCCGTAGAGGTGGTGATTTCCACTGCATACTTGGGAAACTGCGCAGGGTTGACTGCTTTGATTTTCAGTATAGCTGTTATATGTCCCTTCTCCAGTTCTTGTCGCGAAATGACATTGGGTTGGGTAATGATTTTCAAATTCGTCTTCTCAATGAGCTTGGTGTACAATTCGTTGCCATTGGTCGAGTCATCGGCAAACGCGACTCGAATCACAGGAGTAGTCGAACTGAGAAACCCAAACACCAAAATGAAAATGATCGGGAAGAGGAAGCTGAAAATTACTGCAGAGGGACTCCTAAATATGGAACGAAGGCTTGCTCGGGCGATGGCCAGCATGGCCCTTGTCTGACTATATGAGTTCGAGGAAGAATTTGGCATCATTTATAATTGTATCGAAAGGGCAGTTCAGTGCGGACATCCCCGGTCATGTCTTTTAGTTTTTTAATCTGTCCCATGATTTTATATTCCTCCTCTCCCAGCTCCCGTTTGAGTTGAGTGCGTGAAAATTCCGTGGGATAAGTCTGCAGCACATAATCCAAAATCGACTTGGGTTCAGGATATTCTTTGATGCGATAATCGGTCATCTTGCTCAGCTTTGCAGCAACTTCAATGGCTTTTGCCAACCCTCCGATTTCATCGGCCAGACCAATTTCAATTGCTTTCTTGCCTGTCCAGACCCGCCCCTGAGCAATGCTATCGATATAGGCAATGTCGCGCTTACGGCCATCTGCCACCCGTTGTTTGAAATCAAGGTAAATCCTATCGACTTCCCCTTGAACAATTCGTTTTTCATCCTCCCGCATGGGTCGGGTTAAAGAAGGCGCATCGGCATACGTCGATGTACTGACCCGATCAAATGTAATTCCAAGTTTATTGTTCATGAAACCGGAAAGATCCGGTACAATTGAAAACACCCCAATGGAACCGGTTATGGTATTGGGTTGCACTAAAATTCGGTCTGCATTGCAGGCGATATAATACCCGCCGCTGGCTGCCACATTTCCCATGGAAACCACCAATCGCTTGCCCTGTTGGCGCATCAGTTCGAGTTCCCTCCACATGATTTCGCTGGCCAAGCTGCTTCCTCCGGGTGAATTGACGCGCAGCACAACGGCCTTGATGTCATCATCATTTCGGATGGTTCTCAAAACGGACAAGTATTCTTCTGAACCAATGGATTCCGGCATTCCCTTTCCATACTCAATGTCGCCTTCTGCATATACCACTGCAATCTTGTTCTTTGAAAAAGGCTTATTTAAGGTCACCGCCTTGGCATAATTGGGCAATGTGATGAAATTGATTTTTTCAGCAGCTCTTATTCCCAATTTTTTCCTGATTTCAGATTTGACTTCATCGTCGTAGCGCAATCCGTCCAGTAACTTCACCGCAACTGCTTTTTCAGGACGATCCAATGCGTAACGATCTGCCCATGCCCGAAGCGAATCAGCATTCAATTTTCGGTCACGTGCCACCTGCTCCAGGAACTGTGAGTAGATATCATTCAGCCACTGGGTGGTCTGCTCACGGTTAGCATCCGTCATGGCTGTCTCCCGAAAAGGTTCAGTCGCACTTTTGAACTTACCGGCATAAAAAATTTGAGGCTTGATCTCCAGCTTATCGAGCATCCGTCTGAAAAACACCAATTTGACGGACATGCCCTGCCATTCAAAAATTCCTTTGGGGTGGCAATACACCTTATCGGCGAGACTGGCAACGGAGTATGCGCGCTGAGAGAGGTAGTCGCCATAAGCATAAATGAATTTTCTGCTGGACTTGAAAGCAGAGAGCGCTTCCCTGAGTTCGTTGGAGGAAGCAAAACCATTTGCATTGTCTTTGGCAATGAGGTATACCCCCTTGATCATCGAGTCTTTTGCCGCTTCGCCAATCAATTGGATTGCAGCAGAAAGCTCGGGGTAGACCTCTTCACCGGATAAGTCTGAAAAAGGATCTTCGACTTTCTTGTCGTTCATCTGCTTTGAGAGATCAATCACCAAGACAGATTCGGGCTTTAGTTCAACCTGTTCTTGAGAAGCGAGTGCACCAATAATGCCAATGGTGGCAAAAAACAATACGCCAAAGAAAACGATGAGGGCCAGAAGCCCCGCCAAAAAACTTTTGAAAAATCCTTTCACGTACCGATGATTTAGAATGCTAAAATAAAGAACTTTAGCCCCCTATCGTGGACTTGGGTATATGAATGAGGTATTTTTATTGACAGGCGGTAATTTGGGCAATCGGCAGGAAAACCTTGCGCGTGCAAAATCGCTCGTTGAAAAAAATTGTGGAACGATACTTCGGTGCTCAGCGCTCTACGAGACAGCTCCGTGGGGAAAGCCAGATCAACCTTATTTCCTCAACCAGGTACTCCATCTCCATACCGTACTCTCTCCCACTGAATTACTGAAAGCACTGTTGGTCATTGAGACGGAGATGGGCAGGGTCAGAGGACTCAAAAATGATGCCCGCATCATTGATATCGACATATTATATTATGGTCAGGGTGTCTATCAAACCGAAGAACTGGAAATTCCCCATCCCCGGATACGGGACAGAAAGTTTGTGCTGATTCCCCTCCATGAATTGTCGCCGGATTTTATCGACCCAAAACATCAGTTGAGCATCCAGGAAATGCTCCACAGCTGCACCGATACACTTGAAGTCACTACATTTGGAGATGTGTAAGTACCGATTCATCACGATTGAGGGCAATATTGGCGCAGGAAAAACAACACTTGCACATCTGCTGTCGAAATCGCTCAACGCCCGATTGGTCTTGGAAGAATTTGCTGAAAATCCTTTTCTGGAGAAATTCTACCAAAACCCCGATCAGTATGCATTTTCGGTAGAGTTATTCTTCATGGCGGAACGATTTAAGCAAATGAAAAACCTGGTCAATCAACAAGATTTGTTTCAACACGTGACCATATCGGATTATCTGTTCACCAAATGTTTATTGTTCGCAAAAGTGAATTTACCGGATGATGAGTTTCGGTTGTATCAAAAGTTGTTTGAGATTCTTCATCAGCAATTGGTGCAACCCGACTTACTCATTTACCTGCATGCCCCTGTACAAACGCTGCAAGAAAATATTCGCAAGCGCAACCGATCTTTTGAACAAAACATCAAAGACGATTACTTATTCAACATTCAGCAAACGTATACCCATTATATCAAGCAGCATAACGTCAAAACACTTTACGTCGATGCCAGTCAGGCCGATTTTTTAGGAAATGAACTGCACATAGAAACCATTTTGGATGCCCTGAACAAAGAGTACCCCGAAGGCCAACATTATCTTACGTTTCCATAACCAGCATGTGCAACAAAATGCGAACTTTGTGCAATGGCGCATCTGCTTCAGCACAAAAGCCTCAGTGCATTGCAATTTTCTGAATTCCGGTTGTACATCATTGCGCGCTTTTTTTTCATACTGGTGCTGACCATGCAGGCCACGTTGATTGGATGGGAAGTGTTTGCCATCACCCGTGATCCCTTCAGCATCGGCCTGATCGGACTGGTGGAATTTGTTCCGGCAGTTGCGATGGCGATTTATTCAGGATACATCATTGATCGAACCGACAAAAAAAAATTACTGCACCTCAGTATTGCAGGCAATCTTGTATTGACCGTTCTTTTTACCTACATCACCAGTAAACATGCACTGGAAACATTCGACCGTTCCATTGTGCTGATCAGCATCTATTGCATCGCTTTTCTGACTGGAATTGCTCGGGCATTCAGTGGTCCTGCATCATTTGCGCTGGTTAGTGCGCTGGTACCGAAAGAACACTTGCCCAATGCCATCACCTGGCACAGCAGTTCCTGGCAAATTGCTGCCGTCAGCGGCCCTGCTATTGGAGGTTTGCTGTATGGAGAAGCGGGAATCACTTTTGCCTTTGGTGTCATGATTGCCATGCTGACGGCATCGGTATGTGTATTATTTTTCATTTCCCCCAAGCCGCCAGTCGGAGGCATGGAGCGAGAGCCGATGTTGCAGAGCATCCAAAAGGGTTTTCGTTTTGTTTGGAACACTAAAGAAATACTGGGGGTGCTCAGCCTGGACCTGTTTGCCGTGTTTTTTGGCGGAGCCACTGCCCTGCTCCCTTATTTTTCGGATGTTATCCTGGGTGCAGGTCCGGAGGGATTGGGTATTTTAAGGGCAGCACCGGGATTGGGGGCGATTTTAGTGCTGTTGACCATGAATGTGGTTCCTATGAAAAAAAATCAGGGTCGAACCATGTTGCTGTGTGTGGGCGGGTTTGGTCTGTGCATGACCCTGTTTGGTCTTTCTGAAACGTTCTGGCTATCGTTTGCGATCTTGATGGTATCCGGCATACTGGACGGGATCAGCGTCATTGTTCGCTCCACTATTTTACAATTGAAAACTCCGGATGAAATGAAGGGCCGCGTATCAGCGCTCAACAGCATTTTCATTATTTCTTCCAATGAGCTGGGTGCCTTTGAAAGCGGATTTGCAGCCCGTATATTGGGGGTAGTCCCTTCCGTAGTATTGGGTGGATTGATGACCGTCTCAATTGTGGCATTCACCTGGTTCAAAGTCCCCAGAATTCGAACAGTGAACTATTGAATCATGCAGGCAGTTGCTCCATGAGGTTTTCTATAACCAGGTAGGCGGCGGGACAAAAACTGACGTTTTTCAGTGTGATGGATGGCCGTTTAACAAATACATCTTCATCGGTATACGGAAACCGGGCGCAATCGGATGGTCGGTCATCATAGATTGAACACTGATTGTCTTTGCCAAGGAAGGGACAGGGAGTGGTATGAGCGACATAATCCCCCTCTTCATCCAAACGCAGGTACTGATGGATAAAATCACTTTCTTTTAGGTTGAGCAACCGACTGATGCGTTTGATGTCCGGAGTTTTGAACCGGGGTGAATACCCTTTGCAGCAATTGCCGCACGCAAGGCAATCCACATGCTCAAATGCGGCATCGTGAAGCGCGGGAAGCGATCGAATCGCCCGGGAAGCATCTACTTTTTTCAGGTACCGCGCATAGGTTTTGGAACGCTCTTCGGATCGCTTTTCCCAATTGTTTTCCAGCTCCCTTTTCATATCGGTAAAATTACTTGATGTTTCAATATGAAGTTGTTTCACCAATTAATCCACAATCGGCTGCCAGCATCGACAAAATCTACAAATAATCGGGCCAACAAAGTAGATTTGCAGTCCTATTTGATCCCTGATGGACAGGGTCTTCATTCAAAACCGTAACGCATGAATCTTTTGGAGCAACAGGATAATGAATTCAGAGGTCGACACATTGGTCCAAGTGAGCGCGAACTCAATGAAATGCTCGACACGATTAGAGTTCGCTCACTTAACGAATTGGTTGAAAAAACGGTACCGCAGTCCATCAAAATGAATACTGCCCTTACCATCCCTTCTCCGATTTCAGAGGCTGCTTACCTGCAACATGTTCAAGAAATTGGGGCGATGAATACTGTTGCAAAAAATTATATTGGCCAGGGATATTACGGCACGCACACACCGAGTGTGATACTGAGAAATATATTTGAGAACCCGGGATGGTATACACAATACACCCCTTATCAGGCAGAGATTGCACAAGGACGTTTGGAGAGCTTGCTGAATTTTCAAACAATGGTCTGTGAACTAACAGGACTCCCCATTGCGAATGCGTCATTGCTGGATGAAGCAACTGCCGCTGCAGAGGCCATGACCATGTTCTTCAATGCGCTCAACCGTCAAGACCACATTGAACGCAATAAGTTTTTTGTCGACCGTCACTGCTTTCCTCAAACGCTTGATTTGCTCATCACGCGGGCACTACCCATAGGTATAGAAATCATCAGCGGGGATATGTCCGAAGTAACATTGGACGGAACCTATTTCGGCGCTCTTGTGCAATATCCAAATAACATGGGCGCATTGACCGATCCTCGCTCCTTCATTGAGCAGGTTCATGCAATTGGTGGGTATGTGGTCATGACCAGCGATCTGCTTGCACTCACCTTACTCACTCCTCCCGGTGAGCTGGGCGCTGATGTAGCATGCGGTTCTGCGCAACGGTTCGGTGTACCCCTTGGATACGGTGGTCCACATGCCGCATTTTTTGCAGCCAAAGACGAGTTCAAACGCAACATGCCAGGAAGAATCATCGGTATCAGCATCGATGCCGACGGCAAAAGGGCGTTGAGGATGGCACTTCAAACTCGTGAACAACACATCAAACGCGAAAAAGCAACTTCCAATATTTGCACTGCACAGGCATTGTTGGCCAACATGGCTGCGATGTATGCAGTGTACCATGGACCTGCAGGGCTCAAACAGATTGCTACACGCACTTCATTGTTGACGAGCAAATTGGCAGAAGCGCTGAAGCAAACCAACTGGAAGGTAGTCAGTGCCGCATACGTGGATACGCTCGCAATCGAAACCGATCAAGCGATGGCAATCATCGAGCGTGCTGAAAAAAGAAATATTAATTTCCGTAAAATCAATTCCACTACCATTGGCATCAGCCTGGATGAAACAACAACAGTGAGTGATGTGTTGGATATCTTGCGGTGCTTCAATGAATCATCCACTGCTGCGCTTGAAATTGAAGATGACGCCTACCTCTCCCATATTCCCACCGCACTCACCCGAACCACTCCTTATCTGCAGCAAGCTGTATTCAACTCCTATCACAGCGAAAGCAAGATGATGCGGTACATTAAAATGCTGGAGAATAAAGACCTCTCCTTGAATACTTCGATGATTTCACTGGGAAGCTGTACCATGAAACTCAATGCTGCCTCTGAAATGATGCCATTGAGCTGGCCTTGCTGGAACAGCATTCATCCATTTGCGCCTGCTTCTCAAACAAAAGGTTACCAGTATATTATTGATCAACTTTCTGCCTACCTCTGTTCCGTCACTCAATTTGATGCCTGCAGCCTTCAACCCAACAGCGGAGCGCAGGGCGAATACGCAGGACTGCTTGCCATCAGACGCTACCATCAAGCGAGAGGAGATCATCACCGCACCATCATGCTCATCCCTATTTCTGCACATGGAACCAATCCTGCTTCAGCGGTTATGGCAGGCATGAAAGTTGTGGTGGTCAAAGCCCTGGAAAATGGATACATCGACCTTGAGGACCTGAAAGAAAAAGCCCTGCAGCACAGAGGTGCATTGGCCGGTATCATGATTACCTATCCCAGTACGTATGGTGTGTATGAAGAAACGGTAAATGAAATCACCGATGTTATTCATCAGTACGGAGGACAAGTATACATGGATGGCGCCAACATGAATGCACAAGTGGGATTGACTGCACCGGGGTTGATTGGTGCTGACGTATGTCACTTGAATTTGCACAAAACTTTTGCGATCCCCCATGGTGGAGGGGGTCCGGGCATGGGACCCATTTGCGTGAAAGCACATCTGGCACCTTTTTTACCGGGACATACGCATTTGAATAACGAAGCGCTGGACCCTACAAAGGGAAATACTGCTGTCAGTGCTGCACCATTTGGCAGCGCAAGCATTTTACTAATCAGCTATGCGTATATCCGCATGCTTGGCAGCAATGGACTCACTTCTGCCACTGAATACGCTATTCTCAATGCCAACTACATGAGAGCCCGGTTGCAGGGACATTACGATATCCTCTACTTGGGCGTCAACAATACGTGCGCACATGAATTCATAGTCGATCTGCGCCCATTCAAAAAGTCAGCAGACATCGAAGCAGAAGATGTGGCCAAACGATTGATGGACTATGGATTTCATGCTCCAACCATGAGCTTTCCAGTAGCAGGGACCATCATGATCGAACCAACTGAAAGCGAGGACAAAGGAGAATTGGACCGCTTCTGCGATGCACTAATTTCCATTCGAAAGGAAATCAGCGCCATTGAAGCCGGGAAAGTCGACAAAAAAGACAACCTGCTCAAAAGAGCCCCTCATACACAAAAAAGTATTTGTTCTTCAGAGTGGGATCGACCCTATACCCGAGAAGAAGCAGCATTTCCCATCGATTACTTGCGTAACACTAAATTCTGGCCCAGCGTGGCCCGGGTAAACAACACCTACGGTGATCGAAATCTGGTCTGCACCTGCGAGCCGGTAAGCAGCTATGCTGAATAACCATAAGGTTGAAAACTTTGGAGTTATTTTTTGGCGATTTTAATCGTTAAATCGTCAATCTTTTGTACTTTCAAGCGAGTGCCTGCCATTACTTTAGAATTTTTTCCTAATAACAGGAATTTTATTGAATATTTTCAAAAATTGTCTTGTTTATGACAAGTAACAGAGGTTTGTACCGTCCGGAATTCGAGCACGATGCATGTGGCATTGGCTTTGTTGCCAATATCAAAGGCAACAAAAGCCATCAGATCATTTCCGATGCCCTCACCGTATTGGAGAACATGGAACACCGGGGCGCCTGTGGGTGCGAGAGCAATACGGGAGATGGTGCAGGCATATTGATACAAACACCGCATGCCTTCTTTTTTGACGAGTGCCTGAAATTGGGCGTGCATTTGCCGGCGTTTGGTAAATATGGGGTTGGGGTTGTTTTTTTCCCAAAGGATGTTCGTTCACGTGAAGAGTGCCGTGAGTTATTTGTTCATGCTGCAGAAGAACTTGGGTTGGAAATATTGGCATGGAGGAAAGTTCCCGTCAACCCCGATGGCATTGGTTTTACTGCACGATCTGTTGAGCCAGAAATTGAGCAGGTGTTTGTTGCGTGTCCTGATCATGTTACGGATGCGATGGGATTTGAGCGAAAGTTGTTTGTCCTCCGAAACTATTCCAGCCACCTGATCAACAACACCGTTAAAAAAGATGCAATTGGATTTTATATTGCGTCACTCTCGTACAAGGTTGTCGTGTACAAAGGTCAGTTGACCAGCCTGCAGGTTCGCAACTATTACCCCGATCTTAGCAATAAAAAGATGGTCAGTGCATTGGGACTGGTGCACTCCCGATTCGCTACCAATACATTTCCTTCCTGGAAGTTGGCACAGCCGTTTCGGTACCTCGCCCACAACGGAGAAATCAATACACTTCAGGGTAATCTGAATTGGATCAAGACAAATGAACGCGGTTACACCTCTCCTTATTTCACGACAAAAGAAATGGAGATCTTGCTTCCGCTGATCGGTGGCAGTCAAAGTGACTCTGCAAGTCTGGATAACATGATTGAGCTCCTCACGATGACCGGGCGATCCTTGCCGCATGTGATGATGATGTTGATTCCAGAAGCATGGGATGGAGATGAGCAAATGGATCCTATTAAAAAATCGTTTTATGAGTTTCATGCCTCGATCATGGAACCCTGGGATGGACCTGCTTCCATTTCATTTACCGACGGAAAAATAATTGGTGCCACACTCGATCGAAATGGATTGCGCCCCTCCCGTTATTGCGTGACCTCGGATGATCGAGTCATCATGGCTTCAGAGACGGGAGTACTTCCGGTTGATCCTTCCATGATCATTGAGAAAGGTCGGCTTCAACCCGGAAAGATGTTTGTCGTGAACATGGAAGAAGGCCGCATCATCAGCGACAACGAATTAAAAGACCAGATCTGCAGTCAAAAACCGTATGGAGAATGGCTGAATAAATACAAAATTCGGCTCAATGAATTGCCGGAGCCCCGCGTAGCGTTCACGCATCTGGAACACGATCAAGTATTCAAGTATCAGAAGTCGTTTGGCTATTCTACTGAAGATCTTGAGTCGATCATCGGGCCCATGGCATTGGATGGAAAAGAACCCGTAGGTTCTATGGGTACGGATATTCCGCTGGCCATTCTCAGTGATCAACCCCAACACCTCAGCAGTTATTTCAAACAACTGTTTGCGCAAGTGACCAATCCTCCGATTGATCCGATTCGCGAACGATTGGTCATGTCGCTTGCCACATTTGTCGGCAACAACGGAAACATGTTGATAGAAGATCCGTTGAGTTGCCACACGGTGGCATTGAAACATCCGGTATTGACCAATCACGACCTGGAAAAAATACGCAGCATCGATACCGGAATCTTTCAAGCAAAAACGCTGCAATGCTATTTCAGGGCAGATGGTTCAGCGGGTGCGTTGAAAAAAGCATTAGACCGAATTTGCCGGTATGCAGTGGATGCTGTTGAAGACGGCTTTGAAGTATTGATATTGCAGGATCGGGCGATTGATTCAGACCATGCCCCCATTCCCTCTCTACTATCCACTTCTGCCATTCATCACCACCTGATCCGCAAAGGATACCGCGGAAAAGTTGGCATCATTGTGGAAGCCGGCGATGTATGGGAAGTGCACCATTTTGCCTGCCTGATTGGATTTGGCGCCACAGCCATCAATCCGTATTTGGCTCTTTCCAGTATTCGCGATATGAAATTGAGCGGAAAAATCGATACCGAACTGGAAGTAGAGAAGCTCAAGAAAAACTACATCAAGGCTGTGAACGACGGCCTGCTGAAGGTGTTCTCAAAAATGGGTATTTCTACTTTGCAATCGTATCAAGGCGCACAAATTTTTGAAATCATTGGACTGAACAACGATGTAGTTGATAAATATTTTACCGGAGCGGTTTCGCGGATCCAGGGCATGGGATTGGATGAAATTGCGCGTGAGGCCCTTGCAAAACACATGCGGGGGTTCAGCAGAAAAAGTTTGCCGGTGGATCGTTTACCCGTGGGGGGTATATTTCAATGGAAACGAAAAGGTGAGTTTCACTTGTTCAATCCGCAAACCATTCATTTGCTGCAGCACTCAACACGTACAGGCGACTATGGACTATTTAAAAAATATTCCAAATTGGTCAACGAGCAAAGCGAAAAAGCCTGCACCTTAAGAAGCTTATTTGAATTCAACCCTTCGCGTTCGGCTATTCCACTTGAAGAAGTAGAACCTGCGGAAACCATATACAAGCGATTTGCGACGGGAGCCATGTCATTCGGTTCCATTTCCTGGGAAGCGCACACTACCCTGGCCATAGCTATGAACCGATTGGGAGCAAAGAGCAACACTGGAGAAGGTGGAGAAGATGAAGTCCGATACACCCCGCTTCCCAACGGTGACTCCATGCGCTCATCAATCAAACAAGTCGCTTCTGCTCGTTTTGGCGTAACCAGTCAGTACCTGACAGAGGCCGATGAATTGCAAATCAAAATGGCACAAGGGGCAAAGCCGGGAGAAGGCGGACAATTGCCTGGACATAAAGTAGATGATTGGATTGGAAGGGTCAGGCACTCAACACCGGGCGTGGGACTGATTTCGCCTCCGCCACACCACGATATCTATTCCATTGAGGATCTTGCACAGTTGATTTTTGATTTAAAAAATGCAAATCGTCGTGCACGCATCAGCGTGAAACTGGTTTCCAAAGCTGGCGTGGGTACCATTGCAGCAGGGGTTGCGAAAGCAAAAGCAGATGTGGTGCTGATATCCGGTCATGATGGCGGTACGGGTGCATCTCCGGTAAGCTCCATCCGCCATGCAGGTCTTCCCTGGGAACTTGGACTTGCAGAGGCCCAACAAACACTGGTGCGAAATAAATTACGCGGAAGAGTTGTATTACAGGCGGATGGCCAGATGAAGACCGGAAGAGACATTGCCATTGCAACTTTATTGGGCGCAGAAGAATGGGGCGTGGCTACCGCCGCACTGGTGGTTGAGGGGTGTATTTTGATGCGCAAGTGTCACCTCAATACCTGTCCCGTTGGCGTTGCAACGCAAGATCCTGAATTACGAAAACGCTTCAATGGTGCGGCAGAGTATGTGGTCAATTTCATTCAATTTCTCACCGCAGAGCTCAGAGAGATTATGGCCAGCATGGGGTACAGAACCATCGAAGAAATGGTAGGACAAGCAGAGGCATTGAAAATGCGCGAAGGCATCACGCATTGGAAATATGCTAAACTGGACCTCTCTCCTGTCTTATACAAGGAACCATCTGATCCTTTCACCGCAGTACATAAAATCGAAGAACAAGACCATGGGATTGCGGATGTGTTGGATTGGAAATTGTTAAAAGAAGCTACCCCTGCGCTTGAATCTGGTCATACCGTTCAAATTGAATCACAAATTAAAAATACAGATCGTTCAACCGGGACCATACTCAGCAATGAAATTACACGAAAGTATGGTGCGTTAGGATTACCAAAAGGGTGCATCCACATCAAATTCAACGGAACAGCAGGTCAAAGTTTCGGAGCCTTCAATACACACGGCATTCTGTTAGAACTGGAAGGAGATGCGAACGATTATTTTGGAAAGGGACTCAGTGGTGCGAAAATGATTGTTTATCCTGACAAAGAGAGTGTCTTTACCCCAGAAGAAAACATCATTATAGGCAATGTTGCGTTCTATGGTGCGACTTCAGGAAAAGCATTCATCAGAGGTAAAGCTGGAGAGCGGTTTTCAGTGAGAAATTCCGGTGCGACCGCAGTTGTGGAAGGAGTGGGTGATCATGGATGCGAGTACATGACAGGTGGAACGGTCCTGATCTTGGGGAAGGTAGGAAGAAACTTTGCTGCAGGAATGAGCGGAGGCATTGCTTATGTGTACGACGTTCATGGTCGATTGAATGAACAGTGCAATACAGAAATGGTGGATCTGGATCCCATTGATGAATCTGATGTGACCGTATTGTGCAGTTTATTGCATGAGCACGCACAACTCACAAAAAGCCACATTGCCCAGTTCATACTGAGTGATCTGGATGCCCAGAAGCAGCATTTTGTAAAAGTATTTCCGAGGGACTATAAAAAAGTACTGCAGTCGAAGCAGCTATCCACTGCAGCAGTCATTAAATAAGAAAGTACAATGGGAAAACCAACAGGATTTCTTGAGTTTACACGGGTTGCTCCACAAAAAAATGATCCCAAAGAACGGATTGGTCATTTCAATGAATTTGTGCATCCCTACGAAAAGGAGGAACTGAACAAGCAAGCAGCACGGTGCATGAATTGCGGAGTGCCGTTCTGCCATCATGGTTGTCCATTGGGCAACGTCATTCCCGAATTCAATGATGCGGTATACCGTGAGGACTGGAAAGAAGCATACGAGATCCTGACTTCTACCAACAATTTCCCTGAATTCACCGGTAGGATTTGCCCCGCACCCTGCGAAAGTTCTTGCGTGCTGGGAATCAATCAACCTCCGGTCAACATTGAAGAAATTGAAAAACACATCATCGAGATCGCGTTCAATAAAGGGTTTGTTCAATTCAAAGAACCGGTTATTCGAACCGGAAAAAAAATTGCAGTCGTAGGAAGTGGTCCTGCAGGTCTGGCTGCTGCTGCACAACTCAACCAGGCGGGTCATTCGGTTACCGTATTTGAGCGCGATGATCGGCCAGGAGGGCTATTGCGGTATGGCATCCCCGATTTCAAACTGGAAAAAAAGATAGTCGATCGACGGATCGACGTGATGGAAAAAGAAGGCATCGTATTTCAATGCAACAGCAACGTTGGAGTCAACATCAGCGTGAATGATTTATTGAGAGAGTATAGCGCACTCGTTCTGGCCGGCGGATCAACAGTTCCCAGAGACCTGAACATTTCAGGAAGATCTCTGAAAGGAGTGCATTTTGCAATGGAGTTTCTAAAACAGCAAAACAAAATCACGGCACAGCGCGATCCGTTTGCCCATAAAGGGATAGAAAGCAATGTTGCTGAAGGCGTGATCAGTGCAACAAACAAGAAGGTTGTGGTGATCGGTGGCGGCGACACCGGTTCTGATTGTGTTGGTACTTCCAACCGCCAAGGTGCTCTATCCGTTATCCAATTTGAATTGCTTCCACAGCCACCCAAAAACAGGACACCATTCATGCCATGGCCCTCCTACCCCATGGTCCTCAAAACCTCCAGTTCACATGAAGAGGGATGCGAGCGCCACTGGGCCATTGCAACAAAAGAATTCATCGGCAATGCTGCAGGGGAATTGACTGCATTAAAAACCGTAGAGTTGGAATGGAAAGTGGAGGAAGGCAAACCCATGAACTTTATTGAAAAGCCAGGATCAGAAAGCATAATACCCTGCGACCTTGTTTTATTGGCCATGGGATTTGTCTCCCCCCAGCAAACCGGCATGCTTTACGACCTGGATGTGGAACACGATGAGCGGGGAAATGTCAAAGCAGGCGAAAAAGAGTACAAAACCAACATCCCCAAGGTCTTTACCTGCGGCGACATGCGCAGAGGACAATCGCTGGTCGTCTGGGCCATCAGCGAAGGCAGAGAATGCGCTCGTAAAGTAGATGAATTCCTCATGGGACATTCCATTTTGGAATCAAAAGACCAAACATTATTCATATAATGTTTTATTATATATGTATTGAATTTCATCTCCTTAAATTTTTATCTCAATTTATCAATTCATTACATATTATATAATTATCTATTTACATAATTATACAATAAACTTATTCACATTTTTTTAAACTAAAATTCTTATTATTCTCGTATTCAATGCTTTACAATTAAAAACATTGATATTACAATTTTTTATATATTAATATTTGTGAGACCGTAGCCTTATATTTGAGCAAGATTTGATTTTAAAACCAAAAATTTTGCTCATGAATTCAAAAATTGTTCGGGATCGTCTCCCTTTTCTAGTCTTGATTCTGATTTCTGTCTGTGCCCTTTTCGTTCCGGTATTGCCCAATTGGGAGGATAAGCAGGGTGCTTATGTAGGAGCCGATATCGCCTGGGTGGTAGTGGCCACTGCGTTGGTATTTCTGATGACACCCGGACTTGCATTCTTTTACGGGGGGATGGTTCATAGGAAAAATGTTATTTCCACCATGATCAAAAGCACGGTAGCAGCAGGAGTGGTCAGTGTAATTTGGATCACATTTGGCTACAGCTTGAGTTTTGGAGAAAGCATTGGCGGATTCATTGGCAATCCCCTCACCCACTTCTTCTTTAAGGATGTCAGCAATGCAGAACCCTGGAGCCTAGCACCTACCATCCCTAAATCGTTGTTTGCACTCTTTCAACTCATGTTTGCAATCATCACACCGGGACTGGTAGTGGGCGCTTTGGCCGAGCGCGTTCGATTTACATCTTATATTCTATTCATCATCCTCTTCAGTGTATTGGTCTATGCTCCGCTTGCGCATTGGAGCTGGCACCCGGAAGGATTTTTGTTCAAATTAGGTGCACTTGATTTTGCAGGTGGAACAGTCGTACACATCTCAGCAGGTTGCGCTGCATTGGCGGGTGCATTGGTCTTGAAGAGAAGAAAAGTACACGAAGAAGGTGCAGAAATTCCACCCGCTAACGTTCCGTATGTGTTAATTGGAACCGGGTTATTATGGTTTGGATGGTTCGGGTTCAACGCCGGATCAGCATTGGGTGCAAATGCATTGGCTGTTTCAGCATTTGCTACTACCAATACAGCGGCAGCAGCTGCGGGACTTTCCTGGATGTTTTTTGATGTCATGAAAGGAAAGAAGCCATCCGTGATGGGATTCTGTATCGGAGCAGTAGTAGGACTGGTTGCCATTACTCCTGGAGCCGGATTTGTAGGAATACCACAAAGCATTTTTATCGGTGTCATCTCTGCCATCATTTCCAACGTAGCCGTCTATTATAAACAAAAATCCACCCTTGACGATGCGTTGGACGTGTTCCCCTGTCATGGAATAGGAGGCATGGTGGGCATGATCCTCACTGGAGTCTTTGCCACAAAAGCAGTCAATGGAGCTGGTAACGATGGTTTGTTTTACGGTAATTCAGAATTCTTTTTGACCCAGCTCAAAGCAATGGGTATTGCCGTTGCATATTCATTTGTCGTATCCTTCCTCATCTTCAAAATCATCAATTTCATTCAACCCCTTCGCGTGAGCGAGGAAGAAGAAGAACTGGGATTGGACGCAACGCAGCACGATGAAAAATATGGAAGAAATCCTCAAAAGGCTTAGTAGAATTGATAACAAACAAGGGTACAGCGCAAGGCGGTGTTGGACTAGAACATTCGCCTCTGCCATACCCTCTTTTAGAACTAAAAACCAAAACAATGTTACGAAAACTTTGCTTATTCGCTTTGATGCTGAATGCCTCTCTGGTACTGTTTGCACAGGAAGATTCAACAGAAAAAAAATCACCGTTCACCTTCACCGGATTTGTTGATGGATATTTTCGCTCGGATCTGGCCAGTAACCTCGCCAACAACAGAACGAGTTTTACCAACAGTACTGGAAAATTGGCACTGGGAATGATCTCGGTTCGAGGAGACTACTCCGTTGGAAAATTTTCGTTCACTGCAGATCTTGGGTATGGAAAGCGGGCGACCGAATTCGCTTACAATGATAAAGGAGCTTTATCGTATGTAAAGCAACTCTACGCTTCCGTAGCGCCCACGGACTGGTTAAAACTCACAGTGGGTTCTTGGGCTACGCACGTTGGGTATGAGTTGGTGGATCCCTACGCCAATCGCAACTACAGCATGTCGTATATGTTCTCGTACGGTCCTTTTCTCCATACCGGCATCAAAGCAGACCTCACATTTGGTGCTACGGGAATCATGGTTGGATTGGCCAACCCAACCGACTACAGAAAAGCACCTGCTCCCAATAAGAAGTCCGTATTGATCCAACTCAGCCAGGCCATCAACGATAACGTAAAACTGTACCTGAATTATGTGGGAGGTCAACGTCCTACAGACTACGCTAAAACAAGACAGGTGGATCTGGTCCTTACAGCAAAAGCCAGCGACAAATTCAACGTAGGTGTGAATGGAACCGTTACATCCGTACGATTGCCCTCCGGAAGTTCCTACCTAGCGGCAAAAACCTGGAGTGGATTGGCAGGATATTTCAACTATGATCCCAAAGAAACAATCGGCATAACGCTTCGCTCAGAAGTATTCAATGATGCTAACCAACTGGCAGCGCTGAGTTCCGCTTCAAAAGGAGCAAGCATTTTTGCCAACACCCTATCTGCCAACATTAAACTCAAGAAATTTACCATCATCCCTGAATACCGACTGGAAACCGCCAGCGCTGGAGTCTTTTACAACAAGACAGGAAATGGAAAGAAATCGGCATCTAACTTTTTGATTGCAGCTTATTTCAAGTTGTAATCGTAATTTTTGGGTCAGAATTTACGGGGCGGCTTTCCAGTCGCCCTTTATTTTTTCCTAAAGTATACGCGTAAGGGTACCCCCTTGAATTGAAAACATTCCCGTAATTTATTTTCAAGATAATTGCGATAGGGTCCTTTAATGTCATCTGGATAATTGGTATAGAAGGCAAAACTGGGTACCACAGTTGGCAGTTGTGCGATGAATTTGATTTTAATTGAATTGCCCCTCACCACCGGCGGACGATACGCTTCTATAAATGGAAGCATGGCTTCGTTCAACCGTGAAGTAGGAATCCGGCGCCGACGATTCTGGTACACCTCCAATGCCACTTCGATTACTTTAAAAATTCGGGTCTTATCATTTACAGAAACAAATAAAATAGGTAAATCAGTAAATGGCGCTAACCGGTATTTTAATTCTGTCTCAAATGTTTTTGCGGTTTTGGTATCTTTTTCAATCAGGTCCCATTTGTTGACCAGCAACACAATCCCCTTCCCTTTTTTTACTGCCAGAGAAAAAATATTTAAATCCTGTTGGGAAATTCCTTTGACTGCATCAATCATGATCAAACAAACGTCTGCCTCATCCATGGCTTTGATGGCGCGGATAACAGAGTAAAATTCCAAGTCTTCCTGCACTTTCATTTTTCTTCGAATACCGGCAGTATCAATCAAAATAAACTCCTTCTGGAACAGGTTGTAATGGGTATGAATGGTATCACGGGTGGTACCGGCTATATCACTTACAATGGTGCGTTCCTCGCCCACCAACACATTCAGCAAAGATGATTTGCCCACGTTGGGTTGGCCCATGATCGCAATACGAGGCAACTCCTCATTTGGAGCATCTGCCTCAATTTGGATCAATGCTGCGACATCATCCAGGACCTCTCCCGTCCCACTTCCAGTCATGGAAGAGAGAAAGAATATCTTTTCAAAACCGAGTGAATAAAATTCGGCAGCTTCTAGCAACCGGGAATTGTTATCGACTTTATTCACAACCAGGAACACCGGTTTTTTGGAAGGCCGGAGGACTTCTGCCATTTCTTCATCCAACTGCATGATACCGGTACTGGCGTCCACCATGAACAACACGGCATTGGCCTCTTCAACTGCAATCAATACCTGCTTCCGAATCTCTTTTTCAAAAACATCGTCACTTCCGGCAACAAATCCACCCGTATCAATAACGTTGAACGACTTACCATTCCAATCAGCAATTCCATACTGACGATCGCGGGTTACCCCGGGTGTATCCTCAACAATTGCCTTCCGTTGTTCAAGCAGACGATTAAAAAATGTACTTTTCCCTACGTTTGGACGCCCTACTATTGCCAATGTAAATCCCGCCATGGTTCAGTTAAATGATGCGTTAATCGGTTGAGATCAACGCCTTGTTTTATTCCAATGATCAATCAATGCAATCAAATCCTCCTCGCGGCGAATGTTGATTTTGTTGCTTTTCACCCACGCTGCCATGCTCTCTGATTGAGGAAGCATGCTCAACAGCGCATTGAGTGAGAGCTTGTTGATGTATTGTGGATCTGCATTGAGTTTTAAGAAATAGCCCGTCGAAGTCGCAAAAAAATACCGTTTCAAGGTACCAAACATTGAATCAGCGGACGCAACATAACGCTTGGCATGTTTATAAAGGACCGCTTCTCCAAACGTCAGTTGCTGAACAAAATCTGTAAGTGGCTTTGCTCCTAATTGGAGTCCAGGCACATACCGGACAAACAAAGCAGCCGTATCCGCTTTCTCAGGGGAATGAAATATAACTTTTGTCGACAGCTCCCCAGGCGCAATGTATTCCTGGTCTTTCTCACCAATGAAGTGAACTTCCTGTGTAGCAAGATTCATACGGGCGATTTGCCGACCCACCATTTTCCCTTTTTGGTTGAAAAAATCAGCCAACAGAAATGTTTCTGTAAAATAAGGACTTCCTTTTACGGAAGAATAGGGCAAACGCAACTTAGATTCATTTTGCACGCCCTCAAAATTCACCTCGTGAACGGCAAGGGTATACGCAGCACCGCTGAAGTCCTCGCGGGGCAAATAGCCGCTTTGTGCATAGCCAAAATGGGTACCACCACACAGCAATAAGATAAAAACATATGCAAGTGATTTTCTCATATACATGCGTCATTGAAGATACCCATATTCCCTGAGAAATGTTTCATTATTCCTCCAATTGGCTCTGACCTTGACAAATAATTCGAGGTATACTTTTTTATCCAAAAATTTCTCAATGGATACCCGCGATGCCATTCCGAGTTTCTTGATCATGCTTCCTCCTGCCCCCAGAATAATTCCTTTTTGAGATTCACGGTGCACGATGATATCAGCAGCAATGGCCGTTATCTGCTCTTTTTCTTCAAATTTTGTGATGGCAACTGCTATTTGATAAGGAAGTTCTTCCTCGTACAAAAAATAAGTTTGTTCTCGGATGAGTTCGCTCACAAAAAAACGAGTAGGCATATCTGTCAATGCATCTTCCGGAAAATATGCAGAACCTTCCGGCAGATGATCAATCAATTCGGACAACAATTTATCCAACCCCATCTGCTTTGCAGCTGAAATAAACGTAAGTTGTTTAACGTAGGGCTTCCCTTGAAAAAATGCACTGATTTCTTGTTTCCGTTGTTCATGAATGATGTCCACTTTGTTCACCACAATCCATATGGATTGTGATGGAAGCAATTCTGATATCCAGTTTTCAATCAAGGCTAAATCATCCCGTGCGTCCAAAAGAAATAAGCAGATATCCGCATCGGATATGCCGGATCGGACTGCATGCATCATGCGTTCATGCAACTTATACTCAGGCTGAATAATGCCCGGCGTATCTGAAAATACGATTTGATAGTCTTTCCCTGATAAAATCGCCCGAATGCGATGTCGAGTAGTTTGCACTTTGGGTGAGACAATTGCCATTTTCTCTCCAACCAATGCATTCAGCAGTGTGCTTTTACCCGCGTTGGGTCGACCCATAATATTGATAAAACCTGATCGCATTGCGCTGCAAAGTTACTACTCTAAAAATTGTTTTGGACTTTGGCTTTATTGGGGTAACTTTGCAGCGCGAAGTAGAGCAGCGGTAGCTCGTCGGGCTCATAACCCGAAGGTCGCTGGTTCGATCCCAGCCTTCGCAACAAAAAAGCAACCACTCGGTTGCTTTTTGTATTGAAAATCTTCTTTGTAATTGGCTTATTGCTGGATCTTGATTTTACTCGCACCAGTGCTTTGTTGATTGTATATTCGAGGGGTTCCCTTTACAACAATGCTGCTGGCTCCCGTAGCCTTCGCGCTGAGAGAATTTCCAACAGCAACGTGAAGATCAGATGCTCCAGTAGCACTGAGTTCTGCATCCGTTACGCGCAAAGCAGTCCCTTTGAACGAACTGGCACCCGTGCACGTGATCACCGCCTTTTTTATCGTTCCTGACGGCTGCATGTCGGATGCACCGGATAGCCGAACATCCAGTGATTCACAATCCAATTTTCCAGAAAAATCGCTAGCTCCTGAAAAATCTATCCGCAAAGTATGAGCATGCAGCACATCCACCACAATAATATCAGCAGCACCTGAAGCTTTGACCCGATCCAACGTTGGAGCGGTAATGTACACTCGATACTCCTGGTTGTTCCAATCCCATACCATTCCACTTTCCAGCGAAATGATTAAGGTGCCGTCGGAAAGAGTTGTTCGAATGCGATCCCGGGCTGCATCACTGTTTGCACTCACGGCCACGTGCATTTCGCGATCTTCTGAATAATATACGTTGATAGGACCCCTTACTTCTATCGAGCGAAAATAGCCCGGATCCCTCAGAACAGTATGCTTGTCATTGAAGATAATTTTTTCTTGTCCTGCCAATTGCAGGAATAACAAAATGAATGGGACAACGAACCAATTTTTCATGCGTTGATTTTGAATATACTTGATACGTTGGAATGACCATTAAGTTACACTGCTGTGAATAAACTCCTGCTGAACTAAATCATTTTTTATTAATTTTGTGCTGTTCCGGGGTGCCGCAGTGCAGAACTGCAGCTGAGATCAAACCCGTAGAACCTGATCAGGATAATGCCTGCGCAGGGAAGGACGAATCCCCCATTCCATCCTTTCCTGTTTTTGTCACCTGACTGATTGTACCCGATCGGACAAAACAAAAACAGTATGAAAAAGCATTGGCTCAGTTGCTCGTTTTTTTTATTCGCTCTCTTCACACACGGACAACCCGTCGGCAAACCTGATACCCTGCGTCCAAAAGATTCATCGATTTTAAAATGGATGGAGCCCATTGAGATAAAAGCCGTTCGGGCAGAACGCTCCTATCCGTTTACTACGAGTTATATTTCAAAACAAAACATACAAAAAAATAACCTGGGACAAGACATCCCCATGCTGCTGAGCCAACTCCCAGGAGCAGTCGCCAACTCGGATGCAGGCAACGGCATTGGGTATACCGGCATCCGAATACGGGGTACCGATGCAAGCAGAATAAATTTCACCTTGAACGGCATTGCCTATAACGATGCGGAATCACAGGGAGTTTTTCTGGTCAATCTGCCTGATTTCTTATCGAGTGTAAGCGATATTCAAATACAGCGGGGTGTTGGAACCAGCTCCAATGGTCCCGGTGCATTTGGAGCGACCATCAACCTGTTCACCAATGACGTGCTCGATACAGCATATGCACAGCTCTCCAGCAGTATAGGCTCATTTCGTTCCCTGAAGAACACCATCAAATTTGGTACTGGTCTCATCAACAATCGTTTTACCGTAGATGGAAGACTCTCCCGTATTCAAAGCGATGGATACATTGATCGGGCTAAGAGCCGACTTCAATCTTTTTACCTTTCTGCTGCCAGCATCAAGCAAAACTCCTCGTTGCGGTTCAATGCATTCTCAGGGGATGAAACTACTTATCAAGCCTGGTATGGCGTTTCAGAGGAACAACTCAACACCAACCGACGCTTCAATGCAGCAGGCACTGAGAAACCAGGAGACCCTTATGAAAATGAAACGGACAACTATACCCAAACCCATTACCAACTTTTTTACAATAAACGCATATCCTCCACGTGGAATTTCAATACTGCTGTTTTTGCAACAACGGGTGAAGGATATTATGAACAGTACAAAGCCGATCAAGCGTATTCCAATTATGGATTACCCAACCCTCGCATCAATGGATTGAGCATTGAAACCACCGACCTGATTCGGCAGCTATGGCTGGACAATCTCTATAAAGGAATAAACCTCAACCTTCAACATCGTTCCAATAAACGAGAAGTGATGCTGGGCGGAGGCATGAGTGAATACGATGGACAGCACTTTGGAAAAATTATTTGGTCCAAGACAGGTATCCTTAAAGATTATAAATGGTACGACCTGGATGCCAGCAAAAACGAACAGCACCTGTTTTTAAAATGGCTTGAAAAAAAAGGTGACCTCAACGTATTTGGTGACCTGCAACTCAGAAATATGAGCTATGCACTCGATGGATTCAGGAACAATCCTACTCTTACCATTGATCAGCAATGGCTCTTCATCAACCCCAAATGGGGGGTACGCTATACACAGGGAAGAACGACAGCCTTTCTTTCGTATGCAGTGGCAAACAAAGAACCCAATCGCGATGATTTTGAAGCAGGAGCTACGCAAACCCCCAAAGCAGAGCGGCTCTCCGATTGGGAACTGGGTATAGAACACAGCACCACTGCTTTGCGAATCAATGCCACATTATATTATATGCGCTACCGCGATCAGCTTGTCCTCACCGGAAAAATAAATGACGTTGGCGCATACACCCGAACCAATGTCTCCAATAGCTTCCGCACTGGCCTGGAAGTAGAAGTTACATGGACTCCAACCTCCCGCTGGTCCCTGTACCACAACTTTACCATCAGCAGAAATCGAATCATCGACCATACGGAGTATTGGGATGATTACGATGCCGGAGGTCAACAATCACTTTTGGTCGCCACTGCACCGCTAGCCTTTTCTCCTTCAATCACAGCTGCCTCTACCCTCGTGTATCGACCCTGGACATTGGCAGAGATTAAATTGGTTACCCGATACACAGGTAGACAATTCATGGACAATACCGGGAGAATGGACAGAAGCCTCAACCCTTTTCTGGTTCAAGACCTTCAATGGAATCAAACCGTTCGACTGGGAAAAATAAAATCAGTGGATGCAATAATTCAGATCAACAACCTGTGGAATGCATTGTATGCGCCAAATGGATACACCTACAGCTATCGCTACAATGGTGAATTGGTTCGAAATAATTTTTACTACCCGATGGCCATCAGAAATGTGATGGCTGGAATCACGATCAACCTATAGTCCTTTTTACCATTCTGCATTAAACACATATTTTCATCAACAAATACATAACCAACCCCTGCATTGTTGATTAAGTTGCATTTCTCAATCAACGGCATGAAATCAGTTGTCACCAGCCTATTATTCGCGAGTGTAATCATTTCATGTTCTGTATCCAATCGAATTACCTATTCCTGGACCAACAAAGCTTTCAAGTCCAGCACACCGTACACCAGTATTTTTCTTGCAGCACTGGTATCCGGTCCTCACATGCGAACACATCTGGAAGAAGACATGTGGAAGTCGGCCCGATCCAATGGGTTCAATGCGCATCGGAGTTGGGATTATTTTCCCCCATCGTTCAGCAGACCCAACCCTCCTGAAAAAGACTCCATGATGGTGAAAGTGAAAAATCTTGGGTGCAATTTGATCTTCACCATAAACCTGATTGATAAAGTAAGTAAACCCGCTATGTTCCCGGAAGGAAACTTGTTTGATGCAGACACCGAAACTCTCCTATGGTCTGTTCAAACAAAAACAACCAATCCATCCAGCATAGAAACCTTTAGCACTGGACTCATTGACAGCATGCTGAGAAAAGCGCTGGAAGACTTAGCGGGCTTGCGCAATAACTAAAAGGCTTCTTTCCACGCCAACATTCCGCCCACGACATTGACCGTGTTGGTGAATCCAAGAGATTCCAGCAACAAGGCAGCCTGACCACTCCGGTTTCCGCTTCGACAATAGAGAATCACTTCCTCGCCTTTCAAATGGTCAATTGAGGCCGTTTCCCCCACACGTATTTCCCCAAGGGGCAATAGGACTCCGCCGATATTGAAATCATCGTGTTCAAAGGATTCTCGAACATCAACCAAATGGAGTTGTTCTCCAGACTGGATGCGGTTGTGCAATTCGGTAACACTTATTGTTTTCATGATGCAAAAATAAAGAATTCACCGATCTATACCTGATCAGCGAATCAGGACAGTATCTTGTCGATTCTCAGGCTTCACAGTACTGATCCTGAGATCCATTAATTGCCCCGGTCGTATAGTATTGGTCTGCTGTGCCTCATCGAATGGCAGTGGATTTTGCCAATACACAAACCCAAGTGAAGTATCCACCAGTCCTTCATCCAGTAAAATAACACCAGGAGTTATGCCATTTAATTCCATTACCAGTTTTGCTTCCAGATAAGTCAATCCAAATAAATCAGGAACGGGCAAGGGTGTACCGCCTAGACCCGATCCGATGAGTAAATCTATGACCGAGCCCATCCGGATCGGCGCACCGGGCTTAACCAGGATACCGTTGAAGATCTGGTCCTTTACCGCATTTTTAGCCAAGTCCGGAATAAAGGTGGTATCCCCCATTTTTAGTCCCAACGATCGCAACTCCAGCAGCGCATTGCGGAAACTCATGCCAATGAGGTTGGGCATTTCAATTGTAGGAGGAATCATACAATTGACAGTCAAATAGATAACTCGATTTACCTTTATTGTTGCTTCAGGTTCGGGAAATTGCTTGATGACAACAAGACCTGGTAGACTGTCGACATAAATTGAATCCTGTATGATGACCTCAAACCCTTTTTCTTCCAGTTCAGTTTTTGTCTCCAGGTAATTTCTGCCTTTTACCTCTGGAACCGTTAGGTATTCCCCATGGTTGGTAATCAGGTTGAGCATCAGCAAAAAGACTGCAACCGCAAAAAAAGAAATCAGAATCCCGGCCAGTATATTTTGCCAAAGCGGACGTTTGGTGATGAATGCAACATTCATATCAGGCTTTCTTTTTGAAAGAGAGCGCTTCTTCGATGAGGAGTGTATAAAATGCTCCAATCTGCATGCCAGCAGCAGCTACTTGTTGTGGAATGATACTGGCTGCTGTCTGTCCAGGAATGGTATTGATCTCCAGCAAGAAGGGTGCTTGCTCTTGCTCATTGTAAATAAAATCCATACGCACGACACCACGGCAATTGAATACATCATAAATCCCTTTTGCAGCAGATCTGATCTTTTCTGCCATTTCATCGGAACAAACTGCGGGGGTGACTTCACTGGATTTACCTTGGTATTTTGCCTCAAAATCAAAAAAGTCATTTTCGGACATGACTTCCGTAAACGGCAAGGTAACCGCCACTCCATTTGAGCGATAGACCCCTATGGTAAATTCCCTTCCCTGAATGGCTTCTTCGACTAAAATCTGATCATCTTCCCGAAATGCAGTTTCGATGGCTGCCTCTAATGCTTCAGGCTGGTGGACTTTGCTCATACCAATGCTGGAGCCCCCGTTGTTGGGCTTTACAAATACAGGCAACCTCAATCCCAGCCGGTCCACATCCTGTTTCCGATACGAATGCTTGAAGAGGTGGGCGGATCGGGCAACATGGTACCCGGAAGCTCCAGCCACTGCCACAGTGTAGCGCTTGTTGAACGTGATGGCGGAACTTGTTACGTCACAGGAAGTATAGGGCAACCCCATCATATCCAGGTATCCCTGCAGCTTACCGTCCTCACCCGGGGTCCCGTGAATTCCAATGAATACGGCATCGAATGTTATGCGGTGATCATTGATGAGTAAAGAAAAATCGTGCTTGTCAACCGGAATCTGATCACCGGATGCCGTTGGATGAAACCAGGCTTCAGGAGTTATATCTATTCGGTAAACCTCGTATCGATCCCGATCGATGAATTTTTCGATATTGATGGCACTCTTATACGAAATCACACATTCGGAGGAATATCCGCCTGTGACAAATGCAATGATCGGTTTTGACATTGAATCAAAGATGTAAACGGCCCTTTTTACTCAATAATTCTTCTACCGTTTCACGGTATTGCTCATCTGGCACACAGCAATCAACGGGACAAACCGCTGCACACTGTGGCTCCTCGTGAAAGCCCTGGCATTCGGTACACTTATTTGGAGTAATATAATATGTATCGTTACTGATTGGATTATTCTTGGAATCAGCATCCACAACTGAACCATCCATGAGGGAAAAAGATCCCTTTACAGAAGTCCCCTCTGACACAGCCCATTCCACTCCGCCTTCATAAATTGCATTATTGGGACATTCTGGTTCACACGCTCCACAATTGATGCACTCATCCGTAATCTTGATTGCCATATTGATCAAATTTTTTTTGGTTAGAAATGGATTTAATTTTGCAATCCTGTATTCGTAAAGATACTTCATCGTCACTAATTTGTAAAAATGAATTTTGAACAACGAATTGACTTTCTGTACGCAATGGGGCAGTACCTGTTAAGAGATAGCCCATCGTATCAGACTGCCAGAAATAAAGCATATGCACTGAATAAGTGGTTTCTGCCGGAATTTGTTTTCCAGGCCGGTTCTGCCATTGCGCATCGGATGCTTCAGCCTGCTGAATTGATCCATGCTGCAGAAGAGTATGCCATCCATGGTGAACGGCGGCAGCGCAAAACCGTTGGAATCGTTATGGCTGGAAATATCCCCTGGGTTGGACTTCAGGACCTGATTTGTGTATTTCTCAGTGGACATAAAGCCATCATCAAACCCTCATCTAAAGATGGCGATCTCATTCGTCACTTGATTAGCGTATTGCAGCATGAACACCCCCCCGCAACGGAATACTTTGCGTTTGAAGAGCGATTAACGGGTTGCGATGCATTTCTGGCTACAGGCAGCGATAATACCGCCCGTCATTTTGAATATTATTTTCGCAATCATCCGCACCTCATCCGAAAAAATCGCACGTCCATTGCCCTGCTCGAAGGAGATGAAACGGCCGATGAACTGAGCGCCCTGGCAGACGACATACAACTTTACTTCGGTTTGGGATGTAGAAATGTGACGCAGGTCATTGTCCCCCTTGGCTATGATTTTCAACCCCTCTTACTCGCTTTAAAAAAATACGACTACTACAAAGACCACGATAAATACAGAAACAACTATGATTTTCGCCTGACACTGGCTATTTTAAATAAGCAATATTATATGTCCAACGACTCCATCCTGTTGATCGAAGACGCAAACCCTTTCTCCCCCATCTCGCAACTCAACTATCGGTTTTATGCGGACAAAAACAGGATCAGTGAAATGATGGACGCTAACACGATCCAGTGCTGTGTAGGCAGGGGTCACCTTCCATTTGGAGTATCACAATCCCCTCACCTGAGGGATTTCCCTGACGGACTGGACATCCTCAGGTTTCTCAGCCAGCTGAGCGAAACAGGATAATTCGCCAGACTGGAATAGCTATTCCGTCTAAGAAATTGTTAAATAGGCTGACAGGTAGACTGAAATTCGGTCAGGTTTACTTATTTGCATCCATCAGGCACGGAATTTGTCCTGATTTCATCAAATACTCAAGACCATGAACATGAAACAAACATTAACTGTTGTGCTGATCAGTGCGGTGACTTCTACCGCTGCTATGTTTGCTTATGATTCATTTATGCGCAAACCAGCACCCATTCAGGAACTCAATGGAAAGCTCCCTTCAAGCTATGCAGGATTTTATGACAGCAACGGCAGAGTCCCTGGACAACCCATCGATTTTATGCCCGCCTCACAGGCAGGCGTACCGGCAGTGGTTCACATCACGACCACAATAGGAAGTGGTCAGGCCAGCAATAATTTACCCAAGAACAGAAGAAGTCCCTTCAGCGACTTCTTTGGCGAAGATTTCTTTGAGGATTTTTTTGGTGGACCGCAAATGCGAAGCGTCCCTCAACGAGCCAGTGGATCAGGAGTGATCATCAGTGAAGATGGATTCATCGTGACCAATAACCATGTCATCGAAGAAGCAAGCGAAATCAATGTTACCCTCAACAATAAAAAACAGTACAAGGCCAAACTCATTGGCGCTGATCCAAGCAGTGATTTGGCGCTGATCAAGATCGAAGAAAAAGGCCTGAACTTTTTGTTGTACGGAAACTCCGATAACGTGAAAGTCGGACAGTGGGTATTAGCCGTTGGGTATCCGCTGAATCTTGAAACTACAGTTACCGCGGGCATTGTGAGTGCAAAAGCCAGAACCCTGGGATTGAATCAGCGTAAAAGCACCAGTCCCATTGAATCCTTCATCCAAACCGATGCTGCCGTCAACCAGGGCAATTCGGGTGGAGCCTTGATCAACACGACAGGCGAATTGGTCGGGATTGTATCGGCGATCGCCTCGCCTACCGGAGCATACGCAGGGTATTCCTATGCCATACCGGTCAACATCGTTAAAAAAATCATCAATGATTTGTTGCAGTACGGTACCGTGCAGCGCGCGTATTTAGGCATTACCTATTTACCCGAAAATGCTCCTGAAAGCGAAAAAGGCAAACTGAATTTCAAAGAAGGGCAAGGCGTGCTGGTGATGGACGTTGCAAAAGATGGCGCGATGTCCGCGACGGGAATTCAGACAGGTGATTATATTTCAAAAATCAACGGTGTGAAAGTGACCAATGGCAGTGAAATGGTGGAGCAAGTAGCGGGGTATAAGCCTGGCGATAAAATCACGGTTCACTACATCAGGGGTGAGAAAGAATATACAACGACCATTACCTTAAAAAACAAGTCCGGCAGCTATGAAATTGTTCGCAATGCCGTTTCAGATAAACTAGGCGCTACCCTACAACCCCTGGACGCAAAAAAAGCAAAGGAGTACAGCGTTAAAGGCGGGGTTGTGGTGACTAAAATCTCAACTGGACTGATTGATGAGCAAACGCGCATGAGAGATGGATTTGTTGTCTTAAAAGTAAACGGCACAGAAGTCAGTACGATCGATCAATTCAACGCTGCCATTGCCAAATCCCCCAAGCGGGTCTTGTTTGAAGGATTTTACCCTGGTTACGAAGGCGTTTATCAATACCCCATTGAGATCAATGAATAACTGGAATTGCTCTCTATAATAAAGGCAGGTATCTACCTGCCTTTATTGTTTGATCCAGATTCGATACGACCAAGGCTCCATTGAAGAATAGATGAACCGACTCACCGATTCAATCTTTTTTCCACTGAATAATTCCTTTACGCCAGTGGAACATTCGCCCAACTCGATTTCTACTTCGGGAAGGAGATGGTATGAAAAATTGATGGCAATAAATGCTGCCTCTCCCCCATGGATCCTGGCAAAACTCAGTACATGGTGTTCAACGCTGTTGGGGATGATCGTGCAACTATTCGTTTCCCAAGAGGTGGAGAATCCGGGATGCGATGCGCGCAATTGAAACAGTACGCTATAAAACCCGTGCAGAGCTGTTCCATGTGACCACTCCACGTGATCTTTATCAAAAAAAGCGAGACGTTTGTGATTGGGAATTTCTTGTCCACTGTAGAGCAACGGAACTCCATTCCAGGTTGCAGAAAAAACCGCAAGGGGCAATGCCATTTCAGCATACTTTTCATACTCCGTTCCGTTCCATGAATTTTCATCATGATTGCTGGTGAACCACGCTCCCATAGCGCCGGCAGGGAGTCCATCCTTATACGATTGGAGCTGCTCCCGCAAGGGATAAATGTTGAATGCCCCATCGGATTTAAATATACGGGTAGCATTCATCCATCTCCAGGTATAGGCAGCATCGAATACCTCCATGTAGGCAGAATTATCCAGGGGATCCAGCTCTGCCAGCCAAAAGAGGTGCTTGATCGATTCAAGACAGGTGCGCGCTTCGTACCAAAAATCCGCTGGGGTCAGCATGGCCATATCGCACCGGAATCCATCGATGTCGCACTCTTCAACCCAAAACTGCATGGCATCGATCATTTCTTTTCGTAGACCACGGTGTTCATAATCCAGATCAATAACATCCTCCCATCCGTGCTTATCGTAAAACTCCCCGGCTTCATTCCGCGTGTAGAAATCAGGATGCTGAAGGGTCCACTCATGATCGCATCCGGTATGATTGGCTACCCAATCCAAGATGACCTTGAATCCTAATTGATGTGCCTCCGCTACCAGATCTTTGAATTCGGTAAACGTTCCAAATTCAGGATTGATGCGCCGGTAACTGCTACAAGCATAGTAGCTCCCCAATGACCCCTTTCTTCCTTTCTCCGAGATGTGTGTTATGGGCATGAACCAGAGTGTTTCAATCCCCATGTCTCTTAATCGGGGCAAATGTTCCCTGAATGCAGCGAAATTCCCTTCTTCCGTGTACTGCCGAAGGTTGACTTCATAAATGGTGGTATTCCTGCACCATTCCACAGGCACAAACTGCTTGCTCATCTCCAGCAAGATAGTTAAAACTGGAATCTGTAATTTTGTCGACCACCATGAAGCAGTTCACCATTCCGTCTGTATACAGGAGTCCCTTGATTGCCGCCATTAAAAATAAGCGCAAGGAAGCCGACAGGCTCAAAAAAGATTTTAGTCCTACCCGCCTGAATTTTGGACCCGTAGAAATTATTCTCGCCCGCCATTTTGGTTTCTGTTACGGAGTAGAAAATGCGATTGAAATTGCATTTGATACAATAGAAAAAAATAAAGACAAACGAATTTTTCTGCTCAGTGAAATGATTCACAATCCATTTGTAAACGAAGACCTGTTATCCAAAGGAGTTCGCTTTCTGATGGATACCAAAGGCAAAACACTGATACCGTTCAGTGAACTGACGAGAGACGATGTTGTCATCATACCCGCATTTGGGACCACCTTGGACATTGAAAATGAACTCCGTGCCATCGGAATCCAGATTGAGCAGTACAATACCACCTGTCCGTTTGTTGAAAAAGTATGGAACCGTTCGGAACAGATTGCCAAAAAAGGCTATAGCATAGTGGTGCACGGTAAACCTTCACACGAAGAGACCCGTGCTACGTTTTCACACAGCGACGAACATGCCCCCACGCTGGTGATCAACGATATGGCAGAAGCCATTGTATTAGGAGAATTTGTATTAGGTAAAAGAGAAGCGCATACGTTTCCAGATGTTTTCAATGGCAGGTACAGCGAGGGATTTGACTGCACACGCGATCTGGTTCGCTTTGGCGTGGTCAATCAAACCACCATGCTGGCCAGCGATACGCAATCCATTGCCGATTACCTGCGTACCGTCCTCATGGAAAAATATGGATTGAACGAATCCACCGCCTCTTCACATTTTGCGGATACGCGTGATACGCTGTGCTATGCAACAAACGATAATCAAACGGCGGTTTTGAGCCTGATGAAAGAACAGGCAGATTTGGCCATTGTGATGGGCGGAAGAAAAAGCAGCAACAGCTCACACTTGGTGGAATTGCTGGAGCAACAATTCCCGACTTATTTTATAGAGTCGCATACCGATATCCCCTCGTGGCAATTGATTCAGGGATTCAATTGGAGAACACACGAGCCCTACGAACGGGTTGATTTTCTTCCAACGAACACGCCTGTTCGCATTGCGATGACCAGTGGCGCTTCGTGCCCAGATGCCGTTGTTGAAGCGACCATTGAACGACTGGTTTCCTTTTTTCCCGGCGCGCGAACACTGCGTTCCATTCAATCGGAATGGGAATAACGATTGAATAATTCGTCATCCATCTATTGGGATATTTTTTCCAATGCCCAGTTCAGAGCCGTCTCAAATTGTTCTTCGGGAGTCATGTGTGAATTATCCAGCACACGCGCGTCATCGGGCTGACGAAGCGGTGATATTTCCCGATGGGAATCCTGATGGTCGCGATCCATTAAATTGGCACGAACTGCTTCCCGGGTAATAGCAGGATTTTTTTGTGCTAGTTCGCGGAAGCGGCGATCCACCCGCATATCCACATCTGCCGTCATGAAGATCTTGAGTTCGGCAGCGGGAAACACTACCGTACCGATGTCCCGACCATCCATGACGATTCCTTTTTGAGCGCCAATGCGCTGCTGCTGGCGAACAGCAAACTCCCGCACTTCCTTGATGGCGGCGACTTCACTGACCTTTTGTGCCACTGACATTTCACGGATATAGGGCTCCACCCATTCGCCGTTCATCCAGATTTCATTGTTTCCTGATTCAGGGTTCAAATGAAAGTCAAGCTCGATCGACTCCATGGCCTTTTTCACCTGTTCGCGGTCATTCAATGCGATATTGTTTCTCAAGAAATACAAGGTGATGGCCCGGTACATGGCACCAGAATCAATGAAGATGTAGTTGAGGCGCTTGGCCAATTGACGCGCCATGGTGCTTTTACCACAAGAGGACCATCCGTCGACTGTAATGATAATCTTTGACATACTTTACGCTGCGCTGCAAAACTGATGCATCCTGAGAGAATAGCAAAATATATACCTTTGCAACCATGTTAAAGATCGGGATTTTCGGCGTAGGCCATCTTGGAAAGTTTCACGTCCAGAACTGGAAGGCACTGGAAAGCGTTGAGTTGGTCGGCTTTCACGATCCAGATGACAGCGCAGCAGCGCATGCAGCTCAAGAGTATGGTTTAACCCGGTTTTCCAGCAGGGATGCACTCATCGATGCATCGGACGCAATTGATGTAGTCACCCCAACGCAGTTTCATTTCCCAATTTGTGAAGCAGCACTTCGAAAAAGCAAGCATGTATTCGTGGAGAAGCCATTGGCCCATTCTATGGAAGAAGCTGCCCAATTAATAAAACTGGTGGGTGAGGCAAAAGTCAAATTCCAGGTCGGGCATGTAGAGCGATTCAATCCTGCTTTTCTTGCCCTTCAGGGAAAACAACTGGAGCCCATGTTCATCGAAGTGCACCGGTTAGCACAATTCAATCCACGGGGCACAGAAGTCAGCGTGATTCTGGACCTGATGATTCACGATATCGACATCATTCTGCACATTGTAAAGAGTTCCATTAAAAATATTCATGCCAGTGGCGTTTCCGTGCTGACCGACACCCCGGACATTGCAAACGTTCGGATAGAATTTCAAAACGGATGCGTCGCCAATCTGACTTCTTCGCGCATTTCGATGAAGAAAATGAGGAAGATTCGACTCTTTCAAAAAGACGCCTATATCGGGATGGATCTACTGGAGAAAAAGACAGAACTCATCAAATTAAAAGCCCAAGATGATGAGCATTTGTTCAGTTTTGATATCGATACGCAGCACGGTGCAAAGACGATCGCGGTAGAATATCCGGAAATTATTCAAGAGAATGCGATTCGAACAGAATTAAAAGCGTTTCGGGATGCAATTCTCCTCAACACGCCAACTGTGGTATCGGAACACGACGGATTGGCCGCTATGGAAGTCGCTCACCACATCCTTGAAAAAATTGGATCAACCAGTATTCGAACTGCCGGGCACTAATCAACGGAATTTTGCAGCATGCACGTTGCTACGATAAGATCTTCCGGAAACGTGATTTTGATATTGCGGTGTTCTCCTTCGACAAGAGATACTTCATGTCCAGCTGCTTCAACAACACTGGCTTCATCCGTGAATGCTTGTCGGTACGGCTGATGGAATGCAGCACGCAAGGTCGCGGAAGAAAATACCTGAGGCGTTTGCACGCTATACATCCCCTCGCGGGAAACAACTTCGGATCGGTTGTCGACCACTTTGCGCATGCTGTCGCGCACCGCTACAACCGGAATCGCGGTACCCTGCTGAATCGCGTGTGCTACACATCGTTGAATCAGTTGCGGCGAGACCAGGCAACGGACTGCATCGTGCACCAGAATCAACGAAGGATGGTCGCATTGAAAGATTCCGTTTTTTACGGATTCAAATCGGGTTGTTCCTCCCTCTGTTAATGCGACTGCATGCAGGAGATCGTGTTCGCGAAGCATTTCCGTTGCCAGTTCCTGATGCGATGGAGGCAGGACTACCCGAATGGTAGCCTCCGGCAAAGCAGAACGAAAAGCAGCAATCGTCCGTATCAATATGGGAGTACCGGATAGGGAGAGGAATTGCTTGGGCAATTCGTTACCCATTCGTGTTCCAGATCCTCCGGCTACTATGACAACCGACAGGTGCATTCAGGACCGATTGGTTTTGAGTGCAAAGAAATAGAGGGGTATTCCCAAGAGGGTGATGATCAGTCCCGGCCATGTGTATTCGGGTTTGAATACAATTAAGAGTCCACAGAAGGTTAGTCCCATGGCGATGTACACCAAGGGCAACAGAGGATATCCAAAGGCTTTATAGGGACGTTCCACATCTGGTCGTTTGCGCCGCAGGATAAAGATGCCGATGATGGTCAATACATAGAAGATCACTACTACAAAGGAGACCATGTCCAGGAGCTGTCCGTATTTTCCACTCAAGCACAATATTGAACCAACAACGGCCTGGCTCCACAACGCCCATTGCGGAACAGCATTTTGATTCAGCACGCCTGCCTTTTTAAAAAATAATCCGTCCTGCGCCATCGTATAATACACGCGTGCTCCGGCCAAGACCAACCCATTCAGGCAGCCAAAGGTGGAGACCATGATCAGGATCGCGATAATGGATCGCCCGGCAGCACCAAAAATGATGCTGGCTGCAGCAACGGCCAACCGGTCTTCTTCCGGCTGAGCGATTTTATCAAAAGGAATGACATAGAGATACATGAGGTTGGTAGCAACATAGATAAGGGTTACCAACAATGTTCCCAAAAATAAACTCAGTCCGATGTTCCGTTTAGGATTTTTGATTTCACCTGCAATGAAGGTGACATTGTTCCAGGCATCGCTGCTGAATATGGAGCCTGTCATGGATGCAGCAATTGCGCCGAGCAGTGTAATCCCTCCAATGGCATTCCAGGTAATGTTACCGTTTGCATCAATGATAGCCGATTGGGAAATGAAGCCTTTCGACCAATTATCGCTCCAGTGATTCAGGTCGACAAATAAAAATCCACACACAATAAGTCCAAAGAGCGCCAACAGTTTTGAAACCGTGAACGTGGTTTGAATCAGCTTCCCTTCCCGAATACCCTTGGTATTGATGTAGGTCAGGAGGATGACTAAAAAAATGGCCAAGAGTTGAGCGGGATAGATTTTTACAAATCCCAGGTTAAGCAGCGCGTTTTCATCCACCATATTGAGTGATGGAATAAAATAGCCGGCAAACTTAGCAAATGCCACTCCTACTGCAGCGATGGTACCGGTCTGTATGACCGAGAAGAAACTCCACCCGTACAGGAAGCCGATCAGGGGATTGTACGCCTCTTTCAGGTAGACGTATTGTCCACCGGCTTTGGGAAACATTCCGCTCAATTCCCCATAGCTCAACGCTGCGCTGAGGGTCATGAATCCGGTAATGGCCCATACGGCAATCAGCCATCCGGGGCTGCCTACATGGCGAACAATATCTGCACTCACAATGAAAATGCCGGAACCGATCATGGATCCTGCAACGATCATGGTGGCATCCAGCAATCCAAGGCTGGGCTTAAACGCTTGTTGATCTGACATACTGTGACATTAAATAAAAAATCCCGGTAGTTTACCGGGATTTAAATTAAGCATTTCAACGGGTATTTTACTTTCCCTTTTTGGATTTGTTGTACGAAGCATTGAGTCCCGCTACCACCTCATCGGTGATGTTGGTTGCACTATCCTTGTAAAACAGCATGCTCAGGGAAGCAGAATACGAAAAGATATAGGTATATCCTTTTGTTGTGTTGTATTCCTTCAGAAATTCATTAATGGTGGAACGGAGTTCGTTAAGGGTATTCTCACCTTCTTCCGCGATTTGTCCCTCCAGCACTCGCTTTTGCTCTTCCAGGTTCTGCATTTTGGTTTGATAGGAACGCTGAAAATTTTCAAACTCGGCTTGTGTTATCGATTCTCCGCGCTTTGCAAATGCAATGCGTTCGTTTTCGATTTTTTGGAAGGCAGCATTGAGGTTGCGGTCAGCATCCTCTTTCTTTTTTTCAAAGAGATCCATTTTCTCTTTGTAAAGAAGATAGTTCTCCTGTACCGAGTCGAGGTCGACATAGCCCAGCTTAACTGCGTGCGGCGCAGCAGGACTTGCAGAAGAAGACGGAGCGGCTGCGCCTGGACGCAGCTGAAGAAAGAGTGCTACAGCAATGCCGGCTGCAAGGATGATGTTGATTGCTTTTTGGTTCATACGTGGAGTTTAAATGGATTATTCCTCCTCGTCAAAGCTCATCACCTCGCGCGTCGTCTGCAGGAGTTCATATTCTTCTTTGCTTCCAACGATCAGGTTCTCGTAGTCACGGAGGCCTGTTCCAGCGGGGATGTGGTGGCCGGTGATGACATTTTCCTTCAAACCGAGCATATCGTCGGATTTACCCTGGATCGCTGCGGATGAAAGCACCTTGGTTGTTTCCTGGAATGAAGCTGCTGAAATCCAGCTCTGTGTTCCAAGTGAAGCCTTGGTGATACCCAAGAGTACAGGATGTGATGTCGCAGGATGTGCGTCCCTGAATTCAATGAGTTTTTTATCGGCTCTGCGCAATACAGAATTTTCTTCACGGATTTCACGGAGGCTTGCTATCTGTCCTGTTTTCAATGTTTCTGAGTCGCCATGATCCATGACCACTTTCTTATCATATATCCAATCGTTCTCGATGTTGAAGTCATAACGATCTTCCAGGTCACCTTCCAGGAAGCGGGTATCTCCCGGATCCAGAATTTCCACCTTGCGCATCATTTGTCGAACGATCACTTCAATGTGCTTGTCGTTGATCTTCACCCCTTGCAAGCGGTACACTTCCTGAATTTCGTTCACTACATATTCCTGAACGGCAAATGGACCCTTGATCGAAAGAATATCACCAGGCGCTACTTGTCCGTCGGAAAGCGGAGTACCGGCCTTCATAAAATCACCATCCTGTACAAGGATCTGACGGGTCAGCGTAACGAGGTATTTTTTGATCACTCCGTCTTTGGCTTCAACACTGATCTCCCGGTTACCGCGCTTGATGGCGCCAAAACTCACCACACCATCGATTTCGGATACGACAGCTGGATTGCCTGGATTACGGGCCTCAAAGAGTTCGGTTACCCTTGGCAGACCACCGGTAATATCACGAAGCTTACCCAAAATACGTGGAATCTTCACCAGCACCTGGCCAGCATTGGCGTCATCGCCCTCCTCTACTACAATATGTGAACCGACCGGCAGGTTGTAGGTCTTTTCATCTTTTGAACTTTTGATCTTGACCGAAGGAATCTTGGTTTTATCCTTGGATTCAATCACCACTTTCTCTCTGTGGCCTGTTTGTTCATCGGCCTCTTCGCGGTAGGTTACGCCATCGATGACATTTTCAAAGGCCACTTTACCGGCGATCTCTGCCACAATAACATTGTTGAACGGATCCCAACTGCAGATGACATCTCCTTTTGCAACTTTCTTTCCTTCTGCCACTGCCAAAATAGAACCGTAAGGAACGTTATTGGTGATGAGTACTCGATCGTTCTTGAGGTCCATGATGCGCATCTCGGCTGTTCGTCCGATTACAACTTCCACATCTTTTCTTTCACTGTTCTTTGCTTTAACCGTACGCAATCCATCAAACTGCACCGTGCCGTCAAATTTGGCAACCAAATGCGATTCTACGGATGCAGAACCGGCTACACCACCTACGTGGAAGGTACGCAGGGTCAACTGGGTACCCGGCTCACCAATGGATTGAGCGGCAATGATGCCGACTGCATCTCCTCTCTGGGCGATGTTTCCAGTTGCCAGATTCACGCCATAGCACTTCACACAACAGCCTCGCTTGCTTTCGCAGGTGAGAACCGAGCGTATCTCGATGGTTTCAATGCCTGAATCCTCGATCTTTTTCGCGGTGTCTTCATCGATGTGCTGACCTGCGCTCACCAATAAAGTATCGGTTTGCGGGTCGTATACATCATGGAGAGAGGTACGTCCCAGTATGCGATCGAACAATGGCTCTACAATGTCTTCGTTGTCCTTCAACGCGCTGGTGGCAATTCCCCGGAGGGTACCGCAATCTTCTTCAGCGATGATGACATCCTGTGCAACGTCAACCAAACGACGGGTCAGATACCCTGCGTCCGCTGTTTTGAGTGCCGTATCGGCAAGACCTTTTCGTGCACCGTGTGTAGAGATGAAGTATTCCAATACGCTAAGACCTTCTTTAAAGTTGGAAAGGATGGGGTTCTCAATGATCTCAGAACCGGTAGAACCACTCTTCCTGGGCTTTGCCATCAGACCCCGGAGGCCGGCCAGCTGTTTTACCTGCTGCTTGCTTCCCCTTGCGCCAGAGTCCAACATCATGTACACTGAATTGAATCCTTGCTTATCGCTGGCCATTGCACGGATGAGAGTTTCCGTGATCTTGGTGTCCACGCGCGACCAGATATCGATGATTTGGTTGTAGCGTTCATTGTTGGTGATCAATCCCATATTGTAGTTCTCCCACACTTCATCCACTTCTCCAGTTGCCTGCTCAAGCATTTCCTCACGTGGAATATCGAGCACCAGATCCTGAATGTTGAACGAGAGACCTCCCTTGAATGCCATACGGAATCCAAGTTCTTTGATTGCGTCCAGGAATTTAGCCGTGGTCGGAACGTTGGTGATCTTGATGATTTGACCAATGATCTCGCGCAAACTTTTCTTGGTGAGCAGTGCATTCACATATCCTACTTCAGCAGGAACGGCCTGGTTGAAGAGAATACGACCAACTGTTGTTTCAATGAGCTTGTTTTCGAGCTCGCCCACTTCAGTTCTGACATTTACCTTGATTTTCACAAAAGCGTGCAAATCGACCTTCCCTTCATTGTAAGCGATGATGGCTTCTTCAGCGCTGTAAAACTTCATGCCTTCACCTTTTACAGGATCATTGGTCAGGTTGCGCTTTCCTTTGGTAATATAGTACAGACCCAAGACCATGTCCTGTGAAGGAAGGGTAATGGGTGTTCCATTTTGTGGGTTCAAGATATTATGAGAGGCCAGCATTAGCAATTGTGCTTCCAAAATAGCGCCATGGCCCAGGGGCACGTGTACCGCCATCTGGTCGCCGTCGAAGTCGGCGTTGAAGGCAGAACAGACCAGAGGATGCAGCTGAATAGCTTTTCCTTCCACCAGTTTAGGCTGAAATGCCTGAATGGATAACCGGTGAAGCGTTGGGGCACGGTTTAGCATAACGGGATGCCCTTTCAAAATATTTTCAAGGATGTCCCACACGATGGCTTCTTTTTTATCAACCAGCTTGCGAGCGGACTTAACCGTTTTGACAATTCCTCTTTCAATGAGTTTGCGAATGATGAATGGCTTGAACAATTCTGCAGCCATGTCTTTGGGAAGTCCGCATTCGTGCAGTTTGAGTTCAGGACCTACCACGATTACTGAACGACCGGAATAGTCGACCCGCTTACCCAAGAGGTTCTGACGGAAACGACCTTGCTTTCCTTTCAATACGTCGCTCAAAGATTTCAAAGCACGACCGCCTTCCGCCTTGACCGCATTGGATTTGCGGCTGTTGTCAAAAAGTGAGTCGATGGCTTCCTGCAGCATCCGCTTTTCGTTGCGCAAGATCACTTCAGGTGCCTTGATTTCAAGCAAGCGCTTCAAGCGGTTGTTGCGAATGATCACACGGCGATACAGATCGTTGAGATCAGATGAGGCGAATCGACCTCCATCCAGAGGCACCAGCGGACGAAGTTCCGGTGGTATGACCGGGATGTATTGCATGACCATCCACTCGGGACGGTTATTGATGCGTGTATTGGCATCGCGGAAGGACTCTACCACACTCAAACGCTTGAGTGCATCGGCCTTACGTTGCTGAGACGTTTCATTGGCTGCTGCATTTCTCAATGTGAAGCTCAACGAATCAAGTTCAATTCGGCCCAATAAATCATGAACCGCTTCCGCACCCATCTTGGCAATGAATTTTTTGGGATCTTCATCGGGCAGGTACTGATTCTCTTTCGGTAACGTATCCAGCAGATTGAGGTACTCTTCTTCTTGCAATAAGTCGCCTTGCTTCATTCCTTTCTCTTCCATGATGCCCGGTTGGATCACCACGAAACGCTCATAGTAGATGATGCTTTCCAATTTTTTGGAACTGATGCCCAGCAGGTATCCGATTTTGTTGGGCAGGCTCTTGAAATACCAAATGTGCACCACGGGAACCACCAGTTTGATGTGGCCCATGCGCTCACGGCGCACTTTCTTTTCGGTCACTTCCACACCGCACCGGTCGCACACAATCCCCTTGTAACGGATCCGCTTGTACTTTCCACAAGCACACTCGTAGTCCTTTACGGGACCAAATATTTTTTCACAAAATAACCCGTCACGCTCGGGCTTGTAGGTTCGGTAGTTGATGGTCTCCGGCTTCAGCACCTCGCCATAGGAACGGTCGAGGATGGAATCGGGTGAAGCGAGACTGATGGTGATCTTGGAAAAACTCGATTTTGGACGATTGTCTTTTTTGATTGCCATAGCGCTGTTTTCTTTTGATGGTCAAACGATCGCACGACAGATTCACCGTGGAAGCGTGTTCCACGTGTAATTTATTGATAATCAATAATTTACAAGGATATGAACGTGTAGAGGTGCGGGCATGCCAAATTTAAGGATGGCAAAGGTAGCTAAAAGGGGTGAATTAGCAATAAAAATTATCGTGAAAAATGGGCGAAAATCCATGGGTTCATGCGGCATGGCTGCGGGACCGGTAGCGATCAGCAATGACCGTCTGAACCGGCACTTTTCGGATCTTGCTTTCCAACCAGGAAACGATGTCCAAATACATGAACGAGCGGCTTTCGGTAGGCCGACCTTCCAGTTCTTTGAGTTGCTCATGCAATTGCTGAAACGCTGAGCGGGCGCGGGCGCGCGACATACCAATGGCATTTCGAAGAAAATCAAAAATGCGCAGTTCCACCGTACTGAGGTTTTCCATTTTGGACATGAACCGGTACAGAGATTTGAGCTGGTGCTCGATGATGGAGTTATTCCCCAGTTCAAAATGGGCGATCAGGTGGAGCATTCGCGCGTAACACTGTAAATCCGATCGCAGATCGGCATTCCAGTGGATGATCTTGTTCAGGTAGGTGATGGCTTGGTTGTAATCCCCGCATCCAAAAAACAGACAGGCAATTTTGTAGTAAAAAACCAGGGTGCGGTGACGATCGATGTGCAGTGCAAATTTTTTCAGACCTTCTTCAATCACGGGCACCAGTGTGAGTCCCTCAGAAAAACTACCTGCTAAAAAATGACGGTTCAATTTAGCCAGGTATAAGTACACAAAACACTGCACGCGTGAATTGATGGTGGCCTTCCCTTCTGCAGAATTGGAAAATGCTTCGAATCGATTTTTTTCGTGTAAAAATTTCTTGTCGTTGCGCAGCAGAAAATGTGCATTGAGGATGTTGTGCATTCCCTTGATGAAGTGTTGGGGCTCTGCACGAATCATCTGTGGCTCACGCTCGAATAAATCTACCCACCGCTGACAATTCCGATAATACACAAGGAAGTCTTGCAGGATAAACCCGTACCAGGCTTGACTTTGGTAGAGATACAAGCGTTCATAAAATCCTTCTGCTTCAATTGCGCGTTCAGGAAGATGCGCTTGATAAAACGCTTTCACGGCCAGCACATCGCGTTCATCCCGAACGTGTCCATTTTTGATGTACCAACCATACAGCTGAAGCGCGAGGTTGCTGAGTTGTCCCACTTTCGTCAGCCGGTCATTGAGTTCAACAACTTCTTCGGCCAACACCTCTGCCCGATCATCAAAACTCCGCGTGATGTGCAAGGTTTCTATTTTCTTTTCCAGAAAAAGAGCCTGCATCCAAAAGGTAATTTGGTTGTACTCCCGTGAGCGCTGTTTGGCCTTCTCGAGAACTTTTAAACTCTGCCGATACAGTCCCTTGTTGTACAATATTCTCGCTTGATCCAACTGCTCGTGCAACTGCATATCAATCGCCTGCTCGTTGCGCATCATCCGCAAACTGGCGAGAACTTGACGGTACAAATGCGCTTTCAAATTGGAAAGCTGATGCTTTTTTAGTTCAGGGTGGCGCTGAAGCAGAACCCTTTCATCATAGGTCTCCATCCGGTCCATTGCATCAAAAAGGGTAACGACTTTTAAATCTTTTGATGCCGCTACCCTCCCCATAAAGAGCTTGAAATTTCGCTTCTCCCCCTTATCCAGCGCTTTTACCAGTTGAAATGTATCGCTTTTTATTGTTTTGGACATCGTAGTATAAATTTATTATAAATATTGATATACAGATAATTTTTGATCTCTATTTAAGTTTATACATCGTAATTTTAAAATGATTTTGTTCCAAAAACGAGATTTTATCGTTTAAATTAGCAGACGGTCGCTTAGCCCCGCTATCCACAACTTATAAACAACAACCACATGGGAAGAAGGATTCTCATATTTGATACTACCCTGCGCGATGGTGAACAAGTACCCGGCTGCAAGCTGAATACAAGCGAAAAGATTGAGCTGGCACTGGCGTTGGAAGAATTGGGGGTAGACATTATTGAGGCAGGTTTTCCGATTTCAAGTCCCGGTGATTTTGAATCGGTTTCCGAAATTTCCAAGATCATCAAGCGGGCAACTGTTTGCGGATTGAGCAGGGCGGTAGAAAAAGACATAGAGGCAGCAGGCGAAGCCCTCAAGCATGCCGCCAGGGGTCGGATACACACCGGAATTGGAACCTCCGATTCCCATATCAAAAGCAAATTCAAGAGCAACCGGGAAGATATTCTGGAACGGGCCATTCAAGCAGTAAAATGGGCCCGTAAGTACACCGATGATGTAGAATTTTACGCGGAAGATGCAGGAAGGACTGACAATGAATATTTGGCCCGTGTGGTAGAAGCCGTCATCAAAGCTGGAGCCACTACGGTCAACATCCCCGACACCACCGGGTATTGTCTGCCCACCCAATATGGAGAAAAAATTGCCTACCTGATGAATCACGTGCCCAATGTGGACAAGGCTGTATTATCCTGTCACTGCCACAATGATTTGGGATTGGCGACAGCCAACTCTATTTATGGAGCCATCCATGGTGCGGGACAAATAGAATGCACGGTGAATGGATTGGGAGAACGAGCGGGCAATACTTCGCTTGAGGAAGTAGTGATGGTGATGCGCCAGCATGGCCACTTGGGATTGGACACCGGCATTCGTGCCGAACAACTGAACCCCATCAGTCAACTGGTCTCCGAAACCATGCGCATGCCGGTTCAACCCAATAAGGCCATCGTGGGTGCAAACGCTTTTTCACATTCATCCGGTATCCATCAAGATGGATTTTTGAAAGACTCCCAGACCTATGAAATCATCCGACCCGAAGAAGTAGGTGCTGCGCATTCAAAAATTGTGTTGACCGCACGCAGCGGACGCTCTGCCCTGGCCTATCGTTTCAAAAATTTAGGATTTGATTTCAACCGCAATGAAATTGATGAGCTGTATACACGGTTTTTGAATTTAGCCGATGCATTGAAAGAAGTACAGGATACCGATCTTCACCAACTCGCTCACAACCTAAACAACTGAGTTCATGCCCACCCTTACCATAGCAGTTCTACCAGGAGATGGCATCGGCCCAGAAGTCATCCATCAATCCTTGCTGGTACTGGACACCATTGCAAAAAAATTTGATCATCACTTGGAGTACAAGCACGGACAAATAGGTGCTGTCGCCATACATGCTACCGGCTCTCCCCTTCCGGAAGAAACACTGGAACTGTGCAGAAGCAGTGATGCCGTGCTGTTTGGCGCAGTGGGCGATCCCGCATTTGACAACGATCCACTGGCAAAAGTTCGACCAGAACAGGGCTTGTTGAGCATGCGAAAGGAGCTGGGATTGTTCGCCAACATTCGCCCTGTCCAAACCTATCCTTCTCTTCATCACCTTTCGCCCATAAAATCAACCCGGCTAAACAATACAGATCTGATCATTTACCGGGAGCTCACTGGAGGGATTTATTTCGGTGAAAAAAAATTGAGCGCCGATGGACAGTGGGCCGTAGACACCTGCACGTATTCAGTAGATGAAATTACACGCGTTGGAACCCTTGCCTTTGAACATGCCATGCGCCGGAAAAAACGACTTTGTCTGGTCGACAAAGCCAATGTCCTGGAAACATCCCGGCTCTGGAGAAAAACTATTTCAGAACTATCCCATGCATTTCCTGAAGTGCAGACTGAATTCATGTTTGTAGACAACGCAGCCATGCAATTGATCCTTCATCCGGCTCAATTCGATGTGATCCTTACGGAAAACATGTTTGGCGATATCCTCAGTGATGAAGCCAGTGTATTGGCGGGTTCGCTGGGATTGCTTCCTTCTGCATCCATCGGCTCCGGCACTTCTGTATTCGAACCCATACATGGCTCGTATCCGCAAGCAGCAGGCAAAGACATTGCCAATCCCATTGGGTCCATTCTTTCTTCTGCCCTGATGCTGGAGAGCCTTGGATTAAAAGAAGAAGCACAGAACATTAAAGAGGCAGTCGACTGGTCCATTCAACATGGATTCGTTACCAAGGACATTGACCCGGTCAATTTTTATTTTACTTCTACCATTGGAGAATTGCTGTGCGACTTTATCCTCAACCGCGTTGATGATGCCGTCAACAGAGCGAATATCCAAATGAGAAAATCCACCATTATTTAATTGTACACCATGGAATTGAATGCATACAGCAAAACCATAACGCAAGATCCCACACAACCTGCAGCCCAGGCGATGTTCTATGGCATTGGGCTGACCGATGATGATCTGGCAAAAGCACAGGTGGGTATTGCGAGCATGGGCTATGACGGCAATACGTGCAACATGCACCTCAATGAATTATCGGCCATCATTAAAAAAGGAGTATGGGAGAATGATTTGGTGGGATTGATTTTCAATACCATTGGCGTAAGCGATGGCATGTCCAATGGAACCGATGGCATGCGGTATTCATTGGTGAGCAGGGACATCATCGCAGATTCCATTGAGACAGTATGCGGAGCGCAATACTATGATGCGTTGATTACCGTTCCTGGATGTGATAAAAACATGCCGGGTTCAATCATGGCGATGGGGCGGTTGAACCGGCCATCCATCATGGTCTATGGCGGCACCATTGCTCCGGGTCATTACAAAGGAGAAGACCTCAATATTGTTTCGGCATTTGAAGCATTGGGCAAAAAAATTGCAGGCCAGTTGGATGAAGCAGACTTCAAAGGCATCGTCAAACATTCGTGCCCTGGCGCCGGTGCCTGCGGAGGCATGTACACCGCCAATACCATGTCGTCTGCCATTGAAGCACTTGGCATGAGCCTTCCTTATTCTTCTTCCAATCCTGCGCTAAGTGAAGCAAAAAAGAAAGAATGTGCTGAAGCCGGAAAAGCGATTCGGGTGTTGCTCGAAAAAGATATCAAGCCTTCCGATATCATGACCCGAAAGGCATTCGATAACGCCCTGGCCATTATTGTGGCGATGGGAGGTTCCACCAATGCTGTATTGCACCTCATTGCCATGGCGCACAGCGTAGGCATTGTGTTGACACAAGACGACGTGCAAGCCATGAGCAATAAGGTCCCCGTCATCGCCGATTTTAAACCTTCTGGAAAATACCTGATGGAAGACCTGCATCATATTGGAGGCGTGCCGTTGGTGATGAAGTACCTGATGCAGAAGGGACTGATTGATGGTTCTTGCTTGACCGTCACAGGCAAAACCGTTGCGGAAAATCTTGCAACCGTTCCCGATATTGACTTCTCCCAGCAAACGATTATTCGTCCGTTGGAAAACCCCATTAAAGCCACCGGACATCTGCAGATTCTCTACGGAAATATTGCACAAGGCGGCAGTGTAGCAAAGATCAGCGGCAAAGAAGGCGAACGCTTTGTGGGACCTGCACGGGTATTTGATGGAGAAAAAGCACTCATCGAAGGAATCAGCAGCGGAAGAGTAAAAAAAGGTGACGTAGTGGTGATTCGGTATGTGGGACCACGCGGAGCTCCAGGCATGCCCGAGATGCTGAAGCCCACTTCTGCAATCATCGGAGCAGGATTAGGAAAAGATGTTGCGCTGATCACGGATGGCCGATTCAGCGGCGGCACACATGGATTTGTGGTGGGCCACATTACTCCTGAAGCATTCGATGGCGGCAACCTCGCAATCATCGAAGAAAATGATACGATTGAAATCGATGCTGTACACAACACCATGAATGTACTCATCGATGAACCCACCCTTCAAGCCCGCAAAGCGGCCTGGAAACAACCGCTGCTTGCCGCTCAAAAAGGAATACTCTATAAATATGCGAAATACGTGACGACAGCAGCGGAAGGCTGTATCACCGACAAATAAACCACATGCAGACAGAAACACTCAACTCAGCATTAGCCACCACTCTCACCGAAACCATTGAAATCTCGGGAAGTGAAGCCGTATTGAAGGCATTGGTCGCCGAAGGCGTGAAAACCATATTTGGTTATCCCGGTGGTGCCATCATGCCCATCTATGACGCGCTATACGACTACCGCGATCAACTGGAACATGTTCTGGTTCGCCACGAACAAGGTGGTATTCACGCGGCACAAGGGTATGCACGATCCTCTGGAAACATCGGGACTGTTTTTGCAACCAGTGGTCCGGGTGCCACCAACCTGGTTACCGGACTGGCCGATGCGCTGATCGACTCCACCCCATTGGTGTGCATCACAGGCCAGGTGTTTGCCCATTTGCTGGGAACCGACGCATTCCAGGAAACCGATGTCATCAACATCACCACACCGGCCACCAAGTGGAACTACCAGGTAACCGACGCCACTGAAATTCCAGAAGTAATGGCCAAGGCCTATTACATTGCCGGGAGCGGAAGACCGGGCCCTGTGCTGATTGACATCACCAAGAATGCACAGATCCAAAAATTTCAGTACGCGGGCTATGAAAAGTGTACCCACATCCGAAGCTATCGCCCCACTCCCATTGTTCGCAACGAATACATTCAGGCTGCCGCGTCCATGATCAACAAAGCAGAACGCCCGCTGGTTATCTTTGGACAAGGCGTTATTCTTGGCAAGGCCGAGCAAGAATTCAAAGATTTCATTGAAAAAGCAGGTCTGCCTGCAGCCTGGACCATTCTCGGTCTCAGCGCACTGCCTACCGATCATCCGTTGAATGTGGGCATGCTGGGTATGCACGGTAATTACGGGCCCAATGTGATGACCAACGAGTGTGACGTGCTGATTGCCGTGGGCATGCGTTTCGATGACCGCGTGACGGGTCGGTTAGACCGCTATGCCAAGCAGGCAAAGGTGATCCACCTGGACATTGATCCGGCAGAGATCGATAAAAATATCAAGGCAGATGTTCCCGTCTGGGGCGACTGCAAAGAAACCTTACCGCTGATCACCGCAGCGTTAAAGAAAAACAATCATTCTGCCTGGATTGCACGCTTCAGCGAATGCATGGAAAAAGAAATAGACGCGGTGATTGAACAGGAACTTCACCCGACTTCTGATATCATGACCATGGGAGAAGTGATCCACCAACTCAACTTACTCACCGGTGGTGATGCAATCATCGTAACCGATGTAGGACAGCACCAGATGGTGGCCTGCCGGTATGCCAAATTCACAGAAAGCAAAAGCAATATCACATCGGGCGGACTGGGCACCATGGGATTTGCCCTTCCTGCCGCCATGGGAGCAAAATACGGAGCTCCAGATCGTACGGTTGTTGCCATCATTGGCGATGGAGGGATCCAAATGACCATTCAAGAATTGGGGACCATCATGCAGAATAACATCAACATAAAAATTCTCATCCTCAACAACCACTTTCTTGGAATGGTGCGGCAATGGCAACAACTCTTTCACGAAAAACGCTACTCATTTGTGGATATCGATAGCCCCGACTACGTAACCGTAGCAAAAGGCTATCGCATTGAAGGCAATTCCATCAGCCAACGAGATGATCTTGTTGCAGCACTGAAAACCATGCTTGAGCACAATGGTGCTTATCTGCTGGAGGTACACGTGGGCAAGGAGAACAATGTATTTCCTATGGTGCCCCAGGGATGTGGCGTTAGCGAAGTCCGCTTAAAATAAACGACATGAAACAAGAATATACACTGACCGTATATGCCGAGAACCAGGTAGGCTTACTCAACCGCATTGCCATCATTTTTTCGCGCAGAAAAATCAACATCGAAAGCCTGAATACTTCTCCATCAGAAGTAGAAGGCATTCACCGGTTCAATATTGTGATCCATGAAACCGAGGTCATGGTGAGGAAAGTGGTGCGCCAAATCGAAAAACAGGTGGACGTGCTCAAAGTATACTTCAATACCAATGACAATATCATCTGGCAGGAACTTGCGTTGTACAAGGTGCCGACGGACATCATTGCTGAAAAAGTGAAAGTAGAACGGTTGCTCAGAACCTATGGAGCGCGTGTAGTGGCTATTCGAAAGGACTACACCATTTTTGAAACAACCGGTCAGCGCGAAGAAACCGATAAACTGATTGAGGTACTCGCACCTTATGGACTGATAGAATTTGTCCGAAGTGCACGGGTAGCGATTATCAAAGACAGCAAAGGATTCCACGAGAAACTTCGGGAATTCGAACAGGTGGAACCTGCTCCCCATATTTCCGAAGATCCCATTTCTGAGGAAGAAGCCAACTCCAGCATCGTTTAATCTTTTAAAACAATACAAAACAAGTTTATGGCACAATTAAATTTTGGAGGCACACTGGAAAATGTGGTCACGCGTGATGAATTCCCCCTGGCAAAAGCACAGGAGGTATTGAAAAATGAAGTCGTGGCAGTGATTGGGTACGGCGTACAGGGACCCGGTCAGGCGCTGAATCAAAAAGAGAACGGCATCAATGTGATCATTGGTCAGCGTAAAAACTCCAAGACATGGGACAAAGCTGTTTCTGATGGCTTCGTCCCTGGTGAAACACTTTTTGAAATTGAAGAAGCGTTGCAACGGGGCACCATCATCTGCTACTTGCTATCAGATGCTGCTCAAATTCAATTGTGGCCAACCGTAAAAAAATACCTGACTCCTGGAAAAGCACTTTACTTTTCACATGGATTCGGAATTACCTATAACCATCAAACAGGGATCATTCCCCCAGCCGACGTAGATGTTTTTCTGGTTGCTCCGAAGGGATCGGGCACTTCGTTAAGAAGGATGTTTTTACAAGGCAGAGGATTGAATTCCAGTTATGCCATTTTCCAGGATGCAACAGGTCGCGCAAAAGAACGCGTGGTGGCGCTGGGAATTGCCATCGGCAGCGGCTATCTGTTTGAGACCGACTTTAAAAAAGAAGTATTCAGCGATTTAACCGGCGAGCGGGGAACCTTGATGGGTGCCATTCAAGGAATTTTTGCCGCACAGTATCAGGTATTGCGCGAAAGAGGACACTCTCCTTCTGAAGCCTTCAATGAAACAGTTGAGGAATTGACCCAATCGCTCATGCCATTGGTGGCAGAAAACGGAATGGACTGGATGTATGCCAACTGTTCTACAACGGCTCAGCGCGGAGCATTGGATTGGTGGAAGAAGTTCAGGGATGCCACCATGCCGGTGTTCAATGAATTATACGACAGTGTAGCGGCAGGCAAAGAAAGTCAGCGCAGCATTGATTCCAACTTACAACCCGATTACCGCGAAAAGCTGGAAGTAGAACTCAAAGAACTCAGGGAAAGTGAAATGTGGCAAGCCGGAAAAACAGTGAGAAGCCTGAGGCCTGAAAATCAACATTGATTGATGTTGCTGTAGTATATTTGCGCAAACTTTTCAGGAATGAATCTGCACGAATACCAAGCCAAGGAATTGCTTCAACGCTACCATGTTCCCGTACAGGAAGGAAAGGCCTGTTCCACTGTGGAAGAGGCACTTTCCGCGTACGCTTCCATTAAAGAAAAATCAGGAAGCAGGTTTGCGGTCGTAAAAGCACAGATTCATGCAGGTGGCCGCGGTAAAGGAACTGTAAAGGAAACCGGCATCAACGGCGTCAAGGTTGGAAAAAGTGAAGATGACATCAAGGAATTTGCACAAAAAATTCTGGGCGGCACCCTTGTCACCCTGCAAACCGGTCCAACGGGTAAAGTGGTGAATAAAATTCTCGTTGCGCAGGACATGTATTATGATGGTCCTTCCGAGCGAAAAGAATTTTACCTCTCCATTCTGCTGGACAGAAGCAAAGGACAAAACGTGATCATGTATTCCACCGAAGGGGGGATGAATATTGAAGATGTGGCCCATGATACACCAGAAAAAATATTTCGGGAATGGGTACATCCTGGAGGAGGTCTTCTCCCCTTTCAGGCCAGAAAGATTGCATTCAACTTGGGTCTATCGGGCGATGCATTCAAAAACATGGTGAAATTCATAACACAGCTCTACACTGCTTATGTTGGGTTGGATTGCTCCATGCTTGAAATCAATCCGTTGTTCAAGGCGGCTGACGACAAGATCATTGCAGTGGATTGCAAAATGAATCTGGACGAGAATGCACTTGGAAGGCATCCTGATCTTGCTGCCTTGCGGGATCTCACCGAGGAAGACCCTACCGAAGTGGAAGCCGGAAAGTACAACCTAAATTTTGTCAAACTCGATGGCAATGTCGGCTGCATGGTCAACGGTGCAGGATTGGCAATGGCCACCATGGATATGATCAAGCTGAGTGGCGGTGAGCCGGCGAACTTTTTGGATGTGGGGGGTACTGCAAATGCACAAACCGTTGAAGCAGGTTTCAAAATCATCCTTCAAGACCCCAATGTCAAAGCCATTCTGATCAATATTTTTGGAGGGATTGTCCGCTGCGACCGGGTTGCGTCAGGCGTAATAGAAGCCTATAAAAATCTGGGCAATATTTCCATCCCCATCATTGTGCGGCTCCAAGGCACCAATGCTGTTGAAGCAAAGAAGCTCATTGACGAAAGCGGGTTAAAGGTTCAAAGTGCTATTCTTTTGAGTGAAGCGGCAGATTTGGTCAAGAAAGCCGTAGCTTAACAGAACGAAATCGCATACAGGTTGTCTTTTTTCCTTCGCTTTATTGTTATCGGACTGTTGTTTGCCCCAGGTAATGTTTGGGGACAAAAGAAAAATTCCTCTTTCAAATACAGGATCGGAAAATCTCCTGCCCCTATTCAGGTCGATGGGAAAATCGATGAAGCATGGTCTGCTGCGCAAACCGCGACGGATTTTCACATGGTTCTTCCCATGGATACCAGTCGTGCGTTCGTCAGGACGGAAGTAAAAATGACCCACGACGAAAATCATCTTTACATCATAGCCATCTGCTATACGGATCAGGATCAGCAGTTCATGGTGGAATCCCTCAAACGAGATTTTAACTTTGGCAAAAATGATAATTTCTTGTTGTTCATCGATCCGTTTGATGATCAGATCAATGGATTCACATTTGGATCAAACGCAGCGGGAGCACAATGGGATGGATTGCTGTATGATGGTGGAAGAGCCGATTTGAATTGGGACAACAAGTGGAATTCTATTGTCAAAAGCTATCCGGACAAATGGATTTGGGAGGCCTCCATTCCATTCAAAACAATTCGATACAAAAAAGGTATTACTACCTGGGGTGTGAATTTTAGCCGACTCGATATTTCAAAAGCTGAGAAGTCAAGCTGGGCCCCCGTACCGCGTCAATTTCCTACTGCGTCGCTGGCCTATACCGGTGAATTGATTTGGGATCAGCCGCCACCGCATGCCGGCACCAATGTTTCGCTCATCCCCTTTGCATTGGCGGGCACCAGTAGAAATTTTGAAGCCAAAACTCCAGCTAAGAACCGATTCGAAGTTGGATTGGATGCAAAAGTAGCAGTGACGTCTTCCCTGAATCTCGACCTTACGCTGAACCCTGATTTCTCTCAGGTGGAAGTTGATCGACAAGTCACCAACCTGGATCGATTTGAACTCTTCTTCCCTGAACGAAGACAATTTTTCATAGAAAATGGTGACCAGGTGAATAACTTTGGATACTCGACCATTCGTCCTTTTTTCTCAAGGAGAATTGGCTTGAACACTCCCATCGTAGCAGGCGCCCGGCTGAGCGGCAAGATCAACAAAGACTGGAGAATGGGATTCATGAATATGCAAACAGAGCGGGTATTGAATACACAAACAGCTGCTCAGAACTACACTGTATTTGCACTGCAACGCAGGGTATTTTCCCGCTCAAACATTGGAATGATTTTTGTCAATCGCGATCAGGTGTTGCGCAGCGACGAAAAAGATCCCAAGTATTTCACCAATCCGTACAACCGAAACATTGGACTTGAATACAACCTCGCATCTTCGAATAACCATTGGACAGGCAAAGCGATTTTGTTGAAATCATTTTCCAGAAACATATCCAAAGAAGATTGGGTGCATGCGGCTACTCTTCAATATTCCACGAGAAAATGGCAAATCAGCTGGCAACAAGAATATGTTGGCAGGAATTATACGGCAGATGTTGGTTTTGTACCAAGGAAAGATTATTTCAGATTATCACCGGGCATCACGCGTTTGTTTTTTGTAAAAAATCCAAAAATTGCTTCTCATTCCATCAAACTGGAATCCTTTAGTTTCTATGATAACCAGTTCAGGTTTACTGAGAATACAACGTATATGGCCTATACATTGGCCATGCGCGATCAGTCGACTTTTACGCAATGGGTTTCTTCCGATAACATCAGGCTATTGCAACCCTTTGATCCTACCAATTTTGGAAAAGACACCTTGGCCAGGGGCTCGCGCCATCAATGGAATGCCATAGGTACCACGTACAATTCAAAACCCCAGCAACTGTTCACCTACAGTTTTTCAGCACGATTGGGAGGATATTACAACAATGGCAAGCGTACGTTCATCAGTGCTGAATTGGGGTACCGTTATCAACCCTTTGTCAGCCTAGCGATCGCAGCCAGCATGAATCATATATCGCTACCGAGTCCATGGAATAAGACTACATTTTGGCTGGTTGGTCCCCGGGTAGAAATCACATTCACCGATAAACTGTTCTTTACTACATTCATGCAGTACAACAACCAGCAAAAAAATTTCAACATCAACTCACGGCTGCAGTGGAGATACAAACCGGCGTCTGATCTGTTTATTGTCTACACCGATAATTACTACCCTTCACCCTTCAACGTAAAAAACAGAGCCGTTGTATTGAAGTTCAATTATTGGTGGAACCTCTAGGTTACATTTTCTTTGCGTCTTCCAAAAATTTTGCCAACCCGATATCCGTCAATGGATGCTTGAGCAGTCCCAAAATAGAATCCAGGGGACAGGTACAGACGTGGGCACCTGCTTCTGCTGAACGGACAATATGAAGTGGGTTGCGGATGGATGCAGCAAGAATTTCAGTTGAAAAACCTTGTACGGAATAAATATGAGCGATTTGCCCAATGAGTTCAATGCCATCCCAACTGCTGTCGTCAATTCTCCCAATAAACGGAGAAACATAGGCTGCTCCTGCTTTTGCAGCAAGAATGGCCTGACCGGCCGAGAAAACCAACGTACAATTGGTTCGTATTCCATTATCAGAAAACCATTTTATGGCTTTGACTCCATCTTTGATCATGGGCACTTTCACAACAATATTGGTGTGGATGGCAGCCAATTCTTTTCCTTCAGCAATCATAGAATCCATGTCAGTGGATAACACTTCGGCACTGACATCTCCATCTACAATCTGACAAATGGCTTCATAGTGCTTCAAAATATTGTCTTTACCCTTCACGCCTTCTTTGGCCATGAGCGAAGGATTGGTGGTAACGCCATCTAAAATTCCAAGGTCTGCTGCTTCCTGAATGTGAGAGAGGTTGGCAGTGTCGATAAAAAACTTCATTGAAATGGATTTGGTGTCGAAAGTACTCAAATCAAAGAACACATGGATTTGGAGTTATTCACAATAAAAAAGCAGGTTACTTGCATCGCACCGCTCAACCGTCTACCCTTGCTACCTTCCGGTCCTGGGGGAGTTCAACAGGAGCTGGTCGTGCAAGACCTGCCGGCGCGAAGTTAGCAAAATTCATTGAAGTGATCGGTTGATCTGACTGGAAACAGCACGAACGGCTATCAATTCATCGTAACGCCCGCCCAATGGCCGATAATACACCAGTAGTAAATAGGCATTTTCAGTTTCCCATGCATTCTGTTCAATGGGAGCGGTATCAAAAAGGTAGGTGTGATTGTTCTCAACACGAAGCGCATATGCATAATCGTAATATCCCTGCTTTAGAAATAGATCGGTTTCATACATTCCCTTTTCGGCATTGAATTTCATCACCGCAGCGGGGTCTTTGCCATATCGGGTTAACTCACCCATGACCACTACATCGGCTGTACCGTAAGGTTTACCCTCAGGAGGGCGCAGTGATAAATGAACATGAGCATAATCAGCATTCCAGAATGGGTTGATGCGCTCAACTGTCTCGTAGATGCACATTCCATTGATGTCTTTATAATAGAAATACTGACGGGGCAACCGGGGAAGGTCTTCTTTGGCAAAAAGAACGAACGAGCTATCGGAATTTTCTTGTCGGCGTATCCGGTCGCCAAGCAATCGAAAACTTCTCAGGTTGAGCCAGCGAAACTCTTTCATCGCAGGAAAGGACAGCTGTTGTTCATTGCTGTATTCCAGCAGTGCAGATCGCATGAATGTTGGAGCATCCAGTGTTACTGCATTATCCCAGCGGTAGTTCTGCAAGACCATTAGTTTCAATTGTTGTTGCGGGTAACGAACATCAACATTTTTTGTATCCAGGGTAATGCGAAGACGTTGATGGGTGGAAAAAAGCTGCTGATCAAACGGCTGTTGGATGATTACAGCGGCAGGGAGGCGCTGGTCAACTACCATGAGTCGGCGTGTAAAAGCCAGCCGGGTAGTATCCCCATTTAGAAAAACCTTCAAGAGGTAATTGCCTGAGCGAAACGGCATGCAGCTGCGATCCGGCAAAGTTGCCTGGTAGTGGGTATAGCGGGTAAGGGAAATAGAAGAATTTCTAAAATTCGAAATCCGAACCTGCGAATAGCCTTTTATGTAATCAAAATAATTCATTTGTGCAGGCGTCCAATCGGCATTGCACAATGTAAGGCTATAGAAATAGGTTTTCACTCCGGCAGAAAGATCATCAAAATTCAATTCAAGCTGATCGGCAGAATTGAGAGCAATGATGGGATATCCGATGGGATCATTGGGAGGATTGAGCTTAACGGATCGGATTGTGGACATGTATACCTGATCCGGTTCACGTTGTGAAAAGCAGAAGCGTGTAGCTCCCAAGAACAGCATGATCAGCAGGAGGCGTTTACCCGTCAAATTCATTTGAGGGTAAATTAATCAATATTTGATTTGTATTTTTAACAAAACATCTGAGTTGAACCTTCCCTTTACCATTGTGGCCCGTATCATCAGCACTGAAAAAAAGAGTTTTTCGGTTTTGATCATGCGAATCTCAATTGCTGCTACTGCCATCAGTATAGCGGCTATGGTAATTGCCATGTCGTTCATCAATGGTTTTCAACAGATCATAGCGGATAAAGTATTTGGGTTTTCAGGACACCTGCGTATCCAGCGATTCGAACCCGTAAAATCTACCATTGCTGAAAATACACTCATTTCGCGATCGGATAGCCTCGAACAACTGTTAAAGCAAAATACTGACATCCTGCAGTTCAGTCCCTATGCAACACAATCGGTCATCTTGAGGTCTGGGAGTGAACTAGAAGGGGTACAAATTAAAGGGGTGCAAGACCTTGCTGCTTTAACTACCCTATCGCCATTTTTGGTGTCGGGAAAATGGCCAATTGTTGACAGTGCTGCAAGCCGATTGGAACTGGCGATTTCTTCGGTTACAGCATCCCGCCTGAACATAGGCGTAAACGACAGTCTCTATTGTCTATTCATACAGGAAGATGGTACGGCCCCACGCATACGAAAAGTTGTAGTGAGCGGTTTATATAAAACCGGAATAGATGTTTTTGATCAGGTTTATGCAATTGGATCTCTTTCCTTCCTTCAGCGCGTCAACAAATGGGACACGTCCCTCATCAGTGGATATGAAATCACATTGAAGGATCCCAAAAAAATGGATCAAACGAGTGAGGCGCTTTTCCCTTTACTTCCATCAGGACTTACCGTCTTGACCCTTCGGGAATTGTCCCCTGAAATCTTTGATTGGCTGGGGCTGCAAGATACCAATCGGTATATCCTGATTATCGTCATGTCGATTGTTGCACTCATCAACCTAATTACCTGTTTGATCATTCTTGTGCTGGAAAGAACCCATATGATTGCTGTATTGAAAGCTTTGGGGATGAAAGAATCTCCTGTTCAGCAGATTTTTTTACTTTATGGCAGCTGGATCAATGCATTGGGAATTGGACTTGGATTATTGGTAGGACTGGGAATTTGTCTTTTGCAGCAATGGACAGGCTTTATTCAGCTAAACGAAGAATCCTACTATGTGAGTACTGCACCGGTAATGATTGATCCTGTTCAGGTGATGCTCATATGCGTGTGCAGTCTAGTTGTTTCTTTTTTATTTTTATTGGTCCCCTCTTTGATCAGTCGAAAAATCAGTGTTTCCCGGCAACTTCAGTTCAGGTAACGGGCCGGGTCAACCATGATAGCAATACCCCCGTGGCCACAGCAGCATTCAACGATTCAGCACCGCCAAGCCGGGGTATGGTAATTCCCTGTACAGCATCTTTTCTCAATTCAGCCGATACCCCTTTTGACTCATTTCCAATGATCAAAAAGCCAGGCGTTACCGGTTTGACTTCGTCTATGGACCTTCCGTCTAAAACGGCTGCAAATACCGTTATGCGATCATGGGCTTGGATGATTTGACTTAAATCCGCGTAGTGAACCTGGATGCGGAACACACTACCCATGGAAGCCTGCACAACTTTAGGGCTGAAGGCATCAGCCGTATCCGGAGAACACATGATGTGACCGATCCCAAACCAGTCGCCTGTCCGAATTATGGTTCCAAGATTGCCGGGGTCTTGGATCTGATCAAGAAGCATTGTGAACCCATGGGGGCTGGGCTTAAAAGGCTCAGGATGCGGCAATTCAACCAGGCTCAGTATGTCTGAGGGACTGGATAGAAAAGATATTCTGGAAAGTTCCTGTTCGGATACTTCTTCCGCATCCGCAGAAGCAGGAAGTGTATGTTCGAATTGACTCAGCCACTTTTTGGTGGCGTATACGTGTTTGACTGCTTCCGGTTGCTCTTTTAATAGTTCAGCAATGATTTTGGGTCCTTCCACAACAACCCGCCCTTCCTGTTCTCTGGCTTTTTTGTCGCCTAAACTTTGAATATATTTGACAACTGATCGTGTGATCACCTTTGAATTTTAATCTACTTCATGATCGCTCTCAGGTATTTTCGACATCTTATTGGTCCGCTCGGAATACTTTTCTGCTATGCATCCTGTACTGTGGTCCGAAACTACCCCTCTGAACGACCCTTCTTTTTCGAAAATACAATAAATATAACGGGTGAAGAAAACAAGTCGATTCGCACAACGGTAAAAAATCTACTCACTGAGCAAATAGATGACAGTGCGCAGATCCGAATGGCCTCAAAAATACCATGGCCCAATTTTCCATGGTTCATTCCTTCGCCCATATTGGACCAGCCAGTAGCCTATCAGCGAAGTTACTCCAATCAATCCGCTATCAATATGCGCAATTTGATGGCCAGTCTGGGCTATCGAAAAAATGGGGTGTCATTTGATACGGCCCATGTTCGAAAAAAAGATCAGGTTCGGGTGGTTACACACTACACTGTACAAACAGGTCCCCTTTATTCCATTGATAGTGTGGTATACGATTTCAGCGATACGGCTTTGACGGCTGTAGCGGTGTCCGCTCTCGATAAAGCATTTGTGAAAAAAGGGACTGGATTGGACTATCGGTTGGTAGATGCGGAAATCAGTCGACTCACCGATCTTTTTCAGAACAACGGTTATTACAAAATCTCAAAAGAGGATGTCATTGCAGAGATCGATACCAATGCCCTTTCATTGCTGGACGCCTCGATCAGTCCCTTTGAACTAGCCATTCGACTAGAGGAACTCACGCACCAGTGGGGCATTCCGCGAATACACGTACAATTTGGACTAAGAGCCAATCGGGACACTACCCATCTTGTTCAGTACACCATCGGTAAGATCAAGGTCATACCTGATCTGATGGCGGAAGAGCGAGACTCGGTTGCCGTGGACAGCCTACCCCAAGATACCGACGTCGCCATCATCTCTCTGCACAACACTTTTCACCCCAACTTTATCCGATCCAATATCAGCATGGTGCCTGGAAGCCTGTTCAAGCGCGATGACTACAATAAGACCATAGGCAACTTCAATAAAATGGACGTTTGGCAAAACATCAATTTGTTGACAGAGTCCATTGACAGCAGCAGGCTGATCAACTACACGCTTAGGATGCAACCCGCAAAACGACAATTTTTCAGCATCGATCTTGAAGGAAGCAGCATCATCAATTCGTCACAGATGATTCAAGTGGGCAGTGGAAGAGTGGGCCTGGCCAACAATTTCACCTTGCGTAACCGAAATATTGGAAAGCGTGCAATTCAGTTGGAGAATAGCCTCAGGACGGGTATTGAGTTCAATAATTTCAAGAAGATTCTGACGGGTGAAATTAGTTTAAGCAATCGACTGACCTTCCCCTGGATGCTGGCCCCTATAGGAGATCGCTGGAAGTCGAGGTTCCAGCAAGCACGAACAGTTGTTTCCGCAGATGTATCCTATATAGATCGGTTTCGTTTTTTTAAACTCACTTCCTTCAATACATCAATTGGATATGAGTGGAGACCCAATCCCAATACATCTTGGCAAGTAAAACCGATCAATCTGGAGTTTACGCAATTCAACCCCGACAGCCTATTCATTGAATCGATCAAGGACTTCCCTCTTTTGCTGTACACGTATAACAATGGTTTGATTATCGGTAGCAACTTTTTATTCAATCGTAACCTCAATCCAGGTGGAACCAAGCACATCAGTTTCTTGAAGGTGTATGGCGAAGAAAGCGGTTTGTTGACAGGTGCCCTATTCTATAAACAAACGCGTTCAGGGAAATACTTGAGCAATCTCTATCGCTTCATCAAAATTGACGCAGAATTCAAGCATGTAATCAATTATAAAAAAAGCAGCTTGAATCTTCGGGCATTTGCAGGCATGGGCTATGCATTCTCTACAGCATCCCGAAAGGGACAGGTTACCCTACCCTTTTTCAAAAGTTATACTGCAGGCGGACCCAACAGCATGCGGGGATGGTCGCTCAGAAAACTGGGTATCGGGTCCAATCTGTTTTACGATACTGTGGCCAACGGGAAATTCAATGATAAATACGCCGATATTCAGTTGGAGGCGAATCTTGAGTACCGGTTCAATTTATTTCCGTTTTATGGGTTTTGGATGAGGGGTGCTGTGTTTACCGACATTGGAAACATCTGGTTCAGAAACGATTTGGATCAGACCCTGAAAAATGCAGGGTTCCGGCTTGATAAATTAGGCAGAGACCTGGCCATTGCAAGCGGTGCTGGCGCTCGTGTGGATTTCAATTATTTCTTATTGCGTTTTGACCTGGGATTTCCCATAAAAGATCCCCGGTACGGTCCGTCCAATACTGGCTCAAATAATGCACTCAAGTATTACTCAGCTTCAGAGGGCGGGTGGTTTGTGCGAAAGGTGTGGAGCCGCCCGGTATTTCAGTTTGCCATTGGATATCCGTTCTGATTTAACCGTTTTCCAATGTTTTGCGGAGTTGTTCAACCATCTGATAGGTTGCAGGGCACATCGTGAGATTTTGGTGATGTACATGGATATAATCGACCATCTTCTTTTTGGACAAATGAGGAAAGACACTGCAGTCTTGCGGACGAATGGCATATATCGAACATTTATTCGTCTTCAGATTCAAGAATTGACAGGGTATAGAACGGTTGATCCAATCTCGGTTGCTCTCCAATTTCAGCCACTTTGATTTCATCTCGTTTACTGTCATTTCAAAATGGCCTGCGATGCGTTTCATATCCCCTGCTGTATACGTGGGTGTCATTTCTTTGCAGCAGGCAGCACATTTCAAACAATCTGTTTTCTTCCAGACCTCTATTTCAATTTCTGCTATCAGCTTATCCAATCCTGGAACCGGCTGCTTTGACAATCGGGTTAGAAAAAGGCGCAGGGAACGGGATCTTTTTTTCACCATGCTACGAAAACGTGACTTGCTCCACATAGGTGCTGTTTAGGGCAGTAATTAAATGTAAATTTGAGTCGCTAAAGTAGCACAAATCACCCAACTAATCGTTTATTTTCAATTCATGTGGGAGAGTTCAAAAAAAGGATTCGCGCTTTACTTGCGGCTGGAAAAATCAATGGCCGAACACACGCAGGATTCCTATGCTGCAGATGTGGAAAAACTAACCCAATACTTACAATTGAACAATAAACTCCTTGCTCCCGGAGAGCTTACACTCAACGACCTGCAATTGTTTGTTCATTGGATTGCCGGAATGGGACTGAGCGAACGCACACAGGCCCGAATCATTTCTGGAATAAAATCCTTTTATACTTATTGCATGCAGGAAGGGATTTCAACCACCAATCCCACTGCATTGCTGCAAGCTCCAAAATTAAAACGGGCGCTGCCGGATACCCTCAGTGTAGAGGAAATAGAATCCATGCTTGCTGCAATCGATCTCAGCGAACCAGAAGGACAGCGCAACAGGGCCATATTGGAAACTCTATACAGTTGTGGCCTTCGGGTAAGTGAACTGATCCAGCTCAAACTGTCCAACCTCTATCTGGAAATTGGCTTTATCCGGGTCATTGGTAAAGGAGATAAAGAGCGACTGGTCCCCATAGGACAGGTAGCCATTCAACACATTCAGCTCTATGTCCAGCATTTCCGTAATCAGCAGTCGATCAAAAAAGGTTCAGAAGATAGTGTATTTCTCAACAGAAGAGGATCCGGAATGTCCCGGGTGATGATTTTTTACATCATCAAACAGGTGTCACTCAAAGCAGGCATCCAGAAAACAATTTCCCCGCACACGTTTCGGCATTCGTTTGCGACACATTTGGTGGAAGGCGGTGCCGATTTGCGTGCGGTTCAGGAAATGCTGGGACACGAGAGCATCACCACCACAGAAATATATACGCATTTGGACAGAAATTTTTTAAAGGATACCTTGAATCGATTTCATCCAGGTTTTTCAAGAAAAAAATAGAAAGCCCCTTACTTTTGCAGCCATGAACAATGCACTAATCAACCGGTTAAGAAAAATTGGAATTGCCGAAGGGATTTCGTTTTTGATTTTATTATTGGTTGCGATGCCCTTAAAGTACATGTTGGGGCAGCCGTTGGCAGTAACCTATGTAGGGTGGGTACATGGCGCGTTGTTTGTAGCCTATGTTGGAATGGCCTATTATGTAAAACATGAATGCAATTGGCCATTTAAGCTGTTTATACAGGCATTTATTGCAGCCTGGCTGCCATTGGGAACATTTTGGTTTGATACAACATTGAAAAAACAATTAAATTAAAAACATACATATGAAAAAGATCATTTCTGCGCTCGCCCTTCTCCTGCTAGTGAACGGAGTTAGAGCACAAACGCTTCGGGTTCCTCCTGCATCAACTACTCAAACGGTTAGGCAAGAATTTGGACTGGGAACCATTGAGCTGTCTTACTCACGACCCAATGCAAAAGGAAGAGCCATATTTGGCGATTTGGTGCCTTTCGATGCCGTTTGGCGCACTGGAGCAAACAATGCCACTACGCTAACATTTTCAGATGAAGTAATCATCGGGGACAAAAAAGTGGCACCCGGAAAATACGGCTTGTTGTCCATCCCCGGCAAAACAGAATGGGTAGTGATCCTATCCAAGCAGCTGGACGTAACATCGCCGTCTGCATACAAGCCAGAGCAGGACGTGGTGCGCATCAAGGTAAAACCCACAAGCATTTCAACTGCAGCGGAAACCTTCACGATAGCATTTGAAAATACACGGGCCAATGCAATTGATGTGGCCATCAGCTGGGAAAAAACAATGATCACGTTTCCCATCAAGGTCGACCTGGATACAAAAATCATGGCACAGATTGACAACCTGATGAATGCAGACAACCGTCCTTACTACAATGCCGCTATGTATTATATGGACAACAACAAGGACTTGAATAAGGCTGCAGAATGGCTGGACAAGGCCACTGCTCAAAATCCCAATGCCTACTGGGTATGGTACCAAAAAGCGCGTTGTCTCTCCTTGCTGGGTAAGAAATCTGATGCGCTGTCTGCTTCTTCCAAATCAATGGATCTGGCGAAAGCGGCTAAAAATCCGGATTACGTGACGCTGAACGAAAAACTTCAGGCATCGCTTAAATAGCAGGCAACTCATTGTGAATGTAGGTCACCCAGTTACCGTGCAGTTGAATGCAGTGTACTTTCAGCAGGATTTGAGGAACTAGGGTGAGTCGTACGTCCAGTGTATCCGGAAAAGATCCTTGAAAGGGATCAATCTGAATATCACGACTAAAGTCCAATCCGCCCCTTCCCCACCACTTGTAAAGCGCTTCTTTGATGCTCCAAAAAAGTGTGCTGAAAGAAGTTTGATGAGCGGGATCCTGCGATTCGATGAAACACAACTCTGGAGCATTTAGAAATTTTTTTTGCACGCGAATAACACGGTCATTGATTCGTTCGAGGTCAATTCCAACGGAAGAATCATACGATATAACTGCCGCGACAGCATCGGATGTATGCGATAGATTGAAATGGCAATACCCATTGGTCAAATAGGGTTTGCCATGTGGATCAAGGCTGTACGACTGGAATGGAAAATCAGGATCCAATTCCTTCAGCAGCGCCCTGCAGGCCAATTGCTGCAATCGTCGACCCGCAGGCAGTTGCTGGTCGATCATCCAGGATAAAGAAAGAAAATTTTCTTCCTGTTCCCGAAGGATCCATACGCCAACTTTTAATTGATCGGATTGGGATGTCCATACAACCGGCATGCTTAAAGATAAGTGGATATCGGTGGTCTGTTTACATTATGTGGAAAAACTTTATCATTGTGATCTGACTCAATCGCGAATTTCGGGACTCCAATAAATTAAAGAATGATACTGTCTGATCTGCGAATTTTAGAAGAAATGGAAAAAGGGAGCATCAAGATCGCTCCTTTCAATCAGGAATGCTTGGGAAGCAATTCGTATGATGTTCACCTGGGGAAATACCTGGCTACGTATACAAATCACATTCTGGATGCCAAAGTACACAATCAAATAGAGTACTTTGAAATTCCAGATGATGGGTTTGTATTATACCCACACATTTTCTATCTGGGCGTTACACTGGAATATACTGAGACCCATGAGCATGTGCCCTTTCTGGAAGGGAAATCGTCAACCGGTCGACTTGGCATCGACATCCATGCAACGGCCGGTAAAGGCGACGTAGGTTTTTGCGGCAATTGGACCCTGGAAATTTCTGTAAAGCAACCGGTAAAGGTATACCACGGAATGCCGATTGGACAATTGATCTATTTCCCTGTAGAGGGCGAGATCAAAACCAAGTACAATCAGAAATCCAACGCCAAATACAGCGGTCAGCCTGATCGACCGATTGAAAGCATGATGTGGAAAAACAAATTCTAACTCACCCGGATCCATCTGCACAACCCTTGCACTGCTTGCTGGTTGTGGTCCGCTATCCCACATTGCTCTTTTTCCTTGGTCTTCTCTCTATGGCGGTTTTCCATATCCCCCTCTTCCTCAATAAAAAAATTACATTTTATAAATTGATGGGATGCGGAAAAAATGGAACTTTTGATTTGACACCCGATCTTCAACAATGGTCCATCATGGTATTCGCAAAACAACAATGGCTGGATCCTGAAGATAACCGCGGTATTGCCCTTCTGGGATTTTTCATTCGTGGCTGGCTAAAACTGTTCAGCGTTTCCATCCGTATCATTGGACTTACACCCGTGCAAGGGCACGGCAGCTGGGATGGAACCACCTTTCTTCATCCTTCGCATACCTTTTCACTTCAGCCCACCGATCGAGTGGCTGTTCTGACAAGAGCCACCATACGGTTGCGCTCCTTGATAGCCTTCTGGAAAGCAGTCCCCATCGTAGCAAAAAAAATGGACCACGCACAAGGACTACAGTATTCGGTAGGAATTGGAGAAATTCCATTTGTCAAGCAAGCGACGTTCAGCATGTGGGAGTCGATGGAGGCCATGCAGGAATTTGCCTACAAAAAAATTGAGCACAAGGAAGTCATCAAAAAGACACGAAAAGACAACTGGTATGCCGAGGATATGTTTCTTCGATTCAAAGTGAACTGGGAAAGCGTACATTTGGAGTAGTGTTTCACCCATGAGAATCCTTCTGACCGGTTGCAATGGCATGGTCGGCTCTTGGCTGACTGAGCAGCTGTCTGTTTCCCATCATACGGTTTGTGCCACATCAAAAGGTTCCAACCGTCTTCCCTTATCGTTTTTTCATGATCGCGTAACGCATTGTTCGCTGGACATTACCAACGTGCAGGAAGTCGAATCCGTGTTCCAATCGTTCCATCCGGATCTGATCATTCATGGTGCAGCCATGACGCAGGTTGATGAATGCGAGCAAAAGAAAAGCATCTGTTTTAAGGTCAATGTAGAAGGGACAGAACATTTATTAAAAGCAGCCGGTGAAATCAACGCACGTTTTTGTTATCTGTCAACTGATTTTGTATTCAGCGGGGAGGATGGTCCGTATAAAGAAACTGATCAAACAGCGCCCGTCAATTACTATGGACAAACAAAAGAACTGGCTGAGCTGCATGTGATGAACAGTGGACTGCATTGGTGCATCATCCGAACAATATTGTTATACGGAAAAAAGGGCGCGATGAACCGTAGCAGTTTTATTCATTGGGTAAAGGAAAATCTAGAAGCCAATCACCCCTTACAGGTGGTCCACGATCAAATCCGGACACCCACGTATATACCCGATCTTGTCAACGGCATTCTGCTGGCAGCAGAAAAAGGAGCACAGGGCATCTTTCATATTTCCGGATTGGAGCGATATACCCCTTACGAGATGGCACTGTGCGTAGCGAATCATCTGCAACTGAATACGGATTTACTCCAACCCGTGGATGCCAGTACATTTTCTCAAATTGGTAAACGTCCCCAAAAAACAGGGTTCAGCATAGAAAAAGCCAGAAAGTCGCTTGGATACACCCCCACCCCGTTTATCCAGGCATTGCATGAGATTTTTTAACCTCATTCTTTGGTCATAAATCGTTAGATTTGCGACCGTTACACCGCTGAAAACACCCTTATCCTGCTTGCCTAACAACCAATTAGACTAGAACGGAAAAAATGGCAAAAAAAGTAACTAAAATAGGAGTATTGACTTCTGGCGGAGATGCTCCCGGAATGAACGCCTGTATCAGGGCGGTTGTCAGAACAGGTATTTTTCATGGGCTCGAGGTTTACGGAATAACCCGGGGCTACTCGGGCATGATTGATAACGATATCCAGCGTTTGGAATCCAGAAGTGTCGCCAACATCATCCAGCGTGGTGGAACCATCCTCAAAACAGCCCGATGCAAAGAGTTCCTCACTCCTGAAGGAAGAAAAAAAGCGTATAAAAATATAAAAAGCCACGGAATCAACGGACTGGTCATAATCGGTGGCGACGGATCGTTCAAAGGCGCGCAAATCTTTTCCAATGAATTCGACATCCCTTGCATTGGAATACCCGGAACAATTGACAAGGATATTGCCGGAACGGATTTCACAATAGGATTTGATACTGCCGTGAATACGGCAATTGAGGCCATCGATAAAATCCGTGATACAGCAGATGCACACGATCGGCTGTTCATTGTGGAGGTCATGGGCAGGGATGCCGGATACATCGCCTTGCACAGTGGGATAGGAACAGGTGCAGAGCACATCCTCATTCCGGAGAAAAAGACCGATGTGGAGGCCGTGTTGGCTTCATTGACAGAAAAAGAAAAGAGAAGAAAGCTGGTGAATATCGTCGTAGTGGCCGAGGGAGATGATTTTGGAGGAGGAAATGATTTGGCCACTTTGATCAAAGAACACATTCCCGGGTTTGATATTCGCGTTGCGATTTTAGGTCATATTCAGCGAGGAGGTTCTCCCAGCAGCATGGACAGGCTCATTGCCAGTCGCATGGGCTACTCTGCTGTAGAATGCTTGCTGGAGGGGCGACCGAATGTAATGGTTGGTATCGTGAACAACAAAATGCATTTTACGCCTTTGGATAAAGCCATAAAGGCCAAGCAACGCATCAGCGAGGAGTGGCTTAAAATAGTGAAGATCCTGGCGAGCTAATATAACCCGGTCACATGAGCAAAAACATTGGTAAATACTTTCACTCCGAAATGAACAATCAAGCAGGGAACGAGCATTCCATCCACCGCACTAAAATTGTGGCTACCGTAGGTCCAGCCTGCGAATCGTTTGACCAGTTGCTGGCACTGGTGAAAGCTGGAGTGAATGTTTTTCGGCTCAATTTTTCGCATGGGTCGCATGAGGATAAGAAAAAAATCATTGACCACATTCGAAAAATTAACAGTACCGAACCCTACAACATAGCCATTTTGGGAGACCTCCAAGGACCAAAACTGCGGGTGGGGGAAATCGAAAACAATTCGCTCCCGGTTGTTGAAGGAGATCTGCTTACGCTTTCGAATGAAAAAGTAGTAGGCAATAAAGAAAAGATTTATGTATCCTATCCAAATCTTGCCGGAGATGTGCAAGTAGGCAATACCATCATGATTGATGATGGAAAAATTGAGGTGAGCGTTGAACAAATCCTTTCAAATGGAGATGTTCGGGTTCGCGTAAAACTCGGAGGCATCATTTCGTCCAAAAAAGGACTGAATCTTCCGGATACTAAAATTTCACTGCCTGCACTCACAGAAAAAGACTTGAATGATTTGGATTTTATCCTTCAGGAAAAGCTTGATTGGGTTGCACTCTCCTTTGTTAGAAAGGTAGACGACATCATTGGCATAAAAGGAATCTTGTCCAGTCAAAGCAGTAAAACCAAAGTCATTGCCAAGATTGAGATGCCGGAAGCATTGGAAAATCTGAGGGATATCATTTTGGAATCGGACGGCGTCATGATCGCCCGTGGAGACCTTGGTGTAGAGATTCCCATAGAACGTGTTCCACTTGTGCAGCGTAAAATTATCCGCATGTGCCTGCATCGTGCCAAGCCGGTTATTGTCGCTACACAGATGATGGAAAGCATGATTGATCGGGTAAAACCCAATCGAAGTGAGAGTACTGACGTCGCCAATGCCGTTTTGGAAGGAGCAGATGCTGTTATGTTGAGCGGAGAGACCGCTATAGGAAAACACCCAACGCTGGTAGTGGAAACCATGCGCAAAATCATCATTGAAGCCGAAAAATCAGAATACCGCTTCAATAGAGAAGAAGACATCAACCCCCTTCCCCATTCACCTTCGTATATCAGCGATGCAGTTTGTTTCAACGCTTGCAAACTGGCTGAAAGCACCAATGCAGATGCATTGATCGGTATGACGCAGTCGGGGTACACTGCATTCACCATTTGCAGTTACCGACCAAAGTCGTATATCTATGTCTTCACCAAAGAAAGAAGTTTGGTCAACCAGCTCAGCCTCAGCTGGGGAGTACGAGCATTCTTTTACGAAGAGGAGGAAGGCTATGATCAGATAATCGCTGATCAGATACATATCCTGCGCGAACGGGGCTTTGTTACCCGGGGGGAAGTCATTGTGCATACTGGAAGTACGCCTGTTGAACTGCACCTTCCCACCAATACCATCAAGGTAAGCATCGTGGAATGATCAACAACGATGGATTGACTATTTATACCGATGGCGCAGCCAGAGGGAATCCCGGAAAAGGCGGTTATGGATGCCTGCTCATCTGGAAAGGTCAATCCAAGGAAATTTCACAGGGATACAAACGCACCACCAATAACCGCATGGAATTGCTTTCTGTGATTGTTGCATTGGAATCGCTGAACAGAATCGGCCTCCACATTGAAATTTATTCCGATAGCAAATACGTGGTGCAGGCAGTAATGGAAAAATGGTTGGATAAATGGGTGGCGACTGATTTTAAAGGTGGGAAAAAAAATAAGGACCTGTGGTTGCGTTACCATGCTCTTTCCAAACAGCACCGCATTGAATTCATTTGGGTAAAGGGGCATTCCACTAATCCCTACAATCAACGATGCGATGAGTTGGCTACTGCAGCAGCAGACGGCAATGATTTGTTAGAAGACAGTGGCTATATTAGCTCCATCGAAGGCTAAGCTTTGCAGCCCACCCATATGCTCCAAATAAAACAGCAGAGAAAACGTAGGTAGCAATAAGGCTATTGGTATAGAACGGTATACCATCGATCATGGTTTGTATATACCCGAAAACATCACGCGAGCGGTGATATCCGTCATTTCCCAGCCAGGTCAACGAATTGGAAATGAAAAAGTAGAGCGTTGGAGCAATCAGTGACCCTTTTGCAATGGATACTATCCGTGTGGGATTTGTAAAAAAGCCAATCGAAGTCATTGAGAGGATCAAGATATAATTCATCCACATCTCATCATAAAATCCCTGGATGGGTGTCATTCCATTGATGTAGAGCAATTGGTAGAGCGCATCGGAAAGTAACATAGACAACAACGGGAGGATAAAGGAAAGTTTACGGGAAAGCACTGCTCCTCCAAACACTGCCATGGCCAATTGTGGAGCAAATCCCCATGGGCGACCCGGTATGGCTCTGTAGAGGGCAGCGATCAGGATCAACAAGGCAAAAGAGATCCATGTGTGTTTAGTCACCTTCATGCAAATTATTTGAGCAAAAATAACAATAATTCCCGCATCCATTCAGCCGAAAAACTGACCAATTTCTCCACACCATCCAACCCATCAGGACGGCAGACTGGCAATGAACAATTGAGCTAGATGATCAACCTCTATCTGCCAATCAGTTTGGGCGGGGATGAACATGGCAGAGAGTCCTGTTGTAGGGATGGTTCCGCTGCCTTCCGAAGACCAGCGTGCATTTCCAGAAAGCAACAATGCGATCGATGGAAATTCGCTCTCCATGCTGTGGGAGCTGTTATGGCCCAGCTCAAGGGTGCGTAAACTGAAATCATCAACTGGTAAGCGCAGTACACCATCCGTTTTGTTTATGCTTTTTGGGAGAACTTGAGGAATTGTCTCTACAAAACGAGTATTTTGAATCAATGCCTCGGAGTTGATGTGCTTAGTGGTAAGTCCAGCCCTGAGCACATTATCCGAATTGGACATCAACTCAATGTTTTGTCCCTCTAAGTACGCATGCAAAATACCCGAGGGTTGATAAATGCCCTCCCCGGGCTTGAGGTGAACGAGGTTCATCAGGTAAATACAGAAAAGACCAGCATCGATGTGACCATTTTTACTAAACGTTTGGAAAGCGCGGGCCGACCAAAAATCAGGGGATTGTTTATCCAGCTTGCCAGTGGCATACAAAGGAATAATTTCATCCAAATGCCTCAGTAACCGTTGATTTGCGGCGGGAAATGCATTGGACATTACAGTTGAAAACAAGGACACCAATCCGCCAGTCGAATAGGATTCCTGAAATGGGTGTAAAAAAGAAAAGGCCTGTAGTCGGGATGAAATATCTGCTGCAAATCCGTGCAAAAGCCAAAATTCACTTAAGGCCACCATTACCTCTGGCTTATGGTTTTGATCACGAAAAGAACGCTCTGGAGCATTTAACGGAATCTGTTTTTCATTTTCATGTGCAAACCCGGTGATTGCCCTATCTATGCTTGGATGCACCTGTATACTCAGCATATCTTTAACATCCAATACTTTTAAGAGATACGGTAATCCATTGAAGCGGTCGACAACCGCTTGCCCCAGGTACTTGAGTTTATCCGATGCAACCAGTGAAGCAAGTGTAGTATGCGCGTGATTGTCGAGATGTACAGCAGTAGCACCACCCGGATGCACACCCAGCCAATATTCGGCAAAAGGGAGTCGCTCAGGGTTCTCAAGCTGTAGTTTTTCTGCTATAAAATCGCTTCCTCCCCAATCATAGTGCTGAATATATCCAGATAACCGGTAGATCATATCGCGTTATTCGTGCTTCATAAGATTAGTTTCGAAGGTAAATAAATATTGAATGGCAGCACATAACCAATTGGGGGCTCAGGGAGAAGAAATGGCAAAACAATGGTTGCAAGAACAAGGCTTTACGCTTCTTGATTTCAATTGGCGAATCGGTCGATTTGAAATTGACATCATCTGCTTGAAAGAAAATAAGCTTCACTTTGTTGAAGTAAAATGCAGAAAAGGAACATGGATGGGGCTTCCGGAATCCAGAGTGAATCGGAAAAAACTCAACAACCTTCGTTCAGCAGGTGCCGCATATTTACGACAAAAAAAATTACGCATTTGGGTGAGCTACGATATTCTTTCTATTACTGTTTTTTCAAAAGAGAAGACAGAGTACTTCCTCATCGAGGATGTATATTGACTATTTTAACAAAGCGGCCAGCTTTGATTGCAATTGCTCTCCACGCAGATTTTTTGCTACAATAATTCCATTGGGATCAATCAATAAATTCTGTGGAATGCTCTGCACCTTGTATTGAACAGCCACGGCATTATTCCAAAATTTCAGATCACTCACCTGTGTCCACGTCAAACCGTCATCAGCAATGGCCTTTAACCAGGGATCTTTGGAGCGATCCAACGATACACCCAATACGGTAAAATTTTTCTCTTTATACTTTTTGAATGCGTTGACTACATTAGGATTTTCTTGTCGACAGGGTCCACACCAACTGGCCCAAAAATCAATCAAAACATACTTCCCACGAAATGAAGAGAGTTTAATACCCTTCCCATTTTGATCTTGTTGAACGAAATCAGGTGCTTCTGTTCCCACTGCTGCAAACTTTGCCTCTTCAATGAGCTGCTGCACCATTTTACCAAAATAATTGTTTTTGGCAGTCTCCGCTATTGCTGCATATCGTTTCTCTATGACAGAAGGATCGTCGCTCAATTGCATAACTACTAAAATGACCAACGAAGAAACCGGTGATTCACGGTGTGAAGCTATATATGAATCGACCTTATCATTCACATCGGTTACGATATCCGCATACGATTTTCGCAAAGTACCATTTTCGTCTTTTTCTCCTTTATTCAACAATTGCGCAATTGAAGATAGCTTGGAAAACAGCGGATTAAACTCCGTATTGAACGCTATATAATCATTGTGTGAAGCAGAACCCGTAACAGTCGATTGTTGAAAAGTGCTCCATGTTCCTTTTATGACAACGGATGAGCCATCTAGAAATATTGCCAACTTTTGGTTGGTGCCTTTAGCAGTCAGCTGGTATAACCCGGGCGACTGCAATTTTGTGGTTACTTCAAACTCATTGCCGGTCGACAACACCGTAAACAATGGTTCTTCGTCCATTCCTTCACCCTTGAGACTAATCTCTGTTTTGTCTGGCATTCCCTCAATTTGCCCCTTTACAGAAAATGTCTTTTCTGCCTGCGAAAAAGAAAAAGAGGTCAAAAACAGAAAAAAAAGTGTCAATAATTTTTTCATGGTCGGTGGCGTTTACGCAATACAGTTTCGATATCTGCTAATCTATACCCTTTACTGTTAAGTAAAAGCAAATAGTGAAACAACAGATCGGCCGCTTCTCCTAAAAACTTTTCAGCATCGTTCTCTTTTGACTCAATTACCAGCTCAACTGCCTCTTCCCCTACTTTTTGAGCAATTCGATTGAGCCCTTTGCTGAACAAATCACTGACATAGGAATCCGACGGTGCAAGTTGCTTCCGCTGTTCAATCACTGCTTCAAGAATGGGCAAAAACGACTCATGAGCATCGTTGGCCTCTCCCCAACATGTTGGTGCGCCAGTATGACAGACAGGACCAGTTGGGCTTGCTTTGATCAATAACGTATCATAATCACAATCGACTTTGCATTCTTTGAATTCGAGAAAATTTCCACTTTCCTCCCCTTTCACCCAAAGTCGGTTTTTAGAACGACTAAAGAAGGTTACTTTGTTGGTTTGCTCTGTTGCAGACAGTGCGTCCTCATTCATGAATCCCAACATCAACACCCGGCCCGTAAGATGATCTTGAACGATGGCCGGAACCAGTCCATCAGCGTATTTGTGAAACGAAATTGACCTATCCATGCTGTAAAAATAATAAATCTGTTCAGCGAATCGGGAGTTTTTGCTCTTTTAAATACTGTTTAAGAAAGGGCAACTCTACTTCCTTGAAATGAAAGATACTGGCTGCCAAAGCGGCATCAGCACCAGCCTGAAGGACCTCAGCAAAATGTTCAGGCGTTCCTGCGCCTCCGGATGCAATAACAGGAACACTGATCATGTTTGATATTCGAGCAGTAATTTCCACTGCAAATCCATTTTTAACTCCATCATGGTCCATAGAAGTCAACAAGATTTCTCCTGCACCTCTCTTAACTGCTTCAGTGATCCAGTCGGCGCACTCCCGACCAGTAGGAAGTCGCCCCCCATTGAGGAACACTTCATATTGATTGAGTTCATTTTTCTTTATATCAACAGCAAGAACAACGCATTGACTGCCAAACTCGGAGGCTAATTCAGAAATGAGCTCCGGTCGCTTGAACGCTGCAGAATTTACAGATATTTTATCAGCCCCATTATCCAATAGCACACGAACGTCTTCAACGGATGTGATCCCTCCGCCTACGGTAAATGGAATATTGATTGACTTTGCTATTCTGCGTACTAAATCAGACAAAGTTTTACGCCGTTCATGGGTTGCGGTTATATCAAGAAACACCAACTCGTCTGCTCCATTCAAAGCGTACACGGTAGCCAATTCTACCGGATCCCCGGCATCACGCAATTCAAGAAAGTTGGTCCCTTTTACCGTACGCCCATCTTTGATATCCAGGCAGGGGATGATGCGCTTGGTTAACATACAGATGGGTGTTGAAGGATAAATTGCTGAAGTTCTTTTAATGAAATTCTATTTTCATATATCGCTTTGCCGATAATGGCTCCCGCACAACCTATTTGTTGCAGATCGTACAAATCCTGCAGAGAAGAAACACCGCCACTGGCCACAAGTCGAATAGAAGGAAATTGCTCCAGAAGTTGCTTGTACAATTGGAGAGAGGGACCTGTAAATACACCATCCCGCTCAATATCGGTACAGAAAAAATAATCAAATCCTTTCTGTGTATACCCCGACAAAAACTGTTCGATGGATAGGTCACTACCCTCTTTCCATCCTAAGGTTTTTAATATCCCTGCGTGCACATCTGCACCAATGAAAAAACGGTTGGTACCAAACTCCTCTTTCCATTCGAGAAAAATTGATGGATTGTTGACTGCCATGCTGCCTACAACCACATATGATGCTCCTGCCTGTATAATGCGCTGCACATCGTCGCGGTGTTTCACTCCCCCACCAAAATCAACGCTCAGCTGCGTGGAACGCGTAATGGCTTCAAGTGAGCTCCAATTGGTCACTTTTCCTAAACGGGCCCCATCCAAATCCACAACATGCAGTCGTTGAATACCAGCATCTTCGAATTGCTTGGCCATATCAAGTGGAGCAGGCCCATACGTCGATTGGCGCGCAAAATCTCCTTGTGATAGTCGAACACATTTTCCTTCAATGATATCAATGGCAGGAATCAGATCCATTATGAAGCAATTGAAATAAAATTAGAAAGGATGATTTCACCGACTTCCGCACTTTTTTCAGGATGAAACTGCACGCCATAAAAATTATCCCGGCAAAGCGCTGCACTGTATTTTCCACAGTAGTCGGTCACGGCTGACGTACTCTCCCCTAATTCCGCACGGTAACTGTGAACAAAATAGCAATAAGAACCCTCAGTTACGCCAGTGAACAAAGGCGAGGTAAGTGTATGAATAGAATTCCAGCCGATTTGAGGAATTTTTTCATTCAGCTCCGTTGGTTGAAAGCGCAGCACCTGCTGTTGAAAAATACCTAAACATTGGGTATCGTTTTCTTGACTGTGACTGCACATTAATTGCATTCCCAGGCAAATGCCCAAAAACGGCCGTTGGATGGCAGGAATGACTTTATCCAGTGAACGGGATTGCAGATAGTGCATGGCGGAACGAGCTTCACCCACACCAGGAAAAATGACACAATCGGCTTGAAGAATCGTATCCGTATCATCGGTGAACACCGGGATAATACCCATTCGTTCAAGAGCGATTTGAACTGATTGAATATTTCCGGCATTGTATTTGATGACGACCACATTCATACTATACGCCTTTGATATTTTTTACAAAGTGATCAATACTTTCAGTAGTTGCTCCTTTTTCGTCCAGCCATTTGATAAAGGCTGAACCCACAATGGCTCCCTGTGCATATTTAGTTGCAGCCGTGAACGTAGCAGCATTATGTATCCCGAAGCCAACCAAAATAGGGTTATGAAGGCGATAAGACAGCAAACGCTCAAGATACTGTTCAACTTTAGAAAAATCTTTATCCTTCCCCGTGGTGGAAGAAGAAGAAACAGCATATAAAAACCCACTGCTGCATTGGTTCAACAGTCGAACACGCTGCTCAGAGGTTTCCGGTGTTACCAGAAAAATCATATCGAGTCCATATTTTTTTAATACAGGTGAATACACCCGCTCAAACTCAATTACCGGCATGTCCGGCAGGATGATTCCGTCAATTCCCACTTTAGATGCCTGCTCACAAAATTTTTCAAAACCATATTGAAGAACCGGATTCATGTATCCCATCAACACCACAGGAATAGAACATAGACTTCTCAACTCAGAAAGCTGGGTGAAAAGCACTTCAATGGACATTCCATTCTGAAGGGCCTTTGCACTGCTCTGTTGAATAACGGGACCGTCCGCAATGGGATCGCTATAGGGCATGCCGATTTCTATCACGTCTGCACCGGATTTCTCCAGCTGCGCTATAATTGCTAGCGTACTGTTCAGCTCCGGATAACCCGCTGTAAAGTAGATATTGAGTACACGCGTATTCTTGCGATGAAACAATGTTTGAATTCTACTCATGATCAACTTGCTTTTTTAATTCAGCCATATAAGTCGATAAATCTTTATCCCCTCTTCCACTCAGACAAATGACCGTGATATCGGAAGGATCAAATTTCATATCGTTGAGTACTGCAAAAGCATGAGCAGTTTCCAATGCAGGAATGATCCCTTCCAACTGAGAAATTTCAAAAGCAGCTTTCATGGCTTCTTCGTCGGTTGCATTTATGAAAATTCCTCGACCGGAATTGAACAGATGAGCATGCAGGGGACCAATACCCGGATAATCTAGTCCTGCCGAGATACTGTGCGGCTCTACCACTTGTCCATCGCTGGTTTGCATAACAATACTCTTGCTGCCATGCAAAACCCCAGTGACACCCAACTGGGTGGTGGCTGCTGACATTCCGGAGTGAACCCCATGACCTGCGGCTTCTACTGCCACTATTTCAACTTCTGAGTCATCTAGAAAATGATAGAAAGCACCAGCCGCATTGCTTCCACCCCCTACGCACGCCATGACTCGGGTAGGCTTATCTACCCCATACTCGTTCAGCAACTGATCTTGAATTTCTTTACTAATGATGGACTGAAAACGTGCCACCATATCAGGATATGGATGAGGACCCACCACTGATCCTATGATATAATGGGTATCCACCGGATTATTGATCCAATCGCGTATGGCTTCATTTGTTGCATCCTTGAGCGTTTTACTCCCACTGGTTGCTGGTATTACAGTTGCACCCAACATGCGCATGCGCGCCACATTGGGCTCTTGCCGTTGCATATCTTTTTCCCCCATGTACACAATGCATTCCAAGCCTTTCAGCGCACAAACGGTTGCAGTTGCAACACCGTGCTGGCCCGCTCCCGTCTCTGCGATGATGCGTTTTTTCCCCAGCCGTTGTGCCAGCAAAACCTGACCAACCGTATTATTGATTTTATGTGCCCCGGTATGGCAAAGATCCTCACGCTTGAGTAAAATTGTTGTCGCGTATTTCTCACTCAACCGCTTAGCATGGAAAAGCGGAGTAGGACGACCTACATAATCCTTCAACAAAGCATTAAACTCTTTTTGAAACGATTCTTCTTCCATGATCAATCGATACTGTGTCCGAAGTTGCTCAACATTCTGAAACAACATTTCTGGGATATAAGCCCCCCCAAATTCACCATAGTATCCATCTGCATCAGGAACAGAAAATTGTGTATGCATCAAATTAGTTTGATTTGATTAAAAAACTGGGTCACTTTTATGAGATCCTTATTACCGGGTGTTAGTTCGAAGCGGCTGTTCACATCAACCGCTTCCACAACAGGATGAGCAGAACTTAACTGAGTTAGGGCAATGACATCCTGCTCGCCTATTCCTCCGCTGATGAATGAAGAGTGCTTTATCTTACTCCAATCAATAAGAGTCCAATCAAATTTCTTTCCCGTTCCCCCATGCCATTCACTTTGAGTATCAAAAAGTGCATAATCCATCGCATCAAAATAGGGCTCACATGAATAGGCTTCAAACATTCCATTCCCAATGGAAAACGCTTTGATAACACGGGCGTACTGCCGAATACGGGAACAGTCCGTTGGCGTTTCCCGACCATGCAGCTGAACAGCATCGAGACCCCATTGGTGGATATGTTCAACAACTTGCTCAACGGTTTCGTTCACGAATACACCAACTTTCTTCGCATTGAGGGAAGCGGAACGCATCCATTCTGCATCAATATCACCATTGAGCATATACCGAGGGGATGAAGGATAAAATATAAATCCAATATATTCAATACCCAATTGATCCAGTTCCACTACCTGCCGTTGTTGGCGAATTCCACACACCTTTAATTTCATACGGTATGGGATTTATTCAAAAAATCTTTTAAGGCTTCGCCAGGTTCGTGGGTTCGCATGAACCGTTCTCCAATTAAAAACCCCTCAAAACCAGCTTGCCGAAATGCAGCCAACTGAGCAGGTTCCGTAATTCCGCTTTCGGCTATCATGAGCGACTCCTTGGGCAATGCTTCAATCATGCGCATGCTTCTTTCGATATCGACTTCAAAATTCTTTAGATTACGGTTATTGATCCCTACCAATGAGATACCCGGACAAACATGCTCCATTTCTTCTTCGTCGTGCAATTCCAGAATCACTTCCAAACCAAGATCAAAGGCAATACGAGTGAATTCTTGTACTTCCCGAGGATCAAGAATGGCGGCAATCAACAAGATGATGTCTGCACCAATTGCTTTTGCCTCGTGGATCTGATATGCATCAATGATGAACTCTTTTCGGAGAATTGAAATGTTTGTTTTAGCACGAATGGCGATCAGATCTTCATCCGAACCCCCAAAAAAATGATCATCGGTTAAAATGGAAACGGCAGAAGCCCCTGCTTGCTCGTATGCAGGAATGACCAGCTGGGTATCGGCAAATTCGTTGATCCAACCTTTTGAAGGTGATCTTCGTTTGAATTCTGCAATAATACCACTTCCCGAATGTGTACGTACGGCATCCAAGTAGGAAATAGGCGTACGCTGGTAAAACGGAGACTCATATAAACGACTCAAGGGCATTGCGTTTTTTCGTTGTTCTACCACCTTGCGTTTATACTCTACTATTTCATCTAAAATTGTCATACTGCTCATTGAAGTTGCATCAATTGATTCAATGTATTTTTTGCTTTACCGGAAAGTAAACTGTGCTCTGCTGCTTCCAATGCAGAGGAAAGGCTGGAACAGTGTCCGGTTGAAAATAACGCCAAGGCAGCATTGGCGATGACTACTGCATTTTGCTGCTGAGTTCCCTTCCCATTTAAAATAGAAAAAGCAATTTGAGCAGCCTGTTCTGCAGTGGATCCCCCAAATAAATCCGAATGATCAATCACCAATGATGAAAAATCTGAAGGGGCATACATGCGTTCCTCGAGATCGGACAACACCTTTACTTCCGCAGTGAGTGAAATTTCATCATAGCCGTCCATTGAATGAACAATACAGTAGTGCTTTTTTTCCTGTTGAAGCAGATAGTGATACATCCTGGCTGTTTCAACATTGCAGACTCCGATCATCTGGTACATAGGCCGAGAAGGATTGACCAATGGCCCCAACAGATTGAAAATTGTACGGACACCCAGCTGTTTTCGAACAGGTGCCACCGTTTTTAAAGCAGGATGAAAAATCGGAGCATGCAAAAAACACAAATTAGTAGTCTCCAACTCGCGCTTTAATTCTACAGGATCCGTTTTAAACCGATAGCCCAATGCAGTCATGAGGTTAGAAGCACCACTCACTGAACTCGAGCCATAGCTTCCGTGTTTGGTTACAGGTTGTCCCGCTGCAGCAACGACAAAACAGGTAATCGTTGAAATGTTGAACGTGTTTCGGCCATCTCCTCCGGTACCTACAATATCAATGGCATCGATTGCACCAAAGTCAACGGGTACACACAGTTGCAAAAGCGCATCCCTGAATCCGGCCAATTCTTCCAGGGTGCAATTGCGCATGAGATAAACGGTCATGAAGGCGCTCAATTCATGTTCATTGAATTTACCTTCTCCAATGGAGAGCATGGTTTCTTTTGCTTGTTCACGGGTTAAGGTCCTGTGCTCAAAGAGATATAAGAGTAATTCTTTCATGGCATTTTACATTCGGTTGGTAAGCCAGTTTTTAATCATCTGAGCACCGTTAACCGTCAGAATACTTTCGGGATGAAACTGAACTCCTTGTACATCGTATTCGCGGTGCCTGACCGACATTATGCGTCCTTGCTGATCGGTGGATGTAACTTCCAAGCATTCGGGCACCCAAGTGGCATCGATTACCCAGCTGTGGTAGCGTCCTGCGGTAAGAGTTTGTTCAAATCCACCGAACCAATCGTTTGTTCTGCGGTGATGTGCAACAGCTGAATTCAACACAATTGGAGTTGAGACCCCATGGTACACATCAGATAAGTTGAGAAGACGAGCACCAAAACTTTGTCCGATGGCCTGGTGACCTAAACAAACACCAAAAATGGATTTTGTGGCAGCGTAGTGCGATATCAAGGGAAGCAAAATACCCGCTTCCTCTGGTATACCCGGTCCGGGAGATAATAAAATATGCTCATATTGATCAACCTGATCCAACGTTATTTTATCATTTCGATAAATGTCGATTGGTCCTAGATTGATCTCTTTCACAAGCTGAACCAAGTTATAGGTGAATGAATCGTAATTATCCAATATGAGTAATCGCTTCACTTTGCTTTGTTTTTTGATGGAGCATGGAAGGTTTGTGCAAATTCCAGCGCTTTTTTCAGTGCTCCCAGTTTATTGTTGACCTCCTGCAATTCATTTGCAGGAACACTTGATGCTACAATACCTGCTCCTGCCTGATAATACAGTACATTTCCCTTGCTCATGAAACTGCGGATGAGAATGGCATGATTGCAAGAACCATCCATTCCAATGTATCCAATTGCCCCTCCGTAAAACGAGCGATGGGTGGGCTCATATGCATCAATCAATTCCATGGCCTTGAACTTAGGCGCCCCGCTGAGCGTACCGGCAGGAAAGGTAGTTGCCATGAGCTCAACTGGGTTCATAGCCGCTGGTACGGTCGCCGTTACCTCACTTACCAGGTGAATGACGTGAGAATAGTACTTGACTTCTCTGTATCGTTCTACACGGGTGGCCGTGCACACGCGACTCAGGTCATTGCGGGCAAGATCAACCAACATGACATGCTCAGCATTTTCTTTTGGATCCGACAGCAAACGCTCCGCTTCAAGGTGATCCGTCTCGTCATTCCCCGTGCGTTTGAATGTGCCGGCGATAGGATGTACAATAGCCCTGTCGTTTTGGATGATCAACTGGCTTTCAGGCGAGGAACCCATGAGTGTATAGTCGCCATAATCAAAAAAGAACAAATAGGGTGAAGGATTTACCATGCGCAGCGCCCGATATACATTGAATTCGTCGCCGGTGAACGCTTGTTCAAACCGCCGACTCAACACAATCTGGAAAACGTCACCACGATGACAATGCGCAATTCCCTTTTGAACTAAATCCAGGTAATCTTCATCGCGCATATTGGAGAATTCTTTCCCAACAACAGCAAACGGATAGGAATCACTGCTCTTCCCCGTGATGGTTCCAATCAATCCATCCGCATCTGAATCCAACCCATCGATCTGATTCTCCAGCAACAGGATTGAATCCCGGAAATGATCTATGACAATGACAAATTGATACAACCGATAGCGAATCAGAGGAATCACAGGATGGTCGTTCCTTTCGGAACCAGCATTTACCCTGAGATAGGGCTTTTTATCAAAAGCAATTGTTTCAAAAAATGGGATAGCATCATAGGAGGTATAACCAAACAACCCCTGAGCGAAACGTGCCTCTTTTTCGGTCGAGATCACTTCGTAAGATTGCATGTACTCCCAAATCAGCGACTGTACTGTATTGTTATGCAACAGCACTTCTTTTGGACGTTCAGTTGGAAACTTAAACTCCGCCACATCCGAATTGGTAATTTCAATTCCCCCGATTGCGTTTACCCCTATAAACGAAAAACTATTTTCAGCCGCATGATGGTCTGTACTTTCCAATAAGATGGTATCCCTGAATCGGTCTCGCAGTTTCAGGTAGATCCCTACGGGCGTGAATAGATCCGAGGGGAGCCGGTGGACCAACGTACTGAACTGTATCTTTTTCATACTCAATTTCAAATTCAATCAAATAAAAAAGCCCCAAACAACGGGGCTTCACTTATTTGAACTAACAACAAGGACCTACCCCAATACTGTTGGGACATGGTGCCAATAGCCGTTAGTAATGTTCGATAACATGAAGCGAATGTCAATTATTTTTCGAATACATCCAAAAAAATGAAAGAAATTATTTAACAAATCGCTTGATCTCCCGGTCAGCTTCCCGCTGCTTAATGCTTTCGCGCTTATCGTGGAGTTTTTTGCCCCGGGCGACACCTATTTGTAGTTTAGCGTACCCTCGATCATTAAAAAAAATCTTCAATGGAATGACCGTCAGTCCCTTGTCTTTTAAGAGCTGAAGGATTTTGGAAATCTCTTTTTTCTTCAATAATAACTTACGATCTCTAGTGGGCGGATGATTGGAATAACTCCCTTGTTCATAGGGAGAAATATGAAGCCCTTTAAGAAACAATTCATTGTTGTGAATAAGGCAATAACTGTCGGCGAAACTGACCGTCCCGTTTCGAATTGATTTGACCTCCGTTCCAGTCAATACCATACCCGCTTCGAACTTCTCTTCGATGAAGTACTCGAACGTGGCAGATTTATTCCTAATTTCCATGGAAGGTTCCGTTAGGGACTAGCCCTTGAAATGAGCGAGCAGCAATGCTATACGATCCTTGAGGCGCCTTCGTTCCACTATCATATCCAGGAAGCCGTGCTCCAAGACAAACTCGGATGTCTGAAAGCCCTCGGGTAGATCTTTTTTAATGGTTTCTTTGATGACACGGGGACCGGCAAAACCGATCATGGCTCCGGGTTCACCTATATTGATATCGCCTACCATGGCAAATGATGCTGTAGTGCCTCCATATGTTGGGTCGGTACAGAGCGAGATGTAGGGGATCTTGTGCTGGGCAAGTCGACTGATTTTCCCCAGTGTTTTTGGCAGCTGCATCAAAGAAAAAGCGCTTTCCATCATGCGTGCTCCCCCACTCTTACTGATGATCATCAGCGGTATACGGTGACTCAATGCATACTCTGCAGACCGTGCAATTTTCTCACCCATTACACTCCCAAGGGAGCCTCCAATAAAGTTGAAGTCCATACACGCCACAATCAAATCATTGCCCCCCACTTTACCAACAGCTGATGTAATGGAATCGTGTAGGCCGGTCTTTTCGTATGCCTCTTCCAGCCGTTTGCTGTAGGGCTTGAGATCAGAAAATCCTAGAAAATCGATAGAAGAAACCTCCGCAAAAAGTTCGGTATACATCGAATCATCAAACAAGAATTCAAAATATTCTGCACTTCCGATGCGGTGATGATGGTTGCATTTGGGACAAACGGAGAGATTTTCCTTTAGTTCTAATGTGGTACAGGTGTACTTGCAGGATGGACACATGGTCCATAAGCCATCCGGCACCTCTTTCTTTTCAGCAGTCGTCGTACTGATCCCCTTTTTTCTGCGTTTGAACCAGCTGGACGAGCTGGATTCCTGGGCAGGAAGAGAAGGTAAAGCCTGAGACTGGATATCTTTTTTTTCAGGTGCCATTTTGAAAAACTGTTTCAAATGCAAATATAGGCCTTCTCAAAGAAGCGAGAATCTGGGAACAATTTACCACTAAAAGAGCTCGCCCTGCTTCTTTTTACCATCCTGAACCCATTCAATCTCAGTACTTTTTGTGTAATCCGCCAATTTTACACCTACTGCTTTCCAACCCATCAGTTCCACAAAGCCTGACACTTTAATCTTAGAAGTTTTTGCTTGTGTACCCCGACCGGTATGAATCAGCACCACTGGATCGGTATCTGTTGTAACGGCCTCAACATAATTCCCATCCTCTTCCTTGATGAAAGAAAATTTATTGTTCAAGGTTGTTGTCTCTATTTTGAATCGCTTAATCGTATACTGTAGCTTATCCTTATCGAAATACACTGCGGTGACAATTTTCTCCGGATCAAATTTTTCGATTTTAATCAAAGTTTCCGGATCAAATCGCTGAGTCAACTCAGTGGAATTGATTTCATAGGTGCCGTCGTGATGAATGACCAATAAAAGATCTTCCGGCTGAAAACTGCCGAGGAATGCCCCTTTCTGCTCTATGTTCAGTCGGCCAAACGTATCATCAAACCACAGCTCTTTTCCACCAAGCGTAGACACCCCTGCTTCTTTGAGCTTAACATTTCGGATGGGATATTTGGTTACCTGGTTTCCGATACTCGATCGATTTTTAATATCCAGTAATGTAAAGTCAAATTCAAACTGTTTGATGCGCGCGGAACAATTCGGACTCAATACCACGGTAACAGTTTCTGCCTCCCCGTTTGGATTGACAGAAAAATAATTGACTTTTGATTTTTCTGCGCCCTTGGTCAGATCGTACTCTTTGTCGCGCGTAATGCCCGTGACATTGAAGCGCTTGCAAAATGAAATTCCACTGGATCCATCGGTATAAATCATATTGTATGTCAGGCGTTCTTCATTTTTATGAAAAACGGCAGCATGGAGAATATCTTTTCCGATATAGACCTTATCGTCCACTTTCACTACTTTCATAATTCCTCGCTTTGTGAATATAATGATGTCGTCTAAATCAGAACACTCCGTAATGAATTCATCTTTTTTCAACGAGGTACCAATGAATCCTTCTTCCCGATTCATGTACAAGCGAACATTGGCCATGGCGACTTGACGCGCTTGTATCACATCAAAGGGCTTTATCTCGGTTTTGCGCTCGCGACCTTTTCCAAATTTGTCCTTCAAGGATTCATAATAGGCAATCGCGTATTCGGTCAAATTACCCAAATCGTGCTTGACCTGCTTGATTTCTGCATCAATCGCCTTGATTTGCGCATTGAGCTCTTCTATATCGAGTTTGTAAATTCTTCGAACAGGTTTTTCAGTCAGCTTGACAATATCCTCTCGCTCAATCGAACGCTTGAATGAGGATTGGAAGGGCTCAAATCCTTTTTGAATGGCTTTCAACACGGTCTCCCAATCCTGGTGCTTCTTCTCAAGCTCCTTGTAAATTTTTTCCTCAAAAAAGATCCGCTCCAGTGAAGTAAAATGCCATTTTTCCTGTAGTTCAGACAGACGAATTTCAAGCTCCTGCTTCAAGAGCGACTTTGTACTCTCTGCAGAAATTTTGAGCAGCTCGGTGACCGATGTAAACAATGGTTTTTGATCGGCAACAACGCACGCATTTGGCGATATGCTGACTTCACAATCCGTAAAGGCATACAAAGCATCGATAGTAATAGCAGAAGAAACTCCAGCAGCCAGCTCGACCAAGATCTCGACCTCTGCCGCTGTATTGTCGGTTACTTTTTTAATTTTTATTTTCCCCTGATCATTGGCCTTGACAATCGACTCCATCAATTGGGTAGTCGTTACCCCATAAGGTACATCCCGAATGGCAATTGATTTTTTATCAATTTCCTGAATATGCGCGCGGCAACGAATCTTCCCTCCCCTCGCGCCATCGTTGTAGTTGCTGACATCAATCATCCCACCCGTCTGAAAATCAGGAAAGAGCTCAAACCGTTTTCCTTTCAGGTATTTGACGGATGCATCGATCAATTCAATAAAATTATGCGGCAGCAGTTTCGTCGACAACCCTACCGCAATGCCTTCAGCACCTTGTGCCAGCAACAGTGGAAACTTAACCGGTAATTGAATAGGCTCTTTCTTTCGGCCATCATAGCTTACTTGCCACTGTGTGGTTTTCGCATTGAAGGCGACCTCCAAAGCAAACTTGCTGAGGCGGGATTCAATGTAACGGGCTGCTGCAGCATCATCACCGGTTCGAACATCTCCCCAATTACCTTGCGTATCCACCAGCAGATCCTTTTGGCCAAGGTTGACCAATGCGTCCTGGATACTCGCATCACCATGGGGGTGATACTGCATGGTCTGACCGATGATGTTGGCCGCCTTGTTGAGCCGACCATCATCCATTTCTTTCATAGAATGGAGGATCCTGCGCTGAACCGGTTTGAGTCCATCCATTACTTCCGGAACGGCACGTTCCAAAATCACATAGGAAGCATAATCCAGGAACCAATTTCTGTACTGACCGGAGACGCCGGATTCGTGATCGACCTCAGTATTGAATTTTGCTTTTGCCATTATTCCCCAATTTGTTCTCCCACCGCTGCTGCAGTTTTTCGTTTCACCTCAAAATCCTTGAGCCCTCTCAACTCACCGGTATAATCGAATTTTTCAGCAGCAAGCATTTCCTTTAATCTCCACAATAAAAACAAATCCCCTGTCTTGTCCTTGGCCTTTGAAAGAAATCCATGGATGATCTTACCAGCTTTTTGCGGCTCAGTCGTAACATGTCGAGCAAGTTCACTGTCAAAATAATCGAACCCATGCCCTACAATTTTTTTACCACCCTCCAGTATGCGCACTCCGGCATTGGACGCACAGATACGCAACCATTCATCCCGATCCAATTCAAACTCACTGCTCGTAACGGGTCGCGCTAACTTTTTTGCCTTGATGAATTCACGGGCAGGTATCTGATGCAACCAATTAGGATAGAATATTTGTCCCTTCTCATTTATAAATGGCAAATTATTGAGATAGAGAATCTGTACACGACCCGTATAGGATGACAACTGGCTGATGAGCCAGAAATATCCGCATACATCATGCTGATTTTGCGCGGCCCAGATCCAGATGGATTCGCTTTCATCCTGCTCCAGTCGATGACTCATCGCCTTCACGGTTTCAACATCATCCACTTCCGGCACGTCCACTTGATCGACACCTGCACTGCCCATGACCGTTTCGTTCCACCACTGGCTTCGCATGCGTTGACCTTCACTGGACATTAGCATTTCAACTGGACCCACTGCATAGTCGTCCCGGACAATAAAAACCTCCCCTTGTACGTCAGGATCCATCTCCATTGCTTGCTTAAGCACTGCCTCATCGGCAACATTGAAAACCACATGTATCATGATCAATTATATTGATGGTTCAACTGCATCCAATTCTACCCTCAAATTGGAAACAATAAAATCTTGACGCTCTTGTGTATTTTTCCCCATATAATACTCAAGAAGATGTTGTATGTGAATCTGACTTTCCAAAATAACCGGTGTCTTGCGCATATCGGGACCAATGAATTTCTTGAATTCATCCGGAGAAATTTCTCCCAGTCCTTTAAATCGGGTGATCTCTGATTTTGAACCCAGCGACTTCACGGCTTCCTGTTTTTCCATTTCAGAATAGCAATAGATGGTTTCTTGTTTGGTTCTGACCCGAAACAAAGGAGTTTCCAAAATATACACATGGCCGTCGCGCACCAGATCCGGAAAGAATTGCAGGAAGAAGGTCATGAGCAAAAGCCGAATGTGCATCCCATCGACATCGGCATCGGTCGCAATGATAATATTGTTATACCGAAGCTCATCCATGCCCTCCTCAATATTCAATGCATTTTGAAGCAAATTGAATTCTTCATTCTCATACACTACTTTTTTAGTCAGTCCAAAACAATTGAGGGGCTTACCTCTTAAGCTGAACACCGCCTGGGTCTCCACCTCTCTTGATTTGGTTATGGAACCGCTGGCAGAATCACCTTCGGTGATGAAAATGGTGGATTGCAATTGCTTTGCACTAAACTCTTCTTTTGCTTTAGCAGGCGGCTCATCGTTGAGGTGAACCCGGCAATCGCGAAGCTTTCTGTTGTGTAGGTTGGCTTTTTTCGCGCGTTCGTTCGCCAGTTTTTTTATGCCTGCCAATTCTTTTCGCTCGCGTTCACTTTGCTCAATCCGCTTCTTCATGGCCTCTGCCACTGAAGCATTCTTGTGCAGAAAATTATCCAACTCCCGAGCAAAAAAGTCGGCCACAAAGTTTTTCATGGAGGGCCCACCCTCAAACATGAACTGCGAACCCAGCTTTGTTTTGGTTTGCGATTCAAACACGGGCTCTTGCACCCGGACTGCTACTGCCGCTACAATGCTCTGGCGGATGTCGGCTGCATCGTAATCCTTTTTGAAGAATTCACGAACGGTTTTCACAAATGCTTCGCGAAAAGCCAGCACGTGTGTTCCGCCCTGGGTAGTATGCTGTCCGTTTACAAAACTGTAAATATCTTCCCCGTATTCATCGTTGTGGGAAATGGCAACTTCAATATCCTCACCCTTGAGATGAATCACCGGATAGCGCAACTCATCTTCATTGGCATTGCGGTGTAGTAAGTCCAATAACCCATTCTTACTGACAAATTTTTTCCCATTGAAACTGATGACCAACCCTGCATTCAGATAGCAGTAATTCCACAGCTGCTTTTCAATGTAATCTGAAATAAAATGATAATTCCTGAAAATACTGGCATCTGGAATGAAGACCACTTCTGTTCCGTTGGACTCGGAAGTTACCGACTCCTTGTGTTCTTTTATGAGTTCTCCTCGCTTGAACTCGGCGACTTTCTGCCGACCATCGCGAAATGCCGTAACCCTGAAATAATCACTCAGTGCATTGACTGCTTTGGTGCCTACACCGTTCAACCCCACACTTTTTTGAAACACCTTGCTATCGTATTTGGCACCGGTGTTGATTTTACTCACCACATCCACCAGCTTACCCAACGGGATACCCCTTCCAAAATCCCGTATGCGAACTTCTTGCTTGTTGAGTGCCAACTCAATCTGCTTCCCAAAACCCATCATGTGCTCGTCGATGCAATTATCCATGACCTCTTTGACCAGGACATAGATTCCATCGTCCTGACTGCTTCCATCCCCCAACTTGCCTATGTACATTCCGGGGCGAAGGCGAATGTGCTCCTTCCAGTCCAGGCTTTTTATCGAATCCTCGTTGTACTCAAACTGCTTGTTTTCCAATTGCTTAGACATTCTCTCTCACTTAATTAGGATGAATAAGGGTGCATTTCCTACAACGGAAAGCGATCAAAGTTAACTGAATGAGCTATGCCGCTCAGATGCAGTTTATCAACGGGGTGTGCATAAATCAATTCATCCGCTTCTTCAATGTACTGACCTGCTCCTGAAGATTGCTGACCAGATTGGCCAACTGACCTACGTCCCATCGCTGTTGCTGTGCTACTTTGGTAATGACAATTTGTGCCTGCCATACTTCCAACACATCTTCGGCATTGACTTCATAGGGCTGATACGATGGATTGTCGCTGATCAACGTGAATTTGGAACGCGATTTGGGATGACGACTGACCCGCTTATAGACAATTCCTTCGTGGCGACTGACTACAATGCATGCGGCATGCTGCTTGATCTCGTCGGTAGATTCCAGTTTTTGACCTACAATGATTGAACCACTGGGCGTTGGCAACATGCTGTCGCCAATGATCTCAAAAGCCCGAAAGTGTCCGCTTCCCAACATGGGCAATGTAAATGTATTGAGCTCGTCTATGAATTCTTCATCCGCATACCCCGCCAGATAGCCGGCAGCGGCTTTTACCGGAACAAAGTGAATGATTTGCACTTCTGCACTAAGCTTCTGCTGCCTGCGCCGGAGCAGGTAATTGGTCTTGGGCTCACTCAGATCCCTGCGCAACAATTCATCCAAACTGATCTTGAAGAGATCACTGACCTGCTCCAAGACATCCAACCGCGGCTCAGCCCGCTCTTCTTCATAGGCCCCCAGCAGCGAGCGCTTGATATTCAGTTTGTTTGCAAATTCTTCCTGTGTCAGGCCTTTTTGCTTTCTCAGGAACTTGAGGTTGTGTCCGGCAAATGATTGTGCCATACTAATGAATTTGGTGGCAATATACTAAAAAATTTAGTTTTTCCATTTTTTTGCTAATTTTTTTCCATGGGACCTGAGGAAAGGGGATGTTTAAAATGTGGTAATTTTAACCACCATTCACGTATGCCGACAAAAGGTAAAAAATCAACTAAACCCGCCCCCATCATCCTCATTACCAATGACGATGGACTTACTGCACCTGGAATTGCGAACCTGGTGGAAGCCGTAAAAGATCTTGGAAAAATTGTTGTGGTTGCACCCGATAAGCCCCAATCCGGGATGGGGCATGCCGTAACCATTGGCTTTCCGTTGAGAATGCACCGTGTGCACCTTTGGGAAGGAGTCGAGTCGTGGTCATGCAGTGGAACACCGGTGGATTGTGTGAAGTTGGCCGTCGACAAGATCCTGCACCGTAAACCGGATATCTGCCTCAGCGGCATCAACCACGGCGCCAACCACTCCATCAATGTGATTTATTCAGGTACCATGAGTGCTGCCATAGAAGCGTCCATCGAAAACATACCTTCTGCAGGCATTTCGCTGCTGGACAACAGCATTGAGGCTGATTTTTCTGCTGCACGAATCTTTACCCGCATGATCGTGGAACGCATGCTCTCCACCAAAGCCGATAAACACCTCTGCCTGAATGTGAACATCCCGAAAGGCAATGCGACGCTGATCAAAGGCATTCGGGTATGCCGACAAGCCTATGCCAAATACGAAGAAGATTTCAAAGAGCGGAAAGATCCTTCAGGGAAAAAATACTATTGGTTGACCGGTGAATTCAAAAACCTGGAACAGAGCCGTGAAACCGATGTGTGGGCGCTGAGCAATAATTATGTGAGCGTGGTTCCGGTGCAATACGACCTGACCAACTATCACTTGAAGAATAAAATTGAAAAAGACTATACATGGTGATGTTCAGTCGTGACGCATACGGATTGGGCATACTGCTGGGTATGATCATGCCCATCGTCAGTTTCTTTGGGTATTACTATTGGAAATTCAGATGGTTTACATTAACTGATTTTTTTACCATGTTGCAGCAAAACAAGCAGCTGGTGACTGCGTTGAGTATCCCCTGCTTGCTGCTGAATGTCGTATTGTTCACCCTCTATATCAATGGTAAAAAAGATAAAACTGCAAAAGGAATTTTTCTCGTTTCCGTTGTTTACGCCATTGGCGCATTGCTCTTTAAATGGTTCTATTGATCTTATGCTTGATTCATGAAGTATTATATTATTTCCGGAGAGGCCTCAGGTGATTTGCATGGGAGTCGTCTGATTCAAGCCATCCGCACAAAAGACCCAAAAGCCATCATCCGGGCATGGGGAGGCGATAAAATGGAGCAAGCAGGCGCAACCGTTGTGAAGCATTACCGCGACTTGGCATTCATGGGGTTTGCAGAAGTGATCGCCAATCTTCCCACCATCTTGCGCAACATGAGGTTTTGCAAACAGGATATTGCAGCGTTTCATCCCGATGCAGTGATCTTGATTGATTATCCCGGGTTCAATATCCCGATAGCCAAATTTGCAAAAGCCCACCGTTATTCGGTCATCTACTATATCTCTCCACAGCTTTGGGCATGGAAAGAAGGCCGGGTGCACACGCTCAAGCGCGTGGTCGATCGGATGCTGGTGATCCTTCCATTTGAGCCTTCCTTCTATGCAAAATGGGGAATGAAGGTTGATTATGTAGGGCATCCCTTGATCGAGCACATTCAGGAGTTTAGGTCGCACCATCAGCCATCCAGTATCCGATCCCAGTGGGGAATTGCACCGGATAAAAACGTCATTGCTATTTTACCGGGATCCAGAAAACAGGAAATCAGCGCCATGCTGCCGATCATGATGGACGCCGCAGCGCAGCATCCGGAAGAAACGTTTTATGTCGCTCAAGCCCCCGGCATTGAAGATGCTTTCATCACCCGGTTCACCGCTGCATACCACAATGTGAAGGTCTTCAAAGACAAAACCTACGAATTGCTCTGCATTGCACAGGCCGCCTGGGTAACATCCGGAACGGCAACACTGGAAACCGCGTTGTTCAATGTTCCGTTGGTGGTCTGCTATAAAGGCTCCCCCCTGTCCTATGCCATTGCGAAACGAGTGATCAAGGTCAAGTACATCTCGTTGGTAAATTTGATACTGGACCGACCAGTTGTTCCGGAATTGATTCAGGATCAACTAACGGCCAATCGACTTTCAGAAGAGCTACACTGCATGTTGCACACATCATCCTATCGTGAAGCGTTTCATCAACAGATCAACGAATTGGATCAGCTCCTTCAAAGTGGCGGTAAAGCATCTGAAAAAGCGGCATCGATCATTTTCGACACGCTGGCATCATAACGGCTCATTTCAGAAAAGACCGAACAATCATCACTACAATGGCAAAAAGAAATAGCAAAAGAGAAATACGATTGATTCCATGCATGTACCGGATCCACTGAGACGTTGGTGCAGCCGGATCTTTTTTTCTCAAATACAGATACGTTGCTAGTTGTCGAAGTACTCCCATAATTGAACCAAAGATAGGTATTCTTCCCATCCACATTCGTTATACAATCAGTAGACTGCATCCTCGGATATCGCAGTTGTCCATGCGACCCGTTATTTCAAATCCGCCATCACCGGTAAAGCGTCCAACATCATCAGTGGCAATGAATGCCTGTGTTTGATGATTAGCAAGGTCGATTACATTCACTGCCCCTGCCCTTCCGGGAAACTCATGATGCTCCCACGTCTCAAACGGATCGTCCATTGCCCGCAAAACAATGCGCAGGGAGGAAGATGGATAAAAGATGCCGTTTGCGGATGAATAGGCTTGCGACTGCAACTCAGTCATTCCATATTCAGCATGCACCGATTTTAGTCCCCAAGCATCCTGCAGCTGCGCATGCAATTCCGTTCGAGTAATTTCTTTCCGTCTTCCTTTCATCCCTCCTGTTTCCATCACCAGGGTATGATTCAGTTGCATGGGAAATTGTTCCGCGAAATCAAGCAAGGCATAGGTGACCCCCAGCAACACGGTTGTTGCGCCACTGCGCTCATTGTTCCGGATCCGTTCCGCTAATTCGTTGAGGTTATCTAAAAAAAATCCACTTCCCCCCTTTTGACTCAACCGAATGAAATGATCAGCCATCGCCACCAGAGATGAATTTCCTCTTTCCAAATACGAGGGCAATAGGGCCAAAAAACAATATTGCTCGGGTTCTCCATAAAACTCACGAAAATTTTCTGTGGCATTGTTCAGGTACTGTTTCACCGAAGGAATGAAATGACGACTCGACTGATCAGAAGTGGTCCCGCTGCTTTCAAAGCAGGTTTCCTCAGAAAAATACCCTGTTTTAACTTCATGCGTTTTAAAAAAAGAAATCGGCAGAAACGGAACATTTTTTGCGTTTTCATACGATCCCATAGGACGATTCAATGCCTGAAGGTAGGAGCTGTAAATGGCGTTGCACGTCGACTGCACCGCAAAAACCTCCAGGGCTTTTTTCTGAAAATCAGCATCCCTTGCCGAGGTTAAATGTTCTTTAAAATGGAAACGATCCGATAGGTTTTTCACCGATTTACAGTTATTTTTGAAAACACAACAAAGGTACATGACAAAGCGGTTGTTTATAGCGATGTTCATCCTGCTGGTTTCCTGCGGAAAAGAAGCCATCCGTTCCAAGCCACAGCGGCGGATCAAAAGCGTCAGCAGTACCAATGTGCCGGTAGGCAGTGACTTACAGGTTACCCTCCGGCTCTCAGATAAAGAAGGAGATTTTGTGGACACCCTTTGGATTAAAAAAAGAACATCGAATTGCGGCTTGGGTAACTTCACCGATTCTGTGCTCTACAGGATTCCGGAAGAGACCCCCCGGACCAAGAATTTTGATGCGGATGTTCTGGTTACGTTTTCATATGCCATCGAACTTCAGCCGCGTTGCGGAAAAAGTGACACGGCGATATTCAGTTTCTGGATCAGGGACTTTGCAGGGAATAACAGCGACACTGTAACCACTTCCCGTATTATTATTCAGCGGTTATAAAAAACCTCATTATGGCGAAAGCATCGGCAAAACGACGCAGCAGCAATTTACTTTCCGAAGATTCCTACGCATTTTTAAAAAAATACATCAACACTCCCTCTCCCACGGGATTTGAGTCCGGTGGACAAAAACTCTGGATCCACTACATCCAATCGCATGTGGACGAAATCATGACCGACCCCTACGGGTCGGCAGCAGGCATCATCAACCCCCATCTGCCCTTCAAAGTAGTGCTGGAGGCCCACGCCGATGAAATCAGCTGGTTTGTGAATTACATTTCAGATTCAGGTTTGATCTATCTCAAACGCAATGGAGGCGTAGATCATCAAATTGCCCCTGGTAAACGCGTCGTTGTGCATGGTAAAAAGGGTCCAGTTAAAGCAGTATTTGGATGGCCGGCTATTCATACCCGAATGGGCGGAGGTGAACGCAAAGATCCTCAGCCTGCGGTTGAAAATCTTTTTCTGGATTGTGGTGCAAAAAACAAGCGTGAAGTCGAATCCCTTGGCATTCACATTGGATCGGTGGCCACCTATGAAGAAGGATACGACGAGTTGGCCTATGACTACTTGATTGGAAGAGCGATGGATAACCGTGTTGGAGGATTCATGATTGCAGAAGTCGCCCGATTGCTCAAACAAAACAAAAAGAAACTGCCTTACTCCTTGTACATCGTCAATGCCGTGCAAGAAGAGATTGGACTGCGAGGCGCAGAAATGATGGCCAGAAGGATCAAACCAGATGTTGCTATCATTACGGACGTTACGCATGACACCACTACGCCCATGGTCAATAAAATCATTGAAGGGGACGTTGCATGCGGCAAAGGACCATCGCTTGCCTATGGACCCGCCGTGCACAATAAATTATTATCACTGGTAGAGCAGGTTGCAGAAAAGAAAAAAATTCCAGTTCAAATGAGAACAGTCAGCAGAAGTACCGGAACCGATACCGACTCATTTGCCTACGCCAATGATGGTTGTCCGTCCGTACTCATTTCGATTCCCCTGCGGTACATGCATACTACTGTAGAAATGCTGCACAAAGACGATATTGAACAGACGATTCGCCTGATGTACGAGACGGTATTGTCCCTATCCCCAAAAACAAATCTGAGTTACTTCTGATTGGCGAAACGGACTGTAAAGGCGACCTGGTGCTGTGAGAGTTGCGACTGATAATGCAGCCGGGAATAAAAGAAATCAATTTTGCCCAATCTGAATTGAATGCCATAGCTGAAGCCGGCAAGTCCATTGCTCAGGTTACGGATACGCAGCTCACTCCGACGCAATGCATTGTACCCCAGCATGAGAACAAGTTTTTCACCCACCAGGTATTCTGCCCCTAGCACCAGGTGGGAAAACGCTTTTTGCATGGTGCCTAGTTGAAAACTTCTACCGTAGTTTTCGGCTTCAAAGGTGGTATCCGCGTATAGCAGATCAAACTGATGTATCCCTTGCAGGGTCAGGTGCAGCCGTATTGGAGCTTTTGCCAGCTGATGGGATACTCCAATGGATATATCAAAGGGAATGTCTTCCGACTGACCAGCATAGGTACTGAGTTGAGTCCCCATGTTCCGCGCAACAAACCCCAATCTCAACCGATGTGCTGTATCAGTGTAGGTCAGTCCCACATCCGCAAACAATGCTGAACTTTTAAAGGGTCCGTATTGGGAGTTCGCCCATTTTACTGTGGCCCCGTACCTCCATCTTTCTCCATATGACCTAGAAGCTGATGCGCCCACATATTGGTCAAAGGCCCTGATTCTACCCAACTGATTTCCGGATGCATCGGTTTGTAGCTCATCACCGTAGAGCAAGTGGTTCATGGAAAGTCCAATTGTTGTAGAAGTTTTTTCCAGATAAAAGGCTCCATTGCCAAACAAAGAATTTACTCCGGGAGCGATGCGCAGCATACTGGTTGAAAGGTTACCACTGTGAACGGGGTGCATGAGTGCGGGATTCACGGCAGAAAGTCCCACATCGTTGTTCAGATGGGTAAGGTTGAGTCCGCCCAATGCAGAGGATTGTGGATGGTGGCTGATTGTTAAAAAAGAAAATGCGGATTGTCCCCCAAGGGTCTGTGCACTCGTCTGCGCCAGAAGACCAGTCAGGAAAAGAAGAAAAAACGCGCGGATGAACATGTACAAATGTAGTTCGGTGCGACCTAAAACGAAAATCCCCCATGAAAATGGGGGAAATTCCTTAACCCTTAAAACAACCAACATAAGAGAAAAGATTCTCTGTGGATGTTAAACAAGGGACAAATTCATTTGGTTCAAAAAAAATTAAAAAAATTAGACCAGGGCTTTTTCAAGGACCTGTTGCATGGTTTTTACATAATGAAATCGAATTCCTTTTATGAACTCACTGTTGATTTCCAATACATCTTTTTCATTCTGCGCACAGAGGATGATCTCTTTGAGTCCCGCTCGTTTTGCAGCCAATACCTTTTCCTTGATTCCCCCAACGGGCAGCACTTGTCCCCTTAGCGTAATCTCCCCCGTCATGGCGAGATACGGCTTCACTTTATTCCCGGTAAATGCTGAGGCCAAAGCCGTCATCATGGTTATCCCGGCACTGGGCCCATCTTTGGGTACTGCGCCCTCCGGAACATGAATGTGGATGTTTTTTTGTTTGAAGAGCGCGGGATCAACCCCTACTTTTCGGGCATTGGCAACTAGATAGGTCAGTGCAGTGCTGGCACTTTCTTTCATCACCGTACCCAGGTTGCCGGTCAACTGCAGCTCCCCTTTCCCATCGCTGAGCGTTGATTCAATGAATAATATATCTCCACCGACATAGGTCCAGGCCAATCCCACTGCAACCCCTGGCATGATTGCGGTCTTGTAAAGTTCATTGCTGTACTTGGGCTTGCCCAGTATGCGGATCAGGTCCTGCTGCGAAACCGTTTCCTTCACTTTACCTTTTACAGCCAGGTCTTTTGCCAGATTGCGCATGACACCCGCCAGTTGGCGATCCAGCTCCCGCACACCACTTTCGCGTGTATAATTTTCAATCAGGCAAGTCATCACCGGAGAAGGGATTTTGATAGAGACCTCCTTCAATCCATGCATTTCTTTTTGCTTTGGCAGGAGGTGTGTTTGTGCGATCTTTTCTTTTTCCTCTACGGCATATCCGGTCAAGTCGATGATCTCCAATCGATCGCGCAATGCAGGTTGAATGCCTTGAAGATCGTTGGCTGTAGCAATAAACAGCACTTTGCTCAAATCGTATTCAAGTTCCAGGTAATTGTCGTAAAACGAATGATTTTGTTCCGGATCAAGTACCTCCAACAATGCAGATGAGGGATCACCCCTGAAATCCTTTCCTACTTTATCAATCTCATCGAGAATCATGACCGGGTTGGAGGATTTCACCTTGCGCAAGGATTGAAGCACCCGACCGGGCATTGCTCCGATATAGGTTTTACGATGTCCCCTGATCTCGCTCTCATCGTGGAGTCCGCCGAGACTGAACCGAACATACTTTCTTCCCAATGCAGAGGCGATGCTTTTCCCCAGGGATGTTTTGCCGATTCCGGGAGGTCCCACAAAACACAGGATGGGACTTTTCATATCCCCTTTCAGTTTCAATACCGCCAAATGTTCCAGGATCCGATCTTTGATACGGGTCATTCCGTAGTGATCCTTATCCAATATTTTTTTAGCTTTTTTCAAATCATACTGATCATGCGTGTATTCTTCCCAAGGCAACTCCAGCATCAAATCCACATGGTTGTAGACGGTAGAATAATCGGGTGTGCTAGGATGCATGCGTTCCAACTTCTCAATTTCCTTTTGAAATAATTCTTTGGCTGCATACGTCCACTTTTTCCCTTCTGCTTTTTTCTTCATCTGAAGAATCTCACGATCATTGCTGTCGCCACCCAATTCTTCTTTGATGCTTTTGAGTTGTTGCTGAAGAAAATAATCCCGTTGCTGTTTATCCAACTCTGTTTTGGTCTTGTTGGTGACTTTGTTTTTGAGTTCAACAAACTGCAATTCTTTCTGTAGCAGACTGAGCAACATTTCTGCACGCAGGCGCATATCGTTCATTTCCAGCAGTTGCTGCTTCTCGGTGAGTTCGCAGTTGAGGTTGCTGCCCACAAAGTGTATCAGAAAAGAGGGATTCTCGATATTCTTAAGGATGATGGAAGCTTCTGTAGGGATGTTGGGAGAAAGCTGAATGATTTGTCCCGCCAAATCCTTGATGGAGGCAACCATGGCATCAAACGAAGCATCGTTTTTCAGCACCTGTTCATCAAGCAGATTGACTTCTGCAGTAAAGAAAGGTTCCTCTGAGCGAATCCTGATCAGAGAGAATCGTTTTTTTCCTTGTAGAATAGCGGTGGTGCCCCCATCCGGCATTTTGATGAGCTTTACGATCTTGGCGACCGTACCAATGGTGACCAGATCAGCAATGGCGGGATCCTCCACATTGCTGTCGCGCTGCGACAATACACCCACCAGTTTATCGGTTTTATACGCCTCATTGATCGCCTTAATCGATTTATCCCTTCCTACGGTAATGGGAATTACCACTCCGGGAAACAATACGGTGTTGCGAAGGGGCAACAAGGGCAAAGCAGAGCTGGCAACAATTTCCTCATCTCCCGCCTCCTCCCCCTCGTGAAGGGGAATGATGGGCATGAAATCGACTTCGTCTTCCTGCTGCAAAAAATTCATCTTCAATTCCATATTCCGTTTTTACGCCATAATGACAGCAACAGTCAATAGAAAGTGCGGATATGGCTCAGAATCCTATATAGTGCAATATTGATGCCAATAAAAAATCCCGGTCGACCGGGATTTTTTATGCTCTATAGAGAAAATTAAAATCCAAGTCCTACCCCTAACTGAAGGGTTCTCGACTTCCAGGACTCAGAACTGACAATATCGTTGATGCTGGTCAGCCCAATTCCATAACGCCCATAAACCCTAAACGATAACAATTTTAATTGAACACCCAGCAGCATGGAAACATCTCCTTTTTTGAAAGCGTCTTTTATATTTTGCGCAGTTGAGTTTGAAGCGTTGGCCAGAATGCCAAATTGTGGACCTGCTTGCAGGCTGATCAGTTTCGTGGGTTTTATGTTCAGCAATAAGGGAATTGAAATGTAATTGAGTTTCAGGTTGGCATTGGATGGTAAAGATGCATACAACCCGCTCAATACGGAAGTTGTCTTGTACGATGTTTGGTTCCAGAGCAATTCAGGCTGTAAACCAATGTGATCTCCTAATTTAACCTCTGCAAAAACTCCAAAATGATAGGCTACATTGTATCCGTCTTGAAACTGGAGTCCGTTCAGTCCGGTTATGTTTGCCCCCAATTTGGGTCCAATGCTGAAGCCTTGTGCAGTAGCAAAAAACGAAGCCATCAAAAAGGCAAATGAAATAAGTAATTGTTTCATGGTTGTCGGTTTTAAATTAAAAAGTAATTCCCAGATTGAGATTGAACAAATGCAAAAGCTTGTTGGTGGTGATATTTTCAAAATAATATCCCAAGAAATACCCAGCGGAAACAGAAACGTTAGCATGGTACCAAGCGGCATTGAGCGAAAAGGCCGCCGTTTGCATGGAGAACTTTGAAACGGTTGTAGGTTGAAGATTGTACCGCTTTCGTATACGATCTAACTCTGAACGCTTTGATCGGGGGAAATCCAAAAACCCGATTGACTTTGTCTGTGTCTTGTACTGCTGCACTCCCCCTATCAGGTAGACCTGCGGCATCAAGGTAAAATACCCCTTCTTGGTAATCGCCTTATCAAAAGCAAACGTGTGTGAGATTCCGACTGTGGTAGAAAAATCATTCAACCGAATCTCGGACGTATCCACGATTTTAAAATCATCCCCACTGATTTCGATTTCTGCCGTAGATACATCAATATATTTTCCTGTTGCCCATCCCATAGAAAGAAAAGGGCGCAGCCATGGACTTCTCATCTGTGCATACCCGTATACTTCATGCTGATAAGGGGTATTCATATTGAATGCGTTTTTATCTTGGTTACGCATCAGATTTTGATAATTGCTGTACGAGACGCCGTACATGAACTTTTTCCCTATGTGATCGAATGAAGGCGATATGGCCAGCTGGTAAAGGGTTGACTTACCATTAATAGAACTCATGTATCCGGTAGTACTGATCCCCAAACCTGTTTTGTTGAAATAAGAAAGCGAAGGCATGAATGCAGCGGAACCCCTGCTGACTTGCTGAGCATTGAAGGCCATGTTGTTTGCACTGAATAAACGATTGCTGTACCCCAGGTTCACGGAAAAAAAACTTTCCTGCTTATACAACTCATCGAATAATGAACGAAGTTCCGCTACAAGGCTATCGCTTTTCAGGGATTCCAATTCAGCTTTGAGTTCATTCTCGTTGAACTTTCCCAGTTGCGCGGTGGAAGGAATAGATGCGAGGCAGGCGACTGAAAACAGTCCAATACAATATATTTTAAACCGCTGCATGGCTAAATGATGTGATAAAGTTAGTCCTTTGCCCGGCCAACCGCCAACTTTAGGCAGTTGAAACAAATGTTAAATCCTATGAAAATTCAATGAAGGTGATTTCCGGTAGAATTCCAACGCGACCGGGATAGCCCAAAAATCCAAATCCCCGGTTGATATAAAGATGCTGACGCCCTTTTTGGTACAGTCCCGCCCATTGCTTATACACATACTGCACCGGACTCCAGCGTATCCCCGGGATTTCAACCCCAAACTGCATGCCGTGGGTATGGCCGGATAACATCAGATCAATGTCGCCGTAGTCAGCACACACTTGTGCATCCCAGTGACTGGGATCATGGCTGAGCAAAATTTTGAAAGGATGGGGCTCGCTTCCGGAATAGGCCTTTTTTAGATCCCCATAACGACTAAAGTTGGCTTTTGCACCCCAGTTCTCCACGCCAATCAACGCTAAGGATTCCCCGTTGCGCTCAATCACGCGGTGCTCATTTAGCAACAGGTTCCACCCCAAATTCTGGTGAACGGACTTCAGCCGGTCCAAGTTGGCTTTTTTTGCAGCAGCATCTGGCCAAGGGTGATAATCCCCATAATCATGGTTTCCCAATACACTGTATACACCCATCGGAGCTTTGACCTGGGAAAAGACTTCAACCCAGCCGTCCATTTCATCTGCCGTATTGTTGACCAGATCTCCGGTAAAAAAAATCAAATCTGGTTCCAATCCCATTAACTTCTCAATGCCTTTTTTCACAGCATTTTTATCCTCAAGACTTCCTGCATGTATATCGGATATATGTATGATTTTCATATTCTTAAATGAATTAGGTAAACTCTTCAATCTAAGTTTTACCTGCTGAATACGGTAGTTGTACTTATTGCTGAACCCATAGAGCAGGGTGCTGAATAAACCCGCCCCGATACCGATACCCAACCAGGACAAAAATGTGCTTCGGGGAATGGATTCTCCTGCGGAAATTCCTTTTCCATTGGCCAGTGCCATAGTGGTTTGTCCCCCCCACTGAAAAAGCCGCCTCAAGTCATCCACAGCAAAAAAGAGTGCTGCCACCATTTTGGCAATAAAGAAGCCCATGATGATGGCAAACAGATAGGTTCTAACAAAAACCGGTAGTGCATTGAATCCAATGGTGGGGATGATCAAAAACAAGAGGAGTGCCACTACGGTAAACGACCAATAAGCTGCATGGACCCAGAACTTGGACCGTGCAGGCAAAGATGCGGTCACGATCTTCAGCGATTGAAACACATAGAAGTCGATTGCCAGCATCACTACAATAAAAATCCAGGATCCAAAAAGTCTTCTCATGGGGATAATTAACACATCAATAATAGCAATAATATGTACACCAAAATGATACCGAAAGTGTAAATTTGTCAACCTGACACAATCATAAATTTTCGTGCATGGCTCGTATCATAGGAGTGGCCAATCAAAAAGGAGGAGTAGGAAAAACAACGACAGCCATCAACCTGGCAGCCAGCCTGGCTGTATTGGAATATAAGACCCTTCTGGTGGATGCCGACCCCCAAGCCAACAGCACCTCGGGGGTTGGATTTGACCTTCAAAATATTCAGTGCAGCATATACGACTGCATGGTAGGCGACGCCAAGACAAAAGATGCAGTTCTAAAAACAGAGATCCCCTACCTCGACCTGATCCCTTCGCACATTGATCTGGTAGGAGCAGAAATCGAGATGATCAATTTTCCCAGCCGGGAAAACGTGATCAAGCGCATATTGGATGATATCAAAAATGAATATGATTTCATCATTGTAGACTGCTCGCCTTCGTTGGGACTCATTACTGTCAATGCACTGGTTGCTGCCGATGCTGTTGTGATCCCCGTGCAAGCAGAATTTTTTGCATTAGAGGGACTGGGAAAGTTGCTGAATACCATTAAAATTGTTCAGAGTCGACTGAATCCTGCACTCACCATCGATGGCATTCTGATGACCATGTACGATGTTCGCCTGAGGTTATGCAATCAAATTGTCAATGAAGTTCGCCGTCATTTCGAGGGTTTAGTATTCAACACCCTGATCCACCGAAATTCCCGACTCAGTGAAGCACCCAGTGTCGGCAAACCTGCTATCTTATACGACGCAGAAAGCAAGGGAGCCATCAATTACCTGAATCTGGCAAAAGAAATTCTTCAAAAAAACGGAATGACCAGCATCAAAGAGTCAGAACGAACACTAAACCTGGAAAATGAGTCACAATCCATCCAATAAAAAAGAAGCACTCAACAGGGGTATTCGATCGCTGTTGGGCAGCATTGATACTGAGCTGAAATCACCACTAGGGAACTTGAACACTCCCGCTGCTCCGGAAACGGCAACAACCGTCCGCGTAGCCATTGAAGATATCATTCCCAACCCCAAACAACCCCGACAGGATTTCAATCAACAGGCACTGGAAGAACTGGCGTCATCCATTCAACAACACGATATCATTCAACCGTTAACGGTAAAAAAATTATCCAACGGCAAGTACCGCCTCATTGCAGGAGAACGGAGATGGAGGGCTGCTCAGCTGGCAAACGTGAAGGATGTACCCGTCTATATCCGCGAGGCCAACGATCAACAGGTTCTGGAACTCGCCCTTCTTGAAAATCTTCAGCGTGAAGACCTGAACGCCATTGAAATTGGATTGAGTTATCAGCGACTCATGGATGATTGCGCCATGACGCAGGATCAAGTTGCAGCCCGAATGGGAATGGACAGGAGCACCGTGTCCAATTACATCCGGATGCTGAAGCTTCCCCCCGATATCATCGTTGCGGTGAGAAACGGTTCGCTTTCGATGGGACATGCCCGTGCTTTGATCAATGTGGGCGAAGTTGAAAAACAACTGTTCGTCTACCATGCCATTCTATCGAAAAAACTTTCTGTCCGGCAAACAGAGGAACTGGTTAAAAACTTATACCGCTCAAAGAAACCCGTAGGCAAACCCTCAGCATCATCCAACGATCCGTATAAACGAATAGAATCGCAGCTGTCCTCCCATTTTGGAACCAAAGTGCGGCTTGATCATCATAAGTCCGGGCATGGAAAAATCGCCTTTGAATATTATTCTCTCGAAGAACTCAATGGCCTTCTTGAAAAAATGAATGTTCGCATACAGTGATGAGACCTACATTGAATGCATGCAAATTATGTTGCACAATAGCCTTCGTCGTTATGGTGCTGTCCACTGCTTCGGCACAATCCACTGTTTCCCCAACATCCGATGCCCCGACGCCTGTGGCAGATACATTAAAAAAAAAGCGTTCTGTGGCTTCTACCGCAGCACTCTACTCAACTATTTTACCGGGACTCGGACAAGCCTACAATAAAAAGTACTGGAAGATCCCTATTGTGTACGGCGTAATTGCCATACCCGTATCCCTGTTTCGGTACAACAGCAAATGGTATACAAAAACACGAGAGGCGTTTACCATCCGATCGACCAACGATACTGCCAACTTCAGTAAAATCGATCCACAATTGATCCCTCTTTCCAATGAGTCGCTCCGCTTGTATCGAAATGAATTCAGAAAAAGCATGGACTTTTCAGTGTTGGGGATTTTGGTTGCCTGGGGACTCAATATCGTGGACGCAACGGTGGATGGTCATTTGCGCGGTTTTGATATTTCCGACGAAGTAACACTTAAGCTGGATCCGCATTTCTCTACTCCTACCGGACAGTGGGGACTCAAAGCTGCATTTCAATTTAATTTTGCCGGCAAAAACAAAGCCTCCGTAAGTCATTAATAGATCAACCATGAACATTGCATTGATTGGATATGGAAAAATGGGAAAAGCCATTGAAGCGATTGCTGTAGAGAGAGGCCATAGCGTCTCGATCAAAATTGATCTTGACAATTCATCCGATTTCAATGAAGCGCACCTAAGATCGGTTGACGTCGCTATTGAATTCACCAGTCCCCACACCGCCCTGCACAATGTTCTGCAGTGCATCGATTGGGGAGTTCCGGTGGTGTGTGGATCAACCGGCTGGCTGGAGTCGCTGCCGCAGGTTGAGTCGCGCTGCTCCGAAAAGAATGGAAGCTTTTTGTATGCCAGCAACTTTAGTGTTGGCGTAAATATTTTTTTTGAAGTCAACAAGCACCTGACCCGGATCATGTCCCAGCATCCACAGTACACTCCTGAAATAAAAGAAATTCACCATACCCAAAAAAAAGATGCTCCCAGCGGCACAGCCATCACACTTGCTGAACAGTTGATCGCCTCCCATCCTTCGATCACTTCTTGGACCCATGAAGCCACAGCTGGAGCGCACAGCGTGGTCATTCATAGTGATCGGATTGATCCCTACCCCGGCTGGCATGAGGTCAAGTATCGCTCGGAAGTAGATGAAATCACGATTGTCCACAATGCAAAAAACCGTCAAGGGTTTGCATTGGGAGCTGTTTTAGCGGCAGAATTCATACAAAACAAAAGAGGAATCTTTACCATGAAAGATGTGCTGGGATTTGGGAATTGATGTACAATGCATGATAAAAAAAGAATAAAACCATGAGCGAAGACCTGATCGTTGTCGGCGGCGATAAACAATCCCAATACGATAACCTTTTGCCGCAAATCAAGGGTCTCCTTGAAGGAGAAACCGATCTGATTGCAAACCTTGCCAATGTCACAGCAGCCATCCATCAACAGTTTGAGCATTTGTGGGTCGGGTTTTATTTAGTCAAAGGAGGTGAACTGGTATTGGGTCCTTTTCAGGGACCTATTGCCTGCACCCGGATAAAAAAAGGGAAAGGAGTGTGCGGAACTGCGTGGGAAAAAGCAACGACACTCATTGTACCGGATGTAGAACAATTTCCCGGTCATATCGCCTGCAGCAGCCTTTCGAAAAGCGAAATTGTCGTTCCCCTCTTTCATGCAGGCACCGTCATGGGTGTTCTGGACGTGGACAGCGCAGAGTTAGGCACCTTTGATGAGACGGATAACCATTACCTCACAGCAATTCTGGGACTGATCCCGTTATAAACAGTTCAGTTCAGTGGTTCATTCACCAGCGCATCAATGACCGATTTGAATTCTTCCTTGAAGGCTTCATGGTGCTTTCCAGTAGCGGGACCAGAATAGCCTGCATGTGTTTTGCGGACCATCCCGTCTTTGCCGATGAAAATCATGGAAGGATACGCTTTGATTGGTGTCATCTGAGGTAGTGTTTTTTCGGTTTTCAAACTATCCGAAGACGTAACCCCTGTGATCAGCATTGGATAGCGCACATCAAACTTTTTTCTGAAGCGATCCAGATTTTTTCTTGCCCGAATCGAATCGGTTGTGTATTCATATGCCAGCCCAATTACCTCAACACCTTTTGACGCGTATTCCGTGTAAAATGAACTGAGGAACTGTGTTTCGTCCATGCAGTTCGGACACCACGATCCCATGATTTGAACCACTACCACTTTTCCTTTGAATCGATCATCATTTATTCCTACGCGATTGCCATCCAGATCAGAAAAAACGAAATCAAGTCGACTCTCCGCATTTTTTACCTGCATGGCAGCAGTAGATTCATCAATCTGCATGGCTTCATCCCTTACGGCTGTCCATTGTTCGACGTGCGTGGGTCCACTGGCGAAAATTCCATTCACCAATTGTCCCTCTTGACTCAACCGTGCACTAAAAAAGAATGCGTGTGTTCCATCAAAAGTAGAGAGCAACATTGAATCCCCATTAAATGTACCTTCCAAAAAACGATAATCACCTGTGGGCGTTAGAAAAGTCCCCAACAAAGTATCCCCTTTGATCTGAAATTCAGCTTTGGCAATGCCTTTCCTTCCGTCGGGTTTTGAAAATTCAACCCTCCATCCACCTGTAATTGGAACACGCTGTTTGGTACTGGCCAGTGCGTATCGTCCTTCCCCGTACTCAATGTCAATCGGCATGGTTTGCCATCCTTTTGAAGTGGCCTTGCTCCAGGTTCCTGTATATCCCGTAGAAGTAGTTTTCAATCGGAACTCCGCCTCAAAAAACGGCAGATGCACCACCAACGAGTCTCCGCGTTCTTCAATATCCGAAACCTCGATGCGTTCTTCGCCATTGCGTATGACCCAGATCCGGGATGTATCGGTTCGTTGCTCCTCCATGTTGAATACAATTGAATAGCCATCTTCTCGCTGGATGATAGCACACATACTCGTGTGTGGTGCATTGTTTTTGCACCCCCATCCCATTACTACCAAACAGAACAGGACGATGGTTCGCATGAAAAGAGAAGGCTTATTCATATTCATATGTATTTAAGCATTTCTGCTGTCATTTTCGGAAGATCATACTCATGTTTCCAGCCCCAATCTGCTCGAGCGGCTGCATCATCGATGCTATTGGGCCAGCTGTCTGCAATGTGTTGGCGGTAATCGGGCCTATACCGTATCTCGAATTCGGGGAGATGAGCGTGAATTTGCTGATAAATCTCTTGCGGTGAAAAACTCATTGCGGCAAGGTTATAGGAAGTACGGACGCGAATTTTATCTGCGGGCGCTTCCATTAGTTCAATGGTAGCACGAATCGCGTCTGGCATGTACATCATCGGGAGCCGTGTGTTCTCGTCTAGGAAACAGGTATACGGTTTGCCTGCTTTTGCCGCATGAAAAATTTCAATCGCATAATCAGTGGTGCCTCCACCCGGTGCTGATTTATAACTGATCAGTCCCGGATACCGTATGCTTCGAACATCCACTCCAAATCGTTGATGAAAGTAATTGCACCAGAATTCTCCAGCGAATTTGCTGATGCCATAGACCGTGGAGGGTTCGATGACCGTGTGCTGAGGACAATTGAGTTTGGGGGAGGTAGGACCAAATACGGCAATGCTGCTTGGCCAGTATACTTTTGAAAGTTTTTCCTCCTTTGTAATATCCAAGACATTGAGCAGGGATTGCATGTTGAGGTTCCAGGCAAGTGGCGGATTCTTTTCTCCCGTTGCAGATAAAATAGCGGCCAGCAAATAAATCTGCGTAACGCCCTGGCGAATCACTTGAACGTGCAACATCTCTTTGTTCATTACATCCAGGCTAACATAAGGACCAGTTCCTTTGAGCAATTCATTTTCCTCACGGAGATCAGATGCAATGACTTGAGCACCTCCATACATTTTTCTCAGTGCCAACGTGAGCTCAACACCAATTTGTCCACTCGCCCCTATGACCAAGATTTTTTCCTTTTTCATGTGCAGTCAACTTGAATATGCAAACATATTGATTCTGAGGGAACCGACCTATCTTTGCGCTATGCATGACTTTCTGAACGACTTATTCGTGGGACAGGATTACGACCCTGCTCATTTCTTTCTGATTGCGGGCCCCTGTGTAATTGAAAGCGAAGAAGTGCTCATGCAGACAGCATCGGAAACTACACGCATCTGCAAACAGTTTGGCATACCGCTGGTATTCAAATCTTCCTACCGAAAAGCAAACCGCACCAGCACAAAGTCTTTTACTGGTCTAGGCGACGAATTGGGATTGTCGTTGCTTAAAAAAACCGGAGACGCATTCCATTTGCCGACCACAACCGATATCCATGCTGCAGATGAAGCCTCATTAGCTGCACCGTTTGTTGACATTCTGCAAATACCTGCCTTTCTGTGCAGACAAACAGATCTCCTTCAAACAGCAGGCGCCACTCAAAAAATAATCAATGTCAAAAAGGGCCAATTCCTAAGCGGAGCATCCATGCGGTTTGCCGTCGAAAAAATAAAACAAACCGGAAACGAAAAAATCATCTTAACGGAACGAGGAACCACATTTGGATACCAGGATCTGGTAGTAGATTTCAGAAACATTCCCATAATGCGCTCTCATGGTGTACCGGTTGTCATGGATTGCACGCACTCCCTTCAGCAACCCAATCAATCGTCTGGCGTAACCGGCGGTAATCCAACAATGATTGGCACCATCGCAAAAGCTGCCATCGCGACCGGTGCAGATGGATTATTTATCGAAACACATCCCGAGCCTTCTTCTGCATTGAGCGATGGAGCCAACATGCTTCCATTGGATCAGCTGGCTCCCCTGCTGGCAGAATTGGTTGCCATCAGAAAAGCGATCAATTAATTATAACGAAGCGGATTGCGTTTTGCCTGAAGGATATAGCGCTTCAGATTCATCCAAAAAGCCAAGATAAAATAGAAGACGACCGGCGATCCTAGCGTCAGGCAGGAAATGTAAATGAAATATTTACGAATGGTGAACGTGGAGATTCCCATGATCTCTCCTATTCGGGTGCAGACTCCAAAAACCTGCCATTCGATGAAACTCCTGAACCGATCCATACGATAAAGGTAAATAATCCCCATTATTTCAAGGGCCATTGGGCTGAGCCCCTGAATTTGTTAACTTTGCGAAGCAAAAATCAAGATTATGTTGTTTGATTTGGACCTCATACAAAAGACCTACGCCGCCATGCCGGCCTGGGTAGAAGCCGCACGAAAAGCGCTCGGTAGACCCCTGTCGCTATCTGAAAAAATACTGTATTCCCACCTTTGGAAAGGGTTGGAAATCAAGGACTTTATCCGGGGAAAAGATTACGTTGATTTTGCGCCTGATCGGGTTGCCATGCAGGATGCAACGGCTCAGATGGCATTGCTTCAGTTTGATACTACCGGTCGTAAAAAAGTGGCCGTCCCCTCTACCGTTCACTGCGATCACCTGATCGTGGCCAAGGAGGAAAGCAGATCCGACCTCAAAAAAGCGATTTCAGAGAACGAAGAAGTTTACAATTTTCTCTCCTCCATTTCCAATAAATACGGCATCGGATTTTGGAAACCCGGTGCTGGCATCATCCACCAGGTCGTGCTGGAGAACTATGCCTTCCCCGGCGGCATGATGATCGGAACCGATTCGCATACTGTGAATGCAGGCGGACTCGGAATGGTTGCTATAGGAGTGGGCGGTGCGGATGCTTGTGATGTCATGGCTGGGTTGAGCTGGGAATTGCTGATGCCAAAACTGATAGGTGTAAAACTGACGGGCAAACTCAACGGATGGACTTCACCCAAAGACGTCATCCTGAAAGTAGCGGGCATCCTAACAGTAAAAGGGGGAACCAATGCAATTGTGGAATATTTTGGAGAAGGTGCCACCAGCATGAGCTGCACCGGAAAGGGAACCATATGCAACATGGGTGCTGAGATTGGAGCAACGACCTCCACCTTTGGGTATGATGAAAGCATGGCCAGGTACCTGAGGGCAACCGGTAGGTCGGCTGTAGCAGATCTGGCTGACAGCATCAAGCAGGATCTTACCGGTGATCCTGAAGTCTATGCGCATCCGGAAAACTATTTTGACAAGGTGATTGAAATCAACCTCAGTGAGTTGGAGCCGCATTTGAATGGTCCCTTTACCCCTGATCTGGCAACACCGATTTCGCAGATGAAAGAGGCGGCTGCAAAAAACAATTGGCCGACAAAAGTAGAGGTGGGACTCATCGGCAGTTGCACCAACTCATCGTATGAAGATATCAGTCGCGCTGTCAGCCTCGCAAAACAGGTGGCGGAAAAGGGATTGAAAACCAAAGCTAAATTCACCATCACTCCTGGAAGCGAACAAGTTCGCTACACCATTGAGCGGGATGGTTTCCTGGATACCTTCTCTCAAATTGGCGCCACCGTTTTTGCCAATGCATGTGGGCCCTGCATTGGGATGTGGGATCGCATGGGAGCAGAAAAACAGGAACGCAATACAATTGTACATTCCTTCAACAGAAATTTCGCCAAGCGTGCGGATGGCAATCCCAACACACTGGCATTTGTAGCCAGTCCCGAACTGGTCACCGCCCTAGCCATTGCCGGCGACCTCACGTTCAATCCCCTCACCGATAGCCTGATCAATGAAAAAGGAGAATCAGTGAAGTTGGATCCGCCTCAAGGCGATGAACTTCCATTAAAAGGATTTGCTGTTGAAGATGCAGGATACCAAGCCCCTGCAGAAGACGGAAGCGGAATCATCATCGATGTAAAATCCGATAGCAAACGCCTGCAACTGTTGTATCCATTTGCAGCATGGGAAGGAACCGATGTCAAGGGATTGAAGATCCTGATCAAGGCAAAAGGAAAATGCACCACCGACCATATCTCCATGGCCGGTCCCTGGCTCAAGTTCAGAGGACATTTGGACAACATCAGCAATAACCTCCTGATTGGAGCCGTGAATTATTTCAATGAAAAAACAGATTCTGTAAAAAATCAACTCACCGGCGAATACGGTCCAGTTCCTGCCACACAGCGCGCCTACAAAGCAGCAGGCTTGGGCAGCATCGTTTTTGGCGATGAGAATTACGGTGAAGGTTCCTCCCGCGAACATGCGGCCATGGAACCCCGTCACCTCGGTGTTCGTGTTGTGATGGTAAAATCATTTGCACGCATCCACGAAACAAATCTCAAAAAACAAGGAATGCTGGCCTTGACCTTTACCAACAAAGAGGATTACGAAAAAATTCAGGAAGACGATACTGTAGATGTAACCGGCTTAACGAATTTTACACCTGGAAATCCCTTGCAAGTGGTGTTGCACCATAAAGACGGAACTGCTGAAACCATCATGGCACAACACAGCTACAATGCCCAACAAATTGAATGGTTCAAGGCAGGTGGAGCATTGAATGTCATCAGGTCCGCTGCGGGGAAGTAAACAAAACTCAATCCATCGGTTGAAAAGGCAAGGTTATTCCTTGCCTTTTTTAATGCGGATAGGTGATTTATCGGTTTCCAGTTGACCAAATTTGAACGACTCCGTTCGCAATAGATCACCTGTAACAGGATCAAAGAATTTCCACATACCATTTTTTACTTCCGCGGATTCATGACGGATAATCTTCTCTGTGAACCACTCGGGATGCAGCAGATCGGGGACCAAGATGGTGTCATACGGATCTTTGGGATCGACAGCCATCCAACCCTCTTCTCTCAGCAGTTGTCCCAGACGGGTATAATACCGCTGCAGCCCATTCCTATAACCTCCTTTGAATCGTTCTTCGGCAATCAGATCACCCATTAAACTGTACTTGCGCCAGAGGCCTTCTTTGTGGTCATCCACAAAAAGCCCTTCCTCTTCGAATCCGGGTTCTCCCCTCACCTCTTCATACCGAATCCACCAGGGACCTTGCTTCCATTTATGTTGATCCAGACGATTGATGGTATCGCCTCTGGGACTGATTTTGTATTGTGTCCATCGTTGTGCAGCAGCAGTATGAAGAAAAAACAGAAGAGCAGTCAATATGTGCATGCTGTTCTTCATGACCCAGTGTTATTGCTTGAAATATTCAAGGGCCAGTTCGTACCCTTTGAGTCCCAATCCACAGATGGTTCCCTTTGCTTTTGCAGAAACATGTGAAATTTTTCGAAACTCTTCTCTGGCGTGAATGTTGGATATGTGCACTTCAATCACAGGTGCCGTAACAGATGCCACCGCATCACCAATGGCTACAGAGGTATGTGTATACCCACCGGGATTGAGAATGATTCCGTCTGCAGTAAACCCATGTTCTTGAATGGCATTGATCAACTCCCCTTCCACATTGGATTGGTAATAGTCAATTTCTATATCGCTATGCCGGGCGCGTAATTGAGAAAGAAATGCATCAAACCCCTGTGTTCCGTAGACATCAGGTTCTCTTTTGCCTAAGAGATTGAGATTAGGTCCGTTGATGATGACAAGTTTCTTCACATCAGTTGTTGTGAATCAAAGATATGAATTCATCGAACAGGTAGCGGCTGTCGTGTGGACCAGGTGTGGCTTCTGGATGATACTGAACAGAAAAAGCAGGACGATCTTTCATTCGTATGCCTTCAATGGAATCGTCGTTCAGGTTCAGGTGTGTAACTTCCAGATGGGCTGCCTTGCGAACAGCATCGGGGTCTACCGCAAAGCCATGGTTTTGGGTTGTGATTTCGCACAATCCCGTCATTACATTTTTTACAGGATGATTCAGTCCGCGATGACCATGATGCATTTTAAAGGTTGGTATTCCGTTGGCCAATGCAAGCAGTTGATGACCCAGGCAAATCCCAAATACCGGTAGTTTGGTTTCTAAAATTTTCTTGACGGTTTCAATTGCATATCCCATTGCGGAGGGGTCACCGGGACCATTGGATATAAAGAACCCGTTTGGTTTGAAGTGCATGAGCTCTTCAAAGTCCGTATTGGCTGAATGCACGCGGACATAGGCTCCACGATCGGCCATGCACTGAATGATGTTGCGCTTTACTCCAAAATCCAAGACGGCAATTCGGATGGATGCTGCGGGATCGCCCATGTGGTACACTTCCTGGGTAGTGACGTGCGAAGCCAGCTCCAGGCCATCCATTGATGGCACTTCCGAGAGCATTTTTTTGAGCACGTCCACATCTGTTATTTCAGATGAAATGATGCAATTCATTGCACCCTTTTCGCGTATGTGCGTAACCAGGGCACGGGTATCGATTTCTTCAATGGCCACAACATTTTGCTCGACCAGGTAGTTGTGAAGAGAATCAGAGGCCATCATGCGGCTGTAGCGTTCTTCCAGGTTTCTGCCAATCAGTCCCTTGATCTTCACCGTATCGCTTTCAACGTCTTCCGGCTTCACGCCATAGTTGCCCGTGTGCACCGTATTCATGATGAGCACTTGCCCATAGTAACTGGGGTCTGTAAAGACTTCCTGGTAGCCGGTCATTCCAGTATTGAAACAGAGTTCACCGGATGTCGTCCCTATTTTTCCAAACGATTTACCGTGGAAGACCTGTCCATCTTGCAGTACCAGAACCGCAGGTGCGGCGTTCAATTCCTGTGTGGGCATGTGGCGAGTGTATTTGAGTGCAAAATAAAAAAGGCAGGTCCAAACGACCTGCCTTCTGAATGATAATTTATCAACATTGTTACTCTGCAGCGGGGGTTTCTGTAGAAGGTGCCTCAGCTGGTGCTTCTGCAGAAGTGGCGGGTGCCGTTTCAGCAGACTTCTTTTTGCCAGCGCTTCTCCTGGTCTTTTTGGCTGGAGCAGCTGCTTTTTCACTGCCTTTTCCGTACACCTCGTTGAAATCAACCAGTTCAATCATGGCGCGCTCAGCATTATCGCCTACCCGAATGCCCAATTTAATGATGCGGGTATACCCTCCTGGGCGAGCAGCAATTTTAGGTCCTACAACGGTAAACAATTCCTTCACGGCTGCCTTGTCCTGCAAATAAGAGAAAACAATGCGGTGGTTGTGCATGATTTGCTCTTTGCTGGCAACTTTCTTGGTCTTGGTAAGCAGGGGCTCAATGAACGTACGCAATGCCTTTGCCTTGGCAAGCGTGGTTACGATACGCTTGTGGGTGATCAGCTGACTGGCGAGGTTTCCCAAGAGGGACTCGCGGTGGGCCTTTTTACGGCCGAGGTTGTTGATTTTGTCTCCGTGACGCATGACTGTTTGTTTTAAGGCCGTACCGTGTCAGGAATTACGGCCTGTGATGAATGGGTTTCCCGCTTTTAAATTAATATTCTTCGATATCGATGCCCAGCTTTGCAAGATCCATTCCGAAGTGCAAGCCACGCTCTTGCAGCACTTGCTCGATTTCAGATAGGGACTTCTGTCCGAAGTTTCTGAACTTCATCAGATCTTCCTGCTCATACTGAACCAACTGACTCAAGCTGTTGATTTTTGCAGCTTTCAGGCAGTTGAATGCGCGTACAGAAAGATCAAGGTCTTCCAACGGGGTCTTCAGCACTTTTCTCAGCTGAAGGGTTTGTTCGTCGACCAGGTCTTCTTTCTTTTCTTCTTTGTTATCGAATGTAATGTTCTCGTCGGTGATGATCATCAAATGCTGAATCAGAATGCGGGAAGCTTGCTTTACCGCCTCTTCCGGATGTATGGTGCCGTCGGTGGCGACATCCAGCAATAATTTTTCAAAGTCGGTCCGCTGCTCCACACGCGTATTCTCAATAGCATACTTCACATTCTTCATAGGCGTGTGAATGGAGTCAATGGGAATGTACCCAAATGGCGCTTCCTTCAACTGGTTGTCTTCAGCCGGAACATATCCACGACCTTTTGAAATATGCAATTCAATGTTCAATTTGGCAGTAGGATCCATGCTGCAGATGAGCAGTTCAGGATTCATTACCTGGAAAGTACCGGTAACCTCATCAATCATTCCGGCAGTAAATTCAGATTTGCCCTTGATGGTCAGGTTCAACTTCTCAGACTGCACATCATGATCAAGTATTTTTTTGAAACGAATCTGCTTGAGATTGAGGATGATTTCGGTTACATCTTCTACGACGCCCTTGAGTGTAGCAAATTCGTGATCTGCCCCTTCAATGACAATGCCGGTGATGGCGTACCCCTCCAATGAGCTGAGTAAAACCCTGCGCAATGCGTTACCAATGGTTACTCCGTAACCGGGTTCAAGTGGACGAAACTCAAACGTTGCTTCAAAATCAGTTGCTTTCTGAAGAACAATTTTATCGGGCTGCTGGAAGTTTAATATGGCCATGTTGATATCTTTTAGTGTTGTGCGCGTTATGCGTTAATAATTATTGTTACTTGGAGTAAAGTTCCACGATCAGTTGCTCGCGAATATTCTCAGGAACATTTTCGCGTTCTGGATACGCAACGAACGTTCCACTCATCTCCCCCTCATTGAAATCAACCCATCCAATCTTTGGATTCTTAGGCCGCATTTGTGATTTCAGCGTCTCGCTGTCTTTGCTCTTATCCGATATTGTGATGACATCACCTGGCTTCAATTGAAATGAAGGGATGTTGACCACTACATCGTTCACCATGATGTGCTTATGGGAAACCAATTGGCGTGCTGCAGGACGAGAAGGGGCAACTCCCATGCGGTAAATGGTGTTGTCCAATCGCGCTTCGAGAAGCTTGATCAGGTTTTCACCGGTTACTCCTTTGAGGCGGGCTGCTTCTTCAAACGTCTTACGGAACTGACGCTCCAACACACCATAGGTGTATTTGGCTTTTTGCTTTTCTTTCAACTGTACGGCATATTCACCCAATTGCTTACGCTTGCGCTGTGCACCGTGCTGACCGGGAGGATTGCTGTTTTTGTCGAGGTACTTACCGTTTCCAAGTATCGGCTCACCGAATATCCTGGAGATCTTTGTTTTGGGTCCTGTGTAACGAGCCATGTTCTTTTGTTTTGATTTTTTAATGAAGACAACCGATTATCAAAAAATCAAAAAACCGAATCGGATGTCCTGATGATGAATAATTATACGCGACGTTTTTTGGGTGGACGGCATCCATTGTGTGGAAGCGGGGTGATGTCCTTGATCATGACCACTTCAATTCCTGAATTGGCCAATGCACGGATGGCACCTTCTCTACCCGCACCCGGACCTTTCACATACACATCCACCTTTTTCAGTCCTGCTTCCAATGCAACGCGGGCCGCATCTTGTGCAGCCATTTGAGCTGCATACGGAGTATTCTTTTTAGAACCCCTGAAGCCCATCTTTCCTGCACTGCTCCAGGAAATGACCTGACCGGCCTTGTTGGTTAAACTGATGATGATGTTGTTGAAGGTTGCGTTGATGTGTGCATCTCCGAAATTGTCAACCTTTACGATCCTTTTCTTTGCTGCAGCTTTTGGGCTGTTTTGTTGTGCTTTTGCCATAATTCTTTAAATAGATACTCTACAATACTGTCAGGTCGGTCCGACCCCTGTTCAATCCTCCGCGCACCCAGCCTCCAGCATTGAACAGTTTAACGGGTGCTATAAATTATTTCTTAGGCGCCTTCTTTTTACCTGCCACCGTTTTCCGCTTTCCTTTGCGGGTGCGGGAATTGGTTTTGGTACGCTGTCCTCTTACAGGAAGTCCTTTTCTGTGGCGCAGGCCTCTGTAACAAGCAATGTCCAACAAACGCTTTATCGACATTTGTACTTCTGAACGCAACTGTCCTTCAACCTTGAACTCATTGGTGATGATGTTACGAATAGCATTCAATTCGTCATCGTTCCACTGATTTACTTTCTTGTTGAAATCAATTCCTGCTTTGGCAAGAATGTACTGTGCGGTTGAGCGACCGATTCCGAAGATGTACGTCAGCCCAATCTCCCCTCTTTTGTTTTTTGGCAAATCTATACCTGCGATACGAGCCATACTGGTTTATTGTGTTTCGTTTTGTATTGTGGTTATCCTTGGCGCTGCTTGAATCGGGGATTCTTTTTGTTGATCACATACAGCTTGCCTTTTCTGCGCACGATCTTGCAATCCGTGCTGCGCTTTTTAATTGATGCTCTTACTTTCATATACTCGTTTTGTACCCTTAAGTCAATTATTTGTATCGGAAAATGATTCTTCCCCTGCTGAGGTCATACGGACTCATTTCCACCCCCACTTTATCACCAGGAAGAATGCGGATATAATTCATGCGCATTTTGCCTGAAATCGTGGCTAGGATTTCGTGCCCATTTTCCAGCTTCACTTTGAACATAGCATTACTCAGCGCCTCGATGATCGTTCCGTCTTGCTTAATGAGCGATTGTTTAGCCATGGTTTTTGGGAGCGCAAAGATAATAAAACCGGGCGAATTTTACAAAAAGTTTGACCTGAAAATAGCAGGGCCCGGCTGTCCCACTAATCCTTCCCCCGCCGAAGAGGCTGTATACTGCAGAAACTAAATTAAGTAATTGACTTTCAGTTATTTATAAAATCAATTGGCTCCCGGGAACCAGGGCCTTCCAATGACATCTCCCCTAAATGGCCAGGGGACTGCCACAACAATCAATATGAGAGCAATCAGAAAATAAAAGAATGCCTTACGGTACCTGGTGGTATGGTCCACTGGCTTTTTTGCCATTCCATGGCCCAGGGTAATGAGCACTACAGCGATGATCATGGATACCGGGTGTTCCACTTGAAAAAAGCGGGTAAAGGCATTGCCCATCATGTTGCCATCCCCCTTGAAGGTAAACAAACCGTAACGGCCCAATGTCCACTGATACAATCCCAGCAGTAAGGTAAGGTGCGCGGCAATCATGGTGAACAGCCAGGTCTTTTTGTCGCCGGACTGAAACGCTTTTCCTCCTCTCCAACCTGAATAACTCTTGTAAATGGAGACCAACAATAATATCAAAATGATCCAACGAAGCAGGTTATGCAGATGAAGTAAACCGGTTTGCATACAGGTGGTTTTGGTTGATCAAAAGTAATATTATCTTGCAATATGCCTGCACTCAAATTCGAGCTACTCAAAAAAGATGGATCCTCGCAAGCACGGGCAGGAACAATCACCACCGATCACGGAACATTTCCAACTCCCCTGTTCATGCCGGTGGGAACCGCCGGCACCGTTAAAGCGGTTGCACAGCAACAAATGAAAGAAGCCGTAGATGCGCAGGTCATCCTGGGCAATACCTATCACTTGTACCTTCGACCGGGACTGGATGTGCTGCAAGAAGCGGGAGGACTCCATCGATTTATGGGATGGGACCGGCCACTGCTGACCGATAGCGGAGGGTATCAGGTGTTCTCGCTGGCAGAAAACCGAAAGATTACCGAAGAAGGTGTGGTGTTTCAAAGCCACATTGATGGATCAAAACACCTGTTCACGCCCGAAAACGTCATGGACATTCAACGGGTCATTGGTGCAGACATCATCATGGCATTTGATGAATGCCCGCCGTATCCAAGTGAATACAGCTATGTAAAAAAATCAATGGAACTGACCCATCGGTGGCTGGACCGGTGCGTTCAGCAATTCAACACCACCGCTCCTCTTTACGATCATGATCAAAATCTATTCCCCATTTCTCAAGGAGGCACCGAGAAAGACCTGCGAAAAGCATCCTGCGAATTCATTGCGTCCAAACATGCCGTCGGAAATGCCATCGGTGGATTGAGCGTGGGTGAGCCGACCGAGCTCATTTACGAAACCTGTGCTTGGGCTTGCGAACACCTTCCAGAAGACAAACCCCGCTATTTGATGGGAGTCGGAACCCCAGCGGACATCCTGGAGTGCATTGCACTGGGGGTGGATCTTTTCGACTGCGTGATGCCCACCCGGAACGGTAGAAATGCCATGCTGTTCACCACGCAGGGCATCCTCAACATAGATAATAAAAAATGGGAAAAGGACTTTTCACCCATCGATCCGGGTCTCTCAAACGAATATTCACAGTACTATTCCAAAGCATATCTCCGGCATTTGATAAAATGTAAAGAAATTCTGGGCCTGACCATCGCCAGCATACAAAACCTTTCCTTTTATTTGTGGCTGGTGAAAACAGCGCGTGAAAAAATCATGGAAGGAAGTTTTTACACATGGAAAAAAGAAATGATCCCCATCATCACAAAAAGAATATAAACCTGCTCCCTGCTATGCAAAAAATTGGATGCCTGTTATCCCTGCTGTTCATCTGCTTTGCAACATCCGGGCAAGACAACAACCTCTTTGAAAAACAACTATTCATTTCCGGCGATGACACACTGCCCTGCAGAATTCTGACTCCCGTTGATTTCAAGATTGGAAAAAAATATCCGCTGGTGGTGTTCCTGCACGGCGCAGGCGAACGGGGAAATGATAACGAAGCTCAACTCGTATGGGGAGCCAATTTGTTTCTGGATTCGTTGAGGCGCGCGAAGTATCCGGCCATTGTCGTGTTTCCTCAGTGTCCCCCAAACGATAAATGGGCAGAGTACACGAAAAACGCTTCACACGATAGCACCGGGTATGAATACCGCGCCGATGCACCCATTCGAAAACCACTAAAACTCGTATCGGACTTTATCGATACCCTGTTGGCATCGGGAGCAGTCGACCGCTCCAGGGTTTATCTCGGAGGATTATCCATGGGAGGTTTCGGCACCTACGAATTACTCTGGAGAAGACCAGAAATATTTGCAGCTGCTTTTCCCATTTGCGGTGCAGCCAATCCTGCTAAGGTATCCGCATTCAAAAAAAATCTACCCATTTGGTTGTTTCATGGCGATAAGGACAATGTGATTTTCGTCGCCAACTCTCGGTTGATTTACGGTCTGCTGAAAAAATCAAATCCCAATGCGCGGTACACCGAATATCCGGGCGTGGGACACGACTCCTGGAAGAATGCTTTCACAGAAGCGGAACTCTTTCCGTGGCTGTTCGCACAACGCAGCCGATCCCCGCGATAATTAAAGCTGAATACTGCAGCCGAGCAGAAGGTTGCGACCTGGCGCAGGGTTGTAAAAACGATTTCCAAACGCATTGATATCGTGTCCAAGCGAATACAGGTCATCGCCCAGGTTATCGCCGAGTAAAAAGACTTCTATCGCCGTGCGCCGCCAGCTTCCCTTCCATCCAGTTTTCAATTGAATGAGCGAATAACGATCCGACCAAAATGAGTTGGCATCGTTGAGTGGAATGCGGCCCACCTGGTTGATGTTGAAATTCAGAAACAATCCATTCCTGTATTCAGAAGCAATGGAAAAAGCAATGGTGTGTTCCGGAACACCTGTAAGCCTATTCCCATCATACCGATTGCCGGATGGCGCATACGAAAGGAACCTGAAGTTATTCCGGGTATAGGCTGCCTTCAAGTGAAGCAGGCGGACAAACGACGATCGATTGGCAATGAGGTACATACTTGCATCCGTCTCCCATCCGCGTTGACGCACCTTTCCCGCATTGATGAAATATTCTGCCCCACCTGCGTTGACCTGACGAACAATGGCATTTCGCAAATCAAATTGAAACACTTGCGAAGAAAGGAGGAAACGACCTCGCCGATCCTTTATGCGCACACCCGTTTCGGTATTCCATCCCGACTCTGCCTGGAGTCCGGTATACAATCCCCCAGCCGAAGGCTTGACTTCAGCAAGAGTAGGTGCAGAAAATCCTTTTGCCACTTGAACAAAAAAAGCAACCCCATCCACGGGAATGAACGATGCCGCAACGCGCGGCAACACCTGTGGCTGAAACTTCCATTTCCCATTCAATGCAGTACCCGCCACGCGATCAATGGCGTATCCAAATGAATTGGCGCTCAACCCTGCTTGGAGTTCCCACCGCGTTGAGGGCCGAAGTCGAAGCTGAGAAAAAACAAATAGCTGGTCGGCATTTATTTTATCGCGCACACGACGTTGATCCGGCACTCCACGAATATTTCCCGAGCTGTCTATTTCATAGCGACCTATTTGCCACTCCACACCTGCTTGCCATTGCACCAGCCTTTTTCTGCCGTTATCAAATTGAAATGTGGATCGCCAACCCAGATTGGTCTCTTTCCGTGATTCATAATTGGTGATAAACGGATTTTTGAACGATGTCACTGATGCAGTAAGGGCGTTGATGAGCTTCCACTTTTCACTGATTACAAACCGGTTGCTTACCCCCACCAGCAGGGTCTTATTGAAAATTTGTGCTTGTTGATCACGTGCCGAAGGCAAAGTGGGTGTTGCTGGTCGCGACTGACGCGGATTGACAGCTTGCTGTGCAAGGGTGAGTCCACCTGGCGTTTTATAATTCAAATCCGCATACAGCATCAATAAATCGGTTTGAACCGAAGCCGAAGTTTGAAGTTTCGCCCGAAGTTGAACCAGATCCTTTCGGATGCCGCTGTGGTCACGGTACCCTTTTGATTGAAAATGCGATTGCGTCAATCCCCATTCCATCCCGTTGGACCGGGACTGATAGTGAACCGATTCTTGCAAGGTTGAAAAACTTCCCCCTCCCACGCGTACCTTCCACGTGGAAGTATCCGCTTCTTCGGGAACGGTGCTGCTCAGCAGCACTGCCCCACCGGTTCCTGCACCATAGTTGCTGCCTGCGGGACCCTTGATGATTTCCGCTTTTCCGATAGCCGCAACATCCAGTAAATTCAAATAGGTATTGCCACCAGCATCTGTGAGCAGAAAATCATCGTAATATATTTTTACGTTGCGTACTCCAAAAGGAGATCGCAGTAAGCTTCCGCGAATAGAAAGACGATAACTGCCAGGGGAGCGCTCTTCCAGTCGAACACCAGAGACACCATTGAAAGAAGGTAAAAGGTTAAAAACAGAATAACGCTGCAGATCGCTTCGGCTGACACTACCAATTGAAGCAGGTACACTGAAGGAAGAGGAATTGGATCCGTATGCCTGTACAATGACTTCTTGTAAATTTTTTGTGGAAGAATCCTTCGCAGTTGATGGTACTTGTGCCTGCAAGCCGACAGCCATCAGGAAAAGAGTCGACCAAAACAACACCCGCAGCACCGCCCTATTTTTTGAGGTACATCACTTCCTTGACCAAAGCAACCGTTCTGGCAACATCCGGTAAGTATAGGGCGACCAAATTAGGTGCATAGTGCATGGGAGCATCTACTGCGGTGATCCTGCGGATAGGAGCATCCAGGTAATCGAATCCTTCTTTTTGTATGCGGTAGCTGATTTCAGAAGAAACGGAAGCGAAAGGCCATTGTTCTTCTACGATTACCAAGCGATTGGTTTTCTTCACGCTCTCCAGGATCGTCATCCAGTCCAACGGACGAATGGTTCTCAAATCAATCACTTCGGCACTGATTCCCTCTTTCTCCAGTTCTTCTGCTGCACCCAGTGCCACCTTCATCATCTTGTTGAATGAAACGATGGTGACATCTCGGCCCGGGCGTTTGATATCCGATTTTCCAATTGGAATCAAGTATTCTTCTTCTGGCACTTCTCCTTTATCGCCATACATCACTTCGCTTTCCATGAAGACCACCGGATCATCGTCGCGAATGGCACTTTTCAGCAATCCCTTCGCATCGTAAGGATTGGAGACAGAGATGACTTTCAAACCCGGTATGTTGGCATACATGCTTTCGAAAGCAGTGGAGTGTTGTGCACCCAGCTGTCCGGCTGAACCGTTGGGTCCGCGAAACACGATTGGGCAACCTACTTGTCCCCCGCTCATGGCCAGCATTTTGGATGCGGTATTGAGGATCTGATCCAATGGCAATACAGCGAAGTTCCAGGTCATGTATTCCACGATGGGGCGAAGTCCGTTTTGGGCAGCGCCAACGGCGACAGCTGTGAATCCCAGTTCTGCAATGGGTGTATCAATTACGCGCTTGGGACCAAATTCATCCAACATGCCCTGGCTTATCTTATAGGCTCCATTGTATTCTGCAACTTCTTCCCCCATCAGCAGTACTCGCTCATCTCGGCGCATTTCTTCCTGCATTGCTTCACGAAGTGCTTCCCGAAACGCTATGATCCTTCCCATGTGTTCGAAAATTTGTGCTGCAAAAGTATTGCACGGGCGGTTAAAGACAAAAAATAATACCCCGCTGCTTTTCGCAGGCTGTTCTCAATTGCAGCGCCTCAGCACCATGGCGGAGGCTCCGCCTCCGCCATTGCAAATTCCGGCTGCGCCATGGGAATGGCCACTGTGATGCAACACAGATAAAAGGGTGACCAATATTCGGGCTCCGCTGCAACCCAAAGGATGTCCCAGCGATACAGCACCCCCAAATAGATTCAATCGATCGAGCCGGATCCCCAAACGTTTTGCGTTTTCGATGGCGACTACTGAAAATGCTTCGTTGATTTCCCAAGCGCCAATCTCATCAGGGGAAAGTTCGGCTTTCTTCAAGGCAGTCGGCAATGCAAGCGACGGTGCAGTAGTGAACCAGATCGGCTCTTGTTCGGCATCTGCATAACTGAGAATTTCTGCCACAGGCTGCAGTCCCGTTTGCTGCAGGAACTCCTCTGAACAAATCACCAATGCAGCAGCGCCATCATTCATGGTACTGGCGTTGGCAGCGGTGACGGTTCCATCTTTTTTAAATGCAGAGGAAAGCATCGGGATTTTTTCAAATTTTACATTCCAGGGTTCTTCATCTTGGTTCATCTGAATGGGTGCTCCTTTTTTTTGGGGAAGATCTACGATAACAATTTCTTGATCAAAATATCCTTTTTCCCAAGCGTGTTGAGAGCGACGATAGCTTTCCATGGCATAAGCATCCTGTTCTTCCCGTCCAATTGAACATTCGCTGGCACAGTGTTCTGCTGCCAAGCCCATTGCTTGCTGATCATATGGATCTGTCAATCCATCTTTTGAAAGTCCATCAATCAGTCGCGTGTCCCCGTATTTATGCCCCCACCGATGCCCTTCCACATAAAAAGGGACATTGCTCATGTTTTCCATGCCGCCGGCAACAATTAGATCTGCATCACCCAATTGAATGGATTGGCAGGCCATGGCGACGGACTTCATTCCACTGGCACATACTTTATTGACAGTCGTGGCGATGCATGAATTGGATAACCCGGCATGCAGCGCTGCTTGTCGGGCAGGCGCCTGTCCCAGATTCGCTGCAATGACATTTCCCATGATCACCTGCTGCACGCGGGCAGGATCAACGCCCGCTCGCTGCACCGCTCCCCGAATGGCAATTCCTCCGAGCACGGTAGCAGGAATACTGGTGAACGTCCCTCCAAATTTTCCGATGGGTGTTCGAACAGCAGAAAGGATGTATGCTTTTTTCATGGAGTTATTTTATATAATATATGCTGGCTGAATAAGGAGCAATGCGCGATAGATCAGCGGTGGTTCCTGCAGTCATACTCATGTTGTTATGGACAAACGGTTTCCAGTCGCCGTCAGGAAGCTCAAGACTGCGCACCTCACCCGTTCCGTTGTAGATCACGCGAATGCTCGACCATGCATCTCCTGCTGCCGCGCCATTGATGGTGTATGCAATTAGTCCTGGGGCAAGTCCTTCATCGAATCGAATCCAATCGGCAATCTGCTGTTGGGTATTCAGTCGAAATGCTGGATGCTCTTTGCGCATCTTGATCAACCCTTTCACATAGGCTACCACATCCGCGTGCTGTGTTTTCAGGTACCAGTTGATGGCATTGATGCTGTCTCCGGCATTGAATGAATTCTCCACCCCTTTTTTGGAACGCAGGAACTCAGTACCGGCATGTAAAAATGCAATACCCTGAGAAGTAAGAACGATGGAGAGCGAAAGCAGGTGCATTTGCTTTCGAAGGGATTCAGGATCTGCAGCGTTGGAAATAGAAAGTTTATCCCAGAGCACATGATTATCGTGGCACTCGCAATAAGAAATTACCTGTCCCGGCTCTGCTGCATAAGCCGCGCGGGAATAATTGACCTGCTGGTAGCGTATCTGAGGGTGCGGACAAGCGGCGACCACTCCGAATTTGATGCTTTCTTCCATTCCTGGCTTTCCTGATGCAAATCCTTTGTCGTGATGCTCGAACACACTGCCTTTTATTCCATCACGCAGGTCATCGCTGAAAACTGCAATTCCTTCCAGTTGATGGGCATTCTTTTTGATGGCCCGGTGCGGTTCCGGAAGGGGTGAATCACCGGCGGTCCACCCTTCTCCATAGAGCAGGATATCCGGCTTGATGGCATGCAATGCTTTAGAGATTTCATTCATCGTTTCGATGTCGTGAATTCCCATGAGGTCAAATCGAAATCCATCCACATGGTATTCGTTCACCCAATGTTTCAACGATTCTATCATGAACTTTCTCATCATAGGCCGTTCACTGGCTGTTTCATTTCCGCAGGAAGAAGCATTGGAAAATGAGCCGTCGGTTCGCTGACGGTAATAATAGCCCGGCACCAACTGGTTGAAATATGAATGTTCAGTGAGCATGGTGTGGTTGTAGACCACGTCCATGACCACCCGCAATCCTTTTTTGTGCATGGCCTGAATCAGTTCTTTGAATTCACGAATCCGAGTCACTCCATCATCCGGATTGGTTGAATACGAACCTTCCGGCACATTGTAGTTCAGTGGATCATAGCCCCAATTGTACTGAAGGCTGTCGGGCCGCGACTCCACCACACTATAAAAATCGTAAGAAGGAAGCAGATGAACATGTGTTACTCCAAGCTCCTGCAAATGATCAAGTCCCGTACCCACTTTGTTTTCATTTTTCACACCTCCCTCTGCAAGTCCTTTGAATTTTCCTTTGTGTTGCACTGAGGAAGAGGGATGAATGGTGGCATCTCTTACGTGCAATTCATAAACAATTGCATCTACCGGTAGTCCACCGGTATTGCTTGGCAATGATTTACGTTTTGAAAAAACCGGAGAACGGTCGGACGACCAGCCCCTGGGATGGGTTTCTGCCATATCCACTACTATGGCTCGCCTTCCATCGGTGCCTACAGCCTTGGCATAGGGATCAGGGACTTCTGCCCGCCAATGATCCTGAATCAACACCTGAAACACGTAATACTGCCCTTTGAGGTCGCTGTTGAATGAAATCGACCAGGTGCCTTGTTCCGATTTAGTCATGGGGTAACTGCCCAATTGATCTTTCCCAAGGGATGAACCATACAAAATGATTCGCGCCGCTTCTGCAGTGGGACTCCATATTTTAAAACTGGATTGCTGTGGTGTGTACGTCAATCCCAAATCATCTCCCTGATACACCGGATAGAGCCGAGTGTTTAAAAATTGTCCATAACCAAAATGAGCGTTCATCATTATCAAGATGAGTACTGTTTGTGCTAAATATCGCATAAAATAGATATACGTTTTTATTCCGTTTCCGGAGCCAATGACCAATGCTCGGGTGAACGCCACAACCCCGACAACAACAATTCACGCATGAAGAAAAATTCCTTAGGCAACTTGTCGTACATCATGGAAAACAGTTCTTCGTGCGCAAGAATCTCTTTTTTCCATGCTTCTCTGTCCACATCCATCACCGCATCATATTGTTCCAGCGAAAAACTCATACTTCCCCAATCAATGTCCTCATATTTGGGCACCCATCCAACGGGACTTTCAATGGATACGACTTCTCCATACACCCTTCTCACGATCCATTTCAACATGCGCACATTATCCCCAAAACCTGGCCAGATGAATTGTCCGTCTTTATCTTTCCTGAACCAGTTGACTCCAAAAATCCGTGGTGGGTTGGGAATATTCCTACCCAACTGCAACCAATGGTTGAAATAATCGGCCATGTGGTACCCGCAGAAAGGCAACATCGCAAATGGATCTCTTCTTACTTTACCAATTTCACCAAATGCAGCTGCCGTGGTCTCTGAGCCCATAGTTGCTGCCAGGTAAACACCAAAGTTCCAATTAAAAGCTTGATACAACAATGGAATCGTATTGCTTCTTCTTCCACCAAAAATAAATGCACTGATGGGCACACCTTCTGGATTTTCCCAATCAGGATCTATACTTGGACACTGGTGTGCCGGGGCCCTGAATCGTGCATTGGGGTGCGCAACGGGTTTACCGGAAGCGGGATCATGCAATTCTCCTCTCCAATTATACACATTGGCAGGAGGTTGACTGCTCATGCCTTCCCACCAGATGTCTCCGTCTGCTGTTATCCCGACATTGGTAAAAATAGAGTTCTTTGCCAATGCCTTCATGGCATTGGGGTTGGTATGTGCATTGGTTCCAGGGGCAACCCCAAAATATCCGTATTCTGGATTGATGGCATACAATTTTCCATCTTTACCCGGTTTGATCCAGGCAATATCATCTCCCACGGTTGTCACCTTCCAGCCATGCATATCAGCTGGAGGAATCAGCATGGCAAAATTTGTTTTACCGCATGCACTGGGGAAGGCTGCTGCAACATAGGTCTTGCGCCCTTGCGGATCTTCAACACCCAAAATAAGCATGTGTTCCGCCAGCCAACCTTCTTCTTTGGCCATGACAGAAGCAATGCGCAATGCCAGGCATTTTTTTCCCAGCAGTGCATTGCCTCCATATCCGGAACCGTAGGAAGCAATGGCCCGGTCTTCCGGATAGTGCACAATGTATTTAGTAGAGGGATTGCAGGGCCAGGGAACGTCTTTTTGTCCCGGTTCAAGCGGAGCCCCCAACGAATGCAAGCATTTCACATATTCACCCTCTTCACCGAGTGAATCGATCACTGCTTTTCCAACACGCGTCATGACGTGCATGTTTACCACAACATAGGGAGAGTCGGTGAGCTGAATTCCAAGTTTTGCCAGAGGCGACCCAACGGGTCCCATGCAAAAAGGAATCACGTAGAGGGTTCGTCCCTTCATCGATCCCTTGAACAGCTCCTTGAGTTTGGGTTTCATCTCCCGAGGGTCTACCCAGTTGTTGGTGGGACCCGCATCTTCTTTTCTTCTGCTGCAGATAAATGTTTTGTCCTCCACCCGTGCTACATCGCTTGGATCTGAAATACACGCATAACTGTTTGGCCATTTTGTTGGATCGAGTCGCTTAAAGGTTCCATTCTCTACCAGCACTGCACACATGCGATCATATTCCTCGGTGGAACCATCGCACCAATAAATAGATGCAGGCGTGCAGATGTCTGCCATTTCATGCACAAACTCAATGGCTTCTTTATGTCGAAAATGCGCGGGAGCTGGGTGCTGCATTGCAAAATCAGTTGTAGATCAAAATTACTGAATTCAAGGTCTGTATTTTTAGAAGGGTGCGGCAAAAAATGAGTATTTTCATTTCTAGAACGATTGACCTTTCTGCATGAGCAAACGATTGACTTTCGGCCTCGCCACACTTATCTTGATTGGCATTGGCTTTTTTGTGTTCAGCGACCAAACAACTATGGGAGAAGCGACCGTACCAACGACTGTCGATTTCAACTACCATGTTCGCCCCATCCTCTCTGATCGCTGTTTCAAATGCCATGGACCGGATGCCAATAAACGGGAAGCAGGACTTCGACTGGATACAGAGGAAGGTGCATTTGCAGTGCTGAAAGACAATCCTTCCCAACACGTGGTTGTTCCGGGCGACCCATTGTCCTCCGAACTGTATCACCGCATCAGCACAAGTGATACTTCCGAACTCATGCCGCCACCTTCTTCCAAACTCAGTCTCACCACTACGGAAATTGCCATCATAAAAAAATGGATTGAACAAGGAGCGGGCTACAAACGCCATTGGTCGTTCATAGCTCCTGAAAAACCCTCCATCCCGAAAGTGGATCGCAGTCTGAACCCCAAGAATCCAATCGACCATTTCGTGTTCGCCAAAATGGAGGAAATGGGACTTTCTCCCAATGAGCTGGCCGACAAAGAACGGTTGCTCAAACGGGTGTGTATGGACATCACCGGTCTTCCTCCTTCCATCGAAATGCAGGAATGGTTTTTAAACGATGCATCAGAAAATGCGTACGAGAAAATTGTGGATGAATTACTGAGCAGTCGGCACTACGGAGAAAAAATGGCCATCGCCTGGATGGACATCGCACGGTATGCCGACAGCCACGGATATCAAGACGATGGATACAGAACCATGTGGCCGTGGCGCGACTGGGTGATTCACGCATTCAATAAAAATTATGCCTTTTCTAAATTCTTAACCTGGCAACTGGCAGGTGATCTCCTCCCCCATCCTTCAAAGGAAATGTTGCTGGCAACAGGTTTCAATCGCAACCATAAAATCACTCAGGAAGGTGGCGTGATCGATGAAGAATACAGAATTGAATACGTAACCGACCGAACCAACACCTTTGGCAAAGCATTCATGGCGATCACACTCGAATGTGCTAAATGCCACGATCATAAATACGATCCTGTTTCGCAAAAAGACTATTACAGCATGTTCGCATTTTTTGATCGCGTTCCCGAAAAAGGATTGGTCGGCGACATACAACTTGCATCTCCCGGTGATCCACCCAACATGAAAATCAGCACGCAAGACGTTCAGCATGTGCTTTCGTTTATCAACAAAAAAGAAGAATCCGACGTAACGGTCATGATCATGCGGGACAGTGCCGATATTCGAAAAACCCGTGTACTGAAACGCGGAGTGTACGATCAACCAACCGACACGGTGAACATGAATACTCCTGCTTCCATACTCGGATTTACTTCATCATATGAACAGAACCGGCTAGGATTGGCCAAATGGTTGTTGTCGCCAGCACACCCCTTGACCGCGCGTGTATACGTCAACCGCATTTGGAATGATTTTTTCGGAAGGGGACTTGTAAAAACGGTGGGAGATTTTGGGATGCAGGGAGAATTGCCCACACATCCTGAGTTGCTGGACTGGCTGGCTGTCGATTTTCGCGAAAGCGGATGGAACATCAAACGACTGATCAAACTGATCGTCACTTCCGCTACTTACCAACAATCTGAAACGCGTTCCAAGAAAAAACAACAAACGGATCCGGAAAACAAATACTACAGTTATTTTCCCAGGATTCGCTTGAGCGCTGAGCTGCAAAAAGATTTGATTCTTTCTGCTGCAGGCATTTTAAATACGGAGATCGGTGGCCCCAGTGTAAAACCCTATCAACCAAAAGGCGTATGGGAATCGACCACCTCAGGCAGAGGAGAACTGGCCCGGTATGTGCAAGACAATGGCGAAAAACTCTACCGAAGAGGGCTCTACCATTTCATCAAACGAACTGCTCCCCCACCTTCACTTTTGATCATGGACGCCAGCAACCGAGACCAGTGCGAAGTAACCCGCTTGCGTACCAACACGCCTTTACAAGCCCTGGTATTGATGAATGATCCCCAGTACCTGGAGGCAGCGCGTGTACTGGCGCAACGCACTGCTGCTTCAACGGGAAGCATTCGAGACAAAATCAATCGTTCATTTAGAAAGCTGGTGTGCCGACTGCCATCTGACAATGAACTCAATCGATTGGAAGCTTACTATCAACGCGAATACAAAAAATATAAAGGAAATAAAGAACGAACCAGCGCGCTGCTCTCTGCCGGCGAATACCCGCAAGTATCCGCTCCTGACCCTGCTGAAGCCGCAGCGCTGATGCAGATCAATCAAATGCTGATCAATTTGGATGAAACTACCATAAAATAAACCCATGGAACAACAGGAAAAAAAGTTTCGATTGAACGTCACGCGCCGTCGTTTTTTAACGGGCGCGGGACTGGGCATTGGAAGTGCTGCATTGGGCACCCTGCTGTTCAAAGACCAACTCTTTGGAGCGCACGATGTACAATCCCTTCCCCTGGGAATAGCACAATTTGCCCCAAAAGCAAAACGCATCATATACTTGTTTCAAAATGGTGCGCCTTCGCAGTTGGAGACATTCGACTATAAACCGCTGCTCAATAAAATGCATGGAGAGGAATTGCCCGCATCCATACGGATGGGACAACGGCTGACGGGCATGACGGCATATCAGGAAAAATTTCCACTGGTAGGGTCAACTTTCGAGTTTTCGCAACACGGCCAATCGGGTGCCTGGGTATCCGAACTTTTCCCCCATATGGCATCCATTGTAGATGAGCTGTGTTTTATCCGCTCGATGAATACCGAAGCCATCAACCATGATCCTGCGCTTACTTTTTTTCAGACCGGAGCTCAGCAGGGCAATCGTCCCAGCATGGGCGCCTGGGTGAGTTACGGATTGGGAAGTGAAAATTCCAACATGCCTTCATTTACGGTGTTGCTGTCGCGTGGCAGAGGCAATGGACAAGGTGTATATTCCAAACTATGGACCAACGGTTTTTTGGACAGCATCCACCAAGGCGTGGTATTTAGCAGTGGAGAAGATCCGGTTTTGTATTTGAACAATCCGCCAGGACATGATCGACAAAGCAGAAGAGACATGTTGGATCAGCTGGAGCAATTCAACGCAGAGTCATTTGAAACGATTGGCGATCCGGAGATCAATAACCGTATTCAACAATACGAGATGTCGTATCGCATGCAAAGTGCAGTCCCTGAACTCACCGATCTAACCAAGGAATCGGATGCGACAATAAAACTGTATGGTCCCGATTGCCTGGTGCCCGGAACCTATGCTGCAAATTGTTTGTTGGCGCGAAAACTCTCTGAATCAGGAGTGCGTTTCGTACAACTCTACCACCAGGGGTGGGATACGCACGGTAATCTTGCAGGCGATATGCGCATGCAGGCAGAAGATGTGGATCGCGCATCCGCCGGACTCATCAAGGACTTGAAACAACGGGGATTGCTCGACGAAACACTTGTGATTTGGGGCGGAGAATTTGGAAGGACCAATTACTGCCAAGGAAAACTGGATGCACAAAATTATGGTCGCGATCATCATCCCAAGTGCTTTACGCTCTGGGTAGCGGGTGGTGGAATTCGCCCGGGCACTGTTTATGGAGAAACCGATGAATTTGGATACAACATTGTCAAGGATCCTGTAAGCGTGCATGATTTTCATGCCACACTTCTGCACTTGATGGGAATTGATCATGAACAACTCACCTATCGGCACTTGGGCAGGCGTTACCGACTGACCGATGTAGCCGGAAACATCGTACCGGGAATCATAGCGTAACATGCCGATCACCATGAATCGCCTTTCTGCTTGCACAGTCCTTGTTCTGTTATTGGTACTGGGATGGGTGATCATCGATCCTCAACCCATTCCTTCGGGATGGCTTTCGGCGGGTCGGCTCCATCCGGTGTTGTTGCATTTACCCATTGCACTGGTCCTGCTGCTGCTTCCCCTCTCCATTTTGGAACAAAGTAGTCATGACGCAGCTGCGTTGCGGCAACTCAATTCGACAATCCTCCGCTGGAGTGCATTTCTTTCATCCTTGACTGCGCTTGCTGGTTTGCTGCTGTCATCGTCAGGCGAATACGATGCAACCCTTCTCAACACCCATAAATGGTGGAGCATTGGTTTGTGCATCTCCTTGCTGATTCTTGTTTACCTGCGTGAATACCTGGATGTTCGTCCTCAGATCTGGAATCTATTTTTTAGTCTCCAGATTGTTGCTCTGCTCATTGGCAGTCACCAAGGCGGATCCCTCACCCATGGCAGTGATTTTCTTTCATTCACTCCTCAAGAAAACAAATCGGTTATGCCGTTCAGTGCAAACGACAGTATTTCCATATGGGCAGGCGGAGTACAGCCCATATTGAATACCAAATGCGTGGCCTGTCACAATCCGAACAAGAAAAAGGGCGAGTTGGACCTGACGCAGTTTGCCAGTTTAAAAACCGGAGGCAAGTCAGGATCTTCACTGGATGCCACCGATCCCTTGAACAGTGAATTATTGAAACGTATTGTTTTGGAGATGAAAGACGAGAAACACATGCCCCCCAGCGGTAAGCCACAACTCAGTCCCTCCGAATTGCTCATCCTGCACGCATGGGTCAGCAAAGGAGCCAGTCCTTCCACTCTCTTTAAAGAGCTGACTCCAACAGATTCTCTCCGTTCTACTGTAGCGGAATTATCTGCCGGCTCAACAGAAAAAAAAGATGAAACCGTTTATGCGTTTGATGCGGCCAATTCATCCACCATTTCAGATTTGAATAATCCCTTTAGAAGAATCATTCCCTTATCGGCTAACACACCTGCTTTGAGTGTACGGTTTTTTTTAAAGGAGCACTTCACCCTTTCACTCTTACAAGAATGCAGTCCGATTGCAGAACAAATTGTAGACCTAAACCTTTCGGGAATGCCTTGTGGAGATGAAGTCTTGGATGTGATTCGCCAATTCCCCAATCTGGAAAAATTAAATTTGAATGGAACAAACGTAACCGGAAAAACATTTTCGTCCATCGCTTCCAACAAGCACCTTCAGATCATTTCTGTTTCCAATACTCCGGTAACTATAGCATCGCTTCAACAACTGAAAGGAACTGCTGTAAAAAAAGTATTTATCTGGAATACAGCGGTTTCGTCCAATGAACTTGAAGTGACAAAAAAGCAACTACCCCGTATCGTTTTTGAAACCGGGTATACGCCAGATCCATCTGAAGTATTGAAATTGACCTCACCCCGTCCCGTGAACACGGAGCGCACCATCATCGCTGCAAACGAACGCATTGTGCTTCGGCACCCATTGCCGGGCGCCTCAATCCGATACACGTTGGATGGCAGCAAACCCGACTCCCTCAACGGGATTCTCTACAAAGAACCCATTGAACCCTCACCCATCACACGCATCATTTCCGTTGCATTCAATAAGGGATGGTTGAACAGTGATCCATCCGATTATACCTATTTTCAAAAAGGGATTGCTGTTGATTCAGTTCGCCTGCTTATTCCCCCCCATGAACGCTACCGAAAAAATGAAAAGGAGGTGCTCACCGATCTTAAAAAAGGATACCCGGAGATTCTCAATATGAACTGGCTGGGCTATCGCGAACAACCCCTCAAAGCAGGCTTTTATCTTACAACGGTACCAGAAATTACCAAGGTGGTGGTCAGTGCGGCAGACAATACCGGAGCCTATGTATTTCCCCCATCAAAGATCATCATCAGAGGCGGTGATTCACCGCAACATCTACGAACCATTGGAATGCTACAACCGGATCAGCCTACTGGTTATCGATCAAATGCCGTCATTCCCTATATTGTCCCTATAAACAAAGGCAACTACGCATACATTGAAGTGGAGGCCATCAATGTTACTTCTCTACCTGCATGGCACGGGGGCAAGGGACAGAAAGCATGGGTTTTTGTGGATGAGGTCTTTTTCTATTAATTTCACCGGTTCAATCCGGAACAGTGATTGCTCAGCAGACCATACAGGATATTCAATCTAAAATCGATATCATTGATATTGTTGGATCATTCGTGAAGCTCAAGCGAAGAGGTTCCAACTATATAGGCAATTGTCCCTTTCACAACGAAAAAACGCCATCTTTTACAGTTTCTCCCAGCAAAGAAATCTATAAATGCTTTGGGTGTGGGAAAAGTGGAAATGCAATTGGGTTTGTGATGGACCACGAAAAGTATTCCTATGTTGAAGCACTTCGATGGTTGGCACAGCGGTATGGCATAGAGGTCATCGAAACAGAAACCAGTCCTGAGTATAGAGAACAGCAACAAGTCGCCGAAAGCCTCCATATCCTCAATCAGTTTGCGGCAAAGTTTTTCGCTGTTCAGCTGAAAGAAACGGAAGAAGGAAAAGATATTGCACTCAGTTATTTGAAAGAACGCGGATTTCAGGATGAAACAATTGAAAAGTTTCAACTGGGCTATTCGCCCAACGAGCGAGATGCGTTTTCAAAAGAGGCATTGAAAAATCAATATTCTGCTACCCTCTTGAAACGCAGTGGACTCTGTGTGGAGCGGGACGGCGAGCTGGTTGACAACTACCGGGGCAGAATCATTTTCCCCATTCACAACCAAAGCGGAAAGATCATTGGGTTTGGTGCACGTGTAATTGGAAGCAGTGATCGGGGACCCAAATACATCAATACACCCGAGAACGAGTTGTACGTCAAAAGCAGGATCCTGTATGGGTCTTATTTTGCGCGTCATACGATTGACCGCTCGGATGAATGCTTTTTGGTAGAAGGGTATACGGATGTAACAGCCATGCACCAAGCCGGAATTGAAAATGTTGTTGCCTCCGGTGGTACGGCTCTTACCATTGAACAGCTCCGTCTGATTCGCAAGTATACCAACAACCTGACCATCATTTATGATGGAGATGCCGCTGGTGTAAAGGCAGCACTGCGCGGGCTTGATCTGGCCATTGAAGAAGGACTGCATGTGCAACTAGTGTTGATTCCCGATAAAGAGGATCCGGACAGTTATGTGAAGAAAGTTGGTGCAGACGGATTTCGTTCGTTCATCAGTGCCAATAAAAAGGATTTCATTCTATTCCAGTTGGACGTCGCGCTCACAGAAGCAGGAAGCGACAGCATCAAAAAAGCGGCGGTAGTGAATCAAATCGCCGAATCCATTTCTAAATTTAATCGGGCAGAAGATTTTACCCGTCAGCAAGACTATATCAAAAAGTGTTCCCAGATTTTAAAGGTTGATGAACAAGGGCTAACGGCACTTGTCAAAAAACTTGCTCAGGATAAACTGACCCGTGAAGAAAAGAAATCAATCAAGGATGCACAAGAAGGTCCAAAAAACGAGCCAACTCCTGCTCAAGATGAAAGCGTTGAGTTGTTGTTCAAAGATGACCTGAATGAACAAGCCGTATTGAGGGCGCTGTTAGAATTTGGAGATAAAGCATGGGACGATTCTGTTTCTGTCGCTGAGTATATTTTTGCAGAACTGGAAAAAGATGGGCTGGAAGAGTTGTTCGATAACCGGCATGTATTGGACATCATGCAGGAGTATAAAACGATGAAACAATCGGGCACTGCCATTCAGGAAAAAATGTTTTTGTACCACAGCAACCCATCAATCGCGCAAACTGTGGTGGGACTCCTTTCCGAAAAACATCAGATCAGTCCCAACTGGAACAAATACTACAAAGGAGAAATCAAGAACCGAGATGGATTGTACAAAGAGGAAGTCACTTCCTGCATCACCTATTTGAAACTCAAAAAAGTAAAGCGTCTCATTGTTGAAAATCAAATGGATCTTGAGCGCGAACATCAACCTGACGACATGATGATCCTGTTGCAAACCCATCAACACCTGAAGCAGCTGGAGATGGAACTCATGCGTGCACCCGGCACAGTCATTTTTAAATAACTACTGAGGATCTACATTTATCTGGACCTGTACTGATCGAAAAGCCTTATCGTGTTCCAGCATTGTGAGCACTTGCTGAATCAATACACGAGCCTGGCCGTTACGAGTTCCTTCGCGTGGAAGTTTCAATAAAATTTCATAGATGTACCGATTTTTGATGCGGTTGACAACCGGTTCTGCGGGACCAATCATTGCATCTGCAAACGAACTGTGTAAGTGATTTGCAAAAAAACGAGCGGCATGGAGCGCCATATCTTGGCTGACATGCCGGAACGTGAATTGTATGATGCGGGAATAGGGAGGATAATGAAATACTTTCCGGGTTTTCATCTCCAATTCATACATAGCGGTATAGTCATGCTGCACCACCAACCCTATCAGCGTATGGTGAGGTTGAGCCGTTTGAATCAAAACACGGCCCTGTTCACCTCGTCTGCCTGCGCGACCACTCACCTGTTCCATCAATTGAAAAGCCCGCTCATTGACCCGGAAGTCGGTGAATGAAAGCAATCCATCGGCATCCAAAATTCCGACCAGTGCCACGTGCTCAAAATCGAGTCCCTTTACTACCATCTGTGTCCCAACCAGAATATCCATACGGCGTTGCTCAAAATTCTTGATCATTTCTTCATGTGCAGTTTTACCTTTTACGGTATCCACATCCATCCTAGCAATGGTGGCTGAGGGAAACAAGGCAGCCAGCTCCTCCTCTACTTTTTCTGTACCAAAATTGCGTTCTACCCATTTTGCAGAACCGCACGCGGCACACTGCAATTGAACCGGATACGCTGTTCCGCAATAATGGCATTTCAATTTGTGTTGCAGCTTATGATAGCTTAGCGTAACATCGCATTGCTCACAATGGGGAATGTTGCCGCAGGTCGCACACATTTTATACGGCGCGTAACCCCTTCGGTTTTGAAATAAAATGACTTGTTTTTTCTGACGAAGGCTTTCTGTAATAGCTTCTTTGAGTGCCGGGGTGACGATTGAACGAATTCCACCCTCAGCGCGATGCTGGCGATGATCAATGACTTCAATAGTCGGCAGCGCTACCCCTCCAAAGCGGTCCAGTAATTTAACTAACCCATACTTGCCCGATGATGCATGAGCATAGGACTCCAAACTGGGTGTTGCACTTCCCAAGAGTACTTTAGCAGAAAATAAAGTAGCATAATACAGAGCTGCATCCCGAGCGTTGTACCGTGGAGCCGGATCTTGTTGTTTAAATGAGGCGTCCTGTTCTTCGTCAATGATGATATGAGTCAGGTGGACAAAAGGAAGAAACAGTGCAGAACGTGCTCCGATGATGATCTTCGCCTCACCGCTCCGAATTTTATTCCAAATTTCTACACGCTCATTGGGATTGAATTTGGAGTGATAAATGGCAATATATCCCCCAAAATGCTGCTGCAATCTTCGGATGATCTGACTGGTAAGGGCTATTTCAGGCAGCAGAAACAATACCTGTGTATTGTTACGAACTGCCTGCTCCATCAGCTTGATGTAGAGCAAGGTCTTACCGCTGGAAGTAACGCCATGCAGCAGACAGGTCTCTTTTTGGGAGAACTGCGACTGCATGGACTCCCAGGCCTGCTGTTGCTCGGTAGACAGCTCAACATCAACAGAAATGCGACGTTCCCCCATGGGGATTCGATCCGCTTGTTGCTCTGATACAATTAGAATGTTTTTATCCACCAGTGAACGCAGCTGTGCTGGAGAAGCAGCAGCTTTTTTTAGCAATTCGGTTTGCCTCACCGGTACATCACTTTTTTGCAGGTGTAAAAACGACAACAGCAACTCCATTTGCTTGGGCGCCTTACTCGACCAATTGTTCAACAGCGCTTCTAATGCAGACTCATTGTGATAATCCACATGCAGACTCACTACTTTTTCACGCTTAGGAATATATTTTTCTCGAATCGATTCATAAGCGTGGCAAATATTTTTTTCCAGTAGCCTTCGTACAACCGGATAAACATGTCCGATATCCAGAATACCCTGAACCTCATCAATTTTTAACTCTTTTTTCAAGAGTAACCCTTCCGCAACCAGGAATTCCTGTTCATCCAGCGCCGAGAAATCATCTCCATATGCTTCATTGAATACAAGTACGGTTTCACTGTTCAATTTGAAATGTGCAGGTAGCGCTGCGGCCATCACTTCACCTTCGGTGCACATGTAGTAGGTGGCGATCCAGGACCAAAGTTGGAGTTGCTGGGGATGGAGAATCGGCTCTGTATCCAGTACTTGCAGAATGGGTTTTGCCTGAAATCCCTGTGGTGGAATGTGGGTAACCGATTTAATGATGCCAGCATAGCGTTTTTGTCGACCAAACACCACTTCCACCCGAACACCCGGAACCGCTGAATCGATCAGCGACTGTGGAATGGCGTATGTAAACGTCTTGGGGAGCGCCAATGGCAAGATCACTTCTGCAAACACATCAAATCATTTTGCGTTACGGGTAAAATAATCGTTGGCTATCCAGGAGGCCTTGTATTCAATCAACTTTTCGGCCATCTGTTGAGCAGCCATCTCTTTCAACTGCTTGGCGTCTGCTTCCGGATGATCAGCAGGATCAATGGGGTGAAGATAAATGGCCCGCGACCGACCCGGCGTCAGTGTAAACCAGTGGCGATAGTGCATGCGATCAAAGGCGTCCAAAAAAACAATTGGTTGTATCTTCTTGCCCATTTCAACAGCCAGTTTGAATGCGCCGTCATACATTTCTTTTAAAGGTGTATCCCTCATGTTGAACGTTCCTTCCGGGAATACAACAATAGAAATTCCCCGCGCAAGTATTTTTCGGAGATCATTCAAACTTCGCGCTCGATCTTCTGCACTCGACCGGTTAACCGTCACCACACAAAACTTATAGAGCATGCCAAAAATCGGTACCCGCAAGAGCTCGTACTTTCCAATGGGACGAAAATCGTGTTGTACCGATGCAATGATGATGACCGCATCCAGGTAGGCAATGTGATTGGCAATGAAAATATATTGCTCATCGGGGTCGGGCCGGGATTCGTATGATGTGCGATGTGGAATGCCAATCAAGACCAAATAGATTTTCGCACAGATTCTAAAGATTCGGTACATGATGTTTCCCCCCTTGATCCTGCCCATAAAAAAACAAACCAGCAAGCAGGGAGAAAGCAATAAAATGATGCAGGAAAACAACAGCATGGCATATAGACAATACACCACCTGAAATGCAAATAATAAGTACCGCAACAGCGCCATAGAATATTTCAAATATACATTTTCCCCGCTGTATCTTTGCCGACCGCATGAGGACCGAAAAAACCATAGCGCTGCATACACTGGGCTGTAAATTGAATTTTTCAGAGACGTCTACCTTGGGCAGGATGCTGGAAAAAGAGGGATTTATACGGCGTGATTTCGAGGAAAAAGCAGATATCTACGTGATCAATACTTGTTCTGTAACAGAAAATGCAGATAAAGAATGTCGACAATTGGTCCGAAGGGTTCAAGCCCAGAACCAAGAAGCCGTTGTTGTCATTACCGGATGCTATGCTCAATTGAAGCCTCAAGAAATTGCATCCATTCCAGGAGTGGATTTGGTGTTGGGTGCTGCTGAAAAATTCAATATTGTTGACCACCTCCGGGAGTACACAAAAAGCGATACCGCAAGCGTGCACAGCTGTGAGATCGATGCAGTACAAGGGTTCAATGCGGCGTACTCTGTAACCGACCGTACCCGCACTTTTTTAAAAGTACAGGACGGATGTGATTACACGTGTTCGTTTTGCACCATACCCATGGCCAGAGGAAAGAGCAGAAGCAATTCAATAGAAGGCGTGTTGCAACAGGTAGAAGAAATTGCTCAACAGGGCGTTAAAGAAATCGTTCTTACCGGTGTGAACCTGGGAGACTACGGCATCATTGACGAGCAGCGCAGTTCAAGCTTTTATGAGCTGTGTCGGGCGTTGGAAGATTCCAAGGGTATAGAACGATTCCGGATTTCCTCCATAGAGCCCAATTTATTATCCCCCGAAATCATTGAATGGGTCGCCAGCAGTAAAACATTCATGCCGCACTTCCACATCCCCCTGCAGAGTGGCAGCAACCGAATCTTGGGACAAATGCGCAGAAGATACCGAAGAGAACTATACGCTGAACGCATTGCATTGATTAAAAAAATGATGCCCGACTGTGGCATCGGTGTTGATGTAATCGTAGGATTTCCGGGTGAGGGTGAAACCGAGTTCAACGAAACGGTCGATTTTTTACACAGCCTGGATATTTCTTACCTGCATGTGTTTACGTATTCAGAGCGACCCAATACCAAAGCCCTTGAGATTGCCGATTCAGTATCCATGCACGTTCGCAACGAACGCAATAAAATACTACGCAATCTCTCGTATATGAAATCGCAATACTTTAGAACGCAACAGGAAGGGAAAAAGCGAAACGTCCTCTTTGAACACGAGAATAAAAATGGCATGATGGAGGGATACACGGATAATTATATTCGTATCAGCACTCCCTTCCGAGCAGAATGGGTCAACCAGGTGGTGAATTGGGCGCTTTAGTATTATTTTCTGTAGTCCAGTGGTGGTTTGCGGTCACCTGCCAATGATCGGTATATAAAATCAGCGCCACGCGCCTGTTTCAACTCCTGGCTAGCCACTGGGATGACATCGGGCTTAAGTAAAATATCGGCAGCCGTTAACGCCAACGTTTTTGCAGCCACCATCATGCCTTTATGCCCAATGGACATACCATCGCACGCAACTGCTTGCCAGCTGTGCGCCGGGATACCGGGCACCCAAGTAGCCGTGGAAAGTCCCGCTGTAGGCACAACCCAGCTCACATCGCCCACATCAGTTGAAGCAGATGTCAAGCCATTCAAGGAGTAGGGTTCAATGGCAGAGGATTGAGAGAGCGGAGGCAAGGTTGTGGAGGCAACGGTTTTTCGGATTTGTTGCGCAAACTCCTGCTCTTCCGGTGTGTATCCAACTCCGCCTACTTTCTCTAAATTCTTTTGCACCAGCTTAGCCAGTGTTTCATTGGGCAATACATTATAGAGACCGGTCAACACTTCATGAGAAACCGTGGTTCCGGTTCCCAGTGCTGCAGCTTCTGCTGCCTTCATGAGTCGGTTCCAGATTTCATTGAGCCCATTTACATTCGGATGCCGAATGGTGTATTCCACTTTGGCGTAATCCGGAACGATATTGGAGGTGAGTCCGCCTTCTTTGATGACGTAATGAATCCGGGTTTCCTGCGATACATGTTCACGCATCAGGTTGACCATAAAATTCATGGCCTCTACCCCATCGAGTGCAGATCTTCCTTTGTCGGGGGCTGCCGCTGCATGTGCTGCTTGTCCCCTAAAACTAAAGTTGGCCACTTTATACGCCAATGTGGATGAAGGACTGGCACTGTTTTTATCGCCAGGATGCCATTGCAGTACGGCATCCACTCCATTGAATGCGCCTTCTCGTACCAGATAAATTTTTCCCCCGCCAGCACCTTCCTCAGCAGGCGTTCCGAATAGCTTTATGGTTCCCTTAATTCGATTGGATTGCATCCAGTCTTTCACAGCAATCGCAGCTGCAATTGAACCCGCTCCAAATAAATTGTGACCGCATCCATGGCCATAGCCTCCTTCTGTAACGGGATTGCGGCTTGGAAGAGGCTGTTGCGACAATCCGGGCAATGCATCCATTTCAGCCAATATGCCAATCACAGGGGCGCCGGATCCATAGGTAGCGACAAATGCAGTTGGTATGCCAGCCGTGCCTGTTTCTATAGTAAACCCGGCCTTGGACAATTCCTGTTGCATCAACTGGGTTGTTTTAATTTCCAAATAGCCCGGTTCGGCCCAATTCCAAATGGTTTGAGCCATTTCTGCAAAATGCGTGGACTGCTTATTGAGCTGTTCGATGATGCGGGATGCATGATCCTGAGCAACCCCATGGAGCATATTCAGGAAAAAAGTAAAAACGAGGAATGTTACCCGCATGGTGCAATTTTTTTTACAATATACGGAGAATGTCGACTGGAAGTCACTTGACAATCACTTGCAATTGAGGTGCAGGTTGAAGTTTATGGTTGCTGTTTCTAAATAAGATTCCCGTAAACAGTATAGTGTCCCCTTTTTTGATATTGTCGCGGACGCTTTCGATCCAGGCAGTCGACAAAAAAGCTTGCTTGAATTCCCCTACCCGCAGTTCAGCAGTAGAAACAACCTTACCGGTTTCAGCATCCCGATACGAACTCTTGAATTTATAATTGATACGAAACGATTCGACAGTCATTATTTTTCCTTGATTGTCTTTGACCAGCAGAGCAGCAGGAAGGATGGCTTTCATCTGTTCGACTGAATAGTGCCCGGATGCGAGCGGGCCCCATTGACTGGAAAATTGCTGCTGCAACGGAACGAAGACAAGCAGCAACCATCCCAATCGGATGGATTGCATACTACCCCAGCGCCTGAAGGCTTTCTTTGAGCAGTGAGATTTTGCCGATGGCATCTGATTGTTTTTTTCGTTCAAGTTCAATTACCTCGGGTTTTGCGTTTTGCACAAAACGTTCATTGGATAATTTTTTTTCTACTGAAGCAAGGAACCCTTCGTAGTAATTGAGGTCTTTGAGCAGCTCCTTGCGTTGTTCATCAACATTCAGTTGCTGGCCGGTCTCCATGAAAAATTTATTGGCACCCACTACCATTGCAACCGCATTCACAGTGGAATCACTATCAAAACTAAATGAACGGGCATTGACTTGTTTGCACAAAATACTGTGTACCGCTTGCCAGTCGTGTTGCTGCGCGGTTATACAACGGACTACGATCTCATCTTTATTTTTCAGCTTGGCTTTTACCCTTGCATCCCGTATTGCTGTAATAGCAGATTTCAATTGTTCACCTTGGGCTAAAATGATGTGTTCCTGATCACCAATGGGTTGAGGCGGGGTATGTTGCCGGACACACAAATCAATCGACTGTTCACGCAATAAGTGATACACTTCTTCTGTGACAAAGGGCATGAAGGGATGCAGGAGTTCCAAGAGCTGCTCAAAGACTTGCAGCACATGGTTCAAATGACGACTTTCCATTGGCTTTTCATAACCCGGTTTTACCCACTCCAGGTACCAACTGCAAAAATCATCCCATATTAATGAATAAAGTGTCTTCAGGGCTTCGCTCAATTTGTATTGCTCCATCTGTTGATGGATTTCTACGCGAGCTGCTTGCAATCGGGTATTCATCCAGTCATGGACCCAATCACTATCTAATGTTATTTCATGAGGCAGCAGATCTCTTTTCTCTTTTTCCTTCCACATCTGCACCAGCTTCAACGCATTCCATATTTTATTGATGAAATTTCTCCCCTGTTCATTGGATGCTTTATCCCACAACAAATCATTTCCGGCTGGTGAGGCAATGAGGATGCCAAAACGCACGGCGTCTGCGCCGATTTCATCAATCATTTCGAGCAGATCCGGTGAGTTGCCCAACTGCTTACTCATCTTACGTCCCTGGCTGTCACGAACAATACCGGTAAAATATACATCGCGAAAAGGTTTCTTACCGGTGTATTCATATCCGGCCATGATCATTCGGGCCACCCAGAAGAAAATGATTTCCGGGGCAGTGACCAATGCATGGGTGGGATAATAATAATTGACCTCAGCATTTCCAGGCTTGGATATCCCTTTGAACACTTCAAACGGCCATAACCAGGATGAGAACCAGGTGTCCAGGCAATCTTCGTCCTGTTTGAGTGTGGGGCGCTCGATGCCAAAGGATAGTTGAAACTTTTTAAGGGCTTCTTGTTCATCCATCGCAACCACAAATCGACCTTCAGCATCGTACCACGCAGGAATGCGATGGCCCCACCAAAGCTGACGTGAAATGCACCAGTCCTTGATATTTTCCATCCAATGGCGATAGAGGTTTTTGAATTTTGCAGGGTGAAAATTGATTTCACCTTCTGTCACAGCTGCTAGGGCGGGACCCGAAATTTTTTTCATATCTACCCACCACTGCAGCGACAAGCGAGGTTCTACCACAACATCAGTGCGTTCTGAAAATCCCACCTGGTGAACATACTCTTCGATCTTCTCCATATTCCCTGATTCGTTGAGCAGACGAACCATTTCCTTTCGGGCATCAAACCGATCCATTCCAACCAGCAGTTGAGCTGCTTCGCTCATGGTACCATCGTCGTTGAGCACATCCACCACTTCCAAACCGTATTTGGTACCGATCTGGTAATCGTTCATATCGTGTGCCGGAGTAATTTTCAATACCCCTGTTCCAAAATCCATGGCCACGTAATCATCCGCAATAATGGGGATTTTTCTTCCAATGATGGGAACATACGCATGCTGACCAATCAAGTGTTGATAACGGGGATCATTGGGATTCACAGCGATAGCCGTATCCCCGAGAATCGTTTCAGGTCGAACGGTTGCAATGGTTATGTGTTGCACATCACCGGAGGGCGATTCCAATCTGTAGTTTAAAAAGTAGAGCTTGCCGTTGACTTCTTTGAAAATTACTTCCTCATCACTCAACGCCGTTTTGGCTTTTGGATCCCAATTGATCATCCGCTTTCCGCGGTAGATGTATCCTTTTTCGTAGAGGTCGTTGAAAACCTGTATGACAGAACGATAGTAGTCGGGATCCATCGTGAAATTCACACGGTTCCAATCCAGCGAACACCCTAATTTTTTTAATTGCTGAAGAATAATGCCCCCGTATTTTTCTTTCCACTCCCAGGCATAGTGCAGGAATTCTTCACGGGACAAACTGGATTTTGCAATCCTCCTTTCTCTAAGCATCTGCACCACTTTCGCTTCTGTTGCAATGGAAGCATGATCAGTGCCGGGCACCCAACAAGCATTTTTACCCATCATCCGAGCCCGGCGCACTAAAATGTCCTGAATTGTGTTGTTCAGGCAATGCCCCATGTGCAAAATCCCTGTCACATTGGGAGGAGGAATCACAACAGTGAACGGCTCCCGATCATCGGGATGACTCTCAAAGTACTTGTAATCCAGCCAATGGGTATACCATTTTTGCTCGGCCTTCTTAAAATCAAAATTCTTGGAAATTTCCATCACCTTCCAGCCTTTAAAATCGGCTCAAAGGTAACGAGAAAAGGAAGGAATTCAGCCTACCAAACCAGATAGGTCACTAATCCAATCGCACCATAGAGTGCAAGAACGATAAGCGCAATCTTAACGTTGAGCGGCATTTTAAAAGATACCAGTGATTTCATGATGTTTTTTTTCATGGATGAAGAAATTGGTCATGACTCCCTAGGATCGGATTATAAATTGGTACGGATGAAAACTAAAATGGTTACGCTCAATTGTAAAGTTAATGTTAAAATTTAACATGTGCAAGTCGGCAAGTACCTGATGTGAAGAAGCCCTGAAGATGAGTAAAATCATTGAATGCAGATTAATAAAGTCTTAATGTTGCTAAATCTCATAAAAATCTATAAAACAATATTTTAGATGAAATCAAGCAATTTCGTTAACCGATATGGAGTATGGGTCGATAAAAATAAAGCCTTGGTCATCAAATACTCCCCGCATGCAGATCCGGTGTTCTAAGAAATTCAGTCCCAGCATGAAGGCACAACGCGGTACAGGGGGGAAACAACTGATAAAGTGGGACTTTTTGGCACCACCCTCAACCGTGAAAAACAGGATCAGTCCCGCGAGAACAACCGGATCAGCCGGTTCATACAGTCCATTGTCAATGAATTCGGCGAAGCCAATGCCATTTTGATTTTGGGTTCAGGAGAAACCCGATTTGAACTGCTGGAAGCGCTGCAAAAAAGTAAACAGTATCACCCTACCTGGATCGAAAACAAGGCGGCCAAGCAATTGGATAAGCGGGCATTGGAATTGGAAATGCAGCATCATTTTAACCTCACCGGGTGAGCAAATCTTGTTAGTTTTGCTCTTCTCCCAGTGCCATGTATGCAATCGTAGACATTGAAACGACCGGCGGAAACGCAGGGTCGGGTAAAATGACAGAAATAGCCATCATTGTTTCAGATGGAACCACCGAGCTGGATCGATTCACCACTTTGATCAATCCGATGCAGCCCATCCCGCTCTTTATTGAAAAATTGACCGGCATCTCGGATGAACTGGTGAAAAATGCTCCCGTGTTTTCAGAAGTTGCAGATAGAATTTTTGAACTCTTGCGGGATAAAGTTTTTGTCGCGCACAACGTCAATTTCGATTTTTCGTTTGTCGCCCACCAGCTGCAACAGCATGGCCATACCCTTTCCGTTCGAAAGCTCTGTACGGTGCGCTGGAGCCGAAAGGTATTTGAGCAATTGGACAGTTACAGCCTTGGAAACTTGTGTCGCTCGCTCAGCATACCCATCAGCGATCGCCACCGCGCCATGGGCGATGCACAAGCAACTGCTACACTGTTTCATCGTTTGATGGAGCGCGACCAGAAAGGATATGTGCAACAGATGCTGAAGAAAGGAAGCATGGACAGCTACCTTCCCATTCACCTATCGAATACCGATGTAGAATCCATGCCCAATGTGCCGGGCATCTACTACTTCCACGATAAAAAAGGGAAAATTATTTACGTGGGGAAAGCGATTCGGTTGCGAAAGAGGGTGACCAGTCATTTTTCCAACAACGATGTCAGCAAGCGGAAACAAGAACTCCTGCGAAACGTCCACCGCATCACCTACAAGGCCTGCGGAAATGAATTGATGATGAGTGTAATGGAAAGCCTGGAGATAAAAAAAATATGGCCGGAATTCAACCGTTCTCAAAAACGTTTTGAAAATCGATTTGGGATATGCAGTTTTTTGGATCAGCAGGGTGTCTTGCGACTCGGAATTGTGAAGAAAAAACGCAACCTGCAGGTACATGCTTCTTTCCCGCTGTATGCGGATGGTATTCGACTCTTAAACGGCATCAGCAAAGAGTATAAACTCTGCCCGAGGATGTGTTTCATTCAAAAAGATCAGGTTGAGTGCACAACGCAGACCGACTCACCTTGTGAAGGCATTTGTGTTCAGGAAGAACAGGTTGAGCACTACAATAAAAAAGTAACAAACGCCATTCTTCAACTGCATGAAACCACTCCGGTGGTAGCAGTATTTGGTGAAGGCAGAGATGCTTCTGAATTTGCCTGCGTCCTACTGGGGAAAAAGGATTTTTTAGGAGTGGGTTTCATTTCAGTAAAAGAACGGAAGAGCAGCATCAAAAAACTTACTGCCTTGCTGGAACCACAACCCATCAACGAATTTGTCCGCTCGCTTGTACTGTATTACGCCGAGCAGCATCCGGAGCAGGCCGTCTATTTCAATTGATTTCTTCTACCGTAGCGCCAATGCCTCGGTCGATGATGGCCTCGCACATTGTCTTCAAGGCTTCAAAAGAGCCACGCTTCACATCCGTCTTGCCCGTGAAGTGGATAAGAATTGCGCATTGCTCCGCTTGTTCCGGCTCGTGCCTGCATACTTCAATGAGTGTCTTGATGACCCAGTCAAACGTATTGACGTCATCGTTCCAAACGATGAGCGCGTAGCGGGAACTGTCCAATACCTCTACCTCAAACTCCTCCTGATGAAGCGGGTTGTTGTATGGCATGTGCGTTTGTTTCGTGGAACATACTGGACTCGAACCAGTGACCCCTACTCTGTCAAAGTAATGCTCTAAACCAACTGAGCTAATGTTCCAAGTTCGATGCAAATTTACATATTTAGGTCGACTCCCCGCTCATACTACCGGCCAGGGAAAACGAGAGGACAACTCAATGCGCTTGCCCTGTGCTGAAGAATTCCTGGATGCCTCCATGATTTCCAAAACGTGCAGCGCATGCTCAACATGAATCCGGGGTTGGTTGCCCCGGACAATTGACTCACCCACAACTGTTGCACCTTCTTGCCAGACATACCCTCCTGATTCTTTTTCGTGAAGCGAAGCGGGCCGGTCCCAGGAATCACTCAATACCACTCCATTGGTTTCCCAATCGTATCCAATCAATCGCAAATTTCCCTTGTCGCCAAACACTTGAATGGAATGTAACTGCTGATCTTTCGCTTCATGACCATAGGGATCAAAATAATTGAATCCACACATGACGTGGCTGATGACACCGCGACCATGATCCATCAGAATATGGGCATTGTCTTCCGCTTCTACCTTGATCTTGCCTTTGTCATCTACAACACGTTCCGGGTTAACGATGCTGGTCATCGCCATCACCGAATGAGCAGGACCAAGAAGTCCTGTCAACGTAGCAATGTTGTACACGCCAAGATCCGGCATGCTTCCGCCGCCTTTTTCATAAAAGAATGCCGACCAGGTTGGTCCCGTATGACCATACTGTCCATGCGCAGACGCCACTTTCCCAATTTTTCCTTCCTGGATGCATTTGCTCATGAAGGCAAACTGAGGACTGTTCACGACTGCAGGTGCACCCCACAGCTTTAATTTTTTATTGACCGACAACTCCAGCAATGCTTTTCCTTCTGCATAGGTATTGGCCATTGGCTTTTCGCTCCAAACATGCTTACCCGCCATCAAGGCTTTTTTATTCAACTCTCCGTGCGCCTGCATATCGGTCAACGTCACCATCATATCAAAGGGCACACCCTTCAACAATGCATCAATGGATGAATAGGTAGCAGCGTTTACAGTGTACTGCTGATTCTGTGCGATCGCGCGATCGTACTTGATATCACAGAGTGCCACGATCTCAATCAATGAAGAACTCTGTAAATGCGGGATGTACCGGTTGCTCACGCTGCCACATCCAATTATAGCGACTTTCAGTTTAGTGGCTTGCTCGTGTGCAAATCCTTCCAGGTCGCCCAATAAAGCAGCAGCTCCTGCTGTTGCGGTAAGCTTTAGAAATTGTTCTCGTTTCATATGGACATTATTTACCTTTTACGTATTGATCCAACCATCGGCCTTGCTCATACAACAGATGCAATACATTCTCTCTTCCCCGGTACCCGTGTGCCTCATACGGAAAATACACAAAACGAACAGTTCCACCGTGACCCTTAATAGCGGCATACAACCGCTCGCTGTTGATGGGATAGGTTCCGGTATTGTCATCCATTTCACCGTGGGTCAACAGAATAGGAGTCTTGATTTTATCGGCGTACATGAAGGGACTCATTCCTAAATACAGCTGTGGCGCTTGCCACAAGGTCCGTTCTTCATTTTGAAATCCAAAGGGAGTCAACGTGCGGTTGTACGCTCCGCTACGTGCAATTCCAGCTTTGAACAATCCCGGAGCATGTGCCAACAGGTTGGCGGTCATGAAGGCACCATAACTGTGCCCCCCAATCGCCATTCGATTTTTATCTCCCACTCCCATTTCCACCAGTTTATCGATAGCGGCGGTCGCATTGAGCACCAGCTGATTGACAAAATCATCGTTGGGTTTTTTATCTGCGGATGTTGCCACGATGGGCATTTCTGCATTATCGAGTATCGCATATCCTTGGGTCACATAAAACACAGGAGATCCCCAACTGAGGAGCGTGAAGCGGTGTTGATTGCCTCTCACCTGACTGGCATCCGATGCAGAGGTGAACTCGCGCGGGTAGGCCCAGATGAGTGTGGGCAGTGCTCCATCTTTTTCTTTGCTGTACCCGTTGGGTAAATAAAGATCGCCGGTCAGTTCCACTCCGTCTTTTCGGGTATACTTAATTTTTTCCTTGACGATCCCGGTCATTGAAGCATATGGATGTTGAAATGCGGTAAGCGGCCGAGATGCGTTCTGAGACAATGACTTCAGATAATAATTGGGCGGCTCGGTTTCCGTCTCTCTGCGGGTCACAAAAGAAAGCGATTGGGTATTCAAAACATCGACAACAAATTCAAAACAATCTTCCTGGCTTCTCCAAATGATTGAATTGGCTTTGGTTTGCAGATTAAACGTGGATAAAAAAGGAAGATCCCCTTTTGGAGAAGAACCTGTGGTGTTGTTCATTAAAATGGATTGTCCCTGATCCACCAATGCAATAACCTCTTTGCCATAACTGTTTTTTACCATGACGGGTGTTCCAGGATTGCTGTATTGATCTGTTAAACTGCGCTCATATAAAAGATCAAACTGATTCAATTGTTGATTGAACCTGCTGACCCGGTACTGTTGCTTAGAACGGGACACTTCGGTAACCAATGCCAGCTCCTGATTCCCCCACGTTACACTGGAAAATCGTCCAGCTGTTTTGAACAACTCTTTTGCAGAACCGGTGAATGGCGCCTGCAGAGCATAGACTGCATCGTGGTGTGGGACTTGTTTTTTAATCAACCCACTATCCAACGGTACCACATAAACCAAGGTGGCTGCTTCATCGTCTTTCCATTGGAATGCACGGGCAGTATTTTGCACATTATCGTATCCACTTGGAGTTCCTTCTGCAGAAGGCAATTGCATGATGGTCTTGACAAACGATCCATCCATTGACATCACATTCACATCTGCAGCAAAGCCACCTGCAGTGACCAAGTATGAAAATGGCTTGCGGATGGTTCTCGTCATCAAATAGCGCTTATCCGGTGAGACCGAAATCGAACCGTGAATCGCGGGTGTACCCAAAGGCATTTCTTTTCCATTGGTATTTTTTACGAGTTGACTGGTGGCTAAAAACTCAAAAACATATTCGTCGTATGCCGAACGAATCAAGTCCTGATAGGTCACGCTGGGAGCGACTTTACCCAGATTCTCCTGAATGGTGGGACCTTTTGGTGTTACCGGACGAGGACGCAATGCAGCGGCCAGGTTGACACTTGTTTTATACAACACGGTGGCCTCATCCAACCAGGCAATGCCAGAACCCAGCACGAGATTGACTTTTTTGGTGTTGATTTTTTTACATACCGCAGTAGCAACATCAATTACATGCACATCCACTCCTGTCGGAGTGACATTGTAAAAAGCAATCTTTGATTCTGCTGGACTCCAGGTTGGACTCAACGCATGCAATGGAGCCGGTAAACCAACAATCCCCATTCCCTTTCCCGACTTCAACTGCTGAACTCGCAGGGAGGTGATGTAGTTCTGTCGCGTAGGAGAAAAATTACGCGGATTCAATCGCAATCCTGCCAATTTCACTTCTGCTTGTCCCAGCTCCTCAACCATCGGATAAGAAGATCTGCCCATGATCAACATGACAGCAGCTTTACTGTCGACACTCACAGAAGGAGTTGGATCCACCAATGCCAGCTCCATGATTTCTTTAGAAGGAACTTGGTAGGCCATTCCTTCTTGCGCATTACTGCTTCTACCAATTACAACAAAACATACTAGGATTATCAATTTTTTCATTGTCCGGTTCTTTGTCCCAAGTTAACCATTCAGCGACAAAAACACCTACCGGATCAAGCAATAAAATTGTGATGAATTGCAACAAAAAAGGGTTTATGAAGTTATTACTGCATAAACCCTGAGGCCTGTGGGAGTTGACGGGATCGAACCGCCGACCCTCTGCTTGTAAGGCAGATGCTCTAAACCAGCTGAGCTAAACTCCCAAACGGGTTGCAAATATAGGCTGAAAAAATTAAAAAGTTTGAGCGCAGTGAATAATTTGTAATTTTGATGTTTAAACATTAATATAATGAAAAAACAACTCTTGGAAGCACTAGAATGGCGGTATGCTGCAAAGCGAATGAAGGGCAAAGCGTTACCAGAAGATGTGTTGAAACGTATCCTGGAGGCGATTCGGCTCTCGCCCAGCTCAATGGGATTTGCACCGTATACTATTTTGGTGGTGCGCGATAAGTCGACAAGGGAACGCATCCTCCCCCATGCGTTCAATCAACCACAGGTAGTGGAATCTGGATGTTTACTCGTCTTTGCTACCTGGACTTCTTTCAAAGAAGATCAAGTAGAACAATACATGCAACAAATTTCCGAAACCCGCAACGTGGAGCGCACTTCACTCAACGGTTTTGCTGCAAACATTTTAAAAAAAATAAAAGAGAGCAGTCCGGAAGAACTCCGAGAGTGGGCAGAAAAACAGGCCTATATCGCACTGGGGTTTGGCTTGACAGCGGCAGCAGTGGAACGCATCGATGCAACTCCTATGGAAGGTTTCATTCCCAAAGGAGTAAATGATGTGCTAGAGCTGGAAAAGAAAAATCTACACGCCACCTGTTTGCTTGCGCTCGGATACCGCGATGATCAGAATGATTTTCTATCCTCCGCCAAGAAAGTGAGAAGGCCCCACACAGAACTCTTCATCGAAATCTAGCTCATCGATTAGGAAACAGGTCCACTGGCATGATGAACTGCCACGTATTTGGATTGGGTGGCTGAATAAACTTATCGGCATCCAACAAGCGGCTGTACCGAACTCCAAACGTTACCTTCTGCTGGTTCCACCACCGGGTGTCAAAGTAAAGTTCTACGCCTGTGCTGCTCAATTGTGTTATTCGGCCTGTCCTGAGGCTCTTCAAGTTGCTTTGATCATAAAATAAATTGCCACGAACCCTCAGGAAATAAACCACATTGGCAAACCCCCAATCCGGATAAACCAATGGCAGATGATAATTGAAACTGTAGCGCCACATGCGTGGGAAATCAATGGCCTGGTAACCTCTAGCACTTGGAAAGATATTGCTGAACAGATATTGCCGCAACGTATCCCTTCCTTGAAAGGACAGGTTAGCGACAAACGAGTGGGTCTTGAATGCGCCTGGAAGGTATACAGAAGTTCCTGCAAACAATTGTCCCGCGCGTGTGGGTCCCGTAGTAAAGCGATGCTGCAACCGAACTGTCCAGGCAAAGCGCGGAAATATGTGTTGAATGGCTTGCTGACTTTGCACCGACCAGACCAATTGATTTTGAATGGAAGGAAGAAACCTGTTTTCCGGTTTTGGAATGCTGGATGTTTCATATTGAACAGATGAAGCATTGATGCGCGACAAGAGTTCTATACGTTTGTACACCTGACCTGAACTAAAGTTGAATGGAAAGAAAACGCCCAACGCTCCATTCCATTCATTCCATCGGAGACTTCGACTGCTGTCTTGAAAACTCCTGTCCATAGTGTAATTGGTAGTCGCTGTGATCCAGGGGTGAAGACCACCATACAATAAACTGGCTCCGACTTTATGGGATCGCTCGTTTTCATTGTACACATATTCCAGCGTTGTCTGTGTAGTATTGAGCACATTCTCTCCGTAAAGTGAAAAACTCCATTCAGGCTGCTCGTAAAACGGACGCCAGCTATGAATATTGATAGGATGAGCGAACTTCGAATACTTGTCTGCCGATACAGAATCCATATCGCCTCCGCGCAGTGCATTTTGTTCTTCCGCTTGAACAGGATGCACCATGTGCACAGCAGCCGGGAATTGCTGAATGCGATCCATTCCACCGTTGGCCATATAAACCGCTTCCCCTTGTGCAGTAGGGCGTGAAAATACATACCGCCGACTGGCTACATGAAGGTCCCCGGCATAGGCCCCCGTAACACCAGATGCAATTCGCGTTGTTGTACCCGTTAGTGCATGGATGCTCCAAAGCTCATTTCGTTGGTGTTGCGTCAGGGTAAATATCAACTCGTTTTCTTTTTGACGAAGAAAAGCAATGGGGGCTTCTACCGACGAGAGTATTGGTTTGATTTCATGCGTGGTGAAGTTCCAGGAATAAATGCTGCTTTTGCCGTCAGGGCGACGAGAAACATAAAAAATGCAGTCGTCATCTTTTGAAAACACCGGATAACTCAAGTATTCATTCGTCCTATCGGTCAGCCTATACAAGATTTTTTCTGATTCCCGATCGATGACATGCAATTCACACCTTCCTTCTGGATCTACCTGAACGGCCACAACCCGATCGGCATTGCTAGAAAGATCCGGAGAAAAATAGCGGCCTTTTTTCACAATGATCTGACGAGAATGATCAAATATATTCTTCAACACGATCTCACTGTACTCTCTCCATGCCCACCGAGGATCAAAAGTAGTTCGGGTGTAGGCAATGAATCCCCGCTTGTAGGTGAAATAATCTTCGTACCCGATTTCCTTTGTTGCAATTCGCTTGGATGTTCCGCTATGGAGGATGACCCAATGCGGAATTTGATTGTACGGTTTTTTTAATACCAGGATGGAATCCTGATCCACAAAAACAGGATACTGGTAATCGGTCGTTACGCGACTGGTCTTTACCTGCAATGGCCGATGTTCATCCAGGGAATTGCCCATCGTTTGTTTGAATTCATTGAGAGCATTGTTGACAAAAGTTGTATACTTCAGTCCGCTATGGGTTTTCACCGCTCGTTGAAACGGATAGAACAACCCTTTGTATCGAACGGCATCGGAGGTGACATCTTTCCAAAAATCGCTTCCATATTTGGCGTTGCCATAAGCTACCAGCATGTATCCCAATTGATAATGATTGGGCACAAAATGCTTCAGTGACCCATTGCGCAGTTTCTGAAAACGATAGGTGCGATTGTCCCTCCAGAGAGAATGATAGGCATCAAAAAACATGGGCAGTCGGCCTCTGCCCTGCGAAAGGAGCCGCGTTTCATGGTAGACCGCATCGCCTTCAAAAAACCAATCCGGAACTGCAGCTGAATTGAGCAATGCTTGTCCCTGTTCCCCAGCAACCCAGTATCCCAGGCGGGAAATTCCTTTTTTAAAATTTGAAAACTGATGGGCATGGCGGTATTCGTGCACAGCAAGGTTATCTGCCCAGGCAGTGGACCCAAGTTCAAGGGCATTTTGAGGAGCAAACATGTAGAACTCACTGCGCCAGGGTCCCAGTCCCACATACGCATTTGAAACCAAGGGGAAAGGCTGAAGGACAATTGGAATTTTTTTGGTCTCCGAACCGAGTCGACCCACCTGCATTGCATCGGATTGTGCCAGTCGGGCCAGAATCGGAGAAATATTTTTTTGTTGCTGCTGTGGGAAAATAAGCTGAACCCCCGGACGATCCACCTGTTTCCATTTCAACGATGCTGGATTGCCCGCAAAACGCTGAGCCAACGCAATTGATGAAGCCATCACTAGAACTGTTGCTAATGATGAACGCAGCACCGTGTTATTCATCCAATGCAAATGCCACATAACTATCGCCTTTTTTCGTTCCCAATTTACCTCCGCCGCAGGCTAAAACGAAATATTGTTTGCCTTTATAGAGATAGGTGCTGGGGGTAGCATGCGCAGCAGCAGGGAGATCCGACTCCCATAGCAGCGCTCCAGTCAACTTGTTGAACGCCCTCACTTTTCCATCGCGGGTGGCTGCAATAACCAGCAACCCACCTTTTGTGACCACTGCACCGCCATAGTTCTCTGTGCCGGTGATGGGAATGCCTTTTGCGGTGAGTTCTTTGTACTCGCCCAGGTTCACCTTCCACCGGTGCGCTCCGGAGTTCAAATCAATAGCGGTCAAGGTCCCCCACGGAGGCGCAACCGCCGGATATCCTTCCTTGTCCAGCCATTTGTTGTAGCCCGTGAACCCATAGGAAAGTGAACCTTCATCCGTATCCTGATCACTTGTTTGTGAATCCGATGGTTTCCCTTCCATGAAGTCCAGCACTTCACTGACCTGTGCCGCAGTAAGTGCCGGGAACCCGGGCATCATTCCCTTCCCGCTGCGCACGATCTGGCTGACATACTCGCGACCTTTTCGCGGAATGATGCCCTCCAGCGAAGGAAATCCGCTTGCTGGATTGCCCTGAAAACGATCCCCGTGACAGCTCATGCAATACTGACGATAAGCTACATTATTGATTGATTTCGAGGTATTTAATTTTTTCATGGTCAAAATCCATGGCATTTCATTGGCATTTACGTAGAGCAGTCCGGTTTCAGGATCAAAGGCTGCTCCTCCCCACTCTGCTCCTCCGTCAAAACCCGGAAAGATCAGGGTGCCTTCCAGAGAGGGAGGCGCATACTGCTCTTTGCGAATAGTGCGGAACTGGCGCATCAGATCATTGCGGTTGATCGACCATGGATTGATATCTTGCTCAGCAATCGCTTGCCGTGCGAACGGTGCAGGCTGCATTGGAATAGGCTGCGTGAGCGATAGTACTTCTCCCTCAAGTCCGTCCACCGGAACTTTCTGCTCCTGAATATCAAACAAGGGTTTACCGCTGTCGCGGTCGAACACATAGACAAAGCCCTGTTTGGTCACCTGTGCCACGGCATCGATCTTTTTCCCGTTTCGGTTAACGGTAACAAGATTGGGTGGAGCCGGCAGGTCGCGGTCCCACACATCATGATGCGTGAATTGAAAGTACCAACGCAATTTTCCTGTCACGGCATCCAACGCCAGCAGACAGTTGGCAAAAAGATTGTTCCCCTTGCGGTTCCCTCCATAAAAATCAAATGCAGCGGAACCTGTCGGAACAAAAGCCAGTTGCCGCCGATGATCGATGCTGATGCCTGCCCATGAATTGGCTCCTCCTACTTGAGCGTTCAAGTAATTGTCGGGCTCCCAGCTTTCATACCCTGCTTCCCCCGGATGCGGAATGGTCTTGAATACCCAATTGAGTGTTCCAGTGACCACATCAAATGATTGAATATATCCAGGGGCAGCTCCCGCACTTTCAGACAAGCGAAGGGGCATGATGATGGAGTTGTTGAAAATGCCTCCAGGAGTTGAGGAAATCACAAACCGGTTTTGATTCGCTTCCCCCAATCCTTTTCGCAGGCTCACTCTTCCGCTATCGCCAAAACCGTAGATCAGCTTTCCGGTTTTTGCATCCAACGCATAGAGCCAACTTTCGGCTGTAAAAAGGATCCGTGCATCTTTTCCTTTTTTCCAAAAGCTCACTCCCCGATTGGTGCTGTACCATTTCCGATGACCGGATTGTTGAAATCGCCAGACTTCTTTTCCGGTGGCTGGATCCAGCGCGAGCACCTCAACGGATGCGGTGGTTGCATACAGCAATCCATCGGCCATGATGGGATTGCATTGCATCTGACCAGAAGTATCGCGGGTATGGAACTCCCAGGCTTTTTTCAACCGTTTTACATTTCCCAGGTTGATCTGGTCCAGGCTGGAATAGTGGTTGCGATCGGCACCGCCCAAGTACTCTGGCCATTCTACATCCTTCACCGGCAAGAAGAACATTCCCACAAAAAACAGGAGGACCCAAATAATTTTCATACACAATTCATTGGATTGAAAATAGTAAACTTCAAACAAGCAGAGTGACTGAATTATTAACTTCACCAAAAAGCAACGGCATGATCATTAAAGCTGGGCAGTCCGAGATCCCCATTATTCGCCAACTGAGCGAGCGCATTTGGATGGATTATTATCCCGCAATTATTTCAGTCGATCAGATCCGTTATATGCTGGACAAGATGTACAGCGAGGTTTCACTTTTGGAACAGATGAACGTTATGGGCCATCAATTCCTATTGTTGATCGACGAAAACAATCCGGCAGGATATGCTTCCTTCTCCCGTAAAAACAACGAATCCCCCCACCGGTTCCGGCTGAACAAACTCTATGTACGTACCGAACTGCACGGAAGAGGAAGAGGCAGGGAATTGCTCCAGTACATCAGCAAGGAGGTAGTGTCCGCAGGAGGAAAAGAACTGGAGCTCAATGTCAACAAACGAAACCCGGCCATCGGCTTTTATACCAAGATGGGATTTCGGGTGGAATCCGAAGCCCTGATTGATATTGGAAATAGTTTTTATATGGATGATTTTATCATGGTACTGGACGTTTAAAGCCTCCACAGGATTAGGGATTTTAGGCAATTAGCTATAGTTTTGCGCAAAATTTTAAGCACATGTCAACCACCGCACACAAGCAATTGGACTTTGCTCTTCCCTATAAGGTAAAGGATATCACCCTTGCAGAATGGGGCCGCAAGGAAATCAGACTCGCAGAGGCAGAAATGCCGGGACTCATGGCCATTCGTGAAGAGTATGGTCCCAGCCAACCCCTGAAAGGAGCTCGTGTTGCTGGATGCCTGCACATGACCATTCAAACGGCTGTATTGATTGAAACCCTCGTAGCACTGGGCGCTGAAGTGAAGTGGAGCTCCTGCAACATATTTTCTACACAAGACCATGCCGCTGCTGCAATAGCCGCTGCAGGGATTGGGGTGTTTGCCTGGAAGGGTCAATCCATTGAAGAAGCGGATTGGTGCATTGAACAGACCCTGTTTTTTGGCGGAGCTGATCGTCCACTCAATATGATTCTGGACGATGGAGGCGATCTGACCAACATGGTACTCGATCAATATCCTGAACTGGTTCAACACGTGAAAGGAATTTCAGAAGAGACCACCACAGGTGTGCATCGTTTGTATGAGCGAGTTGCCAAAGGAACACTGCCCATGCCGGCCATCAACGTAAATGACTCGGTCACCAAATCGAAATTCGACAACAAGTACGGCTGTAAAGAATCACTGGTGGATGCCATCCGCAGGGCGACCGACGTCATGCTGGCGGGTAAAGTAGCCGTGGTGGGCGGCTACGGTGACGTAGGCAAGGGTTCTGCCGCATCATTGGCAGGTGCCGGTTGCCGTGTCATTGTAACTGAAATCGATCCCATCTGTGCACTTCAGGCAGCGATGGATGGTTTTGAAGTCAAAAAAATGGCAGATGCAGTTAAGGAAGCAGACATAGTGGTAACCGCATCCGGTTGCCGCGACCTCATCACCGGAACGCATTTCAAAGCCATGAAAGACAAAGTCATTGTCTGCAACATCGGACACTTTGATATTGAAATTGATGTCGCCTGGCTGAATACGAATTATGGTCATACCAAAGATACCATTAAGCCTCAGGTAGACATTTACAATGTAGACGGCAAGGACATCATCCTGCTTGCAGAAGGTCGACTGGTGAATTTGGGCTGCGCTACGGGTCACCCCAGCTTTGTGATGAGTAACTCATTTACCAATCAGACGCTGGCGCAGATTGAGTTGTGGACCAACCACGCGAATTATGATAATAACGTGTTTGTGTTACCGAAGCACCTGGATGAAAAGGTAGCCCGGCTTCATCTGGCTAAAATCGGTGTAGAGCTGGACACGCTCAGCAAAGAACAGGCCGACTACCTGGGCATTCCCCAATATGGTCCGTTCAAGTCTGATCACTACCGCTACTAAACCATGACCCGCCTCTCTGTCAATATCAATAAGATCGCTACGATCCGAAACAGCAGAGGCGGAAACAATCCCAATTTAATTCAAATGGCCCTGGACGCTGAACAATTCGGCGCCCAGGGCATTACGGTTCATCCTCGCCCGGATGAACGGCATATTCGGTACGCGGATGTGCGCGCACTTCGATCCGTGCTGACCACCGAGTTCAATATAGAAGGCAATTGCAGAGAATCGAAATTTGTTGACTTGGTATTGGAAGTACGCCCGCAACAGGTAACGCTGGTGCCGGATGCAGAGGGGCAACTTACCTCCGACCATGGGTGGGATACGATTGGCAACAAGGATTATTTGCGTGAAATGATTGGAATCTTCAAATCAGCCGGCATCCGAACCAGTATTTTTTGTGATCCGGATCTGACAATGATTGAAGGAGCAGCTGCCACCGGAACCGACCGCATCGAGCTGTACACCGAACAGTATGCGCGAATGTATCCTCAGGACAAAGAACAAGCAGTGGCCCCTTACCGAAAGGCAGCCAGACGTGCGCATGACTTGGGAATGGGGATCAATGCGGGACATGACCTGGACCTGCACAATCTTTCTTATTTGATAAAAGAAGTTACCTTTATAGATGAAGTCAGCATCGGCCATGCGTTGGTATCCGATGCATTGTACTATGGATGGGAGAATACCATTCAGATGTACCGACGTCAATTGAATACCGTCACTCACTAAATCATCATAACCAATGAAAAGGATTTCATTCATCTTGACCGCGCTCATGCTGGTCCATTTTGGCTTCACTGCCTGTGCACAAAATTCAAAACCCAGTCCCGCTCAAACCGCTACTGGAAAAGTTGGATCCACGACAGTAACTGTTAACTACGGTTCACCCTCTGTGAAGGGAAGAAAAATCTGGGGAGAACTGGTGCCCTATGGAAAAGTATGGAGGGCAGGAGCAAATGAGGCGACTACCATCGAATTTGATGCCGATGTAAAAATTGAAGGCCAGTCGCTTCCTAAAGGCAAATACGCATTGTTTACCATTCCAGACGAAAAAGAATGGACCATCATCTTCAATAAAAATCCCAAGCAATGGGGAGCCTATTCGTACAAGCAGGAAGAGGATGTGCTGAGGGTAAAAGTTAAATCATCCGCATCATCATCGTTCAATGAAGCACTGCTCTATGAAATTGGATCAAACGGCGTCACCATCAAATGGGAGAACCTGCAGGTTCCATTTTCGGTGAAATAAGCCATTGAATGAACTGAGGCATGACACGGGCCCATGTTGCAATATCGTGTGCGCCGTCTTCCAGTTCAATATAGAAAATTTGAGTAGAGCGACTGTATCCCAGTCGCTCTAATTCATATATAATCCCCATGGTATCGTCGATTGAATCGATGATACCATTTTTATTACGGTCCGCTTGTTCATCCAATTGTCCCGCTTCCAGAAAGAACCGGACATGAGCATGCAAACGTTTGCTTCGGATTTTTGCATGCATGATGCGGTCGCGCTCCTCGTCATATCCATCCTCCAGGGGTTTGGATCTCCACCAAAAGGACCCGCTGAAGACGCCTACTGCATCAAACAGTTCAGGTTCATCCATGAGCAAATCAAATGCGCTGAGTCCACCAAGTGAAAATCCAGCCAACCAACGATGACCAATGGTTCTGCCCGGAAGAACACGATGCAGCAGTAAAAAAACTTCTTCGATAACAAACTGTTGGTATGCTTTGGCTTTGTCGCCACGGTTCATATAATCGGGCCGACCCGCCACGCCGTATTCACTTCTTCGTTCGGATCCAGCATGCAGTGCCACAACCACCAGTGGATGTTTCGTGGATACAGCAACATACAGCGAATCAAAATCCATTTTCAGCAAGTCTTGTCCATCATTGATGAATAACAGATCAATGTGTCCCAACTGCTCCATCCTAACTGGAACGTAGAGGTCTACCCGGACCGTTCGCTGGAGGTGCACCGATAGAACTTGATGCGTTTCAAAAGCAGTACGCAAACGCTGGGGCCTGAACATGCAGACAAAAATAATGCATTCAACCCGCCCAAGAGAGAAGAGAATTCTCCCAATTTTCATAATTTGGGGATAACAACTTAACCATGACAAAAAAGATTGGTATCCTGTTTGGAAAAGAGCGGTCCTTCCCAGAGGCATTTATTCAGCGCATCAATGATAAAAAAATAAAAGGCATTGTAGCAGAGGTCGTTAAAATTGATAAAGTCGCGCAAGGAGAACCATCTGGATACACGGTCATCATTGACAGAATTTCTCAGGATGTTCCCTTCTATCGCGCTTTTCTAAAAAATGCTGCCATCAGCGGGACCGCAGTCATCAACAATCCATTTTGGTGGAGCGCCGATGAAAAGTTTTTCAACAATGCACTGGCCACCAAAATCGGTGTGCCCGTACCCAAAACCGTCATCCTCCCATCCCGCGAATTACCGGATGATACATCGTCAGAATCGTTTTCGAATCTGGCGTATCCGTTGGATTGGAACGGAATATTCGAGTATGTCGGGTTTCCTGCGTACATGAAACCATTCGCAGGTGGAGGCTGGAAGCATGTGTACAAATTGAACTCCATGGAAGAATTCTTTGAGCGCCATGCTGAAACCGGGCAACTGGTTATGCTGCTTCAAGAAGAAATCATATTTGAAGAATACTACCGCTGTTACTGCATTGGAAGAAAACATGTTCGCATCATGCCGTATGAGCCCCGTAATCCGCATCATCTTCGGTATGTGACCGATCATCGTCCCAGTAAAGAATTGCTGAGCACCATGGAAGAGATTGTTCTCAAAATCAATCAATACCTGGGCTATGATTTCAATACGGTTGAACTGGCCGTGCGCGATGGAATCCCTTATGCGATTGATTTTTGTAATCCGGCCCCGGACGCGGATGTAAAAAGTGTAGGACAGGAAAATTTTGAATGGGTAGTAGAAACAGCTGCCACGTACGCAATTGAAATTGCACAACATGCTAATCCTACAACGGATAATTTATCCTGGGGGGAATACATCAAGAAAAGCGTCAAGCAACAATCGTTGAAAACCTGAATGGAGCCATGATCAATCATAAAATTTTTACGGTCGGCATCGAAGAAGAATACATGGTACTGGACCCGGTCAGTAAAGAATTGGTCAGCCATGAGCAAAAAATTGTCGCAGAGGGCCAGAAAGTCATCAGCGAAAAGGTGAAAGCTGAAATGCATCAGGCTGTCGTGGAAGTCGGCACCGACGTCTGCGCCACGATTGATGAGGCACGTGACGATATTTTCCATCTCCGAAAAACCATACGGGATATTGCTGTTTCGCTGGGATACAGCACCGGAGCTGCAGGAACTCACCCATTCAGTACGTGGCGTCAACAACTCATCACCGATCATGTGCGGTATCAGCAAATCGTAAACGAAATGCAGGATGCTGCTCGTTCCAACCTCATCTTTGGACTACATGTGCACGTCGGCATGCCATCAAAAGAAATGGCTATTCACATTGCCAATTCCGCCCGCTATTTTCTTCCGCATGTATTCGCGCTGAGCACCAACTCTCCCTTTTGGGAAAGCAGGATCACCGGATTCAAATCTTACCGGACAAAAGTATTCGATAAGTTTCCCCGGACCGGAATCCCCGACTATTTTGATAGCTACAGCGCATATGAGAACTATGTCAATCTACTGATCAAGACAAATTGCATCGATAATGCAAAAAAAATATGGTGGGACCTTCGGGTTCATCCGTTTTACGGAACGGTAGAATTCAGGATCTGTGATGTTCCCATGACCGTTGATGAAAGCGTTGCATTTGCGGCTTTATTTCAATGCATCTGCGTAAAATTATTCCAACTTCGCGCCTCCAATCTCAACTTCATCATTTATCCGCGCGCACTGGTGAACGAAAACAAATGGAGGGCTTCACGCTATGGCATTGACGACAAGTTGATTGATTTTGGAAAAGAACAGGAAGTGAATACCCGTGCACTCATTCTGGAACTACTGGATTTTGTAGACGATGTTGTGGATGATCTTGGATGCAGAGATGCCCTGAAAACGATACACAAACTCTTGGAGGTCGGAACCGGCGCGGATCGGCAGCTTCAGGTGCATCATGAGAAAGGCGACTTTAAATCCGTCGCTGCCTATATAGAATCCATGTTTCTTGCCCCGCTTTAATGTAATTTTGCTGACAAATGGGCAAGATCAGCATAGCGATTTTAGACATGAACGATGGCATGCCCAATGAAGGAATGCGTTGCATTCGGTCTATTCTGGCAGCACAACAGAATCATTATCCCAATCGAATCAGCATACAAGAATTTGAGGTTCGAAAAAGCGTGCAGATCCCTACGGTAGATCATGATATTTTCATTTCGTCGGGCGGACCAGGTAGCCCCCTGGAAAGCAAGGGAACCGAATGGGAAAATGCATATTTCAAATGGATTGCACTAGTTGATCAGTGGAACAATGAACCGCTCAACACCCGAAAGAAATTCATTTTCTTTATTTGCCACTCTTTTCAAATGGCCTGTCGCTATTTTCAAATTGGAGAGGTGATTCGAAGAAAATCGACAGCATTTGGTGTATTTCCCATTCACATGCTGCATGCTTTATCCAATACTGATCCCATTTTCGCTGGACTCAATGATCCATTTTATGGAGTGGACAGTCGCGACTTCCAGGTGGTACAAACCAATAAAAAAAAGATACAGGAAGCAGGTGGAGAAATCCTTTGTATTGAAAAGGAACGACCCCACGTTCCTCTGGAAAGAGCTGTAATGGCCATCCGGTTTAACCCTTACATGGTCGGCACACAATTCCATCCGGAAGCGGATGCACAAGGCATGAGCATGTACCTGCAGCGAGAAGATAAAAAAAATACGGTGATCGAAAATCACGGGTTCAACAAATGGGCCTCCATGCTGGAGCACCTGAATGATCCGGACAAAATCGAACTCACCAGCAAAGTCATTTTACCCAATTTCATCGCACAAGCCATTGAAGCGTTGGACACCCCATCCGCAAATACCCTGAATTGATGATCCCATCTATTCGAAAAACATTCAACGATCGTTTTACCGAGGAGGCATATTCAAACTTCTTGAACGATCTTGACGCCTGCTATCCAGGAGCAATTGACTTTCGGGTTGCAGAGACACCAGTATTCATCGACCGTCAACTAAAAAACGCCATGATTGGGACCAGTGAACGCATCATAGATGTGATCTGCTCCAATCAATTCAGGTCCATAACTGATCCGGCAATACCCTCGAATCAATTCCTTCCCGGAGAAAATGACCATCCGCAATTTTTGGTTTTTGATTACGGTATTTGCAGACACGAAGATGGGAGCCTTTTTCCCGCACTGATCGAAATGCAGGGATTTCCTTCCCTTTATGGCTTACAACTTTTCTACCCTGAAATCCTGGAACAGCATTTTACCATTCCAACTGGGTTCGACCATTTTTTCAACGGATACACCAAAAGCACGTGCATAGAGCTGCTGAAAAAAACCATTTTGGGAAATCACCAACCCGAAGAGGTCGTGTTGCTTGAGATTCGTCCACATCAACAAAAAACTCGGGTGGATTTTTACGCTACTGAAACCTATACAGGTGTTCGACCCGTCTGCATTACAGAAGTCTTTACAAAGGAAAATCAACTCTATTATCTACGGGATGGGAGAGAACAAGTGATCAAACGAATCTATAACCGAATCATATGGGATGAACTCAATGCAGTGCAACATGAATTAGGACCCATCATCAACCTCAACGAACCGTATCAGGTGGAATGGGCGCCTCACCCACATTGGTTTTACAGAATTTCCAAGTATACGATGCCGTTTTTAGAGGACGAAAATATTCCCAAAACCGAATTTTTGAATACGTTCAAGGAATGGCCAAAAGATCTTGGATCCTATGTGCTCAAGCCGTTGTTTTCATTTGCGGGACAAGGGGTGATCATTGATCCAACTGTAGAAGACGTTGAACGAATTGAGGACAAAGAGCATTGGATACTGCAAAAAAAAGTTAGCTATGCCGACTGCGTTGAAACTCCGGATGGCCCTGCAAAAGTAGAAATCCGATTGTTGTACCTGTGGCCAGACCATGAGCAACGCCCCATTCTAGTCAATAATCTTGCACGGCTGAGCAAGGGCAAAATGATAGGAGTTCGCTACAACAAAGACAAAATCTGGGTAGGCGGCAGCGTGGCTTACTTTGAGCAGTAATGCTTATTCATCTTCGCCCTTATTCTTGAAAGAGCCCAATAATTGGTAAGCTTTATTGTAGACAATTGAAGCAGGAGGCACATCTTCTAAGCCAGAGAGAATTTGAATTTTCCCTTGACTCACTACTCCTGTTTGAACTTTTTTGATTTCAAAAAGACCCTCACTTTTCTTTACAAAAACAAGTTGATCATTGCCGGATTTAACAACCGCTGTTTCAGGGAGAACAGTAGCCGATTGATTTTCCACGCTGATCTCTGCAGACACCAACATGCCTGGCAATAGCTGTGCTGGTCGATTGTCAAAATGGCAATGGGCAGTGGCTGTTCGGTCATCTCCCACTTCTCTGTCGACAAGAATAACATCTCCTGAATACACTTTTGCAGGATCATCAATCAGTCGTATTTCGACCTCTTTTCCAGCGCGGATGTAGGGCAGATCCTTTTCAAAAATGGTTAGGGCAGCATGAATATCTTCCGGATCAATCAATTCAAATAACGTTTCAGTAGGCTGGACATATTTTCCGGTATTGACAAACACTTTGGATACATACCCATTGATGGTGGATTTGATTTCAACACGACCAGAAATTGTTTGCTCATTCAACGCATCAACATTTATTCCAATCAATTTCAAGCGCTCTTCCAATCCTTTGACGCTATACGACAAAACCTTCATCTCGGATTCTGCATTTTGAAGCGACTTCACAATACCAGCATTTTCTGCTGACAGATTTTTCTGACGGCTGTATTCTTGCTGGGCCTGATGCAAGCGAATGGCATTGGAGAGGTAGTCCTGCTGCAACTGAACAATGGACTGATCTTCCATAATTGCCAGAACTTCTCCCTTCTTGATCCGCATGCCCGGTATCAGCTTGGTACTTTTTAAAAACCCGCCAAGTGGAAAATTGACAGAAATTATATTCTGGGGAGGAAGATCAATTTTGCCAAATACTTTTATGATCGAACGCATGCGTTCTTGTTGTACATCCCCATATTGAATTCCTAAGCCAGCCATTTGCTCTGTTGTCAATTCAATTGTATTGACCACTGACGCTACGGTATCTTTTTCGTTTTGGACTGGTGCATCGGAGCAAGAACCCCCAAAAAGAATAGAACTCAAAACAATCCATGCATTTTTTCCCATACTCATTGTTTTTCCTGTAGATACTGATAATCGGCTGTGATCAATTGCATTTGAAGAACGGCAGAAGCATAGGATAATTTTATCTGGAGGGATTGCGATACCAATAACATCCACTCTGCATAACTGATATCCCCAGCCTTTAGCCGAATACCCGCTTGCCGAAAAAGATCATCGGCTGTTTTTAGCCCATCCCGTTCATAATAATCAATGGCTTTTTTGGCCTGGATATAGCGGATGATGACATTTACATAATAATTATCAAACGTACTGACCAGTTGCTCATGCTGTATTTCAGCGATTTGTTGCTCCAAATCCGCCGATTTTATCTTAGCCTTGAGCGTATTGGAAAATATAGGGAAATTCAGACCGAACTCTACCACACCAAACCGCTTGCCGGCTCCAAAGTACTTGATGTTCTCTCCGTCGGGCGACTGCCAACCGATGATAGTTTGGCTTTGATAGCCAAAAGAGAACTCCGGCGACAAACGCGACTTGGCAAGCCCAACATCCATTTTCCGTGCTGCTATATTTTCCAACGAGGTAGTAATCTGAGGATGCCGCGATAAAGAAAAGTCAGGAGTCGTTTGAATGGAAATAAATGCATTGGTAAGTACAGGATAAAAAAGTTCTTCCGAATTAGTGGATTGACGCAAATCATTGATTAGTGCTATTCGATCGTTTTCTAGCTGTTCCTTTTGAAGTGTCATATCCGCAGATTGAAGCCGGATGGCTTGTGCAACAGAACGAGCGGTCTCCCCTTCTTTCAGCTGCACCTGCGTTATCCTTTCCCACTCTTTGAATAACGTTTCCATTTCTTGCAGAATCATGAAACGACGCTGAAGATCCATGATTTGATAACAGGTCTTTCGAATGTCTAGTTTATAATCGGCCAGGTTGGCGGATTGTTGTGCACGTTCAACTCGCAAACCTGCAGCTTGTGCAGCTTCTTGTCGCCTGTATACTACTGGCAACTGAAGAGGCTGGGAAAAGGAAAATTTAGAGTCGTTGAACAGGCTGTTTATTTTCCCGTATTCGATCAAAACAGAAGTGGGTGAAACTTCCCTGTACTGCTTGACCGCCGCTTCACTGGCTAAAATTTTTCGCCTTGCCACCTGAACGATAGCTGCATTTTTTTCAGTGTACGCAACAATTGAATCGACAGACAGTGGAACATAGGTTGTGCTCTGCGCCTTAGTTAGAAAAGGCGCACAGATCAACACCAGAGCAGAAAGTCCAACACGAGGGGGCATTCGCTTCATCTTGCTTACCCAAACATATAACATTGGAAGCACAATAAGGGTGAGCAATGTTGCTGAAATCAATCCACCAATAACGACTGTGGCCAAAGGTCGCTGCACTTCAGCACCGGAACTATCGCTGAGGGCCATTGGCAAGAATCCCAGTGAGGCAACGGCAGCGGTCATTAGAACGGGACGCAACCGGGTTACTGATCCCTCTAATACAATCGTCCATACATCTTTATTGCCTTGTTTTTCCAACCGTATGAATTCGCTGATCAGGACAATCCCGTTTAACACGGAAACTCCAAACAGGGCGATGAATCCAATTCCTGCTGATATGCTAAAGGGCATATCCCTAAGCCACAACAATAAAATTCCACCGATAGCGGATAATGGTATAGCCGTATAAATCAACAATCCATATTTTACAGAACCAAAAGAAAAATACAAAATCAAAAAAATCAACAGCAATGCGACAGGAACAGCAATCATCAATCGATTTTTGGCTTCAGTTAAATTCTCAAACTGTCCACCAAACTGCACATAGTACCCGGCCGGTAAGCTGACGGAACGATCGATGCGTTTCCGAACGTCTTCTACAACCGATTGCACGTCTCGATCACGAACGTTGAAGCCAACCGTAATCCTGCGCTTGGCATCTTCCCGCTGAATTTGATTGGGCCCCTCTTCAATGATCACATCGGCAACCTGGGCCAACGGGACTTGCTTTCCAGATGGAGTACTCAATATTAAGGTTGATAAATCAGTCAATTCATCTCGACTGGATTTTTTAAACCGAACAACCAGATCAAACTTCCGCTCGTTTTCGTAGACCTTACCAGCTACTTCACCGGCAAAAGCTGTCCGAATCGTACGATTGACCTGTTCAACATCAAAGCCATATGCTGCTAATGCATCTTTTTTTAACCGGATGACAACCTGAGGCAACCCAGTTACGCGCTCTGCAAATACATCCTTTGCCCCTTCAACCTGTACAATTAACTTCTCGATAATGGAGGCATACTTTGCCAGTGTGTCGATGTTCTCACCAAATAATTTACAAACCACATCTTGCTTGGAACCAGCTATTAATTCATTGAAACGCATTTGAACCGGATATTGAAATCCTGCAGACAATCTAGGCACCTTTGCAATGGCCTCACTCATCTTATTTGCCAGTTCTTCATAACTGGTGGCACTGGTCCACAATCCTTTCTCTTTGAGATTGATGATGATGTCGGTCATCTCAATGGGCATAGGATCTGTGGGGATTTCACTTGCACCAATGCGGGTTACGATACTCGTAACCTCAGGAAACTTCTTGAGTTCATGCACAGCTTCTTGTGTGGCATTGATCGTTTCCTGAAGCGAACTTCCCGTCATGAGTCGCGCATCAACCGCAAAATCACCTTCTTCCAATTCAGGAATAAACTCCCCACCTAAACGAGCAGCTATGAACAGAGAAAACACTAAAAATCCAGCGGCAATAAAGATGACTTTTCCGGGGTGCAACAACAACCGTTTCAATAGGCGCTGAAAGCCCGATTGTATTGCTTCCATTAATCGTTCCGAAAACCAAAAATGTTGCTGGCTCTTTTTGGGAATGACCCAACTGGAAATCATTGGAACATAGGTCACCGATAACAAAAAAGCTCCTATTAATGCAAATATGACTGTCTGGGCCATGGGTTGAAACATTTTTCCTTCAATGCCCGATAACGATAAAATGGGTATGTATACGACCAGGATGATGAACTGACCAAAAACAGCAGCATTCATCATCCGACCAGAAGATTCGATGACGGTGTCGTCCATTTCCTGCTGACTCAACCCTGCCTGTCCCGGTTTTCGAATATGCAACTGACACAGCACTGCCTCAACGATGATTACCGCACCGTCAACGATCAGTCCGAAATCCAATGCCCCCAAACTCATCAGGTTCCCAGAAACCCCAAATACATTCATCATGCCTACTGCAAAAAGCATCGCAAGTGGAATCACCGACGCAACAATCAACCCGGCACGGAAATTCCCCAGGAAAATGATCAGGACAAATAAAACAATAAGCGCACCTTCGAGTAAATTGGTCTTTACGGTATTCAGCGTCCGCGTCACCATTTTCCTGCGATCCAGGAATGTTTTTATTTCAACCCCTTCCGGTAACGACTTCTCAATTTGACGCATACGAAGCTCAATCCCCTTGACGACCTCAGAAGCATTCGCGCCTTTTAACATCAGCACAACCGCACCGGAAACTTCACCCTGATCTTGGTATGTGAGTGCCCCATACCGAATGGGACTTCCAATGCGCACTTCAGCAATATCCCGAATCAAGATGGGTGTACCGGAAGCAGCCGCTGCAACCCGTATGTTTCCGATTTCTTCAATTGAACGCGCCATTCCCTCCGATCTGATAAAGAGTAAAGAGGGTCCCTTTTCAATATACGCTGCGCCGGAATTCTGGTTATTCTTTTGAAGGGCTTCATAGACCTGATCCAAGGATATACCGAGGGATTGGATTCGGCCAGGCTCAATGGCCACCTCATACTGCTTGAGTTTTCCTCCAAAACTGCTCACATCCGCCACACCAGGAGTTCCGAGGAGTTGGCGACGAATGATCCAATCCTGAATGGTTCGAAGCTCTGTCAAATTGTACCGGTCCTCATACCCCTTTTTGGGCTTTACAACATACTGATAGATCTCCCCCAGCCCAGTGGTAACAGGAGCCAATTCCGGAGAACCGGCTTCTGGAGGGATTTCAGACCGAATGGCACTCATGCGTTCCGCCACTTGCTGCCGACACCTATACACATCGCGATCATCCTGAAAAACTAGGGTGACTACAGAAAGTCCAAAACGGGAAATGGAACGGATTTCCGTAATTCCGGGAATATTGGAACTGGCTTGTTCGATCGGAAATGTGATCAGGCGCTCCACTTCCATGGCACCTAATGTAGGGGATACAGTGATGACCTGAACCTGATTGGAGGTGATGTCAGGAAGTGCGTCCATGGGAAGACGAAGCAATTCCACTGCACCCCAGACCACCCAGCCAATGATACACAAAAGGACGATGAACTTGTTCTTGACCGAAAAATGAATGATCCGATTCAGCATGAAAACCCAGGAAAAATTATTTCCTAAAAGTATTCAAAAAAGTTCGTTCTACGCTAAATAAGATACTGGGTGAAACAACCCCTGAACCTTGCTTCAAATACGACATTCGATAGGCCTTGGAAAACCGATCCAACTGAAATCGATACCCTACATTGATTTTGGTATTGCTGCTAACGATGAGCTGCAGCGCTGGAGCGAGATCCACAAAATAGGCCTTCCGATCCAATGCTCTGCTCCCGATCAACTCGACATACAGATTCACATTTGTTTGCTGATAACTCGTATACGAACGAGGGAAAAGCAAGTAGCCCGCTGAAATGCTGTAATTGAGACTGCTGTATCCAAAGTTTCGAGGTCCACTGTACTTCAACCAGCGCTCTTCATCCAGCACCTCATTCAATGCAAGAGTAGTTGAAACGGCCAACTTGCCCACCAATTGCGTGAGGATAAGACCTACTTGAGCAGCGCTCTGGTCGCCCTCGCCGGTAAGTTCATCGTATTTCAGGTCATTGGTGCTGTATACGGCTTTAATAAATGCTGCAGCACGAAAATGCTTATGCACCTCATCCAGCGACAGAAAGCGAAATTTTGAATAAATGCCAAATGATTCAAATTTTTGCTTTCGATCCGTATACATATCGCTGATGGTCAACACCGGACGCACCATCCACTGTTTTCGTATTCCAATGGAGGACTCCAGCATGTGGCGACTCATCGTATGAGAATGCAAAAAAGCGTCGGTCGTTCGCAGCGCCTTTCCCGCATATTTAACAGACAAAGACCGAGCAGGAACGTTGGATGCTGGATCGGAATAGACATATAATTCCTGAGCCGGCAACTGTCCAATCGCCAAAATCAAACAAAAAAAAGCAATCCGTTTTTTCACCCTCACTTGATTGTTACATGAAATAGATTCAACTCATGCACTTCATGATTGGGAACCACGCATTTTAAGTTGCTGCCTGGCTTATAGCAATCCAGATTGGAGCCACCCACGATCTTCTTATGGTCTTTCAACGTCAAAAACTCTTTATCAATCACATGAAGGGTCACCACACCAGAATATGTCTTGGGTTTTGCATTGACCACATGATAAAAGTTTTCTCCCACTTTTATGTGGGTATCGTGACCAATCATTTGGTTACTGGCCTGATAATGCAAATGAAGTTGAGAAACCGAAAACCCGGCATCTTCAACTTTTTTTCTCAACGCTTCCGGGTCAACATGCCTTCCTTCTTTAAATGAAATTTCAAAGGTTGAAGCATTGAGGTCCGTATCGACCTTATCTACAAAGGGCAACGCAGTGAGATTGGTGTATATTGATTTTGCACACAAGGCGCAGGTCAATCCGCTGGCCTGTAAGGACGCACTCCTGATCTGGGCGTGTCCTAGTGCGGCGATTGTCATGAAGACAATCGCCGTAACTAAATGTTTCATACTCTATTGTTTAACCGTGTCGAGTTATTTTTTTATACCACTTTTTGCCTTTCGCTCGTACTGGCAGCACCCATGCAATTTGCTGTATACTTCATCTGGAGCAGTGAAATCCTGCGTATCGTAACCGGAAGCAGCTATCGACTGCTGAATTTTGGCCATATCCGTCTTGCGCTGGCTGTATTCTACGGTCAATACTTTGGTCTCTTCATTCCACGCAGCCTTTTTAGCACCAGCCTTTAAAGTGGCCTCTTCAATTACTTTCTTGCACATGCCGCAATTCCCCCAGACTTTTATATCCTCTTTCTTTTGAGCGAACACTGACAATGACATGAATAATACAACCAATGTTGATGTAATGATTTTCATTTTACGATGATTTTAGGATGAACAAATAAATACAATGAATGTGCCGCAAATGCTAGCACGCAAGTAGAGACAAGGGTCAACTCAAATTCTGAAATTCCGATTCACCAAATAGATCGGAGGAGAGGACACGCCTCCGAGATGCAACGGACAGAGAGGGAGGTCAGTGAAATGGACCGGAACAATGGGGATGAACACCTGCGGGACTGTTGATGCGTAGAAAAACTCAATTCCCCTTACTTGCTGAATGTCGGTATGATCAACTTTGAGAATGGCAACTGCATCATGGCAACAATCACTACCCTTCATGCCGCAGGTTCCACACCCATCTTCTTCTGTTGCGCCTATGCTGATACCGGCAAAATCACCCATGCAGTAATGCGTACTGAGCACTACCCCGCTGCTGGCGAGGGTGTGGACCAACAAAAGCAATACGATGAATACCTTTTTCACGCTTTAAAATTAAAAAAAGAAATTCAATTAAGGGAGGTTTTACAGAAATTTTAACAGCGGTACTGCTAATTGACAAAACTCCAAAAGATGCCAAGCCGAAACACCAGTCCGGGATTAGGATAAAAACTGGCAGCCAGGTTGTTCTGCTTAAACCCAACGCCATACTGCGTGGTCAGTGTATTCAGGTTTTCAATGCGCACATAGGCGTTGAAGCTTCTGATCCTGAAGTTGGTATAGGCTGCCACATCCGGGCGGATGGAAAGCGTCCGCTCGTCCTGAAAAAAGAACTGTCCCAACAAAGGAGAGTATCCATCGGCTTTATAGGGACTAAAATAGCGGATATCCAATCCGGTTGAAAGTACGAGGTTGCGGAACGGTTTCCCTTCGTAGGCAATGCGGTTGCGGGTGAAGAGCAGGGGCAAGTTCAACGGTGCATTGCCGGTAGTCGACTGCACATAGAGATCCAGGTACCATTTCCAGGTTCTTCCCAAACGGGTCTGTCGGTTTAAACCCACCCTTGAAAAACTGAATAACGGCGCATATTGATCTGCCTGCCTGAACCCGCTGAAATAGGTATAGTTGGAAACCAGGTACTGCTGAACACTTAAACGGGCCCTCCATTTTCGGAGTGAAAGCGAAGCACTGAGCATGGTTACATTTTCGTTTCCAAAATCAGCTGACTGCAGGACAGGAAAAGCGAATCCAGGAATTCTTCCAACGATATCAGAAGGGGAACGATTGATGTTTTCTGCTCCTAATTCCAGATTCCCAAAATTGCCCAATACACGCTCCATTTTTGCCATGGCGCGGTAATTGCCCAGATCCCGACCTGCAGCATAAAATTCTCCGAACAGGATCATGTCCCATTTCCTATTGCGTGTCCGGTTACGGTATTCGCCGTGCACGACCAGATTATTGAATTGTTCCTGGTTCGTATACCGGGGTGAAAAACGCAACAGAGAGGCACCCACTTTTAAGAACTGAAGCGGATTTTTAGAATCGGGAAATTGTATGATGGATGCATCGATTTTGGTCATGCCCATTTCAGCAGCAAACCGAACTGTATCGGGTACGGTAGTGTACCCGTAATTTTTTGTGTAAAAATCCGGGGAACCGGAAGCTAAAACATCCAGGTACTGGTAACGGTAACTGCTCAACTGCACCGTATTTTCTATACGCAGCTTGGGAAGAAAATAGCGAACGACTGAACTGTCGGTGACAATGGAGTCTTTGCGGCCAAAATCGTATTGCTGACGAAATACTGTGTGTTTGTCCACGTACCGGTTTCCTGTCGACAACTTAACATTGAAAAAATTTCGAGTTGAAAACGTGGTAGTGGCCAACTGCGTCGGAATATTGAAACGATCCGTATACGCAGGATTTTCATTCACCAAATACGACTCGTCCACTATGCCGCCATTCTCTGACGACTGCAACGCATTGGACAACAAAATAACATACGCATGATAACGCTGATTTTTTGAAGTAAAATCCGAATTGAAGCGAACATTGTTGTGGTTAGTATTCTGCGAATTGAATGTACCGGGCGCATTGATCAGTCGGTACTGAAATGCAAAATTCCAATCCGCAGAAATATTTTGTGTGTGCACAACGGAAATCTGCTGTTCGGCCTTACTTCCTACCAGATAACCAAGTTCCGTAAACGGTTTAGTGGTATTCATGAACCGCGTATCCTCAATGGTGAAGGCATAGGGATCAAGTGCATGAAATCCCATATCCCAACCCGGCAAACGCAACGGATTGAACAAGAGGGGGCGAACCGCATTACCATTGTGTCCAATGTGGGTATACTCCGGCTTTAACGGAATACGGGCATAAAAATCTGAGATACTGGAATCAAAAAATCGATACCGAGGCGTATCTAAATACTTGAACCGTACACTCACAGAATCGTCAGAAAAATTTCTTTTTTCAAAGGAAAGCGAATCTGAACCTCCCCCCGATCCTGAGCTGCTGAACCGCGATCCCAGATTTTGCATGCCTCCTGGCAACCCGCCTCGCCGCTGAGCTTGAACCTCAACCTGACCCCATACGAACACTGCCAGCAACAGTATGAAGTGCCATTTACAAACATTAAACCCAGTTGCTACCAATTGCATTCCTTGAAATCGTATTATTTAATTTCTTTCACTGAGAATCAGCTCCTGAAATACACGAGTAAGAATAGGCGCTGATGCCTGCGCGGCTTCCAGAACATCTTCATGACTGATTTGATTTTCTTCTTCACGGATGCCGATATCCGTTATCACACTCATGGCAAATACCTCCATCCCACAGTGAATGGCAGCTATCACCTCCTGTGTGGTACTCATCCCCACAGCATGGGCGCCAACCAACTGAATCATCCTGTATTCAGCATGGGTTTCATAACTGGGACCGGTTACCCCAAAATAGACCCCCTGATGCACATGAATACCTAACCGAGCAGCAATGGTCATGGCTTTACCGATCAACCGCTTTGAATAAGGCTCACTCATATCCGGAAACCGTGTGCCCAATTCATCAAGGTTTTTTCCCAGAAGCGGATTGATTGTAGAAAAACTGATATGATCATGGATGATCATCAAATCGCCCACTTTAAAAGAGGTATTCACTCCCCCTGCTGCATTGGAGATGTAAAGCTGCTTCACCCCTAAAACACTAGCGACACGGATCGGAAAGACCACTTCTGATGCGCTGTACCCTTCATAATAATGAAACCTTCCGGAAAGCACCAAGACGCGTATTCCATCCAGGGAACCAACCACTATCTTCCCAATATGCCCTTCCACGGTCGATACCGGAAAATGAGGAATGCTCGAATACGGAATCTCACATTCAATCTCCAACCCATCTGTAAACGCTCCTAGTCCACTGCCCAATACCACGGCTTTATCCACCGCACCCTTAAACTGTTGCTGGATGAATGCAGCTGCACCTTGAATGGCATTAAAATCCTGGTGTATGGTCATGCAGCAAAGATACTACGTTCAAATGGGAGCAGGAAGAACAACCCACTAATACTGCGAGTACGGTTTTGCTTTTAAAAAGAGGGTGACATTCTTGCTCACGGTTTTATCGTATTCTTTTTTCGCCAGCAGTGCCTTCCATTGCGGATCATCTCTGAACGCTAGCCAATGTGCATTGCGATCATCCATGTTCTCAAAACTGGTCATATACACCAGATTGGGCATGGTTGGACCGCTGATGACTTCTGCATAAAAAATAGGGTTGAATCCCAATCGGGAAAAGATATCGATCTCCCCTCCTTCATTGAACATCTCAACCTTTTTCCAGTATTTTTTTTCCGAAGCACTTTCGTAACTCCTGAGCTCATAAATTTTATCGGCAATCGATGAACTGAGCTTTGGCAATTGAAGTGCAGGAGACAATCGAAATCCCTCCATGATTGAAGTCACTATGCGGTGATAAGCTGGAGCTTCACTCGTGGCATGGATGTATGATGCTGCAGCAGTCATTGCTTGATCATCGTTCATCAGTTGCTTATTCAGCTCCGGCAGTTTGCGAAGATCCGTATAGGGGACAATCACGTACAACCGCTTGACGCGAGCCGTGTCATTTGCCCGATCAGTGAAAGCTCCAATGGGACCTACCCCATTTTTCTGCATGAACGGAATATAGGCCGCCCCAATGAACTGATCTATCCATTGCTCCTGTTCTGCCGTAGCGTACTCATACACTTTGAGTTCGTAAAAATGTTTTGCTGGCTTTCGCTGAGTAAATCCTGAAACAGTGACAAACAGCATCAGCAAAAAAAATGTATACCGCATATTAAATAGTTTCTGAACCAAAAATATTCAATTAATATCTTTGCAGGGTGCCCATCAAGGATTATTATCAAATTCTGGACCTCCAACCTGGTGCCGATGCCCAATCCATCCGCAAAGCCTTTCGTAAACTGGCCATAGTACATCACCCGGATAAACAGCCTCGCGAAGCATCATACAGCTATTTCCAGGAAATTCAACAGGCCTATGCCGTTTTAATCGACCCCGTTCAGAAAGAACACTATTTACAAGAACGCTGGCTAGAAAAATCGCAAGGAAAATCGTTTGATACTACCCGTGACCCTTACCAACTGTTGGCTCATTTTCTTGAAATCGAGCGGGAAGTCGCCCAATGGGAAAAACACCGAAATGGAACAACAATCGCATCCTTCCTAGTGGCTCTTTTTAGTCCTGAACGAATCGCCCAAATCCAATCCGTTCAAGAAAATGAACTGACCCGGCAAGCTGCACTCTGCGCGTTCAGGATTTCTGCCTCACTCGATTATGCTACCAGCAGAAAATTGATGGAACACATTTCCAATTTGCTGAAAACCCATCCGGATACCGAGGATGCATGGATCCAAGACCTGTATTTAAAAAAAACCAGAGAACAATGGAAGGAGCGCAAAATAGGCATCATCGCTATCCTCACCATTATAATCTGTTTATTCATGTTTGTCATGACCAGACGTTAACCCCACTTATGCATTACCTGTCAACCCGTGGAATTGGAAAATCTTATGGAATAAAACCCCTGTTCAGGGAAATCGATGTGCATGTACAGGAAGGCGACTGTATAGCGATGGTGGCAAAAAATGGCTCTGGAAAATCTACACTGCTTAAAATTTTAGCCGGAACGGAAGAACCGGATGAAGGTAAAGTGTGGCGGCACAAAGATGTCAACGTTGTCTATTTTGACCAAGATCCCGAACTCAATGACCGTAACACAATCCTGGATACAATTCTGCAACATCAGCATCCCTTGATGGATGCGCTGCGTGAATACGAAGACAGCCAGTTTTCCGGTGATACCAATCGTATTGCCAAAGCAACCGAACAAATGGAAGAACGTGCCGCATGGAGCCTGGAAGCCAAAATCAAACACCTGTTGCACCGACTCGCCATCACAGATCTCCAGCAACCTGTTAAAACGCTGAGTGGTGGCCAACGCAAGCGGGTTGCTTTGGCCAAAACGCTGATCGATATCGGCTTCGAGCATCAGCATACACTGCTGATCATGGATGAGCCGACCAACCACCTGGATATTGAAATGGTGGAATGGCTGGAAGACTATCTCACGCGCGAACAACTGACACTGATTGTAGTTTCGCACGACCGCTACTTTCTGGAGAGCATATGCAACCAGTTCTGGGAGCTTGAAGACGAGACCATCTATTTTCATCAAGGCAGTTATGAACAATTCGTCGAACGAAAGGCGGCCCGAATGGAAAGTGAATTGGCCAGCATAGATAAAGCCCGCAACAAATACCGAAAGGAGCTGGAGTGGATGAGGAAACAACCAAAAGCACGCACAACCAAGTCCAAGAGCAGGCAAGATCGATTTTACCAGGTTGAACAACTGGCAAAACAACGCAAGGAAGAACGCCAATTGGCACTGGACATGAAAATGAGTCGACTCGGAGGCAAAATTGTAGAACTGAAAAAAGTAAACAAATCGTTTGGCGACCGCATCCTGCTAAAAGGCTTTGATTACACCTTTAAAAAAGGAGAAAAAGTTGGCATCATTGGAAAAAATGGAGCAGGCAAGACGACGTTTGTGAATATCCTTCAGGGACTTGAACAACCGGACAGCGGCAAAGTGAATGTTGGGGATACGATTGTTTTTGGGCATTTTTCACAAAAGGGGCTGGAATGGAAGCAAGACATGCGCGTGATAGAATATGTAAAATCGATTGCGGAGTCGTTTGAACTTGCAAAAGGCGGATCCCTCTCCGCTGCTCAGTTTCTCGAATGTTTTCTGTTCACCCCCGATCAACAGTACAGCTACATCAGCAAGTTGAGCGGAGGAGAAAAAAAGCGCTTGCACCTATTGAGTGTGTTGTTCCAAAATCCAAACTTTTTGATCTTGGATGAACCGACCAACGACCTCGACCTTCCCACACTATCGGTCTTAGAAGAATTTCTGGAAGATTACCCGGGATGCATGGTGATCATAAGCCACGATCGGTATTTTATGGACAGGCTCATTGATCATCTCCTGGTATTTGAAGGCAATGGTATAATCCGTGATTACCCGGGTAATTATGCCGATTACCGACTTGAACAAGAAACTGCTCCAGCCATTAACAGTTCCAGTCAACAACCAACTCCCTCTTCAATAGAGCGAAAAGAAAATCAAGTGCAACAAAACCAAACAGCACCGAAGAAAAAAGCAGGATTTAAAGAGAAAAGAGAATTTGAATTATTGACAAAAGAAATCAGTACACTCACAACAGAGAAAGAGTCCCTCTCCCTGCAGCTTTCAGCAGGCGGACTGGATTATAAAGATGCGGAAATCCTCTCCAAACAATTCCAAGAGGTCAGCAACAAGATCGATGAAAAAGAATTGAGATGGCTGGAATTGAGTGAATTGTTCGACTGATCACTGTGCAGAAAATGCAGCTCGATTCAACCGATCATTGATCGCCTTTCCCAAACCTTCATCAGGAAATGATTCTGCCAGAATAATATCCAATTGGCTTCGGTCCAATTCACGCATTGCCGAAAACAGGGAGGATGCCGCCTCTGTTACATCTCCTTGTGGTGATAATACATAATTAACGGTAGACACCTGATTATAATCACGATAAAAAGAGATAACCCCTATTCGTTTACCGTGATGCTGGGTCAGCATCTGGGAAATATCTCCAACCAACAACGGAGTGGAGGTGGCGTAGTGACTTTTGAGTTGTCCAGGCGACTCCGGTTGATCGTGAGCAAGAGATAGTTCAGTATTGGCTCCGGTAGCGTGTTGAATATCCTTTTCAGAAATTCCACCCAAGCGATGGATGCGAATCAGATTGTTATCAAATGAAACGATGGTCGATTCCAATCCCACCTTACAGGTTCCGCCATCCAGGATATAGGGGATCTTTCCGTCCAACCCTTCTTTGACGTGTAAGGCGGTAACCGGACTCACGTACCCGGAAGGATTAGCACTGGGTGCGGCCAGAGGAAATTCCAATTGTGCAAGCAACCCCAATGTCAGCGCATGATCCGGGATGCGCAAGGCAACGCGTTTGCTTCCTGCAGTGACCAAATCAGGAACCTGTTCTGATTTATCCAGCAAAAAAGTGATGGGGCCCGGAGTAAAGGCCTTAATTAAGGAACGACAATGACTAGGGATTTGTTTTGCCCATTTAGAGAACTGCACTTCATTGGCAACATGCAGAATCAGCGGATTGAATTGAGGTCTGTTTTTAACCCGGTAAATACTAGCAACAGCAGAGGCATCCAATCCATTCGCTGCCAGTCCATACACTGTTTCCGTTGGGATGGCTACCAATTCACCGTGCTCGAGGTAATGCTTGGCTCTCGCTGTGTCGGTACCAATATCGGTAGTGAACATTAGGCCTTGGACTTCTCCTTTTTTTCCGGCTTTTGCTTGAGCGAGAATACAATCTTCTGATTCTCTTTGTCCAGATCTGCAATCATCACATCTCCCGCCTTGATGGTCAGGTTGAGAATCTCTTCTGCAAGAGGATCTTCAAGGTATTTCTGAATGGCCCTGTGAAGGGGTCGAGCGCCAAATTGCTGATCGTATCCTTTCTCGGCAATGAATTCTTTTGCTGGTTCTGTCAATTCAAGAGAGAATCCAAGATTGTTGAGTCGTTTCATCACCCCTTTCATGAGAATATCGATGATCTCAAAAATGTGATGTTTCTCCAGGGAATTGAAAATGATTACATCATCAACGCGATTCAGGAATTCAGGAGAGAACGTGCGTTTCAGTGCTTTTTCAATGACTGCTTTGTTGGCTTCCTCCGCATTGGCCTGACGGGCGCTGGTGGCAAATCCCACTCCCTCACCAAAATCCTTGAGTTGTCGAACTCCGATATTGGAGGTCATGATGATCAGGGTATTTTTAAAGTCGACTTTTCGACCAAGTCCATCGGTCAGCTGACCATCATCCAGTACCTGCAGTAGAATATTGTAGATATCGGGATGCGCCTTTTCAATTTCATCCAGCAGAATAACCGAGTATGGCTTCCTTCTTACTTTTTCTGTGAGTTGTCCTCCTTCTTCATATCCCACGTATCCGGGAGGTGCGCCGATCAGTCGACTCACTGTGAATTTCTCCATGTACTCACTCATGTCGATTCGAATGAGTGAATCGTCCGAATCGAACAACTGCCGAGACAATGCCCGCGCCAGCTCTGTTTTACCCACACCGGTTGGTCCCAGGAAAATGAACGTTCCAATGGGCTTTTTGGGATCTTTCAATCCAACGCGATTGCGTTGTATGGCCTTGACTACTTTTCCAATGGCATCTTCCTGCCCCACCACCATTGATTTCATATCGGTGGCCATGTTGCGCAGTTTCTCCGTTTCAGCCTGAACCATACGTTTGACGGGTATGCCGGTCATCATGCTCACCACCTCAGCTATTTCTTCTTCTCCAATTGGAAAGCGCTTATGCTTGGACTCTTCTTCCCACTTTGTTTTTGCATTCTCCAGCTCTTCCTGAAGCTTTTTTTCTGAATCCCTCAGGCTGGCTGCTTCTTCAAAGCGCTGACTTTTAACGACCCTGTTTTTTTCAAGCTTGATGTCTTCAATCTTTTTTTCCAGCTCGATGATTTCATCTGGGACATTGATATTTTTCAAGTGAACACGCGCACCAACTTCATCCAACACATCAATGGCTTTATCGGGAAGGAGTCGGTCGGTCATGTACCGGTCGCTCAATTTTACACAGGCTTCTATAGCTTCGACTGAGTAATCCACGTTGTGGTAGTCTTCGTAGCGCGACTTGATATTGTTCAAGATTTGAATCGTCTCTCCCACGGATGGCGGCTCGACCAACACTTTTTGAAACCGGCGATCCAATGCACCGTCTTTTTCAATGTGCATGCGGTACTCATCCAATGTTGAAGCACCAATGCACTGCAGTTCTCCTCGTGAAAGTGCAGGTTTGAAAATATTGGAGGCATCCAGGGATCCACTTGCTCCACCTGCTCCTACAATAGTATGAATCTCATCGATGAACAAAATGACATCCCGGTTTTTTTCCAGTTCCGTCATGATGGCTTTCATCCGCTCCTCAAACTGACCACGGTATTTTGTGCCTGCCACCAATGCAGCAAGGTCCAATGAAACCACTCGTTTATCGAATAATACGCGCGAAACTTTTCGTTGAACAATGCGCAATGCCAATCCTTCCACAATGGCCGTTTTACCCACACCCGGTTCACCAATGAGAATGGGATTATTTTTTTTCCTTCTGGAAAGAATCTGGGAAACGCGTTCAATTTCAGCTTCTCGACCAACGATGGGATCCAGTGATTCGGATTCAGCCAGCTTGGTAATGTCGCGACCAAAATTGTCCAATACCGGTGTTTTACTCTTTCCTCCTGAAGCAGCCGGACGTGCCTTTGCCTGACCCCCTTTGCGTTCCTCATCGAATTCTTCCTCCGGTTCGTCCGAAAACTCACTTTTCACGTCATTGCTGCGCACCACTCCCAATTCATTGCGAAACAGGTCGTAATCCACATCAAATTGATTCAAGATCTGGGTTGCAATATTTTCTTTGTTCTTCAAAATAGAAAGCAGAAGGTGCTCTGTTTCCACCATGGGACTTTTCAGTGCTTTTGCTTCCAGAACGGTAACACGAATGACTTTTTCGGCCTGACGGGTCAGAGGAAGGCTGTTGATATTTTGGATGTTTTTCCCAGATTTATCCTTTACCGCCATTTCGACTTCTTTGCGAAGTTCATAGAGGTTGACATTGAGATTTTGAAGCACCTTCAACGCCGTATTTTCACCTTCTCTGATCACACCCAGCAGCAAATGTTCTGTCCCAATAAAATCATTTCCCAGTCGCAAGGCTTCTTCCCTGCTGTAGGAGATGATTTCTTTGACCTGCGCCGAAAAATTATTATCCATAGTTGAGGTTTTCAGTCTATACAATAATACCAAATAAAGTCCACATACCCATTTTAACAATTCGGGTATATTTGCGGCTCAAACGAGAGGAAATATCCCGTTCATGCTAAATGTCAAAATCGATACCAAAGAGATCTTCCATGTCATAACCCCTTTGGATACCCACTATTCTGCTAATATGGCAGAAGAACTTCATGTATTCATAGAAAAGACCTTTGATTTGGAAGGCAGAAGCTTTGTCATTAATCTAGAGCACGTTAACTCTTGCAGCCAAAGTCTTGTTGAACATTTCGTACAGCTTCAAGCGTTTTTTAAAGACAAGAATCTGTCCTTTGTCGTATGCGCTATCCATGAAAATCTCAAAAAAGATCCTGCGCTCCGTGATCTGTTTTCAATGCTGAATACAGCCCCGACCGAATCAGAGGCTTGGGACATCGTTCAGATGGAGGAAATAGAGCGCGAGCTGGGAGCGGGACCAGAGTGATCATTGATAAACAAAACACCCATGCATTTCAGATTAGCCATTGCTACCTCCATCCTTTTGCTTACCGGATGTCAGAAAGAGCAAGAAATTGTTCTCCAGCAAATCATTCCCGTTCAAGAGCGACCCATTTCATTCAAAGCTTCTATCTCGTTGATGGAATTTGAACAATCCCATTCTAACAAAAGAAGTGGATTCCCGAGTTTTGGCGAGCGTTTGGGACAGTCGCCTATCGACATTCCAGAAAAAAACAAGAAGATTTGAGTCGACTGACCCTGTTCTTCATTACGAGCGTTTTTCATTGAACAACCAGAACCTGGAAAACTTCGAAGGGGAAAATTTGAAGGCGGAAGTCACTGGTGACAATTACATCACCATCAAAGGAAAACGGTATGACTTGCTGCAATTTCACTTTCACCGAAACAGTGAGCATGCGTTGAAAGGGAAAAAATTCGGCATGGAAGTTCATTTGGTTCATGCTTCCTGGAACGGAGAGTTGGCTGTACTTGGTGTTTTTCTTGAGCAAATACCCCGCACCAATGAGCAACTCGAAACACTGTTCAAGCACTTACCTGAACTGCCCAATCAAAAGGTCTCGGTGAACCAGCAATTCCATCCGCTTTCGTTGTTGCCCCGTGGGTCTGGCAGTTATTTCACGTACAGCGGCTCACTGACTACCCCCACATTTACAGAAAATCTCACGTGGATTGTATTTGAATCCCGCAATACGGTTTCAAAGGAGCAGGTACATGAATATGCTGAGGTTTTTGAAGAACTAAATGTTCGTCCACTGCAGCCCATTTCTGGTCGGACAGTATGGGAGGCTAAGGATTACCGGATTCGCTAAATTTCAATTTTTTGAGTACCAAAAATCTTTATCTTTGCCCTCCGAAAAATCGGTTTTGGATCGGTAGTTCAGTTGGTTAGAATGCCGCCCTGTCACGGCGGAGGTCGCGGGTTCGAGCCCCGTCCGGTCCGCGAAAAATCCCCTCTTCACGATGGGATTTTTTGTTTCACGACCCCCAAATCCGAAGCAATTCTTCTTCCAACTCCTCCAGCGTTGCAATCGATGGTGAACCTCCAACATGTCGGGATAATTCGGCGAACACGTGCTCTTTGCTCATTCCGTGTGCGCGCATGTATTGGATGGAGGCAGAACCGGATGATTTTGACATTTTCTGTTGATTGGTATCCAGCAATAAAGGATGGTGCACAAATTGAATGGATCGAAAATGTTCCCATCCCATAACCGCAGCAAGATGCAACTGCCCCAATGTAGAAGCCAGCAAATCTTCTCCCCTAACTATCAGCGTGACTCCAAAGTGAATATCATCCACAACAGAAGCGAGGTGATAACTTGGATCTCCATTCTTTTTTCGTACTTGTAAAGCAGACATTTCTTCAGGAAAGGGATACACTAACACCCCTCGTGTCCAATCATGCATTTCAATGGTAGGAGGTGCAGCAGGCAACAGCTTCCATTGAACGCCGGGTTCATCCAATGAACGATGATCCTGCAAGCAGGCGCAATGGGATAAATTGGCTGTGCGTTCTGTTCGGGAACATTTGCAGGCATAGACCTTGTTTTCATTTCTCAATTGCGCTAAAGCGGAGGCGTAGAGCGATTTCCGCTCTCGTTGCGTAAATTCTTCTTGATGGCAATGGATTCCTGCAAATTGCAGGGTATCCAAGATGTCGTTCACATACGATGCTCTGAACCGCTCCTGGTCCAAATCATCTATACGCAGCATCAAAGTGGAATTGGAGACGCGTGCAAGGGCGTGCGTGTAGACAAACGAAGCAAGGTTTCCCAAATGGATAAAACCGCTGGGGGTGGGTGCAATTCGGGTTCTTTTGACTAAATCGATCATTTCTTACCACAAGATACCTACCTGATTCAACACTTCAGCGTTTGATCAGGCGTGTATAATATCAGCTGATTATCAGCATTTTGTATCTCAGTATCCAAAAATTGATTTTTCCTACCTTTACGGCCCAATTAATAGTTTGAAATGTCTGAATCTACCACCCGACAGTTTTTAGACTTTGAGAAGCCAATAATGGACCTCTTCGATCAAATTGAACAATTAAAAACAACGGCTGCCAAGAACAACATCGATTTGAATCCATCCATAAAAGACCTTGAATCAAAGGTTCAAGAAAAGAAGAAGGAGATCAACGATCAACTCACTCCCTGGCAAAAAGTTCAACTCAGCCGCCACCCCGATCGGCCCTACACTCTGACCTACATCGAAAAAATGTGTACGGATTTTGTTGAGCTGCATGGCGACCGAAACTTCAAAGACGATAAAGCCATTGTAGGGGGGTTTGCAAAACTCGACGGCGCTACGGTCATGATCCTGGGACAGCAAAAAGGATCCAATACCAAAATGCGTCAAATCCGGAATTTTGGAATGGCCAATCCGGAAGGATACCGAAAAGCCCTGCGGCTCATGAAGTTGGCAGAAAAATTCAATAAGCCCATCATCACCCTGGTGGATACACCAGGGGCATTCCCCGGTATAGAAGCAGAAGAAAGAGGACAAGGGGAAGCCATCGCAAAAAATATTCTTGAAATGCTCCAGCTGCGCGTACCCGTACTATGTGTCATTATTGGCGAAGGTGCCAGCGGAGGAGCCATGGGGATTGGCGTGGGTGATCGGGTGTATATGCTGGCCAATACCTGGTACACCGTGATTTCTCCGGAAAGCTGCAGTTCCATCCTGTGGAGAAGCTGGGACCAAAAAGAAAAAGCGGCAGAAGAACTCAAGTTGACATCCGAACACATGCTGAATTTTGGATTGGTGGACGGCATTGTTCCGGAACCACTGGGTGGGGCACATTGGGATCACAATGAAGCCGCATTGTTACTGAAAAGCCATATCCTGAAAGGAATACACGAGTTGCAGTCGGTTGATCCTGAAACCAGAATTGATCAGCGAATTGAAAAATTTTCACGCATGGGTCGCTGGGAAGAATCATCTACCACTTAAACCTTAACCCATCACAATAATGAATACAAGCAGCTGGAAAGGAACAGGAGTTGCAATTGTTACTCCTTTTGATGAACAAGGCAATATTGATGAATTATCCTTACACCAACTGATTGATCATTTAGTATCTGGTGGGGTGAATTATTTGGTCGTTCTGGGAACAACCGGTGAAAGCGCAACACTGAACGCATCAGAAAAGCAACGGGTATTTTCACTTGTAAATCAATTCAATGCAAATCGGCTTGGACTAGTCGCGGGAATCGGTGGAAACGACACCCGTGCGGTGGCAGAAGCCATGAACACATTTGACCTCTCCGGCTATACGGCAATTTTGTCGGTCAGTCCCTATTACAACAAACCCAACAGCGAAGGCATTTATCAGCATTACCGCTACTTGAATGATAACGCTCCCCTTCCGCTGATTATGTACAATGTTCCAGGGAGAACCAGCATGAATGTTACAGCAGCAACTACCCTGCGAATAGCCGCTTCCTGCAGCAATATCGTCGCCACCAAGGAAGCTTCTGGCAACATGGAACAGATCATGCAGATCATCAGTGAAAAGCCCGATCATTTTTCAGTCATCAGCGGTGATGACGCCATCACCTTGCCCTTGGTTGCGTGTGGAGCTTCAGGAGTGATTTCCGTTGTGGCAAACGCGTACCCTCGTCAGTTTTCTGAAATGGTGAACCAATGCCTGAATGGAAATTTTGATGGCGCGCGACCCACGCATGCAAAAATGCTTCCCGTCATCCAGTCAATGTTTGCCGAAGGCAGTCCAAGTGGCATAAAACATTACTTAGCACAAATGGGACTCATCCAAGAATATTTCAGGCTGCCGGTATACAGCGTCAGCGATAAACACAAATCAACGATTCAAGAAATCATGAAGGGGATTTAAATGCGCGAAGATTCAATGCAACAAGTCAACAGCGATCCCGCTGCTATCTTCATTCAACACTGGAAGATCTATCAAACGATCATTGAGTCGGATTACATGAATCATCACTCACTGGGAGCAGCTACGGGCACCATTCTTGACCACCACCTTGGCGCTCAAGACCTCCGAGTGCTGGATTTGGGATGCGGAGACGCACACCAACTGGTACAGGTACTTAACCCATTCGGCGTCAAGCACTACACCGGCATTGATCTCTCTCCTCAGGCGTTAAAGATTGCCGAACAGAACCTTTCTGCATTGAACAGTCCACTGCAATTGATAACTGGCAAAATGGAAGAAGAAATTGAGCGGCTGAACGGGTCATTCAACTTCATTTACAGCAGCTTCGCCCTGCACCATCTTATTGACGAAAAGAAAAAAGCCTTTATTCAATCCTGTTTTTCAAAGACCAGTCAAGGTGGAGTATTCATCTTGATTGACATCAAGCGTCAAGCGTTGCAAACAACCGAAGCATACAGGTCGTCGTACGCTACTTGGATCAACAATGACTGGCATGCTCTGAACGCAGTGGAGAAATCAAGCGTCATATCGCATCTTTATGCATGTGATTTTCCGGTAGCATTCACATCCTATCGGAACTGGGCCATAGAGGCCGGCTTCGAATTCATTGAAGAGGACTTAGGAGATGATCCTCGTCATGGTCTTTTAGCGTTTAAGAAACCCTGACCGTTTACTACCCACTCCTGATAACGGTGCAGAGACTCCAGAAAATAATAATCACCGTAGGTCAAAGGTTGATCGACTTCTGAATTAGCCGGCAAATGTCCTACGCCATGCTTGATCAGAAACCCTCCGTTTTGTCCCAACTCCGTACGATATTCCGCTGAAGCAAGACCCCGAATAATGGTTTCTGCTGATCGGATATACCGCTCTTTTTCCTTTCGGTCTGTATACAGGGACAATTCAAGGAATGCAGAAGAAAGGATTGCGGCGGCAGATGCATCCCGCAAGGCATTGGGAATGTTGGGCGCATCAAAATCCCAATAGGGTATTAAATTTTGTGGCATTCGAGGATGATCCAATAAGAAGGAGGCAATGTTCCGAGCAAAGTCGAGGTATTTCTTATCCTGCGTATACCGGTATACCATGACAAATCCATACAACCCCCATGCCTGCCCGCGCGCCCAAGTAGATCCATCGTTGTACCCCTGATGGTTTTTTCCTACAAACGTCCCTTTCAACAGGTCGTAATCCAACACATGAAAGGCACTGTAATTGTTCCGATAATGGTTCCGGATGGTGGTATTGGCATGCTTGAGCGCAATCTCGCGGAATTGAGGATTGGCGCCCTGTTGGGATACATACAGCAACAGTTCAAGATTCATCATGTTGTCGATGATGACGGGACAGCTAAACGTTTTATTGCTGTTCCAGCTCTGTATGGATTGGATCAATTCACGATAACGGGTCACCAGCGATAAAGCTGCGGTATCAATAGTATTGCGATATTCAGGATTTCCTAAAATACGGTACGCGTTTCCAAAAGGATTAAAAATCATGAATCCTAAATCATGATTTCCCGTGTAATGTTTTTCTTTTTCCTGAATTGCAAGTCTTTTTTTGGCTATGCTCAGCACCGCAGAATCTTTGGTGTGTTCATACACATAAAGCAAACTGGCAGGGAAAAAACCGCTGCACCACCACTTGGTATCGCTCGTAACCATTGCCCCTGTTTTAGGATTAAAGGTTCGGGGCATTAGACTATCGGGGACATTTTTTCCCAACACCTGCAGCTGTTGCGCAGCAAAAAGGAATTGATCACGGATCAATTCATTCATGGGCTGAGCAGTCGATTGCGCACTGCTCTGCATAAAGAAACAAAAGCTCCATATAATCAGGCTAGAGGAACGCATTCTATACATGACAAGCTTTATTTAAAATAAATTTAGTTTATTCGCGCGGTAATTCTTTCATCAATTCCGAAAACCTTTTCACGGTCGCAGTATGGGAATCGCGTTGAACAAGATGAGTGTGGCATTGAGAGGTAAACAGGTGCTGGATGCTCTATCGTTCTCGTTTGAGCGCTCGTGCAGCCTGGCAGTAATTGGTCCCACCGGTTCTGGAAAAACTACACTGCTCAAAGCGCTAGCGGGACAACTTTTTTCACAGGGCAGTTACAAGTATACCCCCATCATGAAAAAAACAGTGTTTGTCGACCAACAACACCGTTTTACTACAAAACAGAACACACGAGAATTTTATTACCAGCAACGTTTCAATTCAACTGATTCCACTGCAACCATAACCGTTGCTGAACTATTAGCAGGGGATACAAAGCATCTCCATAAATGGAGGGATCAGTTTGGCATTGCATCATCGATGCATAAGCCCTTGATTCAACTCTCCAATGGAGAAAGCAAACGGGTCCAACTCATTCAAGCCTTGCTTTCTCAACCGAATCTGCTGGTGATGGATCATCCGTTTGCAGGAATGGACAAAGAAGGAAGGAAAGAACTTACATCTCAACTCGAATGCGTTAACCATGAAGGGATTGACATCATCATGAGCTGCGATCCCTCCGATATTCCCGGTTTTATTGACAACAGCATAGTGATTGATCAGGGCAAATTGATCTTCAGCGGATCCACAACAGAGGCCATAGCAGCATATCAATCCTTTCTCTCGACAAAAGTAATACCACAAAGTATACTGCCCTATCGATGCCGTGAGCTGTCGGTGGCCACCTTTATCGAAATGCACAACGTTTCTGTTGTTTATGCAAACAGACATGTATTGAAGGGCATCCATTGGAACCTTGAGAAGGGAGAAAAATGGTGCATCAAGGGGAAAAATGGTTCGGGGAAGACTACCCTGTTGAGCCTCATCACCGCCGATCACCCGCAAGCCTATTCCAATCACGTTTCGCTATTTGGAAAAAAACGGGGATCCGGTGAAAGCATTTGGGATATTAAAAAAAATATAGGGTACGTATCGCCAGAGCTTCATCTTCACTTTGATCGAAGTGCCACGGTGTACGAGACGGTTGCTTCCGGACTCTATGACACAATAGGCCTATTTAAGAAACCTTCGCCGGATGAACAAGCAACTGTTTTGGAATGGATTAGCGCAATGGGACTCGAAAGGTACATCGATTGTCCACTCTTTCAGCTATCCCTTGGAACACAACGCTTGGTCATGCTGACGCGCGCATTTGTTAAATCTCCACCCTTATTGATATTAGATGAACCCTGCCAGGGCCTGGATGCGCTTCAAACCAAAAAAATAAGGGACATGCTGGACAGCATATCCCAAATTATCGAACTTTCAATGGTCTACGTGAGTCATTATGAGGAGGACATTCCCTCCTGCATCACCCATTTCCTGACCTTGGAGAATGGGTGTATCGTGAGTGAAAGTTAGCGTACAGTCAAAGTAGAACCCGTAATCGCAACCGTCTTTCTGGCTAACCCAGTGGTAGCGGGTCCGCCAGTGCGTGCCCCATCCTGAGAAAATGAAGAAGAATGTGTGCTGCAGAAAAAGTTACTGCTGCTTTTTTGATACACCACCTGTTGACCCTGATGGGGACAAACATTTGAAAAAGCAGCGAAACTGGACACAGCATTGCCAGATGCTAAACGGGCAATGACGACTCCATTTTCTGAGATGTAATCCCCCACGGCCAATAACTGACTGTTTAAATTGAGTGTCAACAGTGCCGTGCCGGGATTGTTGTCAGAGCCTTCGTTATCTTTTGAACAGGCTTCCATCATGCACGCAACACAAGTGAGTGCAAGTCCACCGGTTAGTTTATTGAGAAAATCTTTCCGTTCCATTGTAAATAATTTGGATCAAAGTAATAAGGTTTAATCAGAATTGCAAGTTATTCGGTCATAAATCTGTGAAAAATGCTACTTTGTTGGTACAACGGCTCTTGATGAATGCACATGTAATCATGGAAAGCTTCACATTGCAATGGTGGACTTGCATCGGAGCAGTAGCAGCAGTCATTGGGCTGCTCCTTTATCTACCATTTCAATTTGATTGGGCAAAGGGTTCCAACTACCCCAAAATAATTGCTACCGTTCTCATGATCAACCTGCTCATTGAAAATGCCTATGCACTGAACCTGGGCAAATGGAGTATGCAAAACAACTTGCCACTGCACATGTGTGGATTAGCGGGACTCATGTGCATGAGCTTGCTCTTTCGGTTTAATTATCTGCTGGCTCATTTTGCATTTTACTGGGGAACCACTGGAGGAATTCATTCTCTGTTGACACCAGAGTTCGACCTTGGCATGCAGGGTATATTCTTCTACTCGTATTTCATCAGCCACGGTGGACTGATCTTCACCAGCCTGTTTATTTTGATCCATAAGGATTTCAGACCAGATAAGCATTCCTGGCTCAGCATTTTTTTACTCACGCAACTGGCTGCATTGACGGTTGGACTTTTCAATTGGGTCAGCGGCGCGAATTATATGTACCTGATCAAACCACCCATAGCAGAAAACCCCCTGATCATGGGCCCCTGGCCCTGGTACATCTTGATTTTTGAGGTATTGGCGGTTCTACATTTTTGGGGACTCTACAAATTATCGCGACTATTCAAATAATAGGTATATTTGAAATGTGTATAATATACACATAAATGGTATGCGACAATTCCTGTGTTTACTTATACTCTGTTTCACCATTGAGCCGGTAGCCGCTCAATTATTGAAATGGACGCCCGCGTTTATCCAAGAAACCAGCTCTACCGTTACCATCACAGCAGATGCGCGACTCGGAAACAAAGGGTTGCTCGATCATACCGCATCGGATGTCTTTGTTCACATTGGAGCCATCACAACGCAAAGCACAAGTGCATCGGACTGGAAGTATGTGAAATTCACGTGGGGCACTTCCGATCCTTTGGCAAAAGCAACCTCCAGCTCTCCCAACCAATGGACCTTTACCATAAACGGTGGACTGAGGAGCTTCTTCAACATCACCAATTCAACAGAACGCATACAACGAATTGCCATTCTTTTCAGAAGTGGAACCGGAAGCAAAGTCTTGCGCAACGAAGATGGATCGGACATGTATGCTCCGGTCTACGACAATGGCAATTTTGCCCGCATAGATGAACCGGCAACGCAGCCAACCTATATCCGCTCCCTATCGGTCAGCAATAAAAAAATTGGAGATACCCTTCCCGTCACCGGAACTACCAATAATCCCGGCGACTTAAAATTATTTTACAACAACAAGCAAATCGCAACAGCTGCAGCAGCTACTACACTGAATGCATCAATCATTTTAACCGACCCTGGAGGTCAAAAAATTCTATTTGAGGCAACTTTTGGTGGAAATACAAAAGTGAGCGACAGCATTCAATTCTATTTACCCGGACCAGCAACCATTGCTCCACTTCCATCAGGTATTGGCGATGGCATCACCTATCTTCCCGGAGATACCGCAGCGTATGTGGTGGTCTATGCTCCCGGCAAATCACGTATGGCCATCTTGGGCGATTTCAACAATTGGACAGAGACCGAGCAGTCACAAATGAACAAAACCCCAGATGGAAATCGTTTTTGGATACGCATGGGTCGATTGATTTCTGGAGCAAACTATGCCTATCAATTGTTGGTAGATGGCACGCTGCGCGTTGCAGATTACAATACGGAATTGGTGTTGGATCCCTCCAACGACAACAGTATTCCTGCAGCAACATATCCTTCTATTCCTGCTTATCCAACTTCAAAAACAACAGGCATCGTCAGCGTACTTCAACCGGGGAAAGTCCCCTACAGCTGGAAAGTTCCACAGTTCAATCGTCCCGATAAACGCAACCTGGTCATTTACGAATTATTGATTCGGGATTTTATCGCCAACAGAAATTTTAAAACACTTAAAGACACCCTTCCCTATTTGAAACGGCTGGGCATCAATGCGATTGGACTGATGCCGTTTTCAGAGTTTGAAGGAAACCTGAGCTGGGGATACAATCCCAACTTTTTCTTTGCGGTCGATAAATTCTATGGAACCGAAAATGCACTCAAAGAATTCATCGATGCCTGTCATCAACAGGGAATCGCAGTGATCATGGACATTGTCATGAACCATGTCTTTGGTTCTTCTCCCCTTGCACAGATGTATTGGGACGGAACAACCGGAAAACCTTCATCCCAAAACCCATGGCTCAATCCGGATGCCAAGCACCCCTTCAATGTGGGATATGATATGAATCATGAGTCGCAAGCCACCAAGGACCTTGTAGCGCGTGTGATCCGTCACTGGCTCGTGAACTATAAACTGGACGGCTTCAGATGGGATCTTTCAAAAGGATTTACACAAACCAATAACCCAAACAACGTTCAAGCCTGGGGCGCCTATGATGCAAGCCGCATCTCTACCTGGAAAAGGATATTTGACAGTACACAATCGGTAACTCCTGGCAGCTACTGTATACTGGAACACTTTGCCGACAATTCTGAAGAGCGGGAACTATCCAATTACGGCATGTTGTTCTGGGGAAATGGGAATTTCAAGTTCAACGAAGCGACAATGGGCTTCACCAGCAATTCGGACTTCGGTGATATCTCTTCATTGAGAAGGGGTTGGGAAAAAGCCCATCTGATCGGATACATGGAAAGCCACGATGAAGAGCGGCTGATGTACAAAAACCTCAAATTTGGCTATCAACTGGGCAGCTACTCCACACGCGATACACTTACTGCATTGAAACGCATGGGGACAGCAACTGCCTTCTGGGCGATGATGCCGGGACCAAAAATGATGTGGCAGTTCGGAGAGCTGGGTTTCCCTTATTCCATCAATACATGTACAAACGGAACGGTAAGTGATAATTGTCGGCTCGACAACAAATCTCCAGTCTGGGATTTTTATACTGATATTTTTAAACGCGGACTGTTTGATGTCTATTCCAACTTGCTCCGCCTGCGCATGAACCCCAGCTACTTCACAACCTTTACAAAAGATCAATATCAATTGGACCTGGCCGGTGCAGTGAAATCCATGTTGATTGATGGGGATTCTCTAAAAGTAGTCGTAGTAGGCAGTTTTGACGTGTCCAACAAAACAAATGCCATTTCGTTTCCCGCCGATGGGACCTGGTACAGCTACCTGACCAAGACCTCAATCAATGTAACGGGAAAATCTTCCAGCATTGCCCTGCAGCCCGGAGAGTTCCATGTATACATCAACAAAGATTTGAGCAGTACCCTGGTCACAGCAATCAGGCCAACAGAACGCATGGTCCTAACAGGCAAAGCAACCGTCTACCCAAATCCGGTACAGACAGGTTCAATACTCAAGTACGAGCTCAAAAAAGCAGCAATCATTCGCATTGATGTGTTGGATGCACAGGGCAGCACACTCCAACAATTATACAAGGGCATGAAAGGTGCTGGGAACCATCAATTACCGCTTTCGCACATGCAGCCAAGATCAAAGAGCGCCTCGGTCGGGATCAAATTCATCCGCATTCAGTCAGGATCAGAAAGTCAAACGGTAAAAGTTGTCCACTAATTATCCTATTATTCAGCAAATAGTTAACAATTTGATAATGTAAGAAGTACCGACGCGCTTTATGATTGTGAGAGATTTGTAGTGCAATTAAAAGCCTACGCCTTGAACTCAACTCTCAAACACATTGCCATGACGGCAATATGTCTAGTCCTCAGCACAGTGGAATCAACCTCCCAAACTTCTAGCCCTGCTCCGAAAAAATGGTACGAGACCATATCCCTTAGAGGGTACATGCAGTTTCGATACAACCGGCTTTTGGAGACCAACCCCGACCTGAAATGCGAGCAATGTGATCGATCTTGGGGTGGAAACAACGGATTTGGAATTCGTCGCGCACGGCTTATTTTCAGTGGGAACTTAAAAGAGAACATTTATTTTTATATTCAACCGGATTTTGGAAGTTCGGCCGGTTCCACTCAAAATATTTTCCAACTACGGGATGCATATTTTGATTTAGGCTTTGATAAAAAAAGCGAGTTTCGGCTCAGGATCGGTCAAAGTAAAGTACCATACGGCTTCGAAAACATGCAGTCCAGCCAAAACCGACTTCCCCTGGATCGTGCGGATGCCCTCAATTCTGCAGTTTCCAACGAACGGGATATGGGTGCCTTTTTTTATTGGGCTCCTCAAAAATCACGTGAGCTATTTGCAGGTTTTGTTCGGGACAATGAAAAAGGGTCAGGAGATTATGGCGTGTTCGCACTGGGAGTATACAATGGTCAAACAGCCAATCGACCAGAACTCAACAACAACCTCCACATCGTTGCACGACTGAGTGTTCCAACTAAAATTGGAAATCAAATCATAGAACCGGGCATTCAGGCACATACCGGTCGGTACGTTATACCAACCGAAAACAGATCCAGTAGTGTCAAGGCCATAAAATCCTTTGAGTTCAACGATAAACGCATAGCCGGATCCTTTATACTCTATCCGCGCCCATTTGGAATTCAAGCGGAATACAACATCGGTCAAGGCCCTCGTTACAATCCCGGTAAAGACTCTATAGAAACCACTAGTCTTTCTGGCGGTTATGCTACGTTCAGCTGGAAAATACCCGGCAAACGAAAAGATGAAACCTTCTTCCCTTTCATGCGAATATAATCCTATGACGGTGGCAAAAAGCATGAACTGGACGCCAGAACCTACCATGTTCGCGAAGCTGAATTCGGACTTGAGTGGCAATTCAATAAATTTTTCGAACTTACCACCATGTACGTTTTCTCCCACAGAAGGTTTGAAGACAGTAAACTTAAGGTAAACGACCAACGAGGACGACTGCTCCGCATCCAAGCACAACTTAACTTTTAAATAAAACAGTATACCATGGCCGCTAATTCATTCTTCAAGATTTTTCTTCCGAAAGACAGGATTTTTTACACCCTATTTGAGAGTGTTGTTGAAACAGTTCATAAAATAGGGATCACCCTTCAGGAAATGGTATATGAAACGGATGAAGATAAACGTGCTGCCATACTGGCGCATATTGAAAACCTTGAGCACAAGAATGATGACATAACGCACAATATCTTTACCGAATTGGGCAGAAACTTCATAACACCTTTCGACAGAGAGGATATTCACCAGCTGGCAACTGCTTTGGATGATATAGCGGATTATATCTATGCATCTGCCAAAAAAATCAATTTCTATAAAATCAACCCGAACGATACCGGTATCCACAAGATGACCGATATGATTCTGCAGGGTACTATTGAAATAAAAAAAGCTGTTAACGGTCTTCGGGATATGAAAAATCTGAGGGAAATGACAGAAGCGCTGGTGAAAATCAACAGCATCGAAAACCAGGCAGATGATGTATTCGATATGAGCATCGAAATGTTGTTCAACAACGAAAATGACTTCAAAGAAGTGATTAAAAAAAGAGAGATCTACCAGGTACTCGAAATCGCAACCGATAAATGCGAGGACGCTGCTAACGTGATCGAATCGATCATCATCAAATACGCATAACCATAAAGTCACTCCCCCATGACACTTCTGATTGCGATCATCATTCTGGCGCTGGTATTCGATTACATCAACGGTTTTCACGATGCAGCTAATTCAATTGCTACCGTAGTCTCCACAAAAGTACTCACCCCTTTCCAAGCAGTGGTGTGGGCTGCTTTTTTCAATTTTGTTGCTTACTGGATTTTTCAAGATCATGCAGTAGCCAATACCATCAGCAAAACGGTAAACAAAGAGTTCATTACCCTTCCGGTTATTCTGTCGGGACTAATCGCAGCTATTTTCTGGAACCTGCTCACCTGGTGGTACGGCATTCCCTCTTCCTCATCGCATACCTTGATTGGAGGTTTCGCTGGTGCGGCGATTGCCCATGCATTCATTGATTCTGGAGAACTCATTGCCTGGAATAAAATCGTTGAAAGTCAAACCATCATAAAAACCGTACTCTTTATCTTTTTCGCACCCATGATTGGAATGATCATTTCGATCTTCATAACGATTGTTACAGTTGCTCGTAACATATGGATGAGGTGTGCAATCATTTGTGCAGCAACATTTCTGACCGTCGTGATCTTCGATACGTTTGAAGAAGGCAAAATGAAAGAAGGGCTCAAGAAATTCATCAAACTGGATAAATACGAAACGGATTACGCGAAAGCTTCATCTGCTTTTCAAGCATCTCCCTCTGACTCTTCGCTGATCATAAAGGAACGGGAGGCATCTAAAAAACTCGGCGATGCTCAAGTCATATTCAACACCCTAGTTCCCCGAGTCATACTTTATGATGAAATTGGCACCGATTCGATCGTAAACTATGCCTACCACAACGGATTACTAAAAGACATAGAAGTTAGTCGACTCAAAGACGCCACCCGCAACGCAAATAACTATCTTATATTAGAGTCACTGGCTGCAGAAAATCCTGAATTCAAAGATAGATTTGATGTTGCCAAAACAGAAACTGAAAAATACAAGTCGCCTTTAAAACTATACCTCAAACAAGAAATCAGCCTGGACAGCACCTTGGCAGCCATCAATGCTATTTATCCAATAGATCCCAAGAGCTGGGAAAAGGTTAAGTCGAAAATTGAAAAATTCGACATTAAAAAAGATTTCAAGAAGGATATTGAGAAGTCGGAAAACTATGCAATAGTGTGGGGCATCATCCTTACTGCAGTGTTCTTCATGCTTGCTTATATCTATGTAGAGAAAATAAAAACCCCCAATGCCCATTCTGTTGCCAGCATGTTTAAAAAGTTGCAGCTCTTCAGTTCTGCCGCATTCAGCATAGGTCACGGCGGAAATGATGCACAAAAGGTTATGGGTATCATTGGCGCTGCGCTCATTGCCAGTGGACAAATTCAAGACTTTGGACAGCTTCCCGGATGGGTACCCATTTCCTGCTATCTCGCAATAGGCATTGGTACAATGAGCGGAGGCTGGAAAATTGTAAAAACCATGGGTACCAAAATCACTAAAGTAACCCCCCTGGAAGGCGTGGCAGCAGAAACAGCAGGAGCATTTACCTTGTTTTTCACCGGTCAAATGGGGATTCCGGTATCCACTACGCATACCATTACCGGTTCCATCATTGGTGTAGGAGCCACAAAACGGCTCAGTGCTGTTCGATGGGGCGTAACCTCATCCCTGCTGGTGGCCTGGCTGCTGACCATTCCTGTAAGTGCTGTGCTGGCAGGCTTGGTGTACTGGATCACGACGTTGATCCATTGAGATCAGTCGACTTTCAATTCATAATTGAACGCAACACCCAAGATGTGATACTGCCGCTTGTATGACTTTGCATAGTCGGGGCGATTGATATAAAACACGTCCAAACTGGCCTGCTTGGTAAACGAATACCTCAAGCCGGCCTGAAAGCGGTAATTGTCGATCTGTACTCCTTTCGCAATTTGATAGATGGGTTCTGCACTGGCGATCGCATCAAATCGATCAGAAAGTTTTTTTCGACCCCTTAAGCGGATGCGCACAAAATTATCCCGATCGTCCTCCTTAGCAGGATCATCAAAATCCTGGACCTGGTTTTGATAAATCATCCTCACATCGGTCTTGATATCGCCCAGCTTTCTTTTGAATACGACTCCACCCGTAAACCGATTGTAGGTGCCCTTGGTCAATTTGGATAAACGGTATGCGCCGAGCAGATAAACACTCTTGGATAATCCTTTCTCCAGCGATAGCGATAAATAGGACCCATAATAGGTCTTGAGGTCGTTGTAGAAACGGGACTGGTACGATATTTCCGCTCCCCATTTCTTGGGCAAGTTGAGCTCGAGTCCAGCCCCGTACCATCCTTGTCCATCAACAGGATCCGAGCGGGTAGCCTGCGCTTGAGCTGTTACACCCGCAAGACTCAATGCCATCACTATATGGAAACGACTAACGCAATTCATGGTATACTTTTATCACAACAGCATCTTTGAGATAATCAATGTCGCCAATTTCAATATGCCGGATGGTAAGACCGGTACGCGCATGCAGATCATCTAAAAGTTCTTTTCGTTTACTGGGATGAATCAATTCCGGCTTCTCGTATACAATTGAGATGACTGAAGTTTGGGTGGCAAAAAATCCGCGCTCCAATACCGACGTGAGCAATAAAATAAATCCTGCAAGTACTACATGCTCAAAAAATGTGCCGGTACTCACTGCCATAATGAGTCCAATAGCAATGGATAAAAACAAGTAGGTCATATCCCGCGCAGATATTCCTTCTGTCCGATAGCGCAACATGGAAAAAATAGCAAATAGTCCAAAAGCAGCACCCGTACTCAGGTCTACACGATTGAGCAAATAGCTGATCAGGAATACGATGGTATTGAATGCAAAAAACGTAAGGATCAGATCGGACCGTTTGTGGTGCTTCAAATAGATCAGCCACGATAAGATGCCCACTGCAATTAGATTCAATGTCAGTTTTACTACAAAAACCGGATTGATTTCTTCCCAGGACCAATTACCCATTAACTGAAGAAAATGACTCATGTATTATATATTTAACGTGGAACGTAACAATTGTTTAAAATTATTGCTTTTTAGTAAAGGAAAGAGCAGTGCCATTCCAACACAGTATTTACTGAACCCATTGGGACGAATATGCAACTCACGCATCAACACATTAAATGGCGACCGGTGGTGGGATGTCCCTTTACTTTCCATCACAATCAGGTGCTGATCTTGAAATTCCTGGTGGTTGCGTGAAAAACACAGATTAACATCTACTGTAATTTTTTCGGAAAAATCTTTTGAAAAAAGCGTGATCCGATCATATTCCACATGCAATTGTTGAATAAGCCCATCGCTTGCTTCCACCCTGTTTGTGTTGCGGGTTTTGATGGTTTGTCCCCGATTGTTCTTACTTTTTACTTCCCAAAATGAAGTTCCATCTTGGTAGGTTCTTCTTCGTTGTTTTTCCCGGTTGAGCTTTCCCCGGTGGTGATCCAGATAATAAACTAAATCGGGTGTATCAAAATAATCGGTGCAATAATGCTGAATAAGCGTCCCCTGATAGGACATGACCCGATAATTGCTGTCCAAATGAGAAAGGACTTCAATTGCCTGCTCCAGGTTCATGGGGTATTTGATGTCTTTTCTACCCGAGTATACCAGCTCAGCAGGAAGATCTTCCAGTCGGCAGCGTTCAAATTCATTCAACACCTGATCCCACTTCATCGAACAAAGGTTTGAGCGAGTGTTTTACGGGCCGACAAATGCGATTTGATGGCTGCAAATGAAGCTGTGAATGCAGCTGCATTGGTAAGATAGGTATGCTGGGGGATCTCGCCATTTTCTCCTATGGCATAGGGAGAGATGAGCGACTGATACCGATCAATCAAGGTGTTGAGTTGGTTGAGATCAAAAGATGAGCTGGTAAACTGTCGAACAAACGATTTATACCGCTCAAAATACACTGGATCATCTGCCAGGTAACGAATCAACGGCCATGAAGAACTGACTTCATTCATGGTCAAGGACAATGGTGATCTTCCAGCTCCGGGCACCATTCCCCCACCGCTTCCAGTGCCGGTAAGGCCCGGACTTCCTGAAAATGCCTCGTTGTGATCCCAGGGAATCCACGTGAGTTTAGCTACTGAATGGTTATAAAAATAATAATTGTGCGCCATGACCCCATAACTGTCCCAATTCACCATCACATTGTTCACCGCCAGATACTTTAAGAAATGATCCACATTGAACCTGGAAGAGAGCGCAGTCCTCCATTGAGCAGGATTGGTGGAACGGATGGGATCATTCAAAGCCGCTAAAAAACTTTTTACATCACTGAAATCAGGAGTCAGTGTTTTGTTCTTTTTTTCAAATACCGCCTCTGCGAAGGCGACGAGATTAGACTCTGGTTTATAGATGTTGCCACTTTCTTCCCCAAACTGCGATTTGATCATGTTATCATCCGGAATCTCTACTCCAGTATATATGCCACAGTACTTGAGACCACTTCCAAAATCTATGAACACACGATAGAAGGCGGTCTGGGCGGCAGGTATTCCGGCAGCCCGGAACACATCTGCAGCCAACTTTTCTCGAATCAGTGATTGATCTTTGAAGCCGGGTGAAAATGAAAGTTCTTCGAACCCATAAAAATGCTGGTTGGTGATTCCGGCATATTGGTCTTCAAAGCGATCAATATTCAATCGGAATGGCAATTTATAATTGCCTTGCCCCCAAGCAGACCGCAACGAGGAATTTCCTTTTAAACGAAAACCAACGTTCTTCCATGTTTTCCCATTGAACCGCATGGTTACATCGATATAACTGGGTTCTGCCGTACTGTTTGCGGGAGGCGATGGTGTATTGGTTCCAAACTCGTATCCTACTATGGTCTTCACATTTGCCTTAACCGATGTCCACTGTGATGCGGTCATTACCAGTTCAAGGGTATTGACCTTGGTTGGCGGAAATACAACATCATAATTGGGAAGACTGTTTCCGTGGGACGAAAAGGTCCAATCCGGGTTATAAGTCGCCGTATCAGCGGGCGTCCACCCTCCTCCCGTCAATTCATTTTTCCGACAGGAAGTAAATAACATGAGTTGCGCAGCCAAAAGCAGTAAAACACCAATTCTCGTATAGGCATTGTTGGGCATCAATAAAAAACGGTTGACAATCCAATGGAAATTTACCATTTGATTGTCAACCGATATGTTAAAATACGTCTTAGTTATCAAACTTAAGATCCAAGCCTAATCCACGTAGCTCATGCACGAGTACGTTGAAGGACTCCGGTACACCGGCCTTTGGCACGTTGTCGCCTTTGACAATCGCTTCGTAGGTCTTGGCCCTTCCGATGATATCGTCCGATTTGAGTGTAAGCAATTCCTGGAGGATGTTGGATGCTCCGTATGCTTCCAGAGCCCATACTTCCATTTCTCCGAAACGCTGACCACCGAACTGGGCTTTACCACCGAGCGGTTGCTGCGTGATGAGTGAGTAGGGTCCAATGGAACGCGCGTGCATCTTATCGTCCACCATGTGGTGCAGCTTCAGCATGTAAATGATGCCCACGGTTGCTTTTTGGTGGAAACGTTCACCGGTTTCACCATCGTACAAGTGTGTATGACCAAAGCTCGGCAACGACGCTTTATCAATCAAATTTTTGATTTCATCTACACTTGCACCATCAAAGATGGGAGTAGAGAAACGCATGCCTAATTTTTCACCGGCCCATCCGAGAATGGTTTCATAAATCTGTCCCAGGTTCATACGAGAAGGTACCCCCAGCGGATTCAATACGATATCCACCGGTGTTCCATCTTCGAGGAACGGCATGTCTTCTGCACGAACAATTTTGGCAACAATACCCTTGTTACCGTGACGACCCGCCATCTTATCGCCTACTTTCAGCTTACGTTTCACCGCCAGGTATACCTTGGCCAACTTCAATACACCAGCAGGCAATTCGTCGCCGATGGAAATATTGAACTTTTCGCGCTTGTAGCGACCCAATTCTTCGTTATAGCGGATGTTGTAATTGTGCAAAAGGGTGTTGATGGAATCGTCTGTTTTTGCATCGCCTGTCCAACCCAGCGGATTGATATTTTGATAATCAATGCCTGCCAGTGCTTTAGCCGAGAACTTATTGCCCTTGCCGACGATTACTTCTCCAAAATTATTGGAAACGCCCGAAGAGTTTTTATCCTTGAGCAAGGTCTGTAATTTGCTGACCAGCAACTCGAAGTTATCTTTTTCGTTTTGTTTATGGATGGCTTCCAGTTTCTCCAGCGCAGCTTTCTCCTTGGCTTTGGAGTTCTTGTCCTTTTTTGCTCGTTGGAACAACTTCTTGCCAATCACTACACCTTCTGTACCACTGGGCGCTTTCAGTGATGCATCCTTTGCATCACCGGCTTTATCCCCGAAGATCGCACGCAAGAGCTTCTCTTCCGGAGTAGGATCGCTTTCTCCTTTCGGAGTGATCTTGCCAATCAGGATGTCTCCTTCCTTGACGTGTGCTCCGATACGGATGATGCCGTATTGATCAAGGTCCTTGGTGGCTTCTTCTGAAACGTTTGGAATATCGGGAGTCAGTTCCTCTTCACCGAGTTTGGTGTCGCGGACTTCCAATTCGAATTCAGAAATATGGATGGAAGTGAAGAGGTCTTCGCTCACCACTTTTTCATTGATCACGATAGCATCCTCAAAGTTGTAGCCTTTCCATGGCATGAAGGCCACTTTCAAGTTACGACCCAGTGCGAGTTCACCGCCTTTCACCGCGTAACCCTCTGTTAGGAAATCGCCAGTTTTCATACGCTGTCCTTTGTGCACGGCAGGACGCAGGGTGATCGAAGTTTCTTGGTTGGTCTTGATGAACTTGGTCAGCTTATATACCTTCAAATCGTCTTCAAAACTCACCAGCTTCTGTGCTTCATCTCGCTCGTAGCGAACATGGATCTCATTGGCATCCACAAATTCAACCACGCCTTCGCCCTCTGCATGCATTTGAATGCGCGCATCGCGTGCAGCCTTCGCTTCAAGTCCAGTACCCACGATCGGAGCCTGAGGCTTGATCAATGGCACTGCCTGGCGTTGCATGTTCGATCCCATCAGCGCGCGGTTGGCATCATCGTGTTCCAGGAATGGAATCAGTGAGGCACTGAGTCCCACAATCTGATTGGGAGCAACGTCCATGAACTCGACCTCTGTCCGCTCAAGAATAGGGAAATCACCGGTTTGCCTTGCCTTTACACGGTCTTCCACAAATTCTCCCTTATCATTCAATCCCACGTTGGCCTGTGCAATCTTGGCAGTATCTTCTTCCTCAGCGCTGAGGTAGGTGAGCTTTTTACTTTCTACTTTACCATTATTGACTTTTCGGTAGGGCGTTTCAATGAAGCCCATTTCGTTGATCTTTGCATGCACGCAAAGCGTGGAGATTAATCCAATGTTTGGTCCCTCTGGTGTTTCAATGGTACAGAGTCGACCGTAATGCGAGTAGTGTACGTCACGCACCTCAAAACCTGCGCGCTCTCTGCTCAATCCACCGGGACCCAGTGCAGAAATCCTGCGCTTGTGGGTGATCTCGCTGAGCGGATTGGTTTGATCCAGGAACTGCGACAGCTGAGAGGTACCGAAGAAGGAATTGATCACAGAAGAAAGTGTACGTGCGTTGATCAAATCAACAGGCGTGAACACTTCGTTGTCACGGACGTTCATCCGCTCACGAATGGTACGAGCCATCCTGGCCAATCCTACACCAAATTGAGCATACAACTGTTCGCCCACGGTGCGCACGCGACGGTTGCTCAGGTGGTCGATGTCATCGATCTCTGCTTTTCCATTGGTAAGGCGGACCAAGTATTTGATGATTTCAATGATGTCTTCTTTGGTGAGTGTCTTTTGGTTGAGCCAGTAATTCAGGTTCAGCTTCTTGTTAATCTTGTAGCGACCCACTTCACCGAGATCATAGCGTTTGTCGCTGAAAAATAATTTATCGATGATGCCCCGCGCGGTTTCATTATCCGGCGCGTCCGCACCACGGAGTTGCTTGTAAATATGTTGTACCGCTTCCAGCTCGGAGTTGGAAGTATCCTTGTTCAGGGTGTTGTAGATGATCGCATAATCACCGCTCACTTCTTCTTTCTGGATGAATACACTCTTGGTTCCTGTTTCCAGAATTACGTTGAGGTCTTCTTCGCTGAGCACTTTATCGCGCTCCAGCACTACTTCGTTGCGTTCGAGCGATACCACTTCTCCGGAATCCTCATCCACAAAATCTTCCACCCATGTTTTCAACACGCGGGCAGCCAAGCGCTTGCCGACTAAACCAGAAAGGGATTTTTTATCGGCCTTTATTTCATCTGCCATTCCGAACAACTCCAAAATGTCCTTATCGGTTTCGTATCCGATGGAACGGAGCAATGTGGTGACCGGGAATTTTTTCTTACGATCGATGTACGCATACATCACGTTGTTGATATCGGTCGCAAACTCCATCCACGCTCCTTTGAAGGGGATCACGCGGGCAGAATAGATTTTTGTTCCGTTGGGATGAAGCGATTGCCCGAAGAATACACCGGGTGAACGATGGAGTTGAGAAACAACTACGCGCTCTGCACCGTTGATCACAAAGGTTCCACGGGGAGTCATGTAGGGAATGTTGCCCAGAAATACATCCTGCACAATGGTCTGGAAGTCGACGTGCTCCTCATCGTTACAGCTCAGGCGCAGTTTTGCCTTCAGCGGAACGGCATAGGTCAGACCACGCTCCATGCATTCATCAATGGTGTACCGGGGCGGATCAATGAAATAATCCAGAAACTCCAACATGAAAATGTTGCGGGTATCGTTGATGGGAAAGTTTTCTTTGAATACTTTGAACAACCCTTCGTTATTCCGCTTATCGGGTGTGGTTTCCAACTGGAAGAAGTCCTTGAACGATTGGATTTGAATTTCCAGCAGGTCGGGGGTCTCTGCCAAATGCTTGACTTTACCGAAATGCACCCTGTTTGAAGCTGATTTAGCTGAAGCCATAGATCATGTGCTTTAGATGAATTATTCACTTCATGCACCAATGCAAATCCCTGCCGCAACATCAGTCGCAACATATTGAATATTAACTACTTATATATAGTTAGGGGACTCAAATCGTAGCATGCCCAATTTAAGGGATGGCGAAGTTAAGACAAATGGATGATTTGGACAAAAAAAACCGGGGCATGGCCCCGGTTCAATTGATCGTTTTATGGAGTGAAAATTACTTGACTTCCACTTCTGCACCTGCTTCTTTGAGCTTTGCGGCGATATCGTCCGCTTCTGCCTTGGAAACTCCTTCCTTTACAGGCTTCGGAGCACCGTCTACCAGGTCCTTGGCTTCTTTCAGTCCGAGTCCGGTAAGGTCTTTTACCACCTTCACCACGCCCAGTTTGCTTGCGCCACCGCTGACCAGGATAACGTCGAATGCGGTTTTCTCGGCTGCGGCTGCTCCGCCACCTGCGCCATCAGCGGCTACTGCCACAACAGCTGCAGCTGCGGGTTCAATGCCGTAATCGGCTTTGAGCACATCAGCGAGTTCTTGAACTTCTTTTACGGTCAGGCCAACCAGTTGTTCGGCCAATGCTTTTACGTCTGCCATTTTTTTACATTTTAACCGCTTTCACAGCTTTGCGCTCCAGCGGATGGTGATGAATCTGCCACATTTGAACCTCAGTGGCGTTGGTCATTTGAGTGATTATTCAGCCGCTTGCGCTTGCTTTTCGTGGTGGTGCAGCAAACCAGCTAGTACGCGCTTGGCAGGTGATTGCAGCAATCCGAGCACTTCGCCGATCAATTCGTTCTTTGTCTTGATCTTGGTCAGTGCCTTGAGTTGTCCGTCGCCCATGTACACCTCTCCATTGATGAACGCAGCTTTGAGCACAGGCTTCTCTCCTTTTGATTTCTCGCGGAATGAGCTGATGATCAGTGCAGGGTCTTTGGGATTCTCCGTGAACATGAGTGCCGTCACCTGGTGCAAGGCATCGAAGACTCCGGCATACTTTTCAGCATCAAGGCCTTCCATTGCTTTGCGGATGAGGGTGTTTTTGGCCACTTTCATCTCCACGTTCTTGTCGAAGCAGAGGCGACGCAGGTTGCTCACCTGTTCTACGCTGAGTGCTTCAGTATTGGTGACATAGAAGTTTTTGTACTGACCGAATTTTTCTTTCAGTACTTCTATCACTTCATTTTTTTCTTGCTTGGTCATGTTCAATCATTTTGAATTTTCGTAATCAGCCCTCATCAATGCACCAGTACTTTGGTGTCGATGGCGATAGAGGGACTCATGGTGCTGGCCATGAAAACGCTTTTCAGGTACGTACCCTTTGCACTGGATGGCTTTGCCTTGATGATGGCATTGAGCAACTCCAGGCTGTTTTCAGCGATTTTATCGGAAGAGAAACTGACCCTGCCGATGGAAGCGTGTACAATACCGGCTTTGTCGACTTTAAACGCCACCTTACCGGCTTTTACATCTTTAATCGCTGCCGCCACATCGTTGGTTACGGTGCCGGTCTTCGGATTGGGCATTAGGTTACGAGGACCCAATACCTTACCCAGTTTACCAATTTTAGGCATCACAGAAGGAGTGGCAATGATGATATCGACATCGGTCCATCCACCTTCAATTTTTTGAATGAATTCATCCAATCCTACAAAGTCTGCTCCTGCTGCAGTTGCATCGGCTTCTTTTTCAGGGGTACAGAGCACCAAAACCGATTTGGTTTTGCCCGTTCCATGGGGAAGGGTTACCGTTCCTCTGACGGCCTGATCCGCCTTTTTAGGATCCACTCCCAACCGGATGTGGAGGTCCACCGAGCTGTCAAACTTTGTACAATTGATTTCCTTTAATATACCGGAAGCTTCAGCAAGTGAGTACACCTTGTTGGGGTCTACCTTGCCGACGATTGATTTTCTTTTTTTACTGATTCCCATCTTCATGAACTTTTGCGGGTGAACGATTAATTGGACCAGGGAGCTTGACCTTCAACGGTAAGTCCCATGCTTCGCGCTGTACCGGCCACCATCTTCATGGCACTTTCCAGTGTGAAACAGTTCAGATCGGGCATCTTGTCTTTGGCAATCGCCTCAACCTGCGCCCAGGTTACCTTGCCCACCTTCTGGCGGTTAGGTTCCTTGGAACCGCTATGCAATTTGCTGGCCTCCAGCAGCTGTACAGCAGCAGGAGGGGTCTTGATGATGAAATCAAATGATTTGTCGGAATAAACTGTAATGACAACGGGAAGAACCTTCCCCATTTTGTCCTGCGTCCTGGCATTGAACTGCTTACAGAACTCCATGATGTTGACACCTTTGGAACCCAGGGCGGGACCGACGGGTGGTGCAGGGTTGGCTGAACCTCCTTTAACCTGCAACTTGACATAGCCAGAAATCTCCTTAGCCATAGTGCGTTTTTTGGTGATAGCGTGCCGGCTCCATGCAGGCACTCCCAAGTCCATTCAAAAAGAACTTTCGTTTGGGGTGGCAAAGTTAATGGATGGATGTGAAACAACCAACCTGAGGATATATTTTTTTGGAACCCAGAAAACAGCTAATTTCCTAATGGTTTTCAATTACCCCCTAACTCAAAAACATTTACGCATGGCATCTTCAAAGAAATCAAGTAAAAAAGCAGCAAAAAAGCCGGTAAAAAAGTCGGCCAAGAAAGCGGTAAAAAAAGCACCCAAAAAAGCTGCGAAAAAGAGTAAAAAAAAGGTTGTAAAAAAAGCTAAACCTAAAAAGGCAGCAAAAAAAGCAACCAAAAAATCAGCTCCTAAGAAAGCAGTAAAAAAAGTTGCAAAAAAAGCAAAGCCTAAAAAAGCAGCGAAAAAAGCAGTAAAAAAATATGCGCCTAAAAAGGCAGCAAAGAAAGCGGCAAAAAAAGTTGCGCCTGCTCCGGCACCTGCGCCTGCAGCAGTGGTAGTACCCGCTGCTCCGCCCGCTTCAGATGTGACTACCTTGAGTTGATGATTTTACGGAACACAAAAAAAGGACAGCCAAGGCTGTCCTTTTTTTATCGGTTGTGATCGATTAAGAGATTTTTTCTACCTGCATGTAGTTGAGTTCAACAGGTGTAGAGCGGCCAAATATTTTTACGGTTACTTTTAATTTCTTTTTCTCATCGTTGACTTCTTCGATGACTCCATTGAAATCATTGAATGGACCGTCGACGATTTTGATGGTCTCCCCAACGATGAACGGTTCACTCATCATCATTCCACCTGCATCACTCATCTCGTCGATCTTTCCAAGCATCTTGTTGACTTCAGCCTTGCGCAGCGCAATGGGATTTTCCCTACCCAGGAAATGGATCACATTGGTGGTATTTTTAATCGCAGAGATGATGTCATCGTGCAGCTTCCCTCCAACGCATTCAATCATGACATAACCGGGATAAAAGTTACGCTCGCGCATGACTTTCTTGCCATTCTGCACCTTGTATACTTTTTCAACCGGAAGAAAAACCTGCTTGATCACAGTACCCCAGCCGTTGCGAACAATATCCTTATCCAGATATTCTTTCACCTTCTTCTCCTTGCCACTGATGACGCGAAGAACATACCACTTGGTATCCTGCTGTGTTGTTGTTTCCATTACTTGAACAATGAATAAATGAATTTAAGAACCGAACTGCTTCCCAGGTCCAATATCCATACAATAGCCGTGATGACCAGTGTGGCCACAAGCACAATCATGGTGGATTGCTGCAGCTGTTGCCAGTTGGGCCAGGTAACTTTTTCCATCAGCTCGTTGTAAGAGTCGCGGAAGTACGATTGTATCTTGTTCATCTTTCTTTTTTTTCGGGCCACCGCTAAGGTAACCAATGATTTTTATTGCACGGGTACTAGGATTCGAACCCAGATCAAAGGTTTTGGAGACCTCTATTCTACCATTGAACTATACCCGTTCTTTAAGAAACAAAGTACCCGGAGGACATCCAGGTACTTTGTCAGGTATGCTTTGATAATAGCCATAAGGCTTTATCGTTTACGCTTATTTCAGGATCTCGGTCACCTGGCCAGCACCCACTGTACGGCCACCTTCGCGGATTGCGAACTTAAGACCTTTCTCCATGGCGATTGGCTGGATCAGCTTAACGGTCAGCGAGGTGTTGTCACCCGGCATGATCATTTCTGTTCCGGCTGCAAGAGATACCTCACCGGTTACGTCCGTGGTACGGAAGTAGAACTGAGGACGGTATTTATTGAAGAAAGGAGTATGGCGACCACCCTCGTCTTTGCTCAGTACGTATACTTCGCACTTGAACTCGGTGTGAGGAGTGATGGAACCTGGCTTGCAGATTACCATACCGCGACGGATCTGTGATTTTTCAATACCGCGGAGCAGAAGACCTGCGTTGTCGCCGGCTTCTCCTTCATCCAACAGCTTGCGGAACATCTCAACACCGGTACAGGTAGAAGAGAGTTTCTCTTCCATCATACCCACGATCTCAACGTTCTCACCCACTTTGACCTTACCGCGCTCGATACGACCGGTGGCAACTGTACCACGACCCGTAATGGTGAACACGTCTTCAACAGACATCAAGAAAGGAAGATCAACCGGGCGTGGAGGCAATGGAACATAAGAATCCACCGCGTCCATCAATTCGTTTACAGAACCTACCCACTTCTCATCACCGGCCAGCGCACCTGTCGCAGAACCTTTGATGATTGGTGTATTTTCTCCGTCGAAACCGCGCTTGGTCAATTCCTCGCGGATTTCCATTTCAACCAGATCCAACAATTCAGGATCATCAACAAGGTCAACCTTGTTCATGAATACCACAATACGGGGTACACCTACCTGACGAGCAAGCAGGATGTGCTCCTTCGTTTGGGGCATAGGACCATCCGTAGCGGCTACTACGAGGATCGCACCGTCCATCTGTGCAGCACCGGTGATCATGTTTTTCACATAGTCAGCGTGACCCGGACAGTCAACATGTGCATAGTGACGGGCAGCAGTTTCGTATTCTACGTGTGCAGTATTGATCGTGATACCTCTTTCTTTCTCTTCAGGTGCTCCGTCAATCTCATCGTACTTCTTCGCCTGAGCAAGACCCTTTTTAGAGAGAATCTCAGTGATGGCAGCAGTCAACGTGGTCTTACCATGGTCAACGTGACCGATGGTACCAATGTTTACGTGGGGTTTGTCCCGCTTAAAAGTCTCTTTAGACATTGTTATCCGTTTTTATTTGTTTTAACTGTTTTTGGTATTGAAACGGCCGCAAAGTTATTCACTTCGGGGCGATTATCAAAAGTTTTTTCCGGTCCTTTTGGAGCCGTTGATGAGAATTGAACTCACGACCTCTTCCTTACCAAGGAAGTGCTCTACCACTGAGCTACAACGGCTTGTGCAGCCGCCGTAGCGGCACCTGAGCGGGAGACGAGGTTCGAACCCGCGACCTATAGCTTGGAAGGCTATCGCTCTACCAACTGAGCTACTCCCGCAAAAGAATACTGATAATGCGTTCAAAACCAGACGGCAACATGTGGGCAGGAGTGGATTCGAACCACTGAAGTCGTAAGACAGCGGATTTACAGTCCGCCCCATTTGGCCGCTCTGGAACCTGCCCCCATAACTTTTTCAATGGTCGGAGACACCTGCATTACCTCACCTATGTTGAGCCAGAGAAGGGACTCGAACCCCCGACCGGCTGATTACAAATCAGCAGCTCTACCAGCTGAGCTACTCTGGCTTAAAATTGGGTAAATGATCGGTCTTGTCTTCCTTACCAGTACTCTACAAAAAATAAAGATCTACCCCTTTTTTTAGGGGAATGCAAAGGTAATGGAAAACTTGAAAAGCAAAAATTTTGACCTTTAAATATTTACGGCCACTTTCGGCGCTACGCGAATTGCTTCTCTTTGACCCGCTTGATCTGTACCAGCATGGAATCCACCGCTAGATCAAAGGATTCTTCAAACGATTTGGTGCTTTGCTTGACAAACAACTCTCGCCGCGGAATCTTCACGCGGATCTCCGCAATTTTATCCTTAATCTGGTGCATGACATTGTCCAGCTTCAGGAACACATCGACCTTCATCACGCGATCATGGTGATTGGCCAATTTTTGTACTTTGTGTTCAATGTGATCGATGAGCTTACCGTCGGCTTCAAAATGCACAGTGTGAATGTTGATGGTCATATTGAAAAGTTTTAGGTTTTTCCTAAAGTTTAGGGGGAAGATCAAGTTAACCTAAAACAAGGGCTTTTCCAAAAAAAAGAATGGAACCTGACCACAATCATCCTTTCGGATGGGACTTGCGGTGAATATCTCGCAACCGATCTATGCTGTTGTGGGTATAGACCTGCGTAGCCGCCAGCGAACTGTGTCCCAGTAACTCTTTCACGGCATTCAATTCAGCCCCATTTCCCGTAAGATGAGTAGCAAAACTGTGCCGGAGGACGTGGGGACTTTTCTTGTCGGCGGTCGTGACCAGCGACAAACTTCTTTTTACAACCGAATACAAATATCGAGCTGCTAACGGCTTGCCTTTCTCTGTCAAGAAAAATTCGACCCTGTCTGCTGCATGCTCAAGATCAATCCGTACCGCTCGATACGCCTCCAACTCTCCTACCAAATCGCGATGAACCGGTATGATCCGCTCCTTATTGCCCTTTCCCAATACCTTGATCTGCATACGGGTAGTATCGACGTGCATGGCTTTCAATCCCACTAGCTCACTGACGCGCATTCCCGTGTGGTACAACACCGCTACAACCAGGTACTGCAACCGACCGGAATAATCATCTGAAAACTCCACCTGCTCCAGCAACTGCTGCATCTGAGATTCCTCAATATAACTGGGCAAACGCTTGCGCGTTTTCAGCACCTTGATCGCGGCAAGAGGACTCGCAGAAACATGCCCCTTGAGCATGCAAAACCGATAAAACGATTTAAGAGAAGAAATTTTCCGGTTGATGCTGCGCGGCTGGATCTTTTGCACAGAAAGGGATGCCAGCCAGGAACGAACCATGGCGGAGGTGACCGCTTTGGGTTCCGCAGTATCAAACTGTGACTTCAAAAACTGAAAGAATACTGTCAAATCGTCGAGGTACGCACGAAGCGTATGCTGAGAATAGCGTTTCTCAAACTTAAGATGATTGAAAAAATCGTCGACCAGAGGAGGATGGATATCCGACATAAAAAAAGGTAGTCATGAAGGTACGAAACCGAATGACTACCTGAAGAATATAGCGACGGACCGAATTACGATTCGATGATTCCGTTGACGATTTTTTGCTTGTAGATGGCTTTCAAAATCTCCCCCCTGCGCTTCACAGAAGGCTTTGTAAACGACTGACGCTCACGGAGTTGAAGTAGAGTCTTGGACTTCTCGTACTTCTTTTTGTACTTCTTGAGCGCCTTGTCAATGTTTTCGCAATCTTTTGAATCAATGATCAGCATAAATGATACCTCTTATTTTAGGAGAGCAAAAATAGGGGGAAATAATGGATTTGACAAATCTCCAAGATCAGGAGCTGGCACTATTCACAATGGTGTCACCCGGACCGGTTGGCCGTCGTTGCCGACGAACAACTTGGTGGGATCTACGGCACAGTGGTCGCTATGAGTATATCGGACACTCAACTGCACCAGCGCAGGCCGAACCCAGGGTAACTTCCCTTTTCCTGGCGCATCCTTCACCGATGCAACTTGTGCACTGCCCATAGCCAATACTCGAGCACCCGCACCAATATTGAGGAATTCATTGGAGTATTTTCTGAACTGCGCGTGGATGGAAGACGCAGGAAGGCAAATCATCAGGATGAAAAAAAGGATACGTCCCAGAAAGGTTTTGCCTGTGTGCATGAAAGGAGTTGGATTGATCTCAGTGGAGGTTGCTGATCTCAATGACTTTAAACGATTTATAGGCAAAATTATTCCCCTTTTGCGAGTATTCTCATTCATTGTTACTTTTGTACAAATAATTTAAAATGAGCCTTGTAGGGGAACTCACATGGCGGGGGATGTTGCAGGACATTATGCCCGGGACCGAGGAGCAGCTGGAGAAGGAATCTACTACCGCCTACATTGGCTTTGACCCTACGGCTGAAAGCCTTCACATTGGGAGCCTGGTTCCCATTCTCCTCCTATACCATTTGCAGCAGGCCGGGCATAAACCCATTGCCTTGGTTGGAGGAGCAACGGGCATGGTGGGCGACCCCAGCGGTAAAAGTGAGGAACGGAACCTATTGGACGAGGCTACCTTGCAGCGCAACATCGCAGGGGTGAGAAAGCAATTGGAAAAATACCTCGATTTTGAACCAGGCCAAAAGAATTACGCAGAGATCGTAAACAATTACGATTGGTTCAAAGGTATTGGCTTCATCGATTTTCTTCGGGATGTAGGCAAGCACATTACTGTGAACTACATGATGGCCAAAGACAGTGTGAAAAAGAGGATTGAAGGCGATACCGGCATCAGTTATACCGAGTTTGCATACCAATTGATGCAGGGATACGATTTCTACTGGCTCTACTCCCACAAGAACTGTAAATTGCAAATTGGAGGAAGTGACCAGTGGGGAAATATCACCACCGGTACCGAGTTAATTCGAAGAAAGTCAGGCGGTGAAGCATTTGCGTTTACCTGTCCCCTCATCACCAGATCCGACGGAGGGAAATTCGGCAAAACTGAAAAAGGCAATGTGTGGCTGGATCCTGAACGCACCACTCCTTTTCAATTTTACCAGTTTTGGCTCAATGCAGCGGATAACGATGCTGAAAAATGGATCAAGATTTTTACGCTACTGGACCGGGATGTCATCCACACGCTCATCGATCAACACCGCAGCGATCCCGGAAGCAGGTTACTTCAAAAAAAGTTGGCCATCTGCATCACTGAATTTGTTCATGGCAAAGCAGAATGTGAAAAAGCCATGCAGACAACTGACCAGCTGTTCAGCAAGCAGCAAGATCTCAATCTTTCCGAATTGAGCGAGCCAGAATTGCTGACAGCAATGAAAGGTGTGCCAGTTCATCACATCACTTTATCTGCCTTATCCAATGGACTGGACGCTGTTAGTTTCCTGGCCGATACTGAAATTTTCCCCAGCAAGGGCGAGGCCCGCAAAATGATTATGGGAGGCGGCGTGAGCATCAATCGTGAAAAAGTCAGCGATCCTCAGATGCTGATTGGATCAGCACATTTGCTGGCTGGAAATCACATTGCAGTGCAGAAAGGAAAAAAGAACCATTTCTTGGTAAAGGCCTTAGCAGACTAAGCGTAACCCTGTTTCTAAATTTTTTGGAACACGACTGATTTGCATTATTTTTGCATCCCATTGCGCTGCCCGATAGTATAATGGTAGTACGACAGATTTTGGTTCTGTTTGTCTTGGTTCGAATCCAGGTCGGGCAACAATTAAAGAGTTATAAATTAATATTTATCTTTTAAAAAGCCGGATTTTCGGAGCCAGCGGAGCACCACATAGTAGGCAACCAGAAGAGGAAATGCAACCCACATGACTCGATTGCGCACACTGGGTTCATTTCCAACGATTTCAGGATACTTGAAGAGGATGGTCAGCATGACCCCCGTCACCCAAAAGATCTGGGTATTGTACTCGGTAAAAAAGCATTTCACCCAGTTGAATCGCATGGTTGACAATGTAGTGCCGATTCCCTTCAGATCGGGCAGCCACCTGTTTACCCGAGAGCAGTAGTCGGCATACGGCTGACCAAATTGCTTTTTTAAAAAATCCTCTTCGGCCAAAACAATGCACTGGTAAATGATGAAGAAAATTGGAACAACAACCAATACATAGATCATTGAGTTAGAGAGAATACCCAGTCCGAGCAGCATGAGGTTGTTGCCGACATACAACGGATTACGGCAGTGATGGAATAATCCCACGGTAATCAATACGTCGGCATGCACTTTCAAGTCCTTCCCCCCCCGCTCAATAAATGTCAATCCAATGGTGAGCGCCCGAATAAATACTCCTGCAGTAGTGATAAACAGGCCTATACAGAATGAAAGTTTCCAAAACATTTCTCCGAATGCTGCCGGACTGAATAGTACTGGCGATGGCACTAACAACAATACATACAAGAAAATGAAGAGTTGATTTCGGTACTTGAAAAAGAAATTTCCGATGCCAATCACATGCGCAGTTTTAAGCGTAATGTATTATTGAGGCAGAGCTTGCAGTATTTCTTCAATGATGTCATCCGGATGTTCGAGTCCGACCGATAACCGGATCAATCCCGGAGTTATCCCAACCGCAGCCCGTTCCTCCTCAGAAAGCTTAGAATGTGTTGTACTAACAGGATGCGAGGCAATTGTGCGACTATCTCCCAAATTGTTGGTCATGGATAACCACTTGAGGCCATTTAAAAATTTTCTTCCGCCTTCCAAACTTGATTTCAACTCAAACGTAAGAATTCCCCCCCCATTGCTCATTTGCCTTGTTGCAATTTCATAGCGGGGATGGGATGAAAGAAATGGATACTTTACCCAGTTCAAGGAAGGATGACCTTCTAACTGCTTTGCGATATGCAGCGCATTCTGGGCATGTTTCTCCATTCGTACGAACAAGGTCTCCAGACTTTTGGTCAACACCCAGGCATTGAAGGGACTTAAAGAGGGTCCTGTATTGCGAACAAATAAATACATCTGCTGGATCAATTCTTTCTTTCCCACGACCACTCCACCCAGCATTCTTCCCTGACCATCCATGAACTTGGTTGCAGAATGCAACACCAGATCAGCACCGTATAAAATGGGTTGCTGCACAGCAGGGGTAGCAAAGCAGTTGTCGACGATAAAAATAATATTATGCGCCTTGCATACTTTTGAAACCACCTCCAAGTCGATAATATCCAATCCCGGATTGGACGGCGTTTCTACATACAAGACCCGTGTGTTTTTTTGGACCAGCGACTCAATGGACTCCGGCTTATTGAGATCAAAATAACTGTAGGATATACCCCACTTGGGCAAGTACTTGGTCAGTATCGTGTGGGTGGACCCAAAAACTGCAGATGCAGAAATGATATGATCTCCGGAAGATAAAAAAGTCATGAAGCTGGAAAAGACTGCAGCCATTCCGGTTGCAGTAGCAATGCCATCTTCCGCCCCTTCCAGCAAGCAGACCTTCTTGATGAACTCATCGACGGTTGGATTTGAAAATCGAGAATAGATATTAACATCCAAACTGTCATCGGCAAATGCAGCCGCCATATCCTCGGCAGAATCATAAACAAAACTGCTGGTGAGGAACAAGGGAGTTGAATGTTCTTTCTCACCGGTTCGATCTGTCTGGGTTCGTATGGCCAACGTTTCTGGTCGCATGTTCATTTCATCTTTAGTTCACAGGAATATTGTTCACAAATACAACATATCGAATTTCTGCACCTGCTTTTCTCAACGTTTCTGCTACTGAACAGTACTTCTGCATGGATAGCTCTACTGCACGCTCTGCTTTTTGAGGATCAACATCTCCGCTCAATTTAAAATTCACATCGATGGTCCTCCAAAGCGCAGGCTCTTTCCCTTCTTCCCGTTCACCATCCACCTCAATTTCCAATCCCTGAAGGTCCTGCTTCTGTTTTTTTAAAATCATAACGATATCCACCGAACTGCACCCTGCTAAGGCAGCGAGTAAGGTTTGCATGGGACGTAAACCCGAACCGAGTCCCCCTTGCGCAACCGGAATATCCAATCGAATCGTATGCCCATCCGCATCCGTTATGTCCATTCCATAATCCCCATCGGTAAGCGCTGCATGAATCAATGCCATGAATGAGTTAATTTTTGCAAATATACGTCGACCAACCCACTATTTTCCGGCAAGGGCTTCAAGGCATCTGCGAAGGCTTTGCTTCCAATCTGGTGGAGTGTACCCAAAAACTTGACGAATCTTCTCCTTGCTCATGAGGCTGTTGGCAGGTCGACTGGCAGGCGTTGGATACTGCGATGTTGGAATGGGCAAGACCTCACAAGTAGCCCCAGTTATGGATTTTATCTCACATGCAAAATCATACCAGGTGATTGCTCCCTCATTGGAAAAATTATACAGCCCGGGAATCCATTCCTTGAAGCGGATGATGTGTAAAATAAAAGATGCAAGATCTGCAGCACAGGTAGGAGAACCTGTTTGATCGTTGACCACAGAAATGGAAGTACGCTCGTTCATCAAACGCAACATCGTCTTCACAAAATTATTTCCATATACAGAATAGACCCACGAAGTACGGATGATGATGGCCATCTGATCATGCAGCAACGCCTCCTGTTCTCCCTTTAGTTTGGAAGCTCCGTAAACCGATACCGGCATAGGTGCATCGTTTTCGGTATGCGGCATTGGAGCGTTGCCGTTGTATACATAATCGGTTGATACATGCAGGAACCTGCATCCCTGCGATGCAGCAACAGCGGCGAGTATACCGACTGACTCTGCATTGACGAGATAAGCAAGTTCTTTTTCCGACTCCGCTTTATCCACTGCTGTATAGGCTGCACAGTTGATGCAGTAATCGGGGCGAAAAGAACCGAACACATTGTGCACCAGCTCAAAATGATGAATGGGAAGGTCTTCGCGGGAGAGAAACAGGAATTCAAATGAATTGGGATGATGAATCGACCAATCCCGCAGCTCTTTTCCCAGTTGTCCATTTGCTCCGGTGACCAGAATTTTTTTCATTCTATGAATTAAATAGAGATGGCAGATCCTTGAAAAGCGGCAACTCTTTGTCCTTGCCTGAAATAATATGTTCGGCCTCATCCAGTTTCCAGGCGATGTGCAAGGCAGGATCGTTGTAAAGTATACCCCATTCACTCTCTTTATTGTACAACGTATCACACTTGTACAGTACTTCTGCCGATTCACTCAGCACAGAGAACCCATGAGCAAAGCCTTTAGGGACCAACAGCTGCTGGTGATTTTCGGAAGAGAGCAGTGCAGAATAAATCTTGCCAAAAGTGGGCTGATTGATTCGGAGATCTACCACCACATCCAGAATTTCGCCTTTCAGTACACGAATCAATTTGGTTTGAGCATGGGGCGGCTTTTGAAAATGAAGGCCGCGAATCACGCCGTGTCGGGAACGCGACTGATTGTCCTGCACCCAATTGTAGTGCAGTCCATTTTTTTGAAACGCATCTTCATTATAGCTCTCAAAAAAATATCCGCGGTCATCCCCGAACACGCGGGGCTGAATGATCAAAAGCCCTTCAAAGCCAGTCGATTCAATCTGCATATCAGCGCTGCACGTATTGTTGTTCGTAAAAATGTGTATAGGCCCCTGAAGTAACATTCTCCACCCATGTGGTATTCGAGAGGTACCAGTCGACCGTCTTCTCCAACCCTTCCTGAAACTGCAGGGACGGCTGCCAACCCAGTTCCTGATTGAGCTTGGTGGCATCTATAGCATATCGCTTGTCGTGACCTGCGCGGTCTTTTACAAAGGTGATGAGCCGGGCACTCTCTCCTTCTGCCCTTCCTAATTTTCGATCCATGATCGAACAGAGCAGATACACGATATCAATGTTTTTCCACTCGTTGAATCCTCCTATGTTGTACGTCTCTCCCAACCTTCCATTGTGAAAAATAACATCAATGGCACGTGCATGGTCTTCCACCCACAACCAGTCGCGCACATTATCCCCCTTCCCATAGACCGGGAGTGGTTTAGAATGCACGATGTTATTGATCATCAACGGCAACAGCTTCTCCGGGAATTGATACGAACCATAGTTGTTGGAACAATTGGAAATGACCACCGGCAAATTATAGGTATGATGATAGGCACTGACCAGGTGATCAGAAGATGCTTTCGATGCCGAATAAGGAGAACGAGGATCATAAGATGTTTCTTCCGTGAAAAATCCTTCTGACCCTAATGAGCCGTATACTTCGTCGGTCGAAACATGATAAAATAATTTTCCTTCCGGACGTTCCCAGCTGCGTCGTGCAGCATTGAGCAGCACAGCAGTCCCCATTACATTGGTGCGGACAAATGCAAGAGGATCCATGATGGAACGGTCCACATGACTTTCTGCTGCCAAATGAATCACGGCATCAAACTGATGTTCTTCAAATAAATCATAGATAAATGTTTCGTCGGTGATATCCCCCTTGACGAAACGATAATTGGGTGCTTCGTCTACGTCGCGCAGATTTTCGAGGTTGCCGGCATAGGTCAGCGCATCCAGATTGAAGATGGTGTACTCCGGGTACTTGCTGACAAATAACCGAACCACATGACATCCGATGAATCCGGCTCCACCGGTGATTAAAATTTTTTTCATTTTCTACTGTTGAACTCTTTGGGTTGCTTCGTCAATTCCTCCGTGGGCAACGAACGAAAATAGTCATAGGTTTTCTTTAGTCCCTCGGAGCGATCCACATTGGGTTCCCATCCGAGAAGATCTTTTGCTTTGCTGATATCGGGCCTTCGTTGTTTGGGATCATCTTCGGGCAACGGCTTGAATACTATTTTTGTTGTGGCGCCGGTCAGTGCCAGGATTTCCTTTGCAAAATCGAGCAGACTGATCTCAACGGGATTGCCAATGTTCACCGGATAAGGATAATCGCTCAGCAACAATCGGTAAATGCCTTCAATTAAATCATCCACATAACAGAAAGACCGGGTTTGTGCTCCATCGCCAAAAACCGTAAGGTCTTCACCACGCAGTGCTTGTCCAATAAACGCGGGAAGCGCACGTCCATCGTTCAGCCGCATGCGTGGACCGTAGGTATTGAATATTCGAACGATGCGGGTTTGCACATTGTGAAATGTATGATAGGCCATGGTAATGGACTCCATGTATCTTTTTGCTTCATCGTATACGCCTCTGGGGCCAACCGGATTGACATTCCCCCAATACGACTCAGTCTGCGGATGCACCAGCGGATCTCCGTATACTTCAGAGGTAGAAGCGACCAGGATACGCGACCCTTTTGATTTGGCAAGACCAAGACAGTTGTGTGTTCCCATTGCTCCCACCTTCAAGGTTTGAATGGGAATTTTTAGGTAATCAATGGGGCTGGCAGGTGATGCAAAATGAAGGATGTAGTCGAGTTGACCCGGCACATGAATGAACTTGGTCACATCATGATGATAAAACTCAAATTCCTTAAGCTTGAACAGGTGCTCGATGTTTCTCAGGTCTCCTGTGATGAGATTATCCATTCCCACAACATCATAGCCTTCACGAATGAAGCGATCACACAAATGTGATCCCAGAAATCCGGCAGCACCGGTGATGAGTACGCGCTTATTGGCCATTATTGTTGTGTTGAATGGTTTGACGACCAATACTCACATAATGAAATCCCATTTCCGCTACGGTGCGGATATCAAACAAATTCCGGCCGTCAAATATCACCTTGTTCTTCAATTGTTGGGTGATTTTTGAAAAGTCGGGTGTACGGAATTCATTCCATTCCGTCGCAATGATCAACGCGTCTGCTCCTTGCAGTGCGGCATATTGATTGTCTGCAAACCCGATGGCATCACCCATTTGGACTTTCACATTTCCCATGGCCTCCGGATCGAAAGCGGTCACCGTAGCACCCGCTGCCAGGAGCGCATCAATGATGTAAAGCGCTGGCGCCTCACGGATATCGTCGGTATTAGGCTTGAATGCGAGTCCCCAAAACGCAAAATGCTTTCCTTTCAATTCATTATTGAAATACGCATTGATTTTTGGAAACAGATGAAGTTTTTGGCGCTCATTAACATCCATGACCGCCTCCAGTATTTTGAAATCGTAGTTCACTTCTTTGGAACTCTTTACCAGCGCTTGAACATCTTTTGGAAAACAACTGCCCCCATACCCTATGCCGGGAAACAAAAATCGCTTGCCGATGCGTGCATCGCTGCCTACACCCAGGCGCACCATGTCCACATCCGCATCAAGACGTTCGCACAGTTGCGAAATCTCATTCATGAACGAAATTTTAGTCGCCAGAAACGAATTGGCAGCATATTTTGTCAGTTCTGCTGAACGAACGTCCATAAAAATGAGTGGATTTCCGGAACGCACAAACGGTGCATAGAGTTCGCTCATCAATTTGCGGGCACGCTCTGTTTCTGCTCCAATGACCACCCGATCGGGTTTCATAAAATCATCAACCGCCACTCCTTCACGGAGGAACTCAGGATTGGATACTACATCGAATTCAACTGCAGCATGCTGTGCAATGGCTGCAGTAACTTTTTCTGCAGTTCCTACCGGGACCGTACTCTTATCCACCACCACCACATACTGATCCATTATTTTTCCCAACTCCGCTGCAACACCCAATACGTATTTAAGATCCGCAGAGCCGTCTTCACTGGGAGGTGTAGGGAGAGCAAGGAATAAAATCTTGGCATCCTGAATTCCAGATTTTAAATCTGAGGCAAAATGCAGACGTTCTTCTTTGAGGTTTCGTAAAAATATTTTTTCCAGTCCCGGCTCATAAATCGTGATTTCCCCTTTGCTGAGGCGTTCAACTTTTGAGCGGTCAATATCGACACAGGTTACCTGGTTTCCTGTTTCTGCAAAGCAGGTTCCAGTAACCAATCCTACATATCCGGTTCCAATGACGGCAATTTTCATATGGTTAGCTTATTGAACAAATTGATTGACGTGGTGTACGATGTAGTCCAGCTGCTCCTGGTCCATTTCAGTATGAATGGGAAGCGATATCACTCGCTCCGTCAGCCAGTCGGTCACAGGCAAATCCACTTCCGGCAGGTTCAGAAAAGAAAACATTTTCTGACGGTGTGCGGGAACCGGATAATAAATCATGGCAGGAATACCCACGCCCGCCAACTGATCAACAAGTGTATTGCGATCCACCCCATTCAGCACCAGTGTATACTGATGAAAAACATGGGTACTGAACAATGCCGTTTTGGGAGGCGTGATGTTGGGATTTGTGGCAAATGCTGTTGAATAGTACTGTGCGACTTTCCCCCTTGCGTCGTTATACGCATCCAGGCGAGGTAACTTACACTTCAACACCGCCGCTTGCACCGTATCGAGGCGAGAGTTACACCCCACTACATCATGATAATACCGTTTGCTTTGTCCGTGATTGGCCACCATACGAATGCGTTCTGCCAGTAGTGCATTGCGCGTGATGATGGCTCCGCCGTCGCCGTAACACCCTAAATTTTTGGATGGGAAAAAAGACGTGCAGCCAATGTGACCAATGGTGCCAGTCTTGCGCACCGATCCATCGCTGAAGGTGACGGAAGCGCCAATGGCCTGTGCATTGTCCTCGATCACAAACAAATTGTGTTCGTTGGCCACGCGCATGATGGCTTCCATATTGGCGGCCTGCCCGTACAAATGCACCGGAACAATTGCTTTGGTTTTAGGAGTGATGGCTTTTTCCAACAGCTGGGTATCCATGCAGAAAGTAACAGGATCCACATCAATGAATACCGGTTTCAGTCGCAACAAAGCAATTACTTCCGTAGTGGCGATGTAGGTAAAGGACGGAGTGATGACTTCATCGCCCGGTTCCAGACCCAACGCCATCATGGCAATCTGCAGTGCATCCGTTCCATTGGCACAGGGAATGACATGCTCAGCATCCAGGTAAGCCGACAACTGATGTGCAAATTCTCCCACTGCTTTTCCATTGATGAAGGATGTGGTGGTCAACACTTCTTGAATGGCGGCATCCACCTCGTCTTTCATCTTCACATACTGCCGTTTTAAATCCACCATTTGGATGGGTACCATGATGCATTTCAATTTGCGCAAAGGTAATAAAAATGAAGCCATTAGCGGTTTTCGGATTAGCTTTGTCCAACCGCTTTCGCATGCGTTTTTTCTACGATATTTTCCTCTTCCTCTACCCGCTTGGGCTTCGCCTCGCTGCAATCCGCAACAAAAAGGCCAAGCAATGGATCAGCGGCCGTAAGGACTTGAAAAATCGATTGAAAGAAGCGGTAGAGAATGGCACTGGACCCATCATCTGGTTCCACTGTGCGTCGCTGGGAGAATTTGAACAGGGTCGGCCGGTCATTGAAGCCATCAAACAGCGCCATCCCACTTACCGCATTCTGCTCACATTTTTTTCTCCATCGGGCTACGAAACCCGAAAGAACTATACAGGTGCAGATATGATTTTCTACCTTCCCATGGATGGACCGCGAAATTCCAACGTGTTCATCGCGACGGTCCAACCTGTAGCAGCAGTCTTCATCAAATACGAAACCTGGCATTATTACCTAACCGCTTTGCATGAACGCGGCATTCCCGCTTTGCTCATTGCAGCAATTTTTTTCAAGGAACAATCTTATTTCCGTCCCTGGGGCGGTTTCATGCGCAGCATGCTCAATCGCTTCGCACACATTTTTACACAGGATGAATCCTCCTACGCAATGCTCAACTCATCGGATGTAACTGCACCGTATAGTTTGTGTGGCGACACCCGGTATGACCGCGTTGCTCAGGTTGCATCTGAATCCTTTCATCACCCCGCACTTGAATCCTTTTGTCGGGCAGCTGATACAGTGGTAGCCGGGAGCACGTGGAAAGAAGATGAAGCACAATTGAGTGCGCTTGCACAACGAATGCCAACATTAAAATTCATCATTGCCCCCCACGAAATTGGTCGCGAGCACATTGAACGCCTCACCGCACAATTCGAAAACAGCATTTGTTTATCTGAGCTTGAGCACCACGACCATCCTTCACAGTTCAGAACTGTCATCATCGACTGCATCGGGTTACTATCCAAACTCTACCGGTATGCTACGTTGGCCTACGTGGGAGGAGGGTTCAATGCAAGCGGTATTCACAATATACTTGAGGCCAGTGCTTACGGAAGAGTAGTAGTATTCGGTCCACAGTATTCCATCTCCAACGAAGCCAAATTACTGATCGCAAAAGAGCTGGCATATTCTTGCTCAAAGCCTCATGATTTCATTAGTCGGGTGGAAGCAATCCTCAGCAATCGATCTGAACTGGAAAATAAGAATACTGCAGCCCACGCATTTGTGATGCAAAACCGAGGAGCAACGGAAGCCATCCTGGCGTTTATGGAAAACAAGTATTTTTACATATCATAAGTCGAGCCGATGTTCATAGAACCGCACAGCAATCAGGAGAAAACAGGATGGATCGAATTGGTTTGCGGATCGATGTTTTCCGGCAAAACAGAGGAGCTGATCCGGCGATTGAAACGGGCAACTATTGCCAATCAGTCGGTTGGTATTTTCAAGCCCCGCATGGATGTCCGCTACGATGATTCAAAAATTGTTTCGCACAACGAAAGCAAGATCAATGCAATACCGGTAGATCACTCCAATGAAATTGCCTCTCGGGCCGCTTCGTTTAGTGTAATTGGCATCGACGAAGCCCAATTTTTTGACGAAGAAATTATTGGCGTGTGCGAAGTACTGGCCAACCAGGGAAAGCGGGTGATCATTGCCGGATTGGACATGGACTATACCGGTAAGCCTTTCGGTCCCATGCCCCAACTGCTGGCCATTTCCAATTATGTAACCAAACTGCATGCCGTTTGCATGAAATGCGGTGGGGTTGCAAGTTATTCGTATCGAACATCGACCAGCCATGATCAAGTGGTGCTGGGAGAAAAAGACCATTACGAAGCACGGTGCAGAAATTGTTTCACGCTTTAACCCTTATACTGTGAACGGATTCAATCAATATGTTGCGTTGCTTAGAAAAGAACTCCTGCTGGAAAGTCGGCAGCAGCACACCTTATATGGTGTTATTCTGTATATCGCCTCAACGGTCTTTGTCCTTTACCTGACCATGAGCGATCCAGGTGCCGATACCTGGAGTGCTCAATTCTGGATCACCATGTTGTTCATCAGCATCAATGCAGTGGCCAAAAGTTTTTTACAGGAGTCGCGCTCCCGTATGCTTTATTATTACACGATCACCTCTCCCGTTGTATTCATCCTTTCCAAACTCACTTACAACGTGATTTTGATGATTGTGATGAGCATCATCAACCTCTTGCTGTATACTGCATTCATGGGCGATGTCACTGAATCGTTCCTCCAGTTCTTTGGCATCAGTTTGCTGGGAGCCATGGGATTGAGTCTTGTTTTCACCATGCTGGCTGCCATTGCCTCTAAAGCGATGCAACAGGCTTCTCTCATGGCCATACTGGGATTTCCGATCATCATTCCTCAATTGCTGCTGCTCATGCGACTCTCCAAAACTGCATTTGCAGAGATTTTTAAAGAGGGTGCACTAATGCAATTGGTCCTCTTGTTGTTAGCACTTGATGTGTTAATTATTTTCATGGCCATTATTTTATATCCCTTTTTATGGAAAGATTGAGGGAAGCCCCTTAATTTTGACCAACCAAAGCATTTATTATGCAACTCCGCTGGTGGAAACTTGCAGCGATACTCCTGCTGACCTATGATGTTGTGGGAGGGCTGTTGCTCCCCGTTCCTGAATTATCTCAATTGGGAGAAACCATCCGAAACCTTTACTACCATGTGTGCATGTGGTTTTCCATGATGATCCTGTTTACTGTTTCCATTGTACACAGCGTTAAATTTTTGAGAACAGGTGATTTGCAACACGATATTAAAGCAGAGTCGTTCGCGGGTGTTGGAACATTCATGGGGCTCTTGGGATATGCCACCGGTGCCATCTGGGCCAGCTATACCTGGGCCGATCCCAACAATCCAGCTTACGCATCGTTTGGTTCCATCATGCGCGAGCCCAAGCTCATCGGTGCAGCAATTGCATTACTGGTGTATGGTGCTTATTTCATTTTGAGGAGTTCGGTAACCGACATGGATCAGCGTGCACGCGTCAGCGCTGTGTATAATATTTTTGCGTATGCCATGCTGTTCCCATCCATTTGGATCATACCTCGCCTGCTCCCCAGTTTGCATCCGGGACAGGAAGGCAATCCTGCACTCAATTTCAATGACATCGATTCCCGCATGCGGATGGTGTTCTATCCTGCCGTGTTGGGATGGACGCTGATGGGGACCTGGATCGCCACGTTGGTCATTCGCTACAAACTGTTGAACGAAAAAAAATGGAACACATATGAAAAATAAAATCTTGACCATACTGACTGCGCTGTTCACAGCCTCAGCTCAAGCGCAGGACGCTGCAGGAAGTGAAACAATGGCGAGCACCATGCGCAGCAATGGAAAAATTTATGTGGTAGTAGCCGTTGTGATCACGATTCTGTTTGGGTTGATCGCCTATGTGATCCGCTTGGATCGCAAGGTCAGTCGACTCGAGAAAGAATCCTGATTCCACTACCCTCGCTTGCTCCAACCATCAACGAAACCTATTGCCATGAATCCAGAGTATAGCTTTTTTGACGCCGTATGTAAAAGTTTCGATAAAGCCGCTAAGTATACTTCCTTTGACACCGGTATTCTCGAACAAATCAAGCAATGCAACAGTGTGCTGCGTATGCACTTCCCTGTTAAGATCGGCGACAATGTAGAAGTCATCAAGGCGTATCGTGTTCAGCACTCTCATCACAAACAACCTTGCAAAGGGGGTATTCGCTTCAGCGAAATGGTGAACCTCGATGAGGTGATGGCACTTGCTGCGCTCATGACCTACAAATGTGCAATTGTAGACGTTCCGTTTGGTGGCGCAAAAGGAGGCATCTCCATCAATCCAAAAAAATATTCGGCGTACGACCTTGAAAAGATAACCCGCCGCTATACCAGCGAACTGATCAAGAAAAAATTCATTGGTCCCGGTGAAGACGTACCCGCCCCCGACTACGGCACCGGCGAGCGCGAAATGTCGTGGATCCTCGATACCTACAGCGCCATGCATCCTGGAGAAATCGACTCACTGGCCTGTGTAACCGGAAAGCCCGTTACACAAGGAGGTGTTCGGGGAAGAAGAGAGGCAACAGGACTGGGAGTATTTTATGGAATTCGGGAAGTGTGCAACAACGAGGATATGATGAAGAGGCTCGGATTGCCCATGGGTGTAGAAGGGAAAAAAATCATTGTGCAGGGATTGGGAAATGTGGGGTATCATGCTGCAAAATTTTTCCAGGAAGCCGGTGCACTTATTGTGGGATTGGCCGAATACGAAGGCTCGATCTACCATAAAAAGGGATTGGATGTGGAGGCTGTTGTACAACACCGTAAATCAACTGGTTCCATTTTGAATTTTCCCGGTGCGACCAACTTTTCGAAAAATACCGATGCCCTCGAGGCCGTATGCGATATTCTGATTCCTGCTGCACTGGAAAACGTAATCAACGGAGAAAATGCTCCTCGGGTGCAAGCCAAAATCATTGGAGAAGCCGCGAATGGTCCACTCACCCCCGAGGCCGATGAAGTTTTTGCAGCAAAAGGAACCCTGGTCGTTCCAGATATGTACCTCAATGCAGGGGGTGTAACCGTCTCTTATTTTGAGTGGGTGAAGAACCTGAGTCACGTTCGGTATGGACGAGTGGAAAAGCGTTTCATGGAAAATCAGAATTCCAACCTGGTTGCTTACATAGAAGACATCACCGGTAAAAAAGTAAGTGAGGCGCAACGCGATGCGTTGGTGCACGGTCCCGATGAAATCGATTTGGTGAGAAGTGGCTTGGAAGACACCATGATCCGTGCCACCAATGAAATTTTGGATTGCTGGAAAAAGCACCCTGATATCAAAGACATGCGGACGGCTGCGTTTGTCGTGGCCATCAATAAAGTTGGCAACAGCTACATGGAATTGGGCATATTCCCTTGATTAGACTATTGGATATTCCGGTAATGAAGGGACCCACGCTGCGGTCCCTTTTTCAATAGTAGCTACTCTGCATTCTTTACCATTGGTGATGACCAGGTGGGTGGAACCAACAACCGACTGATACGATAAGAGTTGCATCAAAACCTCTTCGCTTAATCGCACGTCCATGGCTTTGCACTCAATCAGCATCCATGGGCGCGCATGTCGATCGGCGATCATGATGTCAAATCTCTTGGATTGGCCATTGACTTCAATTGTGCGCTCTACGCTAATGCTGGAAGGCGGATACTGGTGATCTTCGATCAACCACTTGATGAAGATTTGTCGCACCCATTCTTCGGGACCAAACGCTACCCATTTGCGGCGAACAGGATCAAAAATCTGCGGCAGTTTGTCTTGTTCCCGGACCCTGAAATCGCCATTGCTCAACATTATTTCCATGTGCTTGCAATGTAATCAGTAAATTTGTAAGGAAATATCGGTTATGACCAGCAAAGAAGAGATTGTAAAGAATTGGCTACCCCGATACACCGGGATGTCGCTGGACCAATTTGGCAAGTACATTCTTCTAACCAATTTCAGTCGCTACGTCGAGCTCTTCGCCCTCTGGAACAAGGTACAAGTCTGGGGAAAAGACAAACCTATGCAATCCGCAACCAGCGATGGCATCACCATCATCAACTTCGGAATGGGGAGCCCCACCGCAGCCACCATCATGGACCTACTCACGGCCATCTCTCCGGAAGCTGTTCTTTTTTTAGGAAAATGCGGAGGGCTAAAAAAGAGGAACAAGATTGGCGACCTGATCCTTCCAATTGCAGCCATTCGGGGTGAAGGCACCTCCAACGACTATTTCCCACCCGAGGTTCCTGCTCTCCCCGCCTTTGCCCTTCAAAAAGCGATTTCAACTACGATTCGGGATAATGAATTGGATTACTGGACAGGCACGGTCTACTCAACCAACCGCAGGGTCTGGGAACACGACGAAGAATTCAAAGTCTACCTTCAAAAGGTCAGGGCCTATGCCATCGACATGGAGACCGCCACGATTTTTTCGGTTGGCTTTTTCAATAAAATCCCAACCGGCGCACTCCTGCTGGTCAGCGATCAACCCATGATCCCCGAAGGGGTGAAAACCGAAGAAAGCGATAAGCGCGTCACCGAGCATTTTGTGGAAACTCACTTAAAGATTGGGATTGAGTCGCTTAATCAATTGATAAACAACGGGCTTACAGTCAGACACCTTAAGTTTTAATACAATTTCGTTTATAACTGGTGCATAAGAGGCGACGAGGCAAGCAACCGAATCGCAATTTTTCATTAATTTTGCGGCCTCACGCCAGGACAAATCTGATGCCGTAAGATCAGGTTTGAGAGATAGGTACCCCTTGTGTTCGGGTATCAGGATTTGTTTCAGGCACAAACTTCTCCTAGCATGAAACTATCCCAATTTCGGTTCGACTTCCCCCTGAATTTAATTGCTCAACACCCCGCCAAGCAACGGGAAGATGCGCGACTCATGGTGGTGCACAAAGACACCGGTCAGATCGAAAACAAAACATTCAGGGACATCCTGAATTATTTTGAGGAAAAGGACGTATTCGTCGTCAACAACACCAAGGTATTCCCCGCCCGTATGTACGGAAGGAAGGAGAAAACCGGTGCAAAAATTGAGGTGTTTTTGCTCAGGGAACTGAACAAGCAAAATCGCCTGTGGGACGTGATCGTGGATCCGGCAAGAAAGATTCGGGTGGGCAACAAACTCTATTTTGGTGATGCCGATGAACTGGTGGCAGAGGTGATTGACAACACCACATCCCGAGGACGCACCATCCGATTTTTGTTTGATGGTCCCGAAGAAGAATTCAAGCTGGTCTTGAACTCAATGGGTGAAACACCCCTCCCCAAGTACATCAAGCGCAAGCCTGATGAAATCGATCGCGAGCGTTATCAAACTGTTTATGCCAAGCATGAAGGCGCTGTGGCTGCCCCGACTGCTGGACTGCATTTTTCGATAGAATTGATCAAGCGATTGGAAATCCAAGGAATCCGATTTGCAGAAGTCACCTTGCATACCGGCTTGGGTACGTTCCGAACCATAGAAGTGGAAGACCTCAGCAAACACAAGATGGAGGCGGAATATTTTAAGGTTGACGACCTTGCATGTAAAGTCGTGAACAAAGCCAAATCAGAAGGACACCGCGTGTGTTCTGTGGGAACCACAGCCGTTCGCGCACTCGAAAGCACATTTACCGCCGAGCGCTTGCTCAAACCAGCAGAAGGATGGACCAATATCTTCATTCATCCTCCTCATGAATTTGCCATATGCGATTCGCTGATCACCAATTTTCATTTACCCAAAACTTCGCTGTTGATCATGGCCTGCGCATTTGCAGGATATGAATTGACCATGGAGGCATATAAGAAAGCAATCAAAGACAAGTACCGGTTCTTCAGCTACGGCGATGCCATGCTGATCATCTGATGAATCCAGATTAATCCAGTCCGAAAATTCCTTTGTTGAGCGACTTCAACACCGTGTTCTTGTGTTCAGTTGGAACCAGTATGGAGATGTTGTGCAAACTGCCTCCAAAACTCACCATGTTGACGGGAACATCCGCAAGTGATGCAAATAGGTGGGGAAGAAGTCCCTTCTGCTGCGTAAGCCGGTTCCCCACTACCGCAATGATGGTCTGATTGGAGATGATCTCCAGTTCACCGAGCGGCGATAATTCCTTTGATATGGCATCCAGGTGTGTCGTATTATCGATCGTCACTGAAACCGCGACTTCTGAAGTGGTGATCATATCGATGGGCGTTCTGTACTTTTCAAATACTTCAAAGATTTTGCGCAGAAAGCCGTAGGCCAGTAGCATGCGACTGCTTTTGATCTTAACCATCACAATTCCGTCTTTGGCCGCCACCGCCTTTACGCCATCTGAATCTGCATGTTCGAGGATTACCGTTCCCTTTGCTTCTGGCTGCATGGTGTTTAGCAATTTCACCGGGATCTTGTATTGCTGTGCAGGCCAGATGGAGGCAGGGTGCAAAATCTTTGCTCCGAAGTAGGCCAACTCTGCTGCTTCATCAAAGCTCAGGTGTTCAACTGGACGCGAAGTTGCTACTACCCTTGGATCATTGTTGTGCATTCCATCGATGTCGGTCCATATTTCACATACCGATGCATGAATAGCTGCAGCTATAAGGGATGCAGAGTAATCGCTTCCACCTCGCTTGAGGTTGTCGACTTCTCCCCTAGCGTTGCGGCATATATACCCTTGGGTAATGAATGTCTGTATTCCGTTGTGCTGGTCTAAAATTTTTGTGAGTTTGCTTCGGATATCGGCAACCTGCGGCTCATCGTTTGCGTCAATGGACATGAAGTCCAATGCAGGGAGGAGCAAATGCGAATGGCCCATTTCCTCCAGGTAACAGGAAAACATTTTTGTACTCATCAATTCGCCTTGCGCAAGAATGTCTTTATTCAAGGCATCGTTAAATGAAATGCGCAAGATGATACGGAGAAAATCAAAATGCTCTTGGATGATTTTTTCTGCCTTCGTCCGAACTTCTTCTTTTTTTAATAAGTCGGCCAGAAATTGCTTGTAATGCACATGCAGTTGGTCGATGAGCGAATCGGCTTTTACTTTATCGCCGGCCGACATGGCATCTCCGATGGCCACCAATGTATTGGTGGTTCCACTCAGCGCGCTCAATACAACGATGGTTGGTTCATTATCACGAGAAATCAACTCCCTTACCTGAAACATCCGCTCCGGCTTTCCCACTGAGGTACCTCCAAACTTCATTACTTTCATATCGATCGATTTAAATCGCCGCGAAGTTAAATCTTGATACTGAATTTTTCAGCAACTGCAAGCAAATCATCCCACACTCCATCCATGAGCGGAATACCGTCTTGGAGTCGCCGGGCATGTGTTTCACGCTCCGGATCTCCGGGAATCAGCACCGGCTGAGCGGGATCGATGGGACGTGAATGTCGAAAGCGCCGAATCCAGTTGTCCATGTTCGATTTAAAGTCCTCAGTCGTACGAAAAGCATCAATGCGCATGGCGCCAAAAAAATGACCAATTCCCTGTCCCGGTTGATTCTCCGGCATCGGCACATAGGCGGGGAAGGGCGGTACCCAAGGGCCATAATTGGCCCCACTGAGCACTGCAGAAAATATATCCACAATCGCACCCAATGCATATCCTTTATGGCTCCCGTGCGTACGATCGCTTCCCAATGGCAACAAGGCTCCTCCCTTTTTGAGTGCATGCGCATCCGTTGTGGCTTCGCCCTGTTCATCTTGGATCCATCCGATGGGAGCAGCCTCTTGTTTGCGTTGAAGGATTTCAAGTTTGCCATTGGCAGCGGTAGTGGTGGCCATATCGCCCACAAATGCAGGCTCTTCTCCGGCAGGAATCGCCACACAAATTGGATTGGTTCCCAGCAAGCGTTCAGCAGAAAAAGTAGGTGCGACCAGTGCGCTGGCATTGGTCATGACAATTCCAATCATATCATGGGGCAACGCCATCATCGCATGGTAAGCGGCTATTCCAAAGTGATTGCTGTTCTTTACGCTTACCCAACCCGTTCCCACCAGCTTCGCTTTTTCGATGGCAATCTGCATGGCGTGAGGAGCAACTACCAGTCCCAACCCACTCCCCCCATCCACCACAGCAGTAGAGGGCGTTTCGTGCACCAGATTGATCAGCGGTTGTGCCTGCACGCGACCCACCTCCCATAACCGGACGCACCCGGATAAACGGGCCACTCCATGCGAATCAATGCCGCGGAGATCTGCAGCCACCAATACCTCGGTGGCGGTCCTTGCTTGCTCAGGAAGGCACCCCATTGCTATAAAAACCGATTCGACCAGTTGTTCCAGTTTCTTATGACCCACTATCATTTCCATGCCACAAAAGTATCCGGAAAAGGTGGAAAACTCACCGACAAAAGCGGTGTTTTTACCCTTCAATTCGCCTTACTTTGAAGGATATTGTATCTGTAAAAAAAATGCTATGATCAAATTGCAAGTGATTGGACATCTTGGAAAGGATTGCACCACCAATGTTGTCAATGGTAAAAACGTGATTAATTTCAGTGTTGCACACAGCGAACGGTATAAAGATGCAAGTGGAACACAGAAAGAGAAAACAACCTGGGTAGATTGTGCGTACTGGACAGATCGTACTGCCATAGCTCCTTATCTGAAAAAAGGACAATTGGTATATGTTGAAGGCGCTCCAGAAGCAAGAGCCTACGCAAAAAATGATGGAACTCCGGGAAGCTCATTAACAGTAAGGGTGAACAGCATTCAACTGTTAGGCGGCGCTAAAGGAGAATCAACCGGTGATGGAAATGCAGAACAGATCAGTGCGGGTGGTTCCGGAGAAGGCGACGACCTACCGTTTTAAGCCGAGCGGATTGTTTCAGGGCCTGATCGATGCGATCAATTGATGCAAATCGATCAGGCCTTTTTTATGTTCAATGCGATTGGCCATGACGGGATTGACCCGTTCCATGTCGCGTATGCTGCGATCCACCAAGGCCTCAATCTTTTTAATTCCTTCTTCATGAAAGCCGGCTTGAATGAGTGCGTTTTCTTCACCGGCGTTAAGATTCTCGCGAATATCCGCGAGATCATCCATCAATAAAAATGGGTAATCAATGCATACCAAGAGGCAATGGCTTCGTCCTCGTTGAGTGTATCATCGCTTATGCAGGCAAGGGAAAAAAGATAGGTATCGGCCCGGTTCAGGGATGGAAACTCCCTGCCCAATCTTCCTTCCGGCCGTGCATTTGGTGTATCCTGCTGCAAATATTCACCCAATTCATCAAAGAGTTCAGCGCGATGTACATATGGTGCTGCGATACTGATGCACTCGCTTACATGAGCAGTCCAATTGATGTGGCCGTATTCCAATAAAGCAGCGCTGTGCAGGATGCGCTCCTGAACTTGTACCAGCTGTTCATTGAACAGGTGTTGTTTATGTGCCCTGCATCGGAACAACAGGTCTGAAAAGATGGGCATGAAAATATAACCCGATGCGCCAGGGACGTAAATGGTACGATCCTTCCAATACATGTTTTCAGCTGGTACGGGGCGATCGACATAAAACCCCCCTATTTCCAGATCGACACCATACGAAAGTTTCAAATCGTGCTTGGTCAAGAACATATTACTTTTTGGTAGGTTTTGGGACACGACGAAGAAATATCTCATTGCGTCCCCGGTTTGCCCGCTCATTAGCAGAATCCAAAATCACTTGAAAGCGCTCAGGATCTTGTTTATACCCTTTCAGGTTATCAGCAAACGTATTGGCGTCAATTCCATGGACCTTGAAAACAATTTCCATTTCTTTCCCGAGGATGGAGTCACGGTTTTTGGCGCTATCTTTCAACACGTACGCTTCCACATACCCTTCAGCAAGTGAAATGTCGTAAAATATATCAGACATCTTACTCATATCTATTGTTGGGGTAAAACTTGATTTGCGCTCACTGCAAGAAACAATGCCCACCACAATGATCCCAAACGCTATGAATAACACTCTCATTTCAGTTCCTGTCGGTATTTAGAAGCATTGGTAATGTCGAGTCGACTACAAAGATCAATGACCCGCGCCTTCTCTTGACCATTTCCCTTTTTAAATACCCGCACAATTTCATCTGATTTTCCCTGAAAGAAAAAAGGCATGATCATGAGATTGGGTGTTTCGGCATTGAGGTTACCCAGCATGACAAGACCGTTGAGGATTTGCTCGCGTGCCAGGTTTTCGTCGTCAATCAGTTTATCCATACCCTGACGATAATAGGTATATACTGCATCATGCAACAATCCATAGCGGGCATTCTGCAAATTTTCTGACAACCAGTACCGGTTGCGTTGTCCGTCAAACGGTTTCCAGCCGGTGATGGATCGTCCATCCGGTGCTGCGCTAACGATCTGACTAACTTTTTGGAAATAGGCATCTCCTCCCCGGGGCGAATAAGAATCAAAATCCAGTCCCAGCATGATATTCACATAGTAGGCAATGAGTGCGGGCAGATTACCGGTCAGTGGTTCAGAACCGGATACTCTGTTTTCATTGAATTCGATGGGTTGAAACTCTGCATAGCGAAATACAATATCGTTATCAATGTAATTGATCAACGGAGAAAGATAGGATGAATTGTAGATCGGTCGACCTGCTTGAACAGTCAGTGTTCCTCTATAGACATTGGGCTCAACGACGGTCTGCAGATTGAACAAAAAACTGCATTCTATTTTCTCGTTTTGTTCAAAAGCGTCGGCAGACCATTTACGCTTGTTGATGAAATTGACCAGAGCGGTTTGTAGGGTTTGGAATATTTTTTTATCAACCGAGCTGCTGATCTGCGCAGAAACGATGGTAACCTTAGCATTGATCTCTTGAGCGTGGATTGGACGTGCTGCCAAAAGCAGACACACACTCATTACAATCCAACTTCTGTTCAGAATATAAATGGGGTGAATCACAAACACTAATTTAATCAATATTGGTGTCCTGCGATGGAATAAAAAAATGAAAGGCGACAGTTAACCCATCGCCTTTATAGAAAATATGTAGTTAAATTAACGGAAGAGGTCTTCTTCGTTTTTCCTGAAATACACTTTATTGTCCATGAACTCTTGGGTTGCCAACAGGGCAGGATTGGGCATGCGCTCATAGGCCTTTGAAATCTCGATCTGCTCTTTGTTTTCGTGGATCTCTTCAAGACTGTCCGTATGGCTGGCAAATTCTTCCAGCTTGTTGTGCAATTCTTCTTTCAGGGAAATGTTGATTTGTCCCGCGCGTTTTGCGATGATGGAAATCGACTCATATACGTTTCCGGTTTTCGACTTGATCTCATTGAGATCTTTGGTTTCCGCCACATTGGTAAGGCTATTTCCCATCTGCCTGCGTAGTCTGCTCATTATTTTGCGGTTTTAGGTAATTCTTGGACAAAGTTAAGTAACGTTCAGCTTCTTTGAGCAATTTACTTTCCGGGAAGCGGTCCTGAAAGTCCTCTACCTCAGTAATCACTTTTGTAAATCGCTCCTCTTGTTTATCGGCAATACTCATGGTCGCATACCGATAGTACGCCTTGATTGCCATGAGTTTATACTCATCGCCCTTGGGTGAATCGGGGTAATTGTTGATCAGGGTCGTATAGCTGAGCGCAGCAGCCCTATACTGCCCCACATTGAAATACAACTGGGCTGAAAGAAACTCTTTGGCCTCCAGTTTTGCCTGACACTTCAAAATGATCTCTTCAGCCTCCTTCTTCCGGGGAGATTCAGGGTGCGTATTGGCGAAAATCTGGAACATACCAATGGCTTTGATGGTATTGGATTGCTCCAGTTCAGGCTTAGGCGATTGTCGGTAATAACAATAGGACTGCATGAATTCGACTTCTTCAGCACGGGGACTATTTGCAAAAATTTCCAAGTAGCCGCGGTAAAGGTTTTCAGCTGTTGCAAAATCCCGGAGGTTATAGTGCGTGTATGCGTAACGGTAATAAAGATCTTCGTGCTGGGCTGTTCCCTTGAACACTGGAAACAACTCTTCAAACAATACCTGCGTCTTTCTGTAATCCTTCTTGTCGTAATAGGTATTGGCCATTTTGAGCTTGTACTCATAATCGTTGCTCTTGAGCACCTTTCCAAATTTGGAACAGGAAGTCAGCATCAATCCCGAAAGCACAAGAAGAAAAAATAACCGCATACCTGAGGCTAAATGGTGTACAAAACTAATGGTTTTCATTTTGGGAATAGGTTAAAATGCATCATAAAAAAAGCCCTCCATGCAGAGGGCTTTTCATTGAATAATATATAGAATTAGTTCTTTGAGCGCAAATTAGGATGAGGGGCAGGAACGGTATTTGGTCCTTCTAAGTTTTCGCCTGTCGCGCTGAGGTCTATAACATTCATGTCACCGTCTGCCTGACCATAGCGATTGATCAACCGCTCAGCAGCAATACCTTGCTTCTCCACCAAATAGGTAATGATGGCGTTCACGCGGTCCCAGCTCATTTGCTGGCTTGCCTTGGATGCTTCCGCATACCCGGTGATGAATACCTTACAAACAGGATTGCTCTTCAAGCGATCAGCAAGTGCAGCCAAGAGTGACTCAGCAGTAGCAGAAAGCTTTGCGGAACTTTTTGTGAAGCTGATGCTGGGAATACCGCCCATGTTACAAGAAGGTGGCGGAGGAACAACCTTGCAGCATGCAGGTTCTGGACACTTACCAATACCATTTGCGTCAACGGGTTGGCACTCAGTTGGAGTGATGAGTTGTTTGTCTTTGTAATCAGGAACACCGTCGCCGTCGGTATCACGAGCAACACCGTGTGAATCCACAGGAGCACCGGCAGGTGAGTTGGGTTGACGATCAAATTGATCAGCAACACCGTCTCCGTCCGCATCATCCAAGACAGGTTTTGGAAGTTTCATGCGCTTGGGGGAATTCAGTTCACTGTAGACGAATTCCAAAGGATTTTTCCAATACAGGGGCTCAACAGATTTAGCTTTCTTTTGAGCAGTGGCATCAGATCCCATCACCAAGAAAATGGCTACCAGCAGGATCGAAAATAATTTATTCAACTTCATGGTCATTAGATTTATCAAGGTGATTAGAAGATGTTAACATTCAATCCTACAGAAAGAAAATTGTAGGTGTCCCAATGTGAGGTGAACGCAGGGGCATTAAGTGGATAAGGGCTCCAGCGTTGTCCATCCAACAGATCGTCGTTGACAACCGTGTACCTATCTTCAATTGCGAGGTTGATTTTCTTAGAAAGTTTAAATGAAGCTCCCAAACCAACTGTTCCGCTCAACCGTGAGTTACGGCCAAACATTCTGGGACCGCCGCCTGTAACCTGCTCAGCGGGAGTTTCATAAGTACCATCCAGAATGGCTTTCAAGGCAGTCAACGTCTCATTTCTACGTGCATAGACATTACCTGAAATGCTGGTGAAACTGTATTTACCATTGGAAGAGTTGAGAGCATCTATGTTGCAATCATACAAGGTCATACCAACACCTACGATAGCATACATGTTGAACTTATGTTCAAGCTTATTAAAGTTAATATTGGTAAAATTGAAGAGCATTTGAAGACTGAGATCGGTCAACTTTGTCTTATAGTTATAATATACTTTATCAGTATTAAAATTGTACCCGTTGGTTGTCCAGGCGGTATTGAAACGATAGTTATTGTTCTCTTTCCAGCTAAGACCTTTCGCGCTTCCGGCCATGATTTCACCCCGAAGTGACACCAGGTAACCGAGTGATTTTCTCAAATGAAGGCCAACTCCGAAATTGGGCATTTGAGCCTGAACGTCACCGCTGATTGAGGGAGAGCCTAACTTCAATCCTACTTCCCATTGGCTTCGAGGTTTTGCAGGGAAAACGTACTGGTTATTGACGAATTCGTTGTGCTGCGCCAAGCTAGATGGTGGGATCAGTGATGAATCCTTCCATTCCGCGATCTGAGCTTGGGCGCCAGTTACCAGGGTCAGGAGACCCATGATCAATAAATACTTTTTGCTTGCCATACATTTGTTTGTTAGTTATAAATTTTACACAGGCTTATCCAGTAGGGCAAATATATATACAATGTTTTAGGATTCAAACAAATAAGCGACTTTTTTATTTGGATAAGTGAAACGAAAGTTTCTCGTAATTGATTGATTTTCAATGTTGATAAATTCATGTTACTGGGGGGTTTTCACTCATTGGGACGAAATTTTATGCGTAAGTTCGTGTCCTAGAGATGCAGCTGGCCCAACAAATACTTCAAGAAGAACTCAAAGAATTTGAATCCCATTTTAGGGAAACGGTCAAAAGTCAGGTCCCCCTCCTGGACCGTATCCTCCGCTATGTGGTTAAAACCAAGGGAAAACAACTGAGGCCGACTTTTGTCCTCCTCTCTGCCAAACTTTGTGGGGGTATACAACCCAGCACATTCCGGGCGGCCTCCCTGGTGGAACTCTTGCATACCGCTACCCTGGTTCACGACGATGTAGTGGATGAATCCACCGAACGCAGGGGATTTTTTTCTGTGTATACCCTCTGGAAAAACAAGGCATCGGTACTAGTGGGCGACTACCTCCTGGCGAAGGGGCTATCCCTGTCCATGGACCATAATGACATTGAAGTCCTGCACATTCTTTCTGAAGCCATTAAAAAAATGAGCGAAGGGGAACTGCTGCAATTGGAAAAATCCCGTCTGCTCAACATTTCCGAAGAAGATTACTTTACCATCATTACCAATAAAACAGCCTCCCTGCTGGCCTCCGCCTGTGCAGCCGGGGCCTTCACAGCCTCATCGGATCATGGAAAATGCGAATTGATGCGACAATTCGGGGAGTATACAGGCATTGCCTTTCAGATCAAGGATGACTTGTTCGACTACGGAACGGACGATGTGGGAAAACCAATCGGAAACGATATCCGTGAAAAAAAATTAACCCTCCCGCTGATTTATACCCTCAAGCATGCAGGTGCCGCGGAGCGAAGGAAACTCATCTACGCCATTCGCAACCGCCATCAGGACGAGCAAGGCATCAAAGAAATCATTTCCGCTGTCCAATCTGCAGGTGGAATCCAACATGCAACCGATGTCATGGAAGCATACAAAGCAAAAGCGCTGGACATCCTGAACTCATTTGCCCCTACTCAGGAACGGGATGCTATGGAAGAGCTGGTCCGGTATACGACAGAAAGAAAAAAGTAGCATGGCAATTGCAGAAAAAAAATGGAACATCCTTCCTGTGCTTCGTGAATCTTCCGAGGCCCTGCACCAACAGCTATCCATTCATCCCATTCTCTGCCATTTATTGACGCTGCGCGGAATCGACACGTTTGAAAAAGCGCGCCATTATTTTCGGCCCTCCCTTGAACTGCTGCATGACCCCTTTTTGATGAAGGACATGGAAAAGGCCGTGCAGCGGGTACTTCTAGCCGTAGAAAAAAAAGAACGGATGCTCATATACGGGGATTACGATGTGGATGGAACTTCATCGGTTGCCTTGATGTATGATTTTCTAGCCAGCATCTCTGCTCCCGATCACATTGACTACTACATTCCGAATCGGTACACGGAAGGGTATGGACTTTCCAAAAAAGGAATTGAGTATGCACGTGATCACGGAGTCAAATTATTGATTACGCTGGATTGCGGTATAAAATCAGTCGACCTGATCCAACACGCAGCTGATGTAGGCTTAGACACAATTGTGTGCGACCATCATTTGCCCGGAGCCCTACTGCCTCCTGCAGTTGCTATATTAAATGCAAAACAACCGGAATGCCCTTATCCCTTCAAGGAACTCTGTGCCTGTGGTGTTGCTTTCAAATTTGTACAGGCACTAGTGAAGCAATTGGGTCTCCCCCACGATCATCACTTGACCTACCTGCAACTCGTGGCTACTGCAACTGCTGCTGATATTGTTCCGATCACTGGAGAGAACCGTTTGTTGGCGCAACTGGGCATCAGCATGGCCAATGAGCGTCCATCAGTGGGAATCCAAGCGTTGATTGAGGAAAGTCAAATCAAAATGCCGTTGACCCTCACCAGCATGGCGTTCATGATTGGTCCTCGCATCAATGCAGCCGGCCGGATGGATGATGCAAAAAAAGCGGTTGCCCTCTTCATCGAAAAAGATCCGCAACAGGCACGGGCGATTGCGGCAATGCTGCAAACCGACAATTCCTCTCGCAAAGAAGCCGATGCGCTCATCACGGAAGAAGCCATTGCACAGTTGGAGGCCGATGTTCATTTAGCTGAGCATAAAAGTTTGGTGGTGTACAATGAACACTGGCACAAGGGAGTGATTGGTATTGTGGCGAGTCGACTGGTAGAGCGGTATTATCGCCCCACCATTGTACTCACCAAAAGCGGTGAACTGCTATCAGGAAGTGCACGCAGCATTCCAGGATTTAATATTCATGAGGGCCTCGAACATTGCAGTAACTTGTTGGAAGGTTTTGGGGGACATTATTTTGCCGCGGGAATGACCTTGCACCCTCAGCACCTGAGCGCATTTCGTCAACAATTCGAAGAAGCAGCTGCACACTCTCTTTCGTCTGAACAGCTTATTCCATTCATCAACATTGATGCCGAAGTTGAATTATCCGACCTCGTTCCTTCGTTTTTCCGAATACTCGAACAGATGCAACCGTTCGGTCCAGAAAATCTTCGTCCCGTCTTCTGTGTGCGCAATGCAACGAACCAGGCTTCACGCATCGTGAAAGAGGAGCATGTTCGGTTTGAGGTGGAACAACATGGCACCCGCATGAATGGAATTGGATTCAACCTGGCAAAGAAGTTCATGGCTTTGAATCAGCCTCAATCACTCGATATCGTATTCACCTTGGATGAGAATACGTTCAGGGATCAAACCCAATTGCAACTCAAGGTCATCGACTTCCGAGTAGCCTCTTGAATCAATTTTGAGGCTGCATCAAGTCGATGCTGCGTTGGATGAAAGCAGTCAGTTGCTCTCCTTTCAACATACCTTGTGAGAGCAGTGCAAGGTCGGCCAGGTTCTTTACCTGCTTTTCCTGCTGCTCTTTGTCTTGCAGACCCAACAACCAACTGTAAAGGGCATTGTTGCCATTCACGGTAAGGGTGACTTCATCGGGCATGTTGGCATAGAAGCTGCCCATGGGACCACTCATGGAGGCCATGTCTTTCATGCGGCGCATGAATTCTGGTCGCGTTGCCACTAAAGGGGGAGCCTCCGGACTCAACCCTTTCACCTCCACCGTTATCGTAGCATTGGGCATCTTGATGTCAAACAATTCTTTGAGCCGTTCTGTCTCTTTTTTCGACAACACTGTTTTGGTATCTTCTTGTTTGTCGATCAGATTATCCGTGATATCGGCATCAACACGAGTGAACTGAATATTCTCCCATTTGGATTCTATCTGTCCGATGAATGAGGCATCCACCAGTGTATCCATCTTCACTACTTTATACCCCTTTGCTTCTGCGGATTTGATGAACGCATCCTGCTGCACTGTGTCGGTTGCATACAGGATCACCAACTTTCCATCTTTATTTTTTTGCAAGGCCTCCGCAGCAGTGCGGTATTCTTCCAGCGTGTAGAATGTCCCGGAAGAGGCATCCTGCATGATGTGGAACTTATCGGCTTTCTCCCTGAACTTCTCATCGGTGATCATGCCATACTTGACAAACAAGCCCAGGCTCTCCCATTTCTCTTCAAAATCTTTTCGCTCGTTTCGGAAAATCTCGTCCAGTTTATCGGCTACTTTTTTGGTGATGTGGTTATTGATCTTCTTCACGTTGGGATCTCCTTGCAAGTAGCTGCGGCTGACGTTCAGCGGGATATCCGGTGAGTCGATTACCCCTTGGAGCAGCATCAAAAACTCCGGAACAATATCTTTTACTTCATCGGTTACGAATACCTGATTGGAATAGAGCTGTATTTTATCTTTTTGGATCTCGTAGGATTGTTTGATTTTGGGGAAGTACAAAATTCCAGTCAAGTTGAACGGGTAATCCACATTCAAATGAATCCAAAAGAGTGGAGTTTCATTGAACGGATAGAGGGTTTTATAGAATTCTTCGTAGTCTTTTTTCTCCAGTTCAGCCGGCTTTTTTACCCAAGCAGGATGAGTGGTATTGATTTGTTTGTCCTCAAAAAAGATAGGAACAGGAAGGAATTTGCAGAATTTTTCCAGGATGGTTTTGATGCGGTAGTTATCCAGGAATTCTTCTGATTCGCTGTTCACGTGCAGCACGATGGATGTTCCACGCTCTTGTTTCTCTGCAGGTTGGAGGGTGAACTCAGGACTTCCATCGCATTCCCAGGTAACAGCGGTACTGTTTTCTTTATACGATAGCGTGGTCAGTGAAACCCGTTCACTCACCATGAATGCACTGTAGAATCCCAGACCAAAGTGGCCAATGATGTTGGCCTCGTTTTGTCCCTTGTATTTTTCTAAAAACTCTTCTGCACTGGAAAAGGCAACCTGGTTGATATACTTGTCCACTTCCGCTTCCGTCATACCAATACCCCGGTCAGAGATCGTAATTGTTTTCGCTTCTTTGTCGACAGCCACATCAATGCGCAGTTCTCCCAATTCCCCTTTGGCTTCTCCAGAAGTCGAGTAGGTTTTGAGTTTTTGGGTGGCATCCACTGCATTGGCGATCAGTTCCCTCAGGAAAATATCGTGTTCGCTGTAGAGGAACTTCTTGATGATGGGGAAAATGTTTTCTGTCTGTACCCGGATTTGTCCCTTTTGCATAACCTCGTTTTGGTGGCCTTGGTCAAAATCAGTGCCAAGTCGGTCCGGTGACAGGTTGACACATGCAGACGCCTGGATTTGCAGGAAAAATGGACAAAATTGAAGGAAATACTGGGCAGATTTGCCAGAAATACACTACTTTTGCACCCCACTATTGATTAAAAATACAGGGTTATGCAAAATTATGAATTGATGGTGATTTTTACCCCTGTTCTGAGTGAGGACGAATTCAAGTCCACTCAGAAGAAGTACATGGACCACATCGCTTCCGGCGGTGGTTCGGTTGTACACAGCAACCCCTGGGGGTTGAAATCACTGGCCTACCCCATCCAGAAGAAAACCACTGGTATCTACTGGGTCATGGAATACGTAGCGCCATCCGACATGAATGAGAAGCTGAAGATTCAGCTCCTGCGTGACGAGCAGGTTCTCCGTCACCTTGTTACTAAGCTCGATAAATACGCCGTCGAGTATAACAAGAAAAAGAGAAGTGGTGTACCAACAGGAATGGAAAAAGCAGTGGAGGGATAAGCCATGGCAAAAGCAAATGAAATCAAGTACCTGACGGCGATTAAGACCGAGAAGCCCAGGAAAAAGTTCTGCCGCTTCAAAAAGTACGGCATCCGTTACATTGATTACAAGGACGCTGAGTTCTTGAAAAAGTTCCTCAACGAACAAGGTAAAATGTTGCCCCGTCGCATTACCGGTAACTCACTGAAGTACCAGCGTAAAGTTTCGGAAGCAATCAAGCGCGCCCGTCAAATGGCGTTGTTGCCTTATGTAACCGACCTGTTGAAGTAGTACCATTAAAAATTGAGTCTATGCAAGTTATTTTGATACAAGACGTCAACAACTTGGGCGGAGCCAACGAAGTGGTCAATGTTAAGAACGGTTATGCTCGTAATTTCCTTATCCCTCAGAAGATGGCAGTAGAAGCATCTTCTTCCAACCTCAAGCAATTGGAAGAGCGCTTGAAGCAAATTCAGAAGAAGGAAGAGAAAATGATGGCAGAAATCACTAAGGTGGTTGCCGCACTGCAGGCCGGTCCGGTTAAAATCGGTGCCAAGACTGGAACAAGCGGTAAGATCTTCGGAAGCATCACCACTGTTCAGGTTTCCAAAGCTGTTCGCGAGCAAAAAGGATATGAGATCGATCGCCGTAAGATCCATCTACTTGATGAAATCAAGGAGTTGGGTACTTACAAAGCGAAAGTGGATTTTGGAAGCGGCGTTGAAACCGAACTCGAGCTCGAGATTGTTGCTGAATAAGACTAAACATTAAAAAGTCAAAGCCCCCTCGGTGAGGGGGCTTTTTTTATGGGTATTTTCAGATGAATTACGCTTTGTTCATGAAACAGGTTGCACTGGTGCTGGCAGGGTTGATGAGTGTGGTCGCACTTCGTTCACAGTCGACTGGCACAGCAGCGCAATAGCGGGCGATGTATTCTCAATATGGTTTATTAACGACCGCTCTTCAGGAGATGAGGAGGATTCAGCAGCAGGGCGGGTGGACAGCCATTCCGAGCAATGCTCGTTCGCTTCAATTGGGGGATACCGGAAGGTCAGTACAGGCATTGGCAGAACAACTTCTGATCAGTGGTGACGCAACTGTTTCTTCTGCCTTATTTGACGAGCAGTTGGAAAAGGCTGTAAAGCGGTTTCAATACCGGCATGGACTGAAGCAAGATGGAATTGTGGGTCCGGCTACTCGACAGGCATTGAATGTTTCCATTGAAGAGCGCATCCGTCAGGTATCGATCAACATCCAGCGCACTGCCTGGATGCCGTATGATTCCACTCAACTGTATATTGTGGTGAACATACCGGCATTTCAGTTGCAGGTGATGCAGGGGAAGCATGAATTATTTTCCTGTAAGGTGGTTGTGGGCAAATCGACCCATCGAACTGCTGAGTTCAGGGGATGGTTGCGGCACGTGATTTTTAGTCCCTACTGGAACATTCCGGATAACATTTACAACAAGGAGATTGCTCCCATACTCCAGAAAGACCCTGGATATCTTGAACGGAACCATATGGAATGGAAGGATGGAGCGTTGCGGCAGCGTCCGGGACCGGACAATGCGTTGGGGGGTGTGGCCGGATTCGCCAGTCCATGGTTGCCGGGAAAGAAAGGTGGGTGACACTGCAAAAGCCTGTCATCATCTATGTCCATTATTTGACTGCATTTGTGGATAGGGCTGGTCAGGTACATTTCCGTCAGGATGTGTATGGGCGCGACAAGGGACCGTTTAGATGAGGGTCTACTTTTTAGTGAACCCGTGAACCTTTGTCGGCTTTGTATGTTCTACCCTATTCAAACCACCCTTTTATGAACATTTTCGTAGGGAACATCAATTACAAAATGACGAATGAGTCGCTCGAGCAACTGTTCAGTCAGCACGGACAGGTCAGCAGTGCGCGGATCATCATCGACAAGGTATCGGGCCGAAGCAAGGGCTTTGGTTTTGTGGAGATGCCCAATGACGATGAGGCACGTACGGCAGTATCGACTTTGCACGAGACCGATGTGATGGGCAGAAAATTGATTGCCAGCGAAGCCCGTGCCAGTCAGCGCGACTAACACCCCGCTTCCATTATTTACTGTAACAGATCACGAAATCGATCCGTACAGGTATCGCTTACCTGGTTCAAATCATTACGGATCACCGCAAAGAATGCGAGCCCATTTCTAGATTCCAACCATTTTAGCGACTTGGATAAACCCATCACCATAAAGGCATTGTCCAACGCATCTGCTTCCATGGCGGTGTGCGCAACTACTGTAGCCGACATCATTTCATTGTGAATAGGTAGGCCTGTTTGCGGATCAATAATATGGCTATAGCGTTGGCCATTCACCTCACTGTATTTGCTCAATCGTCCCGAAGTAGTGGCTGCCATTTCATTCAGCCCCATCACGTAGGATGCAGATGAGGGAACGGATTCGGATGCTGCGCGAGCTACGCCGATGCTCCATCGCTCACCATTCGGCTTTGTTCCAGTAGCAAAGACTTCACCTCCCAATTCGATGAGAAAGGATGAAATGCGGCAGGATCGAAGAAAAGCTGCGAGGCAGTCAACCGAATACCCTTGCGCAATTCCATCCACATCGATGCGAACGGAGGAGTGGATTTTGACGAGTGAATCCCCTTTGAGTTGAATGCGATCAGGTCCCACCCATTGCAAAGCGTGTTGCAATTCGGTTGTAGTCGGCACCCGTTGCTCCTGCATCCGCGACTTCCACAGTTCCGTCAGTGAAAGCGTTGTGATGTCGAATGCTCCTTCAGTCGCTTTACACAACTGAAGGGCCGCTTCCACCACGGTGCGCACATGACGATCGACGCAGATCCCACGATCAGAGCGATTGAAGCGGCTAATCGTGGAATGCGGAACATAGCGGGAGAGGGATGCATCGAGCGCTGCAAAAACCGAATCAATGCTCCGCTTATCGATGAGTGCCTCTGTGCTGACGTATTTGATGGAGAATTTAGTACCCTGAGCCCTGCCTGAAAGTTCAACGATGTGCAGAGGCGTGACTGCGATAAACGCGCACCATATAACTGATAGGAAAAGGAAAATAACAAGCATCCGATAGCGCATGCAGTAAAGTTCGGACAAAAAAAAGACCCTGATCGGTTGGATCAGGGTCTAAATGAATATGGCACCTACCTACTCTCCCGGGAAAACCCAGTACCATCGGCCATGAGGGGCTTAACTTCTCTGTTCGGTATGGGAAGAGGTGAACACCCTCGGCAAAAGCACCATAAGAAGATATCCCGATTGGATCGGGAACAATAATGTCATATTGGGAGTTGTAAACCAGAGCAATAAAAAAAATTAAAGCTTACGGGCAATTAGTACTACTCGGCTTTACTGTTACCAGTTTTACACCTATAGCCTATCAACGTCATAGTCTTTGACGACCCTTAAAAGGAAACTCATCTTAAGGAAGGTTTCACGCTTAGATGCCTTCAGCGTTTATCCTGTCTGTACATAGCTACTCGGCAGTGCCCCTGTCGGAACAACCGATACACCAGCGGTACATACGACCCGGTCCTCTCGTACTAAGGTCATGTCCTTTCAATTTCCTAGCGCCCACCACAGATAGGGACCGAACTGTCTTGCGACGTTCTGAACCCAGTT